>Ga0180007_10006035_pt1 | contig 11994 bp, 12 predicted proteins | sample MM_PC_MetaG_FD_121122 | JGI IMG/M metagenome (GOLD analysis project Ga0180007, IMG submission 121122) | Groundwater microbial communities from the Aspo Hard Rock Laboratory (HRL) deep subsurface site, Sweden - MM_PC_MetaG | ecosystem: Environmental > Aquatic > Deep subsurface > Groundwater...
AGCATCTATTTTTATATTTATAAATTGGCTCTTCTGTAAGCTGCTCCGGCAGTTCTATTTCAGCACTATCATGTTTATTATGTATTTCTATCAACTTCATGCAGCTATTCATAATACAATGTGTTATAACGCAGGGTTTTGATGCAGATATTTTATTGAAAATTTAATTAAAAGTAATAAATTTAAGTTAAATAGATTTATATGAATGCAAAGAAAAAAGAGCAAGATGATCTGATCGTTTTCCACAGCGGGCCGATAGTAGAGATCAAGATCATTAAAGCCGAGCTTGAGAAGCATAAGATCGAAGTCTTTCAGACAGATGAGAATATGAGTTTTTTAGATCCATCAAGGATCTCTCCGGGCGGGCTCGCTCCTTTCAGGATCATGATCCGTAAAAAAGACCTGCAAAAAGCAAAGAAAATAATTGATGCCTTCCTGAAAAAAAATTCAAAAAAGTGATACTTTTTTTTGTATATAAGATATAGGAAAAGAATAAAAATATTGCTTTACACTACATTTTAATAATATATATTAAATGTAGTGTAAGGAGATTTTACTATGTTAAAACAAGTATTAAAAGAGAATAAAGATTTTTATGTCCAGTCCAGAAAAGTTATACTAAAAGAATTAAGAAGTCTTCCTAAAGGAAGTATTAAAAAAAGAAAGATCCACAATAAATATTATTACTATCTCCAGTATAGAAAAAAGCTGAAAGTGATCCATGAATATTTGGGTAAGAAAAAGCCACTGGAACTGGAAAAGAAAATAAAACGAAGGAAACTACTTGAGAATCAGTTTAAAAAGATCGATAAAAATATAAAAATACTCGAGAAGCTTAAATATGATTAAACCATTTAATAAAATAATAAAAATTTTCAATAAACACAAGCTATGGGACGATCAGATCGAACTGGTCGGAAGCTGGTGTTTTTATTTATACCAGAAGTATTTGGGTGTTAAAAAATTCCCGTTAAAAACGCAGGATATTGATATATTAATTAATATACCCTATAAGAGAAAAAAACAAATAAATTTACTGAATGATTTTAAAGAAATCGGGTTTGTAGAAGACTTTAAAAATGACGGAACGATCTTTATAACGAATGGAGAATTTAAAATAGAATTTCTCGTACCGAAAAGAGGCCCGGGAACAGAAGAGATAGTAAAGATCAAACCCTTATCCATAACTGCTGTATCACTCAGGCACTTGGATATGCTCTTTGAAGAACCTATTATATTAATTGAAAATAATATCCGGATCAAGCTTCCCAATCCTACTCAATTTATTCTTCATAAATTACTCATCTCGTCAAGAAGAAGAATACAGGAGAAAAAAATAAAAGATATCCAGCAGGCAATTTATACATATCCAATTATTGATGGTGAAAACTTAAAAAAAGAATTTTCCAAACTTTCTAAAAATGCCAAACAAAAAATTATGAAGAATTTAAAGTATGCAATTGAAAAGATCCCCCTGGAAGATAAGATCATTAGCAATATTATCTTTACACTACAATAGCTAAAATATCGCATTTTGTAGTGTAAAACCTCAGGTCAGGCCTTGGGGATAAGGATATCCCCGATGCTGTTTACCCCCGCGGAAGCGGAGGCGGGAATGACAAATAAAAAATGGGAATGACAAATGAGGTGGGGGTTTTTGCAGTTTGATAGGGGTCAGGCATTGCGACCAAAGGGAGTCCCTTTAGGGGAATCGTGAATTTGAAAAGCCAATTCACAATTCAAAGCCAGACCCCAGATGGAGACCCGGCCCCAAGCACGCGATTTTTTATATTATTGACAAGGAATAAAAAAATAGTAAGTTAAAAAAAGGTTACCGTATGAAATTTGATGATTTGTCCGAAATCCTTGACAACATATAAAATAAAAAATATGCAAAAAAAATCAAAAAATTTTAAAAGTTCCCCCAAAAGATATCAGCCCAAGGGGCTTTCTATCCTCTATGAAGATCATGATATTCTGGTTGTGGATAAAATGAGCGGGCTTTTAACAGTGGCTAATGAGAAAGTCAGAGAAAATACAGCTTATTATCTTTTAACTGATTATGTGCAAAAAGGGAATCATAAATCAAGAAACCGGATATTTATCGTGCATCGCCTGGATAAAGATTCCTCCGGTGTTATCGTTTTTGCTAAAAATGAAAATGCCAAGCATTATCTTCAGGAAGAATGGGAAAAATTTAAAAAAACATACTATGCCGTAGTACATGGAAAATTACCGGAGAAGGAGGGTGTAATTACTTCATATCTTGTGGAAAACAGTGTTCATAAAATGTATTCTGTTGGTGATCCTAATAAGGGCAAGCTTGCCAGGACCGGGTATAAAGTTCTGAAAGAATCGGAAAAGTACAGTCTTCTTGAAATAGATCTGCTTACAGGCAGAAAAAATCAGATCCGGGTCCATTTTTCGGAAAAAGGCTGTCCCGTAGCCGGAGATAAAATATATGGGAAAAAGGAAAAGGGTATCAGGAGACTTACACTTCATGCGGCTTCCTTAACAATATTACATCCCTATACAAAAGAGAGTATGACCTTTGAGACAAAGGTTCCTGCTTATTTTAAATCACTTATGAAAAAAGAATAGGTTTATAGGGGTCAAGCCTTTGGGATAATGGATTTATGGATTCCCGCATACGTCCCCTGCGGGGACTCGCGGGAATGACAGAAAAAAAGGGGGGAATGAAGACAAAATCAAGGAGAGCTTTCACGGGGCCTAAAGGCCCCGCGCTACATTCGCGGGTAGGCTTTGCATTGAATAGGGCCCCAACATTCGTTTTGATAATGAGATCCCCGATTCAAGCATTCGGGGATGACAGTCTCGAGAGCCGTGGGAATGACAAATAAAAATGGGGGATGAAGACAAAATCAAGGAGAGCTTTCACGGGGCCTAAAGGCCCCGCGCTACATTGTTTTACACAAAAAGGACAAATACCCTTCACCCTTCGGGTACTACGCGGGTAATACGCGGTCACAAAGCCAAATCCCAAATAAGTACGGAGATGACAAGTAGGATAATAAGGGGTCAGGCGCCTGCTTAAAAGTTAATCTTCAATCCGGACCAATACTTCCCTGAAATGATACCCGTATACGGATAATGTAATGGCACGCACCAGCAACCGGGGTTTTTTAAAGAGCGTCCAGAAGAACATCTTCCAGAAATGGTGCTTGCCTCTGCCTGTTATTCCAAATTGCCATAAGGACCTGAAAAAAGCCTTGAATTGCACAAGGATGTTTATTCTTTTAAATTTGGCCACGCTTTTATATTCCTTTAAAAACACAACTATTCTTTTATAGAAATGGTGCGGTTCAAAAATGGTATTCAAAATAGTCTTGTAGCCTTCTATGAGTTTTTGCTTGTTCATTTTAGGGATAAAATTTAATGTAAAATCAGTATTGTTCCCGCTTGCTCCTGTCACGATCCTGTTTGATTTATGCAATCGTTTATAAAGTGCTGTTTCCGGCATTGCTGACAAGAGCCCGACCATGGCAGTTACGATCCCGCTTTTTTGTATGAAATTGATTATATTCTGGAAGGTTCCGTGATGATCATTATCAAACCCGACAATAAATCCGGCCTGGACTTCGATCCCTTTTCTTTGGATTATCTTGATCTTTTCAACCAGGTCTTTCTTTGTATTCTGATATTTACCGCAGGACTTTAAAGTTTCTTCGTCAGGAGTTTCAATTCCTATAAAAACGGAATTAAAATTGGCTTCCAGCATAAGGTCCATCAGCTCTTCATCGTTTGCCAGGTCTATTGAACCTTCAGTATTTAATACGAACGGATACTTCTTCTCTTTCATCCATTCTGCCAGTCTTCTTAAGACAATTTTTATTTTCATTTTATTGCCTATAAAATTGTCATCAACCACAAAAACATTACCGCGCCACCCGCTCGCATGGATGGCTTCCATCTCCTGTATTATCTGATCCGCCTCCTTTAACCGGGGGACCCTGCCGTACATGATAATGATATCGCAGAAATCACAGTTAAAAGGGCACCCTCTGGATACCTGGAGAGATAAAGACGCATAATTCTTTGTCTTGATCAATGACCAGTCAGGCACCGGGGTTTTACTGATATCAGGTTTTTCAGCGGAAGAATAGACCGGTTTTAATCTGCCGGACCTGAGATCTTCAAGGAACAGGGGTATGGTTACTTCCCCTTCATTTAATATAAAGCTGTCCACATTATAAAAATCCTTATGGCCGGTGGTAAACAATGGGCCTCCGGCAATGACCTTTTTATTGAATGCTTTTACCCTGTTTATAACAGACTGAGCAGATCTCTTCTGAACGATCATACCGCTTATAAAAATAAGATCAGCCCATTTAATATCTTCGTCTTTTAAATGATCAATGTTCATATCAACCAGCTTTTTCTGCCAGTCCTCAGGCAATAAAGAAGAGACCGTTAACAGGCCTAACGGCGGTAACGATGCCTTTTTATTGATGAACGGCAGAGCATATTTAAAGCTCCAGAACGTTGCCGGATATTCCGGGTAAATTAATAATACTTTCATATAATTTCTATCTCCTTGGATTATTTTTAATTTTAAAAAAGGTGAGCTGTAAAAATTAAAAATATTAATGCCCTAATATACACTTTTCACCTGGTTTGTCCACAAATAGTTTAAATATCTTGGGGTCAGACCTTGAAATGTGAAAGTAGCTCTGCTACTTTCACATTTCAAGGTCTGACCCCCGAGTTTTAACTTCTTCAAGGTCTGACCCCAATCATATCTTCTTTTTCCAGGCAGGGTCGGAAAAAAAGAGGAAAATGTCATTGATCTTTTTTTGAACTTCATCCAGCAATTCCTGAGCTCCTGAGAGTTTTGATTCGTCCGCCAATCCTTCCAGATCATTCAGCATATCAGTAAGGTCCTTTCTGGTAAGAAAGCTGAAAAGCCCCTTCATGCTGTGAACTGCCCTCTTTAGCTTTTGCGGATCAATCTCTTTAATTGCTTTTTTCGAGTCCCGCAGCATTATCGGAATTTCCTTGTTGAGATGTTTTGGATATTCCTCAAGCATTTCCCTGTCACCATCCAGCGTGGATAATAATTTTTTTAGATCAACAGGATCTTCTTTTAAACCGGCATCCGTTGATAATGAAAGATCATGAACCTGCTTAATAATTTTTTTATATAACTTTTCAGAATTAATAGGCTTGGAAATATAATCATCCATGCCGACGGCAAGGCATTTGTCCTTATCTCCTTTCATGACTTTTGCCGTCATGGCAATGATAGGGACGTGCTTCCCGGTCTTTTTTTCTTTTTCACGGATCTTAATGGTGGCCTCATATCCATCCATCTCCGGCATCATCACATCCATCAGTATCAGATCAAAAGTTCCTTTCTCCAGCATATTTAAAGCTTTTTTTCCGTTATCTGCAAGGGCGACCCGATGGCCGATCTTTTCCAGCAGTCTTCTTCCCAGGAGCTGATTATACTCATTATCATCAACAAACAATATCGATAATTCATTTCCCGCAGCGATCTTTGGAGTATCAGCGTCCCGCTCATCAACGTCACCTCTACCCTCCAGTGTCTGTTGAAAAGCCTTAAATAATTTTAATCTATGGATCGGTTTAGTAATATATATTGAAATACCTAGTTTTTTATAAAAGCTGGAATAATACTTTCTTTTTGTTGAAGATTTCATTACTATGATAGAATTCTTATTTACTCCGGAATCGCCCAGCATTCTTGCGGCGGTAAAAAGAAATTTTTCCAGTCGTTCAATGTTTTCATCAACGATGATAATTCTGAAAAAACGGTTATTATCTTTCATAGAACTCAACTCATTCAGTGCACTGTCGCCGGTTGAAACGGCAACAAGGTCTATCCCGTAACCTATAAACATTTTTTCCAGTATGCCTCTGCTTATTTCATTTGTGTCAACGGCCAGGATACGCAGGCCTTTAAATTCCAGGTCCTTCGCCTTTTCCTTTAAGGACTGCTTGGAAGAGAGTTTAAACGGAATGATAAAATTAAAAATACTTCCTTTGCCTTTTTCGCTTTTTACCCAGATCTCGCCGTCCATCAATTCAATAAGATTTTTGGAAATGGTAATGCCGAGTCCCGTACCCCCGTACTTCCTGGTTATGCTTCCATCAGCCTGAGTAAACGGCTCAAATATCTTTTTTGCCTGTTCCCCGTCCATCCCTATGCCTGTATCCTTTACAGAGAAGAGAAGCTCCACCTCGTTCTTGGACAGAGAATTCACATTGATGTTCAGAAGGATATGGCCTTTTTCTGTGAACTTAATTGAATTTCCTATCAGATTGATGAGCACCTGACGAAGGCGGGTAACATCACCGATCAAAATATCAGGAACCTCCGGTGAAATATCTATGTAAAGATCAAGTTCTTTTTCTCTTGTTTTAAGAGTCAGAATATCTGCTACGGTCCTGATAATATCGGATAAATTAAATTCGATCATCTCCAGGTCCAGTTTGCCTGCTTCGATCTTTGAATAATCAAGTATATTATCAATTATTTTTAGCAGGTCATTAGATGCCGATTGAATGATCTCCAGGTACTTGTTCTGCCGTTCCTTCATGTCAGTTTCCAGGGCAAGATTGGCCATTCCCATGATCGCGTTCATCGGGGTGCGTATCTCGTGACTCATATTGGCCAGGAAATCACTCTTTGCCAGGCTGGCTGATTCAGCAGATTCTTTTGCTTTTAAAAGTTCCATGGCTGTATTTTTCTGCTCGGTAATATCCCGTACCTGGCAGACGATTCCCTGCACTTTTCCGGCATTATCGAATAGTTTTGAAGTAGATAATAGAACAATAGGTTTTTCACCGCTTTTGGTCAGACAGAGGGTTTCCTGGTTACGGATAGGAGACCCTTGCCATAATTTACCGGCCTTCTGATCTTCAAAATTTATTAATAAAAAAAATCTGCTGAACGGCTGGCCGATGATCTCGCTCTTTTTGTAATTTGTTAAAGCCGGGACAGCATCATTAACCGTCAGGACGATTCCATCTGGGTCTAAAAGAAAAAGGGAGTCTGTCATCTTTTCAATTATTTTATCTGCCACGGAAGAAGAGGTTAGAGAAAGCATTTTATACTTTAAAATAGAATAAACTACTCCAAAAGTCCAAATGAGGACAAAAACATTCCCTATATCAGGAAACCTGTAATATTTCAGCAAAGGTAACACAACATCTGAAACAGAACCCAGTAAAAAAGAAACAGCGGATACTATTAAAATAATTCTTACCTGCTTTTTCTTTATACTATTCTCTGTTTTTTGAAAAAAATTCACAAGGAAATAGAATCCGAGCACCATAAATGTTACATAATAGATCTGGAAGATCAAAGGCCATATAGATCCTGACCAGACATCGGTCCATCCGTAAGGTGTCTTTAAATAATCTGCTATTAAAAGACCTTCCCATTGTTTATAGACAAGGAATAGCGGTAAAAGAAAAATGATAATATAAAACAATTTTGATCGTAATATTTTTTCTCTTAGAGTAAATATCAGGACAAACCACAGGAAGAAACTGCTGAAGCTGATCCATCCAAGTGAACCGATATTTTCAGTTATTCTCACGATGCTTTTTGAGGAATCAATATTATGAAGAAAGATCGATGCAAAACTCCAGAAAACAAAGCATAAAAAACTGGCCGAGCATACTCTGTTCAATGGAGATTTGGGATTACGCAGTAATATAAATCCAGCCAGATATAAATACACCATTAAACAAAAAAAATGTAAAAACGGCAGGAATTGCATAAATATAATATTATACTGCCCAATAAAAAAGTCAAGACCTTCTTCTTTAGGAACAGGTTTGTTTTTATTGACTTTTTAGATAGATAATATATAATTTATTTATTAAAGAGTGTAATTCAGTCATCTCTTTAAAGTCTAATTGGATAAAGGTATATTTATTATGAGTGAAACAGATAAAGACCGCGTTTTAGTCATTGAAGATGACTCCTTTCATTTAAAAAGGCTTGAGAATATACTTGCGGAAGCACACATCAGTTTTACTTCTTTTAATAACGGGAAAGAGGCAATAACAGAGATACTCAATAATTCAGAAAAATATTCATGTATTTTATCTGACATTCATATGGATGTCTTTAACGGATTCGATGTAATAAACTTAATAAAAAAGTCAAAGAAAAAAATACCGATCATATTTATTACCGCTGATGATAAAATAGAGACAAAAGCAAAAGCCGAAGTTATTGGAATATTTGAATATCTGGTCAAGCCATATTCAAAAGACGTGTTAATCCACGCCATCAATAAAGCTTTTCAGAAATTTAAAAGCCAGAAATGATATAAGGAAGTCAGGGAAGTTTTTCTGCTACAGCCTTCATGATCTGAGCGGATGCTTTTTCCGTGGCCTCGCTTAAAAAGTCACCCTGAGCAGAAGCCGAAGCGCTCCATAGCACTTCACCGGTCTCCACATCCACCAGCCGTGCGGAAAGGCCCACATGGGCCGGCACCTGCTGTAACTGCGGTACGATCCGGCTGGTCCTGGAAAAATTGTATCCCGTGATTACTTTCTGTTTCGTTCTTACGGTGGTATCGCCGTCCTTATGGGTCGTCTCTACCTCACCGTAGACCGGGCTGGAATGCTCGAGGGGCATATCTACCAGTACTGTCTGCTCCCGGGGATCGTTAAAATCATTAATGCTGCCTATCACCAGGGCATTCACTCCCAGCAGACGGCCGATCTTCCTCAGGGTAGATTGCTCCAATGCACCGCTGACCTGGAGGGCCTGCTCTTTCAGGATCTCACTGACCTGGCGCCTTTCCACCAATGTATATCCGCCTGAAAGCAGGTACTTTTCAAAGATGCTGGCCGTGACCTCGCCCGAACCTTCAATCCCGGGATAATTCACAAATCCGATCAGAGCCACACGCTGTACTTGAGCCGGATCGTAGCGGGGGCTGATCACCACAAAAGCCTGGGGGGTTTTGGAACAGCCAGTGATGAATACGGCCAGGATAAATAAAAATAAAAGTTTGAAGCCTGTTTGTATCTGGTTCCTATTAAACGCTCTATTCATGGCCGGCCTCCCCTTCCCCTGAAGAGATCTTTACGGCCTCATTGATCTGGACCTTGGTCAGGACGGTCTTCAGCCTCTGGATACATTCATCTGCATATTTGGCACCCTTTTGAGATGAAAGCCAGTACCATCGATAGGCCTTTACCAGATCTTTCTTTACTCCCAGGCCATACTCATATATACGGCCGAGCTTATACTGCGCAAAAGCATTTCCCTTAATAGCTGCCTTGGTATACCATTCAAGAGCTTTATGATAGTCGATCATCATACCGCGCCCTGACTCATACATTACACCGAGGTTGCTTTCGGCAAAAGGATAGCCCTTGTCAGCGGCTTTGCCATACCATTTCATGGCCAGCTCATAGCTTTTTTCCACACCCAGGCCGTGCTCATAGAGATACCCGAGGTTGTTGGCGCCGTTTGGATTCCCGTTATCAGCTGATTTCCGGTAACATTCCGCGGCTTTGGAATAGCTCTGCGGGACATGGTACCCGCCCATATACATATTACCCAGATTGCACCAGGCAATGGATACGTGCCATCTTTTTTTATCCTTATTATCTACGGCTTTTTTATACCACTGATAAGCCTGCTTATAGTCCTTCTCTACTCCCTGCCCGGTGAAGTATAAATAGCCCAGGTTGTTCTGCGCGGCAGCGCTGCCCTGCCCGGCTGCCTTCTGATACCACTCCAATGCTTTCTGATGATCCTGCGGTACACCGCGTCCATGCTCATACATGACGCCAAGGCCAAACTGGGCCCGGGCGTTACTCTTTTCTGCTGCAGTCTTGTAGAGCCTGACTGCTTCCTCATATTTACCGGAGTTATACGCTGTTTTTGCATCCTTCAGTATATCCGCCGTGACCGGGGTTCCTGCCAGGAAGAGAGCCATTAATACAATAGTGTATTTATATAACTTATGATGAGACATGTATCATCTCCTTCATTATGATATTTTCAAAAACTTTAGTTGAACTTTAGTTGTGCTTTTTGCCTACCACTATATTAGATGCAATTCTATCAGATAAGTTAAAGACAAATTAACAGCAAAGTCAAGGGAAATATAAAAGAATGCCGCGAAGTTATTCTATTGCATTTACCTGAATAAATTATCAATAGCCTCTTCTTCCACATGGTAAACCCTTTTCAGTTCAATTTTCAGGGCCCTCTTCACCTCATTCATGGTCATGAAAACCCTGTCCTCGGGTATGATCACTTCCCTTTTGTCGAAATATTTCTTTTCCTGGCCTGCCACCAGTTCAATTTCATAGATCATACCCCGTTTATGACTTTGAACTGCTGTTATGACCTTTCCGGACAGTACCACCCATCTGCCGAACAGGTCCGCAGCCGAAGGAAGGCTGGTAACAGCCACGCAATAAACTTTCTCATCGACTTGAAATTTCTGTGCCATATTATTCTCCTTTTATAAAATCAAGGGACGGCTCCTGTACTGTCCCTTGCTATTTTACAGCTTTTTCAGTACTTATAATATTCAATCTGATACTGCGGGGCAGGATATTGACCATAGTAAGGTCCGTGGGCAGTTCGAAATCAGACGCGGTGAGGATCACCTCATGGTATTCTTTCTTTTTCTGTTTCATTTCATCGTCAACATCGAACAGCTTCAGTTCAAGCCTGATATCTTCCTCGTTAATAAAATAAAAATCCCTTCTCCGGCCGGACAGAACGACTTTGACCTCTCCGGGCCTGACCCTCTTTACCCTGTATCCCCTGTCCAAGCCCATATACCTGACAGGTATTTCAAATGTCTTGTAGATCGTGACGGATTCATAGATGACAACAAACCATAATGCCAGAGAAACCACTATTGCAATAAACTTCTCTTTTATATTCCGGGTAAAAAAATCCCTGATCAGGGAAGATGTTTGCGAAGGACTGATCTCATTCTGAAAGTCTGCCAGCAGTCTCAGCAGTTTGTTCCTGTTATTTATCCGTGTGATCCTGCCGTTCCGGCACACTGACACATCACCTGTTTCCTCAGAGGCCACAAGGCATAACGCGTCCGTTCGTTCAGACAGCCCCAGGGCGGCCGCATGCCTTGATCCCTTTTTCCGGAATTTATCCCATTCCCTGGAAAGGGGTAAAAGACAGCCGAACCTCAGTACTTTATCCTCCTGGATAATGACCGCCCCGTCATGGCCTATGGAATGTGTATCAAAAATACTTTTCAGAAGGCCCTCACTGATATCTCCGTTAATATCAACTCCTCTTGACAGGTGCCTGAGGACCGGCTCTTTGCCTTCCATTACGATCAGCGCCCCGATCCTGGCATGGCCAAGGTCCCTCAGAGTATCTCCGATTATTTTCAGATATACCGGGTAAGCCCTCTCCTTTCCTTTCTTTTTAAAACGGGAATTCAGGCTCCAGAGGGCGATCTGTTCAAAGAGCCTCCTTATCTCACGCTGGAAGAGTATGACAATGGCCACCAGGATGACCGCAAAAAAACCCTGCAAAAGCGCAGTGGTCAGACGAAACCGGAGAAGCCGTATGAACATATAGATGATACTGAAGATAACGATACCCGCAAAGGTAAATACGGCCCGGGTCTTCTTGAACCACAGAAAAAGAAAATAAACCATCATAGAAACCACTATAATATCTAGCGCATCGATAACCGTTATTTCACTTAAGAATTCCTGCATCACTGCATCTCCCGTTTGAAAGGACCCTATGCCTTACTGTCGGGAAAATATATCTTAAAAAAAATTATGTCAACTGTTATGTTTAGTCCTTTAAGTGCCGGGTCTTAACTTTATCACTTATGCCGTGTCCTAAAAAAAGGGGTCAGACCTTAAATTGTTCGAAGGATACGAACAACCCAAGGTCTGACCCCTGTGCGTCCCCAAGGGGATTTGAACCCCTGTTGCCGGCGTGAAAGGCCAGTGTCCTAAACCCCTAGACGATGGGGA
>Ga0180007_10006036_pt1 | contig 11992 bp, 6 predicted proteins | sample MM_PC_MetaG_FD_121122 | JGI IMG/M metagenome (GOLD analysis project Ga0180007, IMG submission 121122) | Groundwater microbial communities from the Aspo Hard Rock Laboratory (HRL) deep subsurface site, Sweden - MM_PC_MetaG | ecosystem: Environmental > Aquatic > Deep subsurface > Groundwater...
AATCCATCAGCTATATCTATGATGCCAATAGCAATCGGACGCAAAGAACTGATAATCTGGGCATTCATAATTATGCTTATGATCAGATCAATCAGCTGATCAATGTAAACTATCCGGATAATATAAATCAAACCTATACATTTGATAATGTGGGCAATAGAATTAACTTTACCCAAATAACTTCCTTAGAAACTGAAACGATTAATTCCCAATTCAATCAATTAAATCAACTAAATAGCTGGAGCAGCTCATTATTAGCAGGCGGAAATATCATCTCCTTATCCGGAACCTTAGCTGATGCTAATATTGACAGCATAACAGTCAATGACCAAATCGCTACCATGGGCACAGATACATTTACGATAAATGATCTAGCACTGGATCCGGGCTTGAATACCCTGAATGTTTTTGCGATAGATAAAGCCGGCAATACCAGCCAAGCTAATCTTGACATTACTTTGGATAATACAGTCAGCGCAGTATATGGATATGACTTAGATGGTAATCTGATCTCAAACTCATTACAAGGCACAACCTGGAACTATAATTGGGATGCGGAAAACAAATTAATTAATGCCAGATCAAGCCTTGGCAAAACCATAGATTATGTTTATTATGAAGACGGCAATCTCGGTTCTAAAACATCTCAAGATTCTACTAAATATATCTATGATGGCATCCACTGCATCGCCAAATATGATGCTTCCAACCAGCTGATCAATGAAATCGTATACGGCCCACAGATAGATGAAGTGCTGTGTAGTTTAGACAATGTTGATACAGCGCATTATTATCATCAGGACGCATTGCAGAGCGTAACAGTAATAACCGATGGCTTTGCAAATAAAAGCGCTTCATATGAATACGATATATATGGTAAAATCAAAGATAAGACCGGCACTTTTGATAATGAGATATTATTTACCGGTAGATGGATGGATGAGGATACCGGATTGCATTACTACCGGGCTAGGTGGTATGATTCTAGTCAAGGGAGGTTTATTTCTCGGGATCCAATTGGAGTAGCTGGGGGGATTAATCTTTATGGGTATGTGGGGAATGGGCCGGTAAATTGGGGTGATCCTTTTGGACTGAAAACTGCAATAGAAAAATATCTTGAAACAGAAGATGTTTTAGATTGCCAAGATGCTTGTGATGAATCTTGTAAAGTATTTGATCCTTGTAATATTTCAAAATGTACAGAAATTTGTTATTTAGGGTGTTTAATGTCAGGCGCAGATGCAAAGCGTAGGTATTTCGAACAATTTATCAGTGGCTCTGAAGGAGACAATCATGAGAATTAGAATTTTTATAATAACCTTGAGTGTGCTTTTAATGTTTCAAGGTTGTATTTTTGCGCAAAGTAAACAAGTTGATTTAGAAAATGGTTTCAAAATAGAACAACTTTTAGAACAGTTAAAAGATAAAGACTATGAAGTTAGAAAAAAAGCGTTAAATGCTTTAAATAAGCAAGGTGAGATCCATTCCTTAGATGATCTTACTACCAAGGCATTAATCCCGTTATTGCAGGATTCAGATTGGAGGATTAGGGCAAGGGTGGTTATTGTTTTACATAATGTAAATAATAAGAAGATGGTTATAGATCCGTTAATTGCGGTATTAAGTGATGAAAGCGTTCCTGTAGTGGTGGGAGCAATGCAGACATTGAGTGGAATCGCAGATGAAAAAGTGATATCAGAAATTTCAAAATTATTAGATTCTGATAACTTGCAAATCAGAATAACTGCTGAGGAAATACTGACAAAAGCCGCGAAAAAAACAGGATCATGAGCAATCAGCGGAGATCACCAGGGTTAGACCTCCACTTTAGAAAGTAGTTGACTGAGTGGAAGCTATAACCATATTCCAATGCGGGTTTGGAAACGGTTCAATTAAAGGAGATTTTGCGCGTGCTATTTTTATTGTGCAGGCAGTAGTCTCTCTTTGCGTTGGGTTAGGATTGTTATCTTTAAAGAAGATGTCTTGGCTTTTTGCTTTATTTTTAGGGGGATTAAGTTTTTTGCTGGGTTGTTTAACAATGATATTTTTATCACCTAGTGTGTTGCGTAGAGAAATTTTGTTAGATAACGATGTGTTAGTTAGTGATGGTGGAATTGTTTTAGGAAAAATCATGATGCTCTTTGTTCTGATTGTTTTCATTCTTTTACCGTTGATTTATCTATATAAAGTGAGGAATAAATTTTATGAGTAAAAAACTTATTATTGTTACGTTAGTTATTGTCTTGATTCTTGCAATTTTTTTAAAGAATATTAATTGGGCAAGATTAGAAAGAATTAATAAAGTCGAATTTTCTGTTTCAATAGAATCTCCAGAGGGAAGCGATGTGACATTAATTATTAATGCTTTTTGGGTATTCAAAAATTTCCCTTCGCTTATTGTTAATATTAATAAGACTGATGAGGCTCTGGCAGTACGTGTAAAAGATGTTCTTTCTGCTGTGATTGAGTGTGAGATTAGTGCTTATGAAGTGGAAGATTTAAAATTAGCGCAAAATAGAGTTATGGCTCTCACTAATGATTTATTGGCAGACCGTTATATTAAAGTTAATTATGTGAATATCCGAAAAGAATAAAAGTAAGAAAATAGGGTCAGGCACTGAAAACTGGAAAAATTACAACCATATTTCAATGCGGGTTTGGAAACGGTGTTAAACAAACCTATAACATTTGATAATGTTCGCAATAGAACCAACTTTACCAAAATAACCTCATTAGATACTGAAACGATTAATTCCCAATTCAATCAATTAAATCAACTGAACAGCTGGAGCAGTTCATTATTAAACTCTGGAAATATCGTTTCTTTATCCGGAACATTATCTGATGCCAATATTGATTATATCAGCGTAAACAGTCAGACCTCGACAATTGACAGCAATACCTTTACCATAAATGATCTCGGGCTCAATCCCGGCTTAAATACCTTAACCATAAACGCCCAAGATAAAGCCGGCAATAGTGCTCAAGCCAATCTTGCTATTACTTTGGATAATACAGTCAGCGCAGTATATGGTTATGATCCAGATGGCAATCTGATCTCAAGATCAGAGCAAGGCACAACCTGGAACTATACTTGGAATGCGGAAAATAAATTAATCAAAGCCAGCTCAAGTCTGGGCAAAAGCATAGACTATAGATATTATGAAGACGGCAATCTTGGTTCAAAAACATCTCAAGATACTACCAAATACATTTATGATGGCATCCACTGCATCGCCAAATATGATGCAGGAAATCAGTTGGTGAGTGAGATTGTATATGGCCCACAGATAGATGAAGTGCTGTGCAGTTTAGACAATGTTGACACAGCACATTATTACCACCAGGATGCTTTGCAGAGTGTAACCGTGATAACCGATGGATTTGCAAATAAAAGCGCTACATATGAATACGATGTATATGGTAAAATCAAAGATAAGATTGGTTCTTTTGATAATGAGATATTGTATACTGGCAGATGGCTGGATGAAGAAACGGGGCTGTATTACTACCGGGCTCGCTGGTATGATGCGGATAGCGGGAGGTTTATCTCCAGGGATCCGATTGGGACGGCTGGGGGGATTAATTTGTATGGGTATGTGGGGAATGGGGTGGTGAATAAACTCGATCCTAGAGGAATGAGTCCATGGGATTATGTCCCAATAGTACGCAATGTTAGAGCTAAATTTATAACTCCAAAAGGGGGGCATGTCTCGGATTATGCAAAATTTGCTGTTACCAAAGAAAGTTGTTGTGATGATGCTCTTGAAGCAGAAGCGCGATGTATGACAAAGATTCGTAATGCATTGGGTGCGCATGAAGCAATATTATTAGGTTCTTCTATTGCTTATGTAGGAGTAGAGATAATGATAGCTGGTGGTGGTTTGTTTGCTCCACCAGCCGGGTATGTTATTACAGCTGTTGGTATTGTGGATGCAGTAGGTAATGTGCCAGTGACTTTTGCAAACATATTTGATATATATCATGCAGCTAAAGCTGCAAGGGATACTTATTGTGAGAGTATATTTAAGAAAATAACATAACAAATTCATACTTTCATCTATGTCCCTCTTTCCTCTTAATTAGTTCCAATTAATAATTTCCTGCGGGTGGGTTTTTAAAAATTATTTGCAAGGTTGCAAAACATATGATAAACTTATTAAAAAGATTAGAAAATGTGTAAAATATCCGAAAAGGCAAACCTGCTGAAAGGCGGGGACCTTTGTCTTGTTTGTATCAGGGCAAAGCGTGAGATCAGATCGATTTCACGGCAAAATCAAAGGGTCTAAAGCTTAAAGCTAAGACAGCCGAATGTACCGATAACGGGTCTGAAGTTAGGTTAAGTTATGACAGCCGAGTTGCCGAAATAAAGAGCTTCTCGGTTTTTTTATTTTATTATTATCAATATCTATATTTATATGGGGGCGGGGCTGTAAGGAAAGACTACTCTGGAAAAGAAAGGAGGAACAATAAAAGGGCAGAGGATTGTTTAATACAATGTAAATAAGAGAGGGTGTTTATTCATGTAATTATACATATATAACTAACACTCCTCTAGGAAAAGGGAGGCAGTAATGAAACAATCTTTAGTAAGAATAATTTTGTGCGCAGTGATGGTTATATCTTTGTTTAGCGGTGTGTGTACAGCACAGGAAATCCCCGGCACATTTGTTGTCCTGAATGCGGAAGGGGAAGAAATTCTCTTGAGTATTTTCAGCGGATATGCGCTTTCAACGGATTTAGGGCAAGGTGTGTATGTTTTAAAAGAAGCGACTGAACAGTTGGACGGCACGTTTAAGGTTGAGAAGGTAGTAGTGGAAGAATATGCCCCGGCCATTATTGTTTTTGATTCAAATGCGCAGGACCCTTATTATGAGCGGTCAATGGCCGTTGAGGAGCTTGAGCAAATAAGCACGGATATTCCGGGCACGCATTATGCGCTTAGCCGGGAGCGGGAGATAATAAAAGTAACGGATTTAAATATCAGTATTATCTCTACACAGCTGACGGAGGGAGTATATGTGCTGCTGGAGGGGGCTAAGGAAGAAGGAACAACTCCTTTACAGTCGGAATCTGTGAAGGTGGGTAAGGTTGCGGTGGTTGAATACGCATCGGCAATTATAACCCATAATGTAAATGAGGACCAGCCGTACGAACAGTCAATGCCGATTGATGAGCTTGAGCAGATTGCCGCGGATGTTCTAGGTACGCATTATGCGCTTAGTACTGCTCGCGAAATAATCAAAGTAACAGATTTAAGCAATAATGTTCTTTCCACACAACTGAATGAGGGAATGTATGTGCTTTTGGCAGGAACCAAGGCGCTCTCTATTGATCCTTTGCTTTCGGAGTCTGTAAAAATAGGTAAAATAATTGCCGATGAATTCGGCCCGGGAGTTCTGGTCCATGTTGTGGACGAAGAAAACACCTATTCTTATGAACAGTCCCTGCCGATCTCGGAGCTTGAGCAGATAGGTACTGATATTGAATGTACGCACTATGCTTTAAGCCGTGACTTGGAAATTATAAAAGTAACTGATTACAGCGGAAATGTTATCTCTGCACAATTGACCGATTCTTTATATGCGCTGCGCGAAGGCAAAAAAGAACAAGCCAGTACGCCGTTACTTTCTGAAACTGTGGAAGTCGGCGGGTTAAAGGTTGAAATTTACGGTCCGGGGATTTTTGTGCATGAGGATTCGCCGGCAGCGATGTATGAACAGTATATGGGCTTGGGGGAACTTTGGGAAATAGCTGCAGATATTCCGCGTACTCATTATACGATCAGCCGTGATCTTGAGCTAATAAAGATTTCAAACGATACCGAAAAAATGATTTCTACGGAAATTGCGGACGGGGTTTATGTGTTGTTGGATACAAACATGGAGCCGTCAGGCAACGAGTTTATGGACCAATTTCCAGAGGTGGGCAAGGTTTTTGCCCCGGATTTAAATAATCCGCAAATCATGGTCTATGACACAAACATGGAAGGGCCTTATTATATACAGCCGCTGGAAATCTATAATCTTGAGCAGATGTCCGCGGATATTCCGGGAACGCATTACGCGTTGAGCCGCGATTTGGATATTATAAAAGTAAGCGCGCAAAGCGCCAATGTCGTATCTCAGGAAATTGCGGACGGGGTTTATGTGCTGCTGCAGGGAACTAAAGAGCCGCATGAAAACGCCCTGCTTGCGGAAGCAGTAATTGTCGGCAAAATGATCACTGATGATAATGATCCTGAATTTTTGGTCTATGATGTCAATACGCAGGAGCCGGACAGAGAGCATATGTTTGAGATCTACGATCTTGAGCAGATCACTGCCGATATCCCGGGTACGCATTTAGGATTAAGCACTAATCTTAATATTGTTACGGTAAAAGATCAGAGCAATGATATTGTTACCTGGGAAATCGCGAATAATATTTATGTTCTGCGCAGCGGAACAAAACAGGATAATGAACAAATCTCAATAGGCACGGTCAAGGTTGATGAATATTCTCCGGAAATTGTGTTTTTATATGATGAAGTTTTGCTTCAGGAAATCAGTATGACGGCAGAGGAGTTATCCTTTATCAATACCGGTTTAGTAAATACGCATTGGGGATTGATTACTGATTATAATGAAATAATGCTTCTCAGTAATGACAGCGGCGATATTCTAGCCGGGAAGATCAATAATTATCTGCATGTTTTGCTGCCGGCGACTGAATTGCCTGACGGGCGTATACAGGCTGGAGATTCGATCTTTGATACTTCCGATCATGAGTTGAAAATAACTGTTTTTAATGAACAGATGTCGGCAGAAGAAGATCTCTGGGAAGGGGAGATAGGAGCTTTATTGTACGATACACAAAACGCAGGGATATCGATCAATCTGAATATGCTTAATGAATCGCCGGTTATAACGCAAGGACCGGTGATGACCCCTGAACTGGTAACTGCCGGTGATAACGCGCAGCTTATCATAGCAGTGATGGATGAAGGCCAGCTGATCGGCTGCGAGTGGATACCAGAGGTGGGAACAGTGGAAGGCGATACTTATTACGTAGACAAGTCATGTCCGGCAGATGCCTATTATATGATTGCGCAGGCAGATGATAATAATGGCGGGATGGCGTTTGCGTTTATAAGAATAGGTGTATTGCCTTATGTTAACATCGCTCCGGTAATTGCGCCGATAGAAGGCAAGCAGGTTTATGAGACAAATAACCTTAGCTTTGCTGTTGACGGTTCAGATGCGGACGGTGACAGTCTTACTTATAATGCGCAAAATTTGCCTGATGGCGCGCAGTTGAGCGCGGATGGTGTTTTTGGCTGGACACCGCAGATCAATCAGGCTGGTTCTTATACCGTGACATTTATTGCTAATGACGGACAGGCGGATTCTAATTCGGAAGAAGTTACGATAAATGTGTTGATCTTAGGCGACATGAATGCCGACGGTACCGTTGACCTGAGTGACCTGAAATTGTTCAAAACCGCTTACCGCAGTCTGGATCCGGCAGCGGACCTGAATAATGACGGGATTCTGACGAACGCTGATTATAAGATATTAAAAGAGAATTTAGGCAGAAGTATCTAGTTAACTAAAAAAATAAACAATGGGTTGCAAACAGACAGCCGCGGTTTTTGCCGCGGCTGTCTGTTTATCTTCCGCCGCAAGTTGTTGCTGTTGCGAAGATTAAGAACATGGGGTATACTTTAATGTTTTATCCTTGCTGCTTTCAAAAACCCGGCCTTTAGTACGGAGATGAAAGCAAATCTACAGGATTTCGCTCGGAAATCCCGGGCTTTCCTTCGACAGGCTCATAATGGTGAGCGAAGTCGAAGCATAGCTCGGGCGAGCTTCATCGGCAGGTTGTTGTTTTGGCGTAAATATAGATGATTATGAAGAAAAAAATTAAATTTATTACAGTGTGTATAATTGCGGTGTTTTTCGCGAACAGCGCTGCTTTTGCTTCACGTGAACAGGTGCTCTTGTCTAAAGATAAGCTGTCTCCGCAGCTTATGCTGAGTTCTCCGGCACTTGAAACAGCTGCCGCGGTTTTCTTGTTTGAGTGTTCTAAAACATATACTTTTCAGGATATTGCCTTTCCCCATGCCTCAAAAGAAAAAATAACATTGCAAACCGTGCTTGATTTGAATGCTCTGCTGAGGAAGAGCTATGAAGAAGAAAATGGCGATGCTTGTTTTCTGATCTTGAAAGAAATGCTGCAAAGAGGAATTATTATTGAAGAGAATGATCCTCGGCTTGTGTTGGGTTTATCTTTTTTGAAAGGGCGAAAAATCGCCCTCCTTTTTCCCTATATAATATTATCGCTTGAAGAACAAAAGATCATTGATATTGACCGGGCGGAAGAGTTGTGGGATGAGTTTTTTGAAGATTACCTGTTTGAGCTTATGGCGGTAGATTTCTATATAGATTTATGGGTTAAAGATAAGATAAACAAAGAAAAACTGTTGGAGAAAGCAAGCGGGATTATTTCTTCTCTTAATACGGGCTACGCAGTAGAAACATTTATCGATATTATTATAAAGCTTCATGAAAAAAAATTTTTTGATCGGCGTTCCGCGCAAAAGCAGATTCTTTTAAAAATAGGCGGGGTTCGCAGCGTATCGGATGAAAATCGAATTATAAGTTTTCTGCGCTGTTTGTTTAAAGTCCGGCAAGCCGGAATTTTTGATGATAATGGAGCTGCTGATATTTTGCGTGAATATCTGAATAAATGTTGGAATGAGGTGCATTATCAGGGGGAAGATGAGGAAAAAATGGAACGCGCTTTTATTCTTAACGTGGGCTTTGAAGAGTCTTTGGAAGAAAAGCTTCTTTTGGCATTAAAAGATCTGCGGGGAAGGCCTTTGCTGGAAAAAGCAATGGAAATGCTGAGAAAAAATAAAAAGACCGATGATGTTTTTGTAAGGCAAAGTGTTGTGGAGAATATGTTTGCGGCTTATGACAAGAGAGAAAAAAACAGGAAAGAGACGATTGATGGATTGACTGCGATTTTAGAAATTAGCAGAGATGACTTTGAAAAGTCCTTGAACATTTACCTGGGAATGTATGATCGCGGATTGATGGAAAAAGACAAGGCTGCGCAGTGTTGTTTGGATCTTTTAGCGCAGTCAGAGAATTATGGCTTTGCATTCACCTACAATTTTGTTCCGTATTATCATGACCTTTTGCGAAAAGGGCTTCTATATAAAAAAGATCATTTCTATGTGCTTAGAAGAGTTATGGAGCGGCTGATAAAAGAAAAGCGTTATTCTGAATACATGCAGTTATACTGCATACTTCTTGAAACAGAAAATATAGTTTTAGACAGACATTTTATAGATGGCCGTATGCAGCGGTTAAAAGATAAAGGAAGAAAAGCGCTTTATTATTTTAAACTGGAATGGCTGATGGTTGAGGATGTTATTGAGCAAAAAGAATATTTGCAGATGAAAAAGGGAGCTGAGGAGTTGTTTGCTAAAATTAATGCGGCAAATGAAGGCGCGGATAGAGAAGCTAAAAAGGTAGATGAAAATCTTTTTTACGGTTTTTATGCCCAAGGAATGGCTGCTTTACAGGCGGTTTCTTCGGCCCTGGCCAAGGAGCTTGTTTGCAATCGCTGTCAGCGGGGGTATTTGCCGCTTTTGGTGCAGGATATGGATAGTTGCGCGCGGTTAAGCGCGGGGCATATTAAGAACTTAAAGGCATTTTATGCCCGCAGGAGCGCAGAGGGCAATTGTCCTTTGCCGGGATTAATGCTTCCGCTTATAAATTTTGCCAATGTTTTTAATAGTCTTGGGATGCCTGTCAAAGAATTTTCTTTGATCTTAAAAAATGGGAATAAAGATGAAGATATTATTTTTGAGCTGGGGCAAAGAGTGATAAAAGAATTAGCGGATAAGTTTGGTGTTGATGTGGATTTATCTGAGCGGGATAATGTTTTGGATACATTGTCACAATGGAACCTTAAATATTTAGGGTCTATGGTCAGCGCCAGCAGGCGCTGGGATGATGAAGACCGGCTGATGTTCCGGCTAGTGGTAAAAACCGCGCTTGAAGGAAAGTTTCAGGCTGTTCTTTTTCCGCAAAGGCACGCGCGGGATATTTTCGAAAATTATTCGGATGAAGAAAATGACCTAATCGCGCAAATAAGAAAATTTAATGCGAATTTTTTAAACATTGCCGGAGAACTAGGGGTGAACATTGAATTGTTTGCGCATCCGGAAACTTTTCCGGCTAAATTAACCTCGGGAAAGGTGCTGTTTAGGGATTGGCAGGTGATTTTAAGAGATTTTAGTGAAAATTACTGGGCTTTTAAGCAATGGCTGGAATTATCGGAATATATCGATAAACCGGTAATTAGTTCCCGCTGGATTAAGGTGGAAAAACAGCTGGGTGTATTTAATAAGCTGATAACTGAAGGCATTGGCAGTCTGGGCGTATTTGAAAGAAAGGATCAGATAAAAAGATCGTTGCTTAAATTTTTGTCGGACTTTCAAGAAATCAATTTTAAAAGTGTGGATATTCCTCCTCAGCTGCATGATTTAAGGAAAAGCGTTGAAGAAATAATGGGGTTTAATTATGAGGAGTATAGGAAGCAGAATAAGCCTTTAAGGATGCGTTTTTGGCGGAGGGAAGTTGGAAGGGACAGTGTTGTGGCTAATGAAGTTGACAGCTGTACAGGCCTGGACAGCAATGGTAGAGCGGTCTTTGAATATCTTTTAGACTTGGGCACGGTTTACCTTATTCTTGATGACCCGGATACGGGAGAGGAAAAAGGCTATGTGCGGTTTTTCTTAAAAGCTACTGGTTCCGGAAAGCCGGGGATATTCATTGATTCCGCGGATGGGGCTGCGAATAAAGAATCTTGGCAGCCGGTAGATGATGCCCGGGAATATATCGATGAATTCGCGAAAAGCTGTAATATTGATCCGGAAAATGTTAACGGCATTTACGGGGAAAAAGTAGGAGGAGCTTTGACGGAGTGTTATTATACAAATTCTAAAAATAAGATAGAAAAATTTGAGCCGGATAGGTTTCAGGATGAAAGAAAGTTACAGATATTTGAGTATCTGGAGGTTTTGTCTTTGTTGCGTCAGTCGATTTGATGTTTAAGGTGTTCTTGAATCATAAACATAGCTTCCTCAGGTTTGATTAGTGAGTAGTTGCTCCGATATGATCATGCAGGTTAGTTTATCTAACACTGCCAATAGGTGACTGACGACTGGTATTTGTCCGGTGCGTCTTAAGATAGTGAAACTGTCTGGTTATGTTTTTTTGCTTTTAAAATAAAAAACTATTTTAAAATGGGGATTCATTTTGCAAGAGGGGTGTTTTTTCTCTTGACAGTTAACTCAATAGGTGACCCTACTACTGCATTCTCTCGGTGTTTGGAGAAATTATTCTAATCGTAGCGAATTTAAAATATCCTAAAAATTATTTGACATGTTTTTTGTTTTATGATAAAGTATGCAAGACTAATTTTTAAGAAATAATGCGCTGTATTTGGGCATTATAAGCTTAATTTTAGCCGGGGTAGCTCAGGTGGTAGAGCGAGGGACTGAAAATCCCTGCGTCGGCAGTTCAACTCTGTCCTCCGGCACCAAAAAAGCCTTATCCGAAATGATAGGGCTTTTTTATTTATTAAAGACAGAGTTGAACAAAAGGGGCTTTTAAGGGGAAAGAATGTTTCCCCTTATCGGCGTACTTGAACTTCTTGCGGAAGGAAGAGGAATATTAAGGGGAAACCATAAGGGTTTCCCTTTAAGGAGTGAAAGTCTGAGCACGGCCCTGGATTACAAGGGTTAGCGGAGGACTTGAACTCTCTCAACCTGTCTCCGGCACCAAAAAAGCCTTATCCGAAATGATAGGGCTTTTTTATTGTGCGCCCAGCATGGGCGCTTACTAGTCGGTGAAAAACCGATACGGGGGTTGATAGTGCCAACCGTTAGCTCAAGACAAGGGTGTCCATCGCGAGGTGGAATCTGAAGGAAGTC
>Ga0180007_10006037_pt1 | contig 11990 bp, 10 predicted proteins | sample MM_PC_MetaG_FD_121122 | JGI IMG/M metagenome (GOLD analysis project Ga0180007, IMG submission 121122) | Groundwater microbial communities from the Aspo Hard Rock Laboratory (HRL) deep subsurface site, Sweden - MM_PC_MetaG | ecosystem: Environmental > Aquatic > Deep subsurface > Groundwater...
AAAAGCGCTGTTTTAACCGTTTCAAGATGTGATTCAGGCACATAAAAACATAATTGATACATATCTCATCCTTTAAAATTTTAACGTCAGGGCTGACAGGTGTCCATTGGATAAATCATCTACTATAATTTCAATTGAATCCATTATTCTGACCTGTTTATCCGCTTCACAACAGGAATTAACCACTCTTTGTCCGGTTGATAAAAAGTGCCATGGCCTTTGCCCACAGTCAATTTAATTTATTTGCTTGAGACATCTTTGCCTGCCAGATGAAACGCCTCTTCACAGCTACCACATATATTATCTGCTGTGTCATATATGGAAAGAATACGGCCGCTTAGATGATGAGCCGCATGTCTAAGAAATCTTTCATATGTGTTCCGAACCTTTCCATCAAATCCACAACCGGCCAGAAATACGGATAAAAAGACAGAAATTCTGAAAAATAATTGAGCCTTGCTGAAAAACAATGGTTTCATGGCAATCCTTTCTCGATAGCCTCGGAATGACATATACGGTATTGAACCGGCTTGAATATTATGAAAAAAAGGATAATTTCTGACCTCAAGTCAAATGATGGTTTAAGCCAATAAATAGCAACTTTAAAAATGTCTGTAAAGAAATATCAAAAAGTTAACCTGGAGAATTGAAGACAATCAAAAAGTAAAGATTTTGTGAACATAATACAGGGTTTGGGTCTGAGGTGCTTTTCCGTAGAGGCTGGGTGTGGGTTGCAGAAAATCATTGATTGCTATTCTGTGCAGGTTCTTAATGCATCGGAACGTTAAGAACGGCAAGTGTTTGAGCGACAGCTGGTTTTGCCGTTCAGTGAAGCGGGATTTAGGACCTGTAAGAATAGTTCAATCGGATTCATCGCAATCCACATTCGACCGGATTCAAGGGAACTCTCATTCTTGTGTTGACATCAGGCGTTAAAAATAATAATTGTATATGCAATCGCACACTTTTTGAGGTCAAAATGGAAAACACTGAAAACTTTTTAGAAATCTGTCTGTTTTTTAATACCAATGCCCTGTCCAGGTATCTGTTAAAACTGGCTGAAAAAGAATTTGCCCCCTTAAACCTCTCCCCTGCCCATGCATCCTTATTACTGATGGTTTACGATACCCCCGGGATCAGTCCAAAAGACTTGAGCTATCGACTTAACCTGACCCCTTCCACCATTACGCGATTTGTCGATGCCCTGGAAAAAAAAGAACTTGTCAGCCGCAGATCCAAAGGCAAGGCAGCATTTATCTCACCCACTTCAAAGGGTCTTAAATTAAAAAGCCCGGTTGCCATTGCCTACAAGAATTTATATTTAAGGTATACCCAGATCCTTGGGCCGGATTCAGCCAATACATTATCCTTTACCATCCTTGCTGCCAATAAAAAACTATCCCAATTTATCGCTGAGAATGAATAACAATTTTAAACTGCTTATTGAGTACGATGGTACGAGTTTTTTTGGATGGCAACGACAAAAAGATGTCAAAACCGTTCAAGGTGAAATTGAAAACGCCTTAAGCCGGATTCTGAACCAGCAAATCAATATTACAGGATCCGGTCGAACCGATGCCGGTGTCCATGCCTTTGGCCAGGTGGCAAACTTTCATGCCGATACCAATATTCTGCCCCACAAGATTAAAGCTGCCCTGAACAGCCTGTTAAAAGGCCCTATCGTGATAAGGGATTGCCATCTTGTTGCAAATAGCTTTCATGCCCGGTTCAATGCGGTTTCCAAAGAGTACCACTATTTCATTTTGAACCGGCAAGACCCGTGTGCCATAGAAAGAATGTATCACTGGCATATCAGAGCTCCGCTTGATATCGGGGCAATGACCCAGTGCTGCCAGGCCATCACCGGAATTTTTGATTTCAAGTCGTTTGAAAGTACAGGGAGCCCCCGCTATTCAACCCTTCGGCAGGTGTATGTTTCCAACATCCGTCAATTGGATCATCAGCGGATTGTATTTAAAATTTGTGCCAATGGCTTTTTAAAGTATATGGTTCGAAATCTAATGGGAACCATTGTCCTTGCAGGGTTAAATAAAATTTCAATTGAAACGTTTATTCAAATCCTTAAAGCAAAAGACAGAACCCTTGCCGGACCGACTGCGCCGGCCCAGGGTCTTTTTTTAAAAATGGTGAATTATTCCTGATTTTTGATTCGTTTGATATGCTGGTTGTAATATGCAATAATGTCCCGTCTGTATATTAACCCGATCAGCTGACCCGGATTGTCTTCTTCCACGACAGGCAAGGCATCTATATTTTTCTGGGTCAATTTTAAAAGCGTTGAATTCAGATCTTCAGAAGGGGTTGTATAAATCAGGTCAGATACCATGATATCCTGCATGACAACCAATTGTTCGATATGAAGGGTAAAAATAACCTCCCTTATGTCATTGGAGGAAAAAATACCTGAAAAATTTCCTCTGCTGTTCAGAACCGGGAAATAGTGCTGTTTTGTGCTTGAAAATATTTTTTTAAATTCGCTGAACGGCATGTTTTCATTTACACATTTGACCTCTTTGATCAAATGTCTTAAATCATTGACTTTTATGGTTTGAAGGATATCCATCATAAACTCACCGGCATGGGCTGGAGAATCAATCCTTGATTTAACCTGATTCTCGAATATTGTCCATCTCTGACATAATAAATAGCAAATGGAACAGACCAAAAGGCTGGGCAGCAATAAGTGGTAGGAGTTGGTCATCTCACTGATAAAAATGATCGTTGAAATCGGTGTATTTGATGCTGCGGCAAAAAAACCTGCCATGCCCACAATAACAAAAGAACCCGGACTTGTGACAATTGAAGGGATAAGCAGATTGAAAATTTTCCCGACCGCGCCTCCCATGGCTCCCCCGATGACAATGGAAGGACCAAATACCCCGCCACTGCCTCCGGACCCAATGGAAAATGATGTGGTAAATATTTTACCGATAGCCAATGCGATCAGCGTTGAAATGGCCACCTGGTTGAAGATTGCCTCCTGGGCAATTCCATAACCAAATGCAAGGGTATAGGGCAGAAAAAAACCGATAATACCGGTAATCAACCCGCCAATGGCAGGCTTAAAATGGTTTGGGATGGATAATTTCTTAAAAAGATCAATGACCCCATAAAATACTTTGATGTAAAGAATGGCAGTAACCACAAGGACACAGGCAAGAACGAGATAAGGCCCCAGCTCCAGAGGATTTTGAAATTTAAAACCCGGGGAATCAAACAATGAACCCCATCCAAAAACAAGACAGAACGTACAATAGGCCACAACCGAGGAAATCCCTGCCGGAATAATGACTTCCGATTCAAAGTCAGGGTCACGATAGAGTACTTCAGCAGCAAAGAGTGCACCTGCCAGAGGCGCACGGAATATGGATCCCACACCGGCACCAATACCGGCAGCCATCATAATTCTTCTTTCTCTTTCAGACAGTTTGAATCGGGTTGCCAGAAATGATCCAAACCCGGCTCCGATTTGTGCAATGGGTCCTTCCCTGCCCCCTGATCCACCGGTTGTCAAGGTAATAGCAGAAGCAATGGTTTTGATGAAAGGGATTCTGGCTCGGATCATTCCGCCTTTATGGTGGTAGGCATCAATGGCAGCATCTGTTCCATGGCCTTCTGCTTCAGGGGCAAAGGTATAAACGATCCAACCGCTTACAAGTCCACCCAGAGCAGGCAGGATTAAAAGCATCCATTTGTTAAAGGGTGTCTGGGTATGGGGTAAAAGAAGATGTTCTCCGGCAGGAGAAGCAGGTCGGTATCCTGCCATCAGATCCAGAAAATAATGCATGCCAAGACCGCACAGATAATGGAAAACAATAGCACCGCAACCCGCAATAAGTCCGATTAAAACAAAATAAAAAAGCCATCTTCCGGCGGTTGCAATATCCCGCGATCCCAACTTTTCTCTAAAGCTCATGAACCTCAACCATTTCTCAGGTCATTAATACCACTCAAAATAAAATCAAATAAACTGTCAATATCATCTTCCTCAAGACAGGAAAAGGCCACCCGGATATTTTTTTCTCCAAAAGAGATTAAACCAACCCCATACCTGTCCAGCAGATGTAGCCGTAATGTTTCTGCATCAACATCCTTAAGTCTTATACACATGAAATAACCTGAGTTGAAAGGGTAAACATCAAAGGCATCATTGAATTTCGGATTTTTTAAGGCAATTTTTATCTTTAAGGCCCTTTGTTTCAAGATCTCGAATTTTTCCTGTTTATACTGCTCATATTTTTCATCATCCATGGATTTTAAAATGATGGTCTGGCTTAAATGGGATGCATTGGAAATATTGCCCCGGATACATCCTGCCGTCTTTTTTTCCAATGCTTCAAGAACATTGTTATGATCAGCACAGACACCATAGGTGATAAATCCGATTCTCAAGCCCCAGGCATAATCCTCTTTTGTTGCGCCATCTAGTTTTACCGCAACAAGACGCTTGTCAGCCCCAGCCAACTGGGAAAAAATGGATTCTTTGCTGGTTTCATCTTCAAAGCAAAGGCCAAAATAAGCATCGTCACAGGCTGCAACCACATTGGTTCCATGCTGGGCAACATCAATGAGAATATCTGCAACCTGTTTTGCTTCGGCTACGCTCAACGAATAGCCACTAGGATTATGGGGAAAATTTAAAACAGTAACAAGTTTATCATTTTCCTCTGCCTGCTGGCGGATTACGCGTTCAAAAGAATCAATGTTAAATCGGGTCAATTGATCGTCATACGCCTGATATTGAACTATGCGGGCACTGTTTCTGACACAGAATGTCATATTATAATTGCCCCACATCATATCCGGCAGAACAACCACATCATCAGTATCAATCCACATATCGGAAAATGTACTGATCCCGTGGGTGATGCCGGATGTCACAACCGGAAGACTGATTTCTTTATTCATAAGCCCTGGATTTTTTTTATACAGGCCGGCTTTCCATCTGTCACGCAGGGCAGGAATACCAAATGAAGGGGCATAGGTTAAATACGCTTCCGGTTCAATACCGTTAATGTACTTTGTGACAGAAGGCAGGCTAAATACATTGTGACCTTGTTTTGCAATACCGATGGTGGCATTTATTTTATCTGCTTTTTGCTTGGCTTCTGCACTCTGGCTAAGAATGCCTTTTGGGAAAAAAAGCGCTTTTCCCATATTGGAAAGCATTTCAAAAATGTGGGGATTGGATCCATTAATAATCGTGTTCAACTCTTTTGCAATCGGATTCATGCGACACTCTTTTAAAATCAGGTAATAGATAAAATTAAAAACTAAAAAAAAACTCTGCGGCTTTATTCAGATAAAAACCACAGAGTTTAAATAAAACCAATGAATAACGTTTATCTTCTTTTAGATGCCTTTATTGGATTGACCTTTTGTTTTTTGGCAGCTTCAGTGATTTTAATATGGGTTGCAATATTACAATTTCCATTTTTCCATTTTAATGAAGGGTCAGGAGCAGCCGCGCAATACATACCGGTTTTGAACTCTGAAGGCCGTGCACATCCCATGCATTCATCAATTATCGGAAGACATGCGCCTCCATTATAGCTGCAACCTTTTTTGGTCATGAATACGCAGTCGTCACCTTCTCTAATAGTTGTACAAATCATAATAATAATCCTGTAAAATAATCCTGTGGGTTGAAGTTATCGAAAAAAAAGAAACACTGTGTTTTCTTTATCATCTTTTTTTATTATACTGCTATAAACTTTATCGAAATATCACAATTTAAAAAAACTGTCAATATTTGAGTTCTTTTCAACCATAAATTTTTTTATATAAAAATCAGCCTGAGTATTGTATATAAAAAGCGAATAAACAAATTTTACAACCCGTAAAAATGAGATGATCTGTCATTATGATAATCGATAAAGCAAAAGAAGTTTTAAAAATAGAAGCTGACTGCATCCTGCAATTAACCCAGAAAATCGGCACCTCATTTGAAACGCTGGTTAATACCATCTGTAGTTCCAGAGGTCGGGTAATCATTTCCGGTATCGGAAAATCAGGCTTAATTGCTAAGAAAATCGTTGCCACCCTTATCAGCACAGGAACAAATTCAATGTTTCTGCATCCGGTTGAAGCGCTTCATGGGGATCTGGGGATGGTCAGCAAAGAAGATGTTTTTATCGCAATTTCCAACAGCGGCGAAACCCATGAACTAAACCAGTTGCTGCCAGTAATCAAAGGTATCGGGTGCAAGCTTGCAGGATTTACAGGCAATCTTAATTCCACCCTGGCCAGGTCATGCGATATCATTATTGACACGGGTGTTGAAAAGGAAGCCTGTCCCTTTAATATGGCTCCGACTTCCAGCACAACTGCCCAGCTTGCCATGGGAGACGCCCTGGCGGTTGTATTGATTACCAAAAAAAAATTCAGAAAGAGTGATTTTATGAAATCCCATCCAGGAGGTGTTTTGGGCCAGCGACTGTCTTGCCGGGTTGGCGAGATCATGTTTGAAGCGTCGACTGCCCCATGGGTGTTGGCTGGATCTTTAATGGACATGGCCCTGGAACAAATGGAAAAATTTAAATTGGGTGCGGTGATTGTCCTGGATCGCGAAAAAAAACTTAAGGGAATCATTACAGATGGGGATATCAGACATTGCATTGCCAACAATCAGGGCGATTTAAAAATAAAAACAGTGGACCTGGTCATGAGTGCAAATCCCCATACATTAAGTGCTGACTCTTTTTTATACGAGGCCTTAAACCTTATGGAAAAATACCAGATTACAGTACTTCCCATTGTTGATGCAGATAATAAACTCAACGGGCTTTTACATTTACATGATATCCTTGGAAAAGGATCATTTCAATTTAATGGGGCAAGCAATGAAAAACTTTGATTTCAACACGGATATCCCTACCCTTGGGGAAGCAAAAATCATATCTCCCCTTAGGCGTAAAACAAAAACAGGAGAACCTGACAAACTATTTGTTTCAGATACGGCAAGGATCATTGTTGATGTTCAAATGGATCGACTTATGATGAAACAGGACGATATTAAAAGTTTTGATCCGGCAGGCCCCAGGGAAAAAATTTATTTTGATCCAAGCAAATTGAAATGTGTTATTTCGACCTGTGGGGGACTGTGCCCTGGATTAAATGATATTATCCGTTCAATTGTATTGGAACTGCATCATGTATACAATGTCAAATCAATTTATGGAATCAAGCATGGGCTACAGGGCTTCATACCTGACTATGAGCATGAGATAATGGATTTAAACCCCGAGTCTGTCTATGGTATCCAGAATACAGGCGGGTCAATATTAGGGTCTTCACGGGGAACCCAGGATATTGGCTTGATTGTTGATTGTTTAGACAGAATGAGCGCTGGTATCCTTTTTTTGGTCGGTGGAGATGGAACCTTAATGGCATCAAAAAAAATAGCCGAAGAAATTGATAATAGAAATTTAAAAATATCTGTCATCGCCATTCCGAAAACCATTGACAATGATATTTTTCTGGTATCCCGGTCTTTTGGTTTTGATACTGCCGTGGATGTTGCAACACTTGCCATTGAAGGGGCTCATAATGAAGCGGTTGCATATCCCAATGGAATCGGATTGATAAAGCTTATGGGCAGACATTCCGGATTCCTTGCAGCGACTGCAGCCCTGGCCCAGCAGGATGCCAATTTTGTTCTCGTTCCAGAGATAGATTTTTGTCTGTATGGAAAAACCGGATTTTTACAGGCCCTTGAAAACAGGATTATTCATCGGAAACATGCTGTGATCATAGTGGCTGAAGGCGCTGGTCAAAATTTATTTGATAGTCATCAAAAACAATTTGATCCGTCCGGAAATGTTGTTCTCCAGGATATCGGCCTTTTCCTCAAAGATAAGATCTCACAATGGTTCAAGGAAAAAAATATTCCCATTTCATTGAAGTATATTGATCCCAGCTATATTATCAGGAGTCTTCCGGCCAATGCCAATGACAGTGTCTTTTGCGGGTTTCTTGGCCGCGATGCCGTCCATGCAGGAATGGCCGGAAAAACAAAATTATTGATCAGTTTCTGGAACAACCATTACGTTCATGTTCCCATGGATGCCTCGGCAGGAAAGCGCAAAAATATGGATCCCCACGGAAGACTTTGGCAGTCAGTACTGGAAGCAACCGGACAGGATTCTTTTTTCACCGATTGATTTCAACAAATTTTTCTTTTTTAATTGTCATCAGGAAAAGATCTCTGTGAGCCGCGCCATCCTTATCAAAAAAGGTATTGCCTGTGGCACCTGTAAAAATGCGTTGAGATTTGAGGGCATCCTTTAAGCTTTCTCTGGAATCAATGGTTTCATCCATGGCAGCTAAAAAAAGAATGGAAGCGTTGTCATAAGAGATGGCTTCTAAAAAATTGGGTTTTATATGAAACACGGCCTCAAATTTTTTTGTGAATTCTAAGGTTGCCAAATTCTGACTGTCTTCAAAAAAACCATCTGAAATAACAGCCTGTTTGCTATATCCTTTTACATCTTTTAACAGGCTGTTATCATGCCATAAATTCGTTCCGACAAGATACATGCCCCGAGCATCATAATATGCCAGTTGTGGCAAAATCATGTTCAGCTTTGAAGGGGAATCGGGAATAAACAATGCTTCAAAATCAATTCGAATTTTTTCTTCCACTTTTCTTCTCGGGGATCCGGTCTCGGCATCATCTTGTTCCGATTCTTTATCAATTGGATCATTGTTCAATTCGGTTTTGGGTTCAGGTGCAATCATCTCTGGTTTTAAAAAACCAGGAATCGGATAAAATTGTCCGGTCAGCTTCTGGATCGGTTCTGCAAAATCTGTTTTTTCTCCGTCATATGGTTCAACACCCACAACCTCACCGTTATGTTCATCCACAATGTCCCAGAAAAGCTCCATATATTTCTTACCATATTTTTCATTTGGGTACATAATGGCCACCTTCTTTATACCCAGATTTAAAAATAAATAATCACCCAGTGCTTTAACCTGCATTTCAGGTGTAATAAAATTTGAAAATAAATACTCTCCCTTAAAAGGAAAATCACTTTTTTGTGTCAATGCAATCAGGGGAATCTGATATTTTTCCGCTTCCTGTCCAGCCTCATTGACCATCAGTAATGGTCCGATTATTCCGGCAACATTTTTTTCATATAATTGTCTGACACATTCAATGGTCACATCCGGGTCTGCCTGGGTATCTTTTATAATGATATTAAATTGCATATCATATGTATTTGACAATTCCTGTATGGCCAATTGAATTCCGGTTAATGCCCGTTGTCCAAAAATGGCATATTTTCCGGTCAAAGGTAAGAGGCATCCTATTGTGTGACGGTCGAAAACCAATTTTTTGAGGTCGTTCAAAAGATCCGACGCATCAGCATAATATGGATGGTCAGGGTATTGAGACAGAAAGGATTCAAGCGTCTGTCTTGATTTAACCATATTGTTTTCTGTCGCATAATTCAACCCAAGCCAGTATAGTAATATCGGTTTTGGGATTTGAATATTTTTTATACGAATAAACTCCTCTATGGTTTGAGTCGGTGTCTTTGCAAGAACCATTTCAATGGCATACATAACGCCTGGTCTCTGAGCTTCACTGGCTTGGGATAGCGCCTGGTTGTGTATGAGCAGGGCATCCTGAAAATTTCCCTGCAGAGAAAACGTTTTGGCTTCTGCCATAAGGGTTTCTACAACAGACATTGGTGGTTGTTCTTTTTCTGTGACCGGTTCAGGCTGTTTTATCTGTTTGCCGGTTTCAACGGGTGGCTTTACAGGAAGCAGCGTACAGGCAGACAAACAACAGAGGAGCATATAAATGATAAGATATTTAAAGTGTAAGAAAACTGGATGATTGGTCGTCATGTATTTGAGTCTTATTTTATTCATTGTTGTATTATTCTTTCATCGGTTCTTAGCCCAGGATGTGTGACTTTGAACTATATGTAAAATTCAAGGTGATGTCAAAAACTCTTTTATCTGTCGTTCAGCATCATCGAACTGAGAAGGCATCAGCCAGTTCATTTCTTTATCCTTATTAAACCATGTAAACTGCCGTTTGGCGTATCGTCGGGAATCTCTTTTAAACAGCCTGACACTTTCTTCCCAGGATATTTCGTTTTTAAGAAACAGGGCCATATGTTTATACCCGATGGATTGCATGGGTTTTAAATCAAAGGAATATCCCATTTGCCTCAGGGTTATCACTTCATTGAGCAACCCCTTATCAAGCATTTCATCCACCCGTTGATTGATGCGTTCATATAATTTTTTTCTGTCCATGTAGAGTCCTATTTTAAATGAACTGTATCTCAGGCTTTCAAAATTATGTTGTTTTTGCCGGTCAGAAATTTTCTGACCCGTGGTCTGACAAACTTCCAAGGCCCTGATCACCCTGAATGAATCATTGGGATGTATTTTTGCTGCAGCGATGGGGTCATGGTGTTTGAGTCTTTGATAAAGATCTGCACTCCCCTTCTGCTCAAGCTCTTTGGTTAATTGGGATACCGTCTGCAGGCATATGGGTTCTGACCTAAACAATCCATGTAACAATGCCCTGATATAGAGCCCTGTGCCACCGGCAATAATACAAAGTTTTCCCCGGGCACTGATATCGTTAATTATTTTATCGGCTGCGCTAACATACTGGCCGGCATCAAAATGATCTTTGGGATCAACACAGTTGACAAGGTGATGCCGTGCTTGTTTTAATTCGGTTGCATCGGGTTTGGCTGTGCCGATATTCAGATGTTTGTAAATCTGCATCGAATCAGCACCAATGATCTCTCCATTAAACCGTCTGGCAATAGAAATGGCAAATGACGTTTTCCCGATCCCGGTGGGTCCGCAAATAACAATAATTTTCTTCATGCTCAGGGTATATTTTCATTCAATAAGTGTTGACAAGCTTTGTTTGAACCCTTTATAACTCAATTTGCATTAATTGAAAATGGAATTCAAGTCCAATTATTTTTTATTTTGATAATGTTATGATTATCGTGGGTCTGTGGATTTAGGAGAACTGGTTTATGACTTTTGATTTTTTGTTTAATTTGTCACTCATATTATTTGCCATTGGAATGATGTTTAAAATTGTCCACTGGTTTTCATTCAAAATAGGAATTGAAGCTCAAAATTCTACTTTTTCCCAAAGATTAAGTTCAAGCTTGAAAACAATACCAGGGTTGATTTTTACTTCAAAAATTGTCGATATTTTAAAAACACTTTTTTTCGAAGTATGTCTCCTTGGAAAAGTTTTTAAACAGGATATTTTGCGCTGGGTAATGCATATGCTTATTTTCTGGGGGTTTATCCTGCTGTTGTTTATGCATGCCCTGGAGTCGGTCGTGTCTGAAAAAATCTTTTCGTTCTATTATTCCACTGTCAATCCTTACATGTTCCTGAGAGATTTTTTCGGTGTCATGGTTTTGATCGGCCTTGCCATTGCCGTATGCCGTCGTTTTTTAATGAAAATCCACAGGCTTTCGACAAATAGAATGGATGTCTATGCCATTTTTATTGTTGCCCTCATTATTCTGTCCGGATTTATTTTAGAAGGATCAAAAATTATCTCCCATACCGATTTTCAAAGGATGGAAAAGGATTTTGCAGCCCTTGACTATAAAGAAGATATCCGTGCTTTGGAAGCTTACTGGGTAAAATATTACGGGCTTGTCTCACCCAATATCAGTGTGGAACAGATTTCTTCAGAAACCCTTGCTGCTGGTGAAGAAATCCATAACGAGAGCTGCCTTGAATGTCATACCCGGCCACAAGCGGCATTTTTAGGGTATGCCGTGTCCAAAGCCATGAAACCTGTGGGATGGCTCATGGATGGCATGGGCATGGTCAATATCTTATATTATTTTCATATTCTTGCCTGCTTTATCGGTCTTGCCCTCCTGCCATTTACAAAAATGCTTCATATCATTACAACCCCTATCAGTTTAATTGCCAACGCCATAATGAAACGGGAC
>Ga0180007_10006038_pt1 | contig 11990 bp, 12 predicted proteins | sample MM_PC_MetaG_FD_121122 | JGI IMG/M metagenome (GOLD analysis project Ga0180007, IMG submission 121122) | Groundwater microbial communities from the Aspo Hard Rock Laboratory (HRL) deep subsurface site, Sweden - MM_PC_MetaG | ecosystem: Environmental > Aquatic > Deep subsurface > Groundwater...
CTGGGCGCTCTCGCCACAAATTCCGCGGCTGTAAAAAAAATTTATAAAGTTAAGAAAAGATCGCTTTCTAGTCCCCTGCCAATTTTAATTTCAAAAAGAGACGATCTAAAAAAATACACTTTTACTGCGCCAAAAATAAAAAAACTAATTAATAAATTCTGGCCCGGGCCACTGACAATAGTTCTCAAAAAGAAAAAAATAATTTCCAGCGCGGTTACTGCCGGAAAAAAATCTGTCGGCGTTCGTGTACCGGCAAACCCCGTAGCCCTCGCCTTGATCAGCGCGCTCGACCAACCGCTTACCGTAACATCGGCAAACATTTCAAATAAAAAAAGCTCGACCACAGCCCGTGAAGTTAAAAAATATCTAAACAATAAAATTGATCTCATCTTAGATGGCGGAAAAACTAAACTCGGCCGAGAATCAACTGTTTTAGATCTTACGACCTCGCCGCCGGCCATTCTCCGCTCGGGCGCCGTCTCTGTAAAAAATCTTGAAAAATATCTCGGAAAAATAATTAAAAAATAATTTAAAAAATATGGCTATTTCTATTTTGCACAATCTTGATGAAAGAGAAAAATCAGAAGCCGTCCAACATTTAATTTCTGCGAGCTCTCCACGGCAAGATTTTTTTCTAATGGTTATTCTTTCAATGCTCATGGCGACTTTTGGACTCTTCTTAAATAGCAGTGCGGTCATCATTGGGAGCATGCTCATCGCTCCGATTCTCTCACCAATTCTTAGTTTAGCATTAGGCATTGTTATGGCCGACGGCAAACTAATTTCTCTTTCATTTTTTACTCTCTTAAAATCAATTATTTTGGGCGTCGCAGCCGCGGCTCTCGTCGCCCTCTTTTTAGGACAGTCTGACTTGACTGAAGAAATTATGGCACGAACCGCACCCTCGCTTCCCTATCTTGCCATCGCGGTTGTCGCTGGTCTCGCCGTTTCTTTCGCGCTCGTAAAACCGCAACTCAATGAAACTCTACCGGGCGTCGCGATTTCCGTAGCTCTTATCCCGCCGCTTGCCGTCACGGGCATTGGCATCGCAAGATTAGATTGGCATATTATTAGCAGTTCTTTGATTTTTTTCGTAGTCAACGCCGCCGGCATAATTTTCTCAAGTATTATAGTTTTTTCTCTGATGAATTTTTACGTTAAAAGAAAAGTGGCCAGCGAAGCGGTCGCCAAAGAAGAAAAAGAAATTCAAAAAGAAAAAGAATTATAAAAACAAAAAACGGGCCGCGAAGCCCGTTTTTAGAACTAAATTTTATCTAACTCTTTTATCTAACCAAAAGATTCACCAAGAGCGCCAGCAAAAGAATTACAAATAAATTTGCTACGGTAAAAAGAAGCATTTTCACGGCTTCTTTTTTTGCGTTATCAAACCAAAGATAAATCGGTCGGCCACAAACAAGTATTCCGCAAACTAACGCCGAAAAAACGAAGAGTAGTAAAAACGCCACCGGTCCCCAAAAATTTTGCATCTGACCAAAAATCTTTTCGCCGTTTGTGATAACCCAGACGACGAGCATCACATAGAAGAAAACTCCCATGGCGTTAACCGCCGACCACAACCAAATTTTTTGTTTGTTCATAAATTTAAAATTATTAATTACTCTCTTTTTAAAGCCACGATCGGTTCAAGACGCGCCGCCGTGCGGGCCGGATAAATTCCAGAAATGATCCCGACTAAAACAGAAACACCAACCGCCAATAAAATATATTGCGGTGAAAAATGAAATTTCCAGGCGTAACCGAATGAATTTGCCACAACACTAACAAGGTAAGATAATCCCGTGCCAATTGCGATTCCTGCTATTCCGCCAAGAAAAGTAATCACAACCGCTTCGGCCAAAAATTGACTTAAAATATCTCTGCTCTTGGCGCCGATGGCTTTGCGCAAACCTATTTCAAAAGTTCGTTCGGCCACAGCCACATACATCACGTTCATAATTCCCACGCCGCCAACCACAAGCGAAATTGAAGCCAGAGCAAAAAGTAAAATTTTTATTGCTCCAGTAATCGTTCCAAGTAACGCCAAGCCCTCTGCAGCGGACATCACGGCAAAATCGTCTTTTGTAGGATCATCTATTTTATGAAGTTCTCTCATTCGAACCGTCACATCGTCAACCGTAACGTCGGTCAGGGCCGTGTTCTCAACTTGAAGATAAATAAACTGAACATAATCTATTCCTAAAATTAATTTTTGCAAAGTTTGCAGTGGTAAAAAGGCGATGTCGTCAAAAGAAAAAATTCCAGCGCCCCCCCGTTCTTTCATCACGCCTATAACTCTATAACTTTGCTTTTTTATTTTTATTTGCTTTCCCACGGCGTCCTCGTCGCCAAAAAGTTTTTCCTTAAGACTGCTCCCCAAAACAACGACGCGCGCCAAACTTTTATCTTCAGCATCGGTAAAAAATCTCCCCTCATCCAATTCTCCAGAATCTATCGCGTCAAACGATTCGGTAACTCCAAAAATTAAAGTTACTTTATTTTGATCCTGATAGGAAAAAACGGCCTGTCCGGTTTGCCCGGAATAAACATCGCGGACGTTGGCAATTTTTTTCAATTCTTCCGCGTCCTTTTCTTTAAGAGTGGTGACAGTAACGCCCTGCGCCATACTTGAAACATTTTCACTTGAAACATGTTCGGTTGACGGAACTTTAACTTCAACGTTAATGTAGTCAGTCCCGAACATTGTCACCTGCCCAACAATAAAATCCTCAATCGCCCGGCCAGCCGAAAGAACAACAATCACGGCCGTAATCCCAACCGTGATTCCAAGTATCGTCAAAGCCGCTCTCACCTTATGCCGCCACATGGCATCCAGAGCAATCTTCCCCGGTGTTTTTAAAAAATTTAAATTGAATCTACTCATATCGTAAGGCCTCAATCGGATTAAGTTTAGCGGCTTTTTGCGCCGGATAAACTCCAAAAATTAATCCTATCAAAATAGAAATTGTACAGGATAATAAAATCGCGGAGTATGAAATTACAAGATCCCATTGATAACCGAGTTGACGCGCCACCATGGCGACTAAAAATGAAACCAGCACGCCAAAAATTACACCGACCACTCCTCCACTTAAAGTTACGACAACTGCTTCAGCCAGAAACTGACTTAAGATATTTTTATTTTTTGCTCCCAAAGCTTTACGCAATCCAACCTCGCGAGTCCGCTCCACAACAGCAATAAGCATTATATTCATAATTCCAATTCCTCCGACCAAAAGAGAAATCGCCGCGATCGCCGCCAAAAAATAAGTTAAAGAATCTGTTATTGAAGAAAAAATTTCAATCGCCTGAGTTTGTGGTCTGATAGAAAAATCATCGGGTTCGTTCTTCTCTAGTTTATGTCTTTCTCTAAGCAAGGCCCTAATGTCGGCAACTGCTTGGTCTGTATTTTCCTCGGAATCTATTTGCACTCTGGCCAAGGAAACGTAATTAATTCCCAGCATTATTTTTTGGCAAGTGAAAATTGGAATAAATGCCAGATTATCCTGATTTTCAAAAAGTTGTGTGCCGCGCTTTCCAATAACGCCAATAACTTTAAATTGTTCTTTTTTAATTTTAATGCTCTGGCCGATCGGGTTGTTGTCGCCGAAAAGATTCTCTTTAACCTCATATCCCAAAACAACAACTCTTGCTAAATCTTTTTCCTCGTCTTTGGTAAAAAAACGACCGCTTTCAACTTCCACGCTATGGACATCAATATAACTTGCGGTCGTACCGACAAAAGTTCCGTCGTATTTTTGATCGCGCCATTGGAATGTGCCCACTCCGCGATCGTAGTAGGTCACGGCTATGGCGTTCGGGACGTTATTGTTTTCCATAACAGCGTCAAGATCGTCATTTTTCAAACTTGTGTCAACAATCCCCAGGGCTGAAGGCGGCGGACCGGACTCTTCGGAGGCGCCGGGATAAATACCGATTAAATTTGACCCCATACTTTTAACCTGATTTAAAATCAAACTCTGAGCGCCGTTACCCACTGAAACAATAATAATAACTGAGGAAATACCAATAATTATCCCGAGCATTGTCATAAATGTTCGGGATTTTTTTGTTTTAAGTCCTATGTAGGCAATGTGGATTGTTGATCTTAAATCCATACCCGCTATTTGATTAAATCATTGGCGTTTTTCGCGAACAACCGTTCCTTGACGAGGTAATCGTTTTCAACCGTTCCATCCATAATTTTAATAATGCGCCGAGCGTGTTCGGCTGTGTATTTTTCGTGAGTGACAAGAATGATTGTTTTCCCTTTTTCATTTAAATCCTGCAAAATTTCCATAATTATCTTTCCACTTTTAGAGTCCAGGTTTCCTGTCGGCTCATCGGCAAAAATCAACTCCGGCTCGGTGACGAGCGCCCGGGCGATGGCCACTCTTTGCTTTTCGCCGCCGGATAATTGATTGGAGAGATTATCCATCCGATGATATAAACCAACCGCCTTAATTGCCGCGATGATCGCTTCGTGCTGATTTTTTATTCTATGTTTTTCGTCATACAAAAGCGGCAGGCGGACATTATCAAAAACCGAAGTCTTTGGCAAAAGATTAAAAGATTGAAAAATAAATCCGATTTTTTCATTTCTTATCGCCGCCAATTCATCGTCGGTAAATTGGCCGCCTTCTTTTCCGTCAAAAAAATATTGCCCACAAGTTGGACGCTCTAAAAAACCCAAGATTTGCATCAAGGTTGATTTCCCGGAACCTGACGGTCCCATAATCGCGGCAAACTCTCCCCTTTTTATTTCCAAATCTATGTTATGCAAAACCTTGGTAACAACTCCGTCGTTATCGTATTCTTTGCAAAGATGAATTGTTTTAATAAGCGGCTGGTCCATATTATAATTCCTAGCGAGCCCACAAGCAAAAACGGGGTTTTTATTTGGGGCGAGCGACGATTTCCGGCGCCACAATGGCGCTTATGGTTTTTTCTCAAGGACAATTACTTTATCTCCGGCATTCAACCCAGAAATAACTTCAATTTCTCCGTTGTCTCCGCGAAGTCCGACTTCAACATCTTTTTCTACGGGTTTCTCGTTTACAAGAATTCTCACAAACTTTCGACCGATGTCGTCTTGTTGAAGCGCCCGGTAAGGCACGGAAAGGGCGTTCTCACGGCTTGATGTCAGTATGTCGCAATTTGCCGTCATACCTGATTTAACCTCATGCTCAGATTCATTTATTTCTACTTTAACTTTATAATAAATAACGTCTTGAATAACTGTTTCTGCCGGATAAATTAAAATTACTTGGCCTCCAAATTTCACGTCGTCGGAGTAAGCGTCAAGGGTAATTGAAACCGGATTTCCGATTTTTACTTTTGTAATATCTGATTCCGGAATATCAACTTCGATATAAAATTTATTTTTTCCCAACATGGAAATGACCGCCTTGGTCGAACTCGTCTGCTCTCCGGCGCTGTAATTTACAAAAGAAATTTTTCCATCAGTAGGAGCCTTTAAGGTATAATCGTCAAGCTGGCTTACATAATAATCAAGAGAAGCCTGCGCCTGGGACACTTGAGCCCGATAATAGGAAACATCAGCGGTGCGCGGCGCGGCGGTTTTGTAATTGAGTTGGGCTTTGGCTAAATTATAAGATCCCAGAGCGCTGTCTACACTGGCTTGATAACTGGCGAGCTGGACATTTTTACTCGCTTGGGCTGTGGAAAGATTAGCGCGGGCTGTTGCAAGACTGCTGTTAGCCGTATTAACTGCCGCCTGGTATGTATCAAATTGAGTCTGATAATTATTTTCCGCGTTCAAAAACGATTGTTGTGCGGATTGTACTGCGGATAGAGCAGTGGAAGTTGAAGTTTGGTCTGTTTTAATGCTTGTTTTTAAAGTTTCAATGGTTGTTAATTCGTTCGGACTGCCTGCCGCGGCCGTGGAAGCCGCCGTCAAAAGATGTGACAGTGAAGTCAAAACTTTATTTAAGGCTGAAACGGATTGATTCAGGGCAGAATGAATTTCATTAGCATCGTTGCTAATTTTTGCGGAAGCCAAAGTAATTTTTGCCGTCGCCGATAAACCTATTGCCGCGAGCCTGTCATTGTCAGCCGCGTAAACTTCCTGTTGGTTTGCCGTCAAACCACTTCTGACAATAGATAAATTATAACTAATATTATTTAAAATAATGTCGCCGAGCAACAAATTGGTTTCCATTGAAGTTATGGCGCTGCTCTTTGCGTTGGCAACCGCTTGATCATAATAAACTCTTGCATTTTCTAAATTTCTTTGGCTATCCACCAATGAAGTTTCTGCCGTAGTCACCGCCTTTTCATAACCCTCAATGTCCTTGGCTAATTTTTCCACGAGCGCGTCGTAATCCCGCTTGGCACTTTCATAAGCCGACTTGGCATTGTTCACTGTCTGTTCGGAAATTTTAACATCTTCCGAACTTGCCCCGGCTAAAATTTTATTTAAATTTGAAACTGCCGAAGACAAACTGGCCCTGGCTTGCTCCACCTGGCTTCTGGCGCTTTTATCATCAAGCTTTGCTAAAACTTGGCCAGTTGTCACTTCATCATCTTCGGTCACTGAAATTTCCAAAAGTGTTCCGGATATTTTAAAATTTAAATCAATCTTATCTGAGGTAGTAACCGTCCCGGTTGCCGAAACCGTCCGTGTTATATTTGTAACTTTCGCGTCTTCAGTAACATATTCAATTTTATTGGCGGTTATTGATCTATCAATAAAATACCATCCCCCCAAACCAACTATAATCAAGGCAACCCAAAAGAGTTTTTTCTTAATCAGTGTCTTTAGAAAATTTATAATATTCCCCATATAAATTTGATTAATAATTTATTATTATTATAACATTTTTTACTTATTTAGTCTTCTTTGCTTTTTTAAACTTCTTTAAAACCCCTGTCATTTCTTTAATGAGAGAATTAAATTTTTCCGGCTTAACCATTGCTATAATTTCATCATCGTGGGCAAAAATAAAAAATTTATCACCAGGTCCAATCTTCATCGCCCTCCGGACTTCTTTGGGAATAACAATTTGTCCCCGCTCCCCAGCGGTTGTTAAGCCATAAAATTTAAAATCGTTTGGTGAAAAATGTGCCATATTAATTTAAAAAAATTAAATTCGAAAAGTATGATTTATCATATTTTACATAATACCAAAAAGACGATATTTTGGCAATACCGTCTTGTGCATAACTAAATTTTCCAAAAATCTATTTTTTCTCAACCACTAAAGTGCACTTTGTTAAAATTCCGGCCAACGCGCCAACAGCGGCCAAAACCGGAAGAAAAACTGCGCCAACCACAGCAAAGGTTAAGGGAATTTCCATTATTACTTCTTCTTTTTCATTTTTGATAATGATCCGCCGGGCATTCCCCTCTTTAACTATTTCTTTTACTTTCTTTAAAATTTCTTCGCCGGAAACTTTGAATTCTTCAGTCATATAATTAATTTATATTTTTTATTTTTTAAATCGAATTTTATTCTGAATTCATCACAAAAGCGATAAACTCAGAAAAACGGAGAGGGCGAGATTCGACCTCCTCGGTGCCAGCCTCGGCGCCGCGTAAGCGTTACGGGGTGAATTCTCATCAAATACCCTCAAATTTTCTCAAATATGCCAAACGGCAAATTTGAGAAAACGGAGAGGGCGAGATTCGAACTCGCGATACCTTACGGTATGCACGCTTTCCAAGCGTGTGCACTAGGCCACTATGCGACCTCTCCATATTTTACAATTCTAATCTATTTATTTATAAAAATCAAACCCCCACCATCTCTGGCGGGGGTTTTCGAAAAAATACCGTAATTTATAGATAACTGTCAATGATTTGTTTGAATTGCGCGTAAGGTACTGCGCCGCTCACCAACTCGCCGTTCACAAAAGTCGCTGGCGTGCCTTCAACTCCGGCGGCAAGCGCCGCTTGCTCTTCCGCACTAATTTCGCTCGCATATTTTCCGGAATCAAGACAATCATTAAATTTACTAGTATTCAATTTCAAGTTTTTTGCTTCTGCCTTCCACTTGTCCACACTCATTGTTCCAGCCCCGTTAGCCGCGAAAATTTTATCATGCATTTCCCAAAATTTTCCCTGCTCAGCGGCACATTCCGAGGCTTCAGCCGCTTTTTCAGCATTTGCATGGAATGAAAGCGGATAATGTCGGAAAACCACACGGACATCATTTCCATAATCTTGGATAACTTTATCTATTGTGGCTTTATGATTCAGGCAATAGGGGCATTCAAAATCAGAATATTCTATTAAAGTTACCTTTGCGTCCGCCGGACCTTTCACGTGATCATCGCCCGTAATAGGAGGAACTTCGGCGACCGGCGCTCCAACTGGTTCAGTCACGGTCGGTTGATTAACATTTGCCACGGCGTTTACATTACTGTTTCCACTCTCCTTAGCCAAATTTATTCCTTGTCCAGAAAAAGTCAGAACAAAAAATCCTACTAAGGATAAGGTGCTCATCCCGGCAACGCCACACATCAACCCAAGAAAAAAGGAAGTGCGTCGAGTCCCATTTACGAGGTCACTATTCATTTGATCATTCATATTTTTAAAAAAAATTAATGATTAAAGATTTTAAAATCTTAATACAAATAGTCGGTTCTGTCAAATCACTTTTTTCTTACAAGATAATCGTAGGCTGCGAGGGCCGCTTTTGCCCCTTCACCCGTGGCAATAACAATCTGTTTTTCCCGAACCTCTGTCTTAATATAACACTCACAATCAACTATCATCTTGGCAGGGGCTATAGTCCTCCGCCGATGATAATTGCGTCGTACATAAAAAGTTAAGATTTTAACTTTTCGCTTCTAATTTTCAATTTATAAAACAAGATTATTCCTGTCACAAACAACGCCACTGATAAATACTGTGCCAAAGTCAAGCCAAAATATCTTGGATCAGCTCCAACCAAATCTCGCACGCGCAAAAAATCCAAAAAGAAACGCGCTATTCCGTAACATATTGAAAAAATGGCGACGTAAAATCCGGAGAACCGCGACCGACGATACAAAAATAAAAAAAATAAAAAGATAGCAAGACCAAGAAGCGAATCATACAACCCCAAATCATGTCGAACGCCATCAGGATAATTTACTCCCAGAAAAAATCCCGTTTTTATCCCCGGATGATCGTGAATAAAAAAACACCCAAGCCGACCAACAAAAAGACCTATCGGCAAACCAAAAGTAAGCGCGTCGGCGTATTGCCAAAAATCTAATTTATTTTTTTTCAAATAAATTATCGTCGCTAAAATTGCTCCGATAAATCCGCCATAAACCGACATCCCACCCTGCCATAACTTTAAAATATCAAGCGGAGCGGCAAAATAAATTTTTAAATGTTCCGCAACATAAAGCAAGCGGCCGCCAACAAGCGCAAACAAAATTATCCAAAAAGCTAAATCATAAACGCGATTTTCCTCCAATTTTTTTTTCTTCAATTCAAAATAAACAACAGCCATTCCAACGACAAAACCGAGTGAAACAAAAATCCCCCAAATATTTAATTTTAAAAAACCAACATTTATTGATTGATATTCAAACCAAGGAATCATTTTTTTTAATTTAAATTTTTCCTAAAATCATCAAAGCGCTGAGAATAAGCGATCCCAAACCTAAAACCAAACGCAACCACTTTCTGTTTTTTGTCCGCCACTCCTCCATCTGCTTCGCGGAAATTCCAAAATAAACCAAACCCAAAATAATAAAAAGTGGCAAGACAAAAATTAAATTATAAAGCAGAAGATACGGCACGGCGGAAATCTGCGTTCCGCGATTTGCAAGCAATCCCAAAATCGCGATATAGACTCCCCCAGTACAAGGCAACTCAAAAGCGGAAACCAAAAATCCAAGTATGATCGCCGCGGGAATTGAGGCCTTGCGTATATATTTTTCAATTAGAGGTTTTTTTGATTCCGGAATCGCCAAAGTAAATCCCTTTCCATACCAGAAAAAATCTTTAACATTTACAAGGCCGACAAAAAGTAAAATCACAGCAGCAATTTTATAAATAATTTCTGCCACGCCAAATGTTGTCAAAATCCTCAGCAACCCCAACCCCGCCAAAAAATAAACCGCAAAAACTGTTCCGATATAAACCAACCCCACGCGCAAAATTAATTTTGGCGAACCAATAGCCAAAAGATACCCGATTAAAAAAATCAAGACGGCGAAAGCACAAGGATTTATTGAATCAATGGCCGCTCCGCCAATAAGCGCCGGGATTGTAAGAGTGCTAAACATTATTTTTTCTTTTTAATAATAAAATAAATGAACATGGCGCCAAAAACGGCGATCACTCCAATTGTTATCCAGCCAGCTGCTTCATTCCCGCCGGGAGCCGGCGCATTAACGTCGATGTCCCCCATTCCCTGAACCTTACTCCCCGGAGACTCGCAGACTTCTTCTGTTGAGCATTTCTCCACTGCATTTTTTAATTTTTCATAGCTCTCGCCAACAATCACTTCATTACCAATAAAAATCATTGGCACGCCGTTTGAATTAGAGTTATAAGCCGCAGTCATTTTTTGGAAAAGATCCTGATTTTCTTTATCAAAATAAACTTCAAAATCCTTCACGGTCAGATTCGGATAATCAACTTTTAGCCCTTCAAGATAACTTTTCATTCTGGCGCAATGAGGACAACCCTGACCTTCAAAAAAATACAACTCTACCGGATTAGCGGCTGCCCGCGCCAAACCTGGTAAAAATAATATAAGAAAAAAAATAATCAAAATAATTTTTCGCATATGTGTTCATTCTACAACAAATATCATCCCGCATCAAGCCACGGTATAATATTTAAATTTTTATAACTTTACCCTTTTCAACCTTAAGGAATTAGTCACGACGCTTAAACTGGACAAGCCCATTGCCCCGGCTGCAAAAATCGGATTAAGCAAAATCCCAAAAAGGGGGAAAAGAACGCCGGCCGCTACCGGAATCAAAATCGTGTTATAGGCATAAGCCCAAAAAAGATTTTGTTTGATTATCCTCATTGTCGCTCTGGAAAGTTTTAATGCCGCGACAATACTTCTTAAATCCCCTTTCATTAAAGTTACATCGCCCGCTTCCATGGCAACGTCCGTGCCGGTACCCATGGCAATACCAACGTCTGCCGCGGCAAGCGCCGGCGCGTCATTGATTCCATCGCCGACCATGGCAACAATTTTTCTTTCTTTCTGAAGTTTTCTAATTTCTTCTTCTTTGTTTTCCGGCAAAACTTTCGCAATGACACGGCTGATTCCCACTTGCTTGGCAATGGCTTCAGCGGTTTTTTGATTATCACCAGTCATCATAATTACTTCCAATCCCATTTTTTTCAATTCCTCAACCGCCGCCCTGGAACTTTCTTTTGGCGTGTCGGCAACGGCGATCAAACCTATTTCTTTCCCATCCATCGCAACAATCATAACTGTTTTTCCCTGTCCTTCAAGTTCTGTCATTTTAGAATCACCTTCTGCTATAACGACTTTTTGATTATTCATAAATTCTTTTGTCCCCACTAAAACTTTTTTTTCAGAAACTTCAGCCTTAACTCCCGCGCCGGCGATCGCTTCAAAATTTACTGCCTCACCAAAAGTAATATTTTTATTTTTAGCCGCTTCAACAATTGCTGCACCCAACGGATGTTCAGAATTCTTCTCTGCGCTCGCCGCAAGATAAAGTATTTCATTTTCCGGCAACTGGCTGAGTGGGACAATATCCGTTAGTGCCGGCTTGCCCGTGGTGATCGTGCCGGTTTTATCCAAAACAACGGCATTGACTTTATGGGCAATTTCCAAACTCTCTGCGTCTTTAATCAAAATTCCATTCGCCGCTCCAACTCCGGTGCCCACCATAATCGCCGTCGGCGTGGCAAGACCCAAGGCGCATGGACACGCAATAATTAAAACTGCCACGAAATTTAAAAGCGCTAAAGTTAAGGCCGGAGCCGGACCGAAAATAACCCAAACTATAAACGTAACCGCGGCGATCCCCAAAACCAC
>Ga0180007_10006039_pt1 | contig 11989 bp, 16 predicted proteins | sample MM_PC_MetaG_FD_121122 | JGI IMG/M metagenome (GOLD analysis project Ga0180007, IMG submission 121122) | Groundwater microbial communities from the Aspo Hard Rock Laboratory (HRL) deep subsurface site, Sweden - MM_PC_MetaG | ecosystem: Environmental > Aquatic > Deep subsurface > Groundwater...
TCTCTCCGAGAAGCAGCCCCACGTTCTCGTTCCTCTCTTCTGTTGTCAAATTCCACTGGTCAGCAGCCTTGAATATCCTGGCACGTAGAGAGGCATTCGCCATTACGGGCTTCAATTCAGGTTGTCTTAACGTCTCTTTGACAGGAATCTTCTCCGCTGTAGTCACTTTGGTGGGTGGTTCATTTAGTTGGAAGATATTGATTACCCCTTCTCCCTTCGATAGCCACTTTCTCATCTGTGCCACCAGCGGGTCATCATCCTTTATCTTACCGGCTATCCAGAGGTCCTTAATGATGTCTGACCTCTTCTGAGATTCAATACTAGACCTGGTTTCGGGGCTATCTCTCCCTCCAGGAGTCCATTGTTTAGGTTTATTCACCGCTTCACCCCCGACATAGATTTGTGTAATCTTGTTGTGGGGATACTGAGTTCCCTGGTCTGTAGTGTAGACTGTGTGCTCAACGTCAGCGTCAATTTTGTTGCCTTGCTTGATGTGTTCCAGCAGGGATGTTTTCCAGCATTCGTAAACTACATTATCTTCCCCAAGAAACTCTGTAAGTTTAGCCTTCTTCTCCCCTACTTCTCTGGGCTCCTCTACTGCCCCGATTGCGATTGTCTTTCTCTCTGTAGGCATTTCACTCTCCTCTTATTTCTCGAATAAATGACCTTGAAGGTGGATTAACGCGTGAAAATTAGAAAACATCTCGGTTAGTACGGTCTCATAATTCTCTGAGACCCACCATGTCTTGATGTCTGGATACCACTCTCGTTCTGTATGAGGGACTGCTCTTTTGAGTCTCTCGATCAAATCTATATCATAGTTAAACTGAAGGCGGAACCCCTTACGTCTATCTTCGCTTCCACTATGGATGCACATTGTTAAAGTGGAACTCATTGGCCTTCCCTTAGTTCTTTATCTACTCCCTTGATAGTCCCTATAAGGTCGGCTTCCTCTTCTTTGAGGAACTCCTGGTAGTATTCACACTCGCCTCCATACTCCATTTCACATCTGTGTATTCTCCCAGAGGGCTTCTCAGTCAAACGACAGGTGGCACCGATGGAATATCCCTTTGTGATTAGTTCAGGACATCTAGTTCTCATTTTTTCTCCCCATAAGTTCAGCTATCTTATAGACCTCGGCTTGAGTTAATTCTCTGTATGTCCACAATCCAACCTCACTAACCCAAGCAAAAAACGAATCCTCCCTTTTACTTCCGTGCCGACTATGTCATCGTAGTATTTAGTCTCCATCTTTCCCCTCTACTTCGCCAATACTTTCGAATCGTATTGCTATCCCTTCCCTTATCTCTTCTCTAGTCATTAAAACCTCTTCCAATATAGGTGGATATAGTTAACCTTATATTTTAGCATCAACTTCTCCACTGCCTTTGTAAACCTCGGTTCAGTATGCCCATCCGTGTTTTTAATTTCTCCGCACAATCCCGTTCTCTCTTGTTTAGTCACAGTGTCTCCTCTGCATGAGTGCTTCTCTAGGTCGGGGAACATCTCACGTTCAATCTCGTAGTCAATCCCACAATAGGGGCAGAGGTCTCTATTATGCTGCTGGTCGTCTCTTCCCATAGTGTCTTGGGTCTCTTGTTTGAGAACACGCATGATTCTGAGAGTTGCAGAAAGACAGTCCAACTCCGTGACTGGATAATGTGCTAGTCCTTTTCTTAAAATAGCTAATATCTTCTGTTCCATCCTATTTACCTCCTTTGACTTTCTTAAGAACCCGACCCTCAACTATAGTAACCTTTCCCAGACATGCTTCGGGAATACTAATCTCAACAGGCTTGTCATGTGGAGGAATAGTTATTGTAGCATGTGACCCATAATTACGGGTTATCGAGATAATAACGCTCATCCTATTTACCTCCTAAAGTTCGTCGCCAGCCATCTTCTCGCGAACAGTGATTAATAGCCTCTGCCATAGCCCTCCCGGCATCTGAAATAAGGTCTTCGTGAATAACCCTCTGCTCTGGATGTCCTATCAAGAACACCGGCTCATCCGAGTCTTCCCCAAGGTCCCGCCATGACTTAGATAGAATCTCGTCGATCACATAGTCGGCATCGATTGCGTAGCATCGGTAATAGTTTAGACGGTCCTTGAGTGCCTTTCTAGCCTTCTGCTCTAGTGTCATCTTACCTCCTGCTGGGCGGGAACCAGGATTCTAACCTGGAAGACTCGTATTGCCGGTAGCGTTTCCAAGACTTATTGCTTCTAACAGGCTTGGTCGTCCTACTGCGTATGCCTTTCCGCCATTCCCGCCCTATTTTGTCACCTTTTCTATCAATTTATAAACCCGGTCTATCTCCGCTACGACTGTCTTCAGGTCTTTCAGGTTAGATTCTCTTACCTTCAGTTCCACTAAGTCTTCGAGGGCGTTCTTAACGGTGCTGTAGTAGCCCTCAGGACACCAATAATCGTGAGCTGGTTTCTTCCCCTTAGCAAGTACACGCCTACGACGCTCTAGGATGATATTTGAGGCATCCGTTCTGACCCGCCAGTCTTTCCCTACGCTTATCATAGTTTGACCCCTCTCTTACTCATCTGACAACTTTTCAGGGCATTCGTAGAGGTTACCAGTGACCTCCTGGATGGTGTCGAGATTTAATAATCCACTGTCGTAGTCTAATAAATAGTCTTTAACAGCCCATCCAGGGAAATCCGCTTCCCAGACAACTACACCTTGCCCTGACCCAAACCGGCCAGTAGAAACTAGGTCAGATTCATATATCTCCACGTCTTTGGAGTCCTTGAGGCCGGTGTATTGGCGGATTATAATTGGCTGACCCTCATGGAGCCACTGGAAGACTTGCCCAGGGTAGGATTCATGGAGCATTACCCTTTGGGTTTCGTGCCATGCCTGATATTTATGCTCTCTCATCTGTTCCGTCCTTGTAGCGGTCTATGATTTGCCTTACTCTTTCTCTAGATACCCCACAACATCTACCAAGCCTGGCATAGGAGCATCCCTTTGTGTCCCCCCTCCGGCGTGGAGTAGGGCCGTTCATCTCTAGCCAGAACTCGTAAACCAACCTGGGATTTTTAACTACTGTCTCTGCCATCTTATCTTCCTTTCTAGGCTATCCCGGGCGGGGCTGAGGGTCGATGAGGACTCAGCCCCGTAGTGGGATGGTCTAGCTGAACTTGCAAGCGTCAGCGTCAAAATCGGGGTTGTCTACTTCGCACTCCTTAGTATCCTGTTTCATTTCATCTAGGGTTCTTCATTCTTCCTTTACCTCCTTCCTTATTCCTACCTATATTATATACCAATGTCAACACCATGTCAATAGGTAGCTAGACATAAAGTCACCATTTCCAGGCGATTTTGCAAAATGGTTTAGAGAGGGGCCGCTCCTGAGAGGGCAGAGAAAAGAAAGCGGGCAGGTCAATTCCTACCCCCACCCACTCTACATAAACAGATTTTAATTCTGGTGCGTCTCAGGGCAAAGTGAAGGGGCACCTGTACGAGATGCCCCTTCTTTAAGTACTGACCGCTGTGTGCACTGGCTGATGCAAATCAGGCAACAACCCAGCAGTCAGGCCAGCATCTATATCTTATACCTTTGATTCGAGTTTGTCAAGTATTTTACTTATTAAGGGATAGTCCCAGGTTTCTTGAAGTGGCTTGCCCATCATCCGAGCGAAGAGACTTGTGGTTTCCCAACAATAATGTCTCTGGTCGTGTATTCTGAAATGGTACCCTGTGTACTTTGCTATTAGATAAGCAAGAATCGTCATCACGTATCCCTTACCATCATAAGGGAACCCCACTACTACTCTTCTAAACTCATGCAGTTCGGCAGGGAAGGGGACTTTATCCAGCCAGTGATAGTTCCAGGTGTTATTCATTTCCTTCTCGGAGTGTTTGATAATCTGTACGCCACCTTTCACAGCCTCTATCAGCCACCACCCATCATAACCAGGTCTATAGACCACACCGGTATGCCAGGGCTTCCCCTTCCTCTTTCTCCACTCGGGCTCGAAGATACCCAGAATAAAAGATAAGACATGGAAGACCGGCCCGCTTCCCCTGAATAATATAATATCGCCTACATCTATATCCATCAGTTTATCAGGTTGGCTATACCAAACCCTGCTCCTGTTAAGGTTCCACTACCAACGATGAAGGCGAGCGTGCACTTTAGTATAATGATGGCTTTGGTATTGTTCTTTACCTGTGTTACTAAGCCGTTAAAAGGTTTGTCTCCCATAACAACGGTACGCAAGATGGCTACTGCTAACTTCGCATTATCGGCAGCTTCCTTGATGTTTTCTATTTTAGAAGCAATTTCTATTAGCTTGTCATCACGCTCTTTAGCATTCATCTTGTCATCCTCGAGTGGTCCTGACCCATAATTGCCTCCCTCGCATAAAAGTCCGAGTTTCTAAGGGCATCGTCTTCATCTATGTATATCAGCATCCAACCCATGCCCTCTACCGCTAATCTCTGTATCTGGTCTTGTGCCATCCTACCCGGCATCTCGTAGTGCCAATACAGGCCGTTCACGTTTATGGCTACCATAATACCGGATAAAAGGAAGTCAACCTCAACACTACCTAGAAGAAGGGGTGCTCCTATCAACCAGAATTGTGATGTAAAATACACTCCTGTCTTTAATAGGCTTTGATATACAAGATATTCCGGTAACGTACCGCCGAAGCCTGCTGGTACTGTATTAGCTTTAGTTTGAGTTGTCATACCTCCACTAAAGTCAAAAACCACCTACTATCCCAGTTCGCCCCTGTCTCCATAACCCCTCGGATGGAAGCTGGGTGGACGTAGACGTAGTGTGTCTGAGTAGAATCTGCATTGGAGTCCCTGAAGGTGAACTCCAGGAATATCGAACTGGCAGCATCAGCAAGTAAAGCATCGAATAATGTCTTTGGGGTAGAGCTTACCAGTTCTGCTTCCCCTGGGTCAATTTCTACTGTCCATGTGTTGTGGAATCCTAATCGGCGGTAGTCTATAGATAATGCTTGAACATCAGGACTGCTGGTGTTGGTACTTCCTCTGGCTAGGTCGAGGCGAACCTGGAATGAGTTGAAGACTGTTCCTTGATTAGAGTTGAACTTCGTCTCAACATCATCATTCTCTCCAGTACTGTTGAGAACCACCAGGCTTGTCCAGCCTGTAGCTAGGTTGGTATTAGTGTGGTCTGTACGATAACTTATCGTGACCGTCTCATTGGCTGATACGGCTTTGCACCAGGATACAATACTCTTAACCACCTTCTCAAAGACTATCGTACCGCCAGTCATCCAACCCATAATCCACACGCCGGCTGCTCCATACTTCAGCGTAGCTGGTAACTGTTTGGGATTGCGAACACCGCGAGGTATATTTATACGATAGACCGAGTTTCGGCAATCGAAGTAGAATCCATATTGGCTTTCAGCAGCACTGACAATCCCGTCGTGCATCTTACCGTCTGTAGAGGTGTCTATCCACCAGCATCTCCATCCTTGTCCGTCATAAGCATAAAGACCTGACGTGGGAGTGCCAGCAGGGTAGCTAGAATCGACAAGAGCAAACATCTCATTCTCTCCACCGCCTATCAGTTTGACTATCTCTCCGTTATACTCAACTGGGAGTCCGGCATCTCGGTCAAGTCCCATTGAGGTGACCGTGGCAGTGGAACCAGTGACATACTTCTTAACCCCTAATCCTTCTGCTAGGAAAGCAGAGTCCCTCCAATAGACTGCCTTACCAGCGTTGGGGCTTCCTGTGAGTTTGATTCTGGTATTCAACCACTTAGCATTGGTGTAATCATGAGCTTTCAGAGGGCCAATAGTAGGCCAGTAAATAATATCATCGCCGTCTGCGTCTGGGCCTATGTAGGGATGCTGCATGGCTGCTGAAGTCTGGTCTGTTACACTTCCCCGTGTTGTATAGGTTGGTGTACCACCGTTGGGGTCTGGGGATGATTCGCAAGTACCCGTAGTAAGGAAGCGAAAAAGTAAAGCGTTCCATTGTATGAACCAATAAGATGCTACGTTGGCGGAGGCGATTACTTCTGCTGTGGTCATGTACTGGTAGCTAGTTGTGTCCCCTAGACCGATATACATGCAGTCGTTCAAGGAAGAAACAAGGTCGGTTATATGTTCACCTGCTATCTTACCGTCAGTAATAGCTCCGATGAGAAGGAATCGGTCTCCAGCAGCGTTTAGTTTTGTTACCCAAGAGTCTGTGCCATCATACCACCCGCAATATAACTCGCTATTAAAATCACAGAAATGAACGTCGGAGATAGTAGTTCCCTGGACATTTATATCCACCTCATTGATTGAGACTATAGCTGATTCACTCCTAGTAAACCTAACCTGGAAAGCCGTTGCCCCCGTAGCACTGTCTACATCGACAGCCGTCCAAGTGTTATTTGTAATTGCACCAGTGGTAACAACATTGTGCCAGTCACTAGCATAGTACACATCAAGGTCATAAGTCATAGTGCCAGCCGATGTACTAGCATAGAGCATAATCCCATTGATAGTAGCTGAAGTGATATTGAATTCTAGGTAACCAGTAGCGCCTGTGGCACTCCCACTGGTAGATGCAGTAGCTAAATCATTGTTGTAAGCATAACCTGTAGTTGCCCAGTCCGAACTATCATCTGTAGTGCTGTTTATCGTAGCGAGTTGGGAATAGGTAAGACTGGTTGCCAATCTAGGTAAAGGCATGTGTCCTTCGTAGTCGATGTTTAGATTAGTCCACCAGCATCTATCAGCGTGTACGGACTCGTCCATCTCCCCTATGAGTATCCCACCTCTCTGGTCGTGGATAATTAAGTGGTCGAGAACTGACTCGTTCCTATACTCTTCGGGTCCCGTGAGAATCTTGCTTGGGAATCTCGGTATCCGGCCACGCCGGACCTGACCCCTAATCGGATAGAAGTCCGACCCCAAGAACACAACGTTTTCCCGATTTACGGCATTTACCATTATACCTTACTCGTGTTAGGTTTTAATCTAGTGCGTAGTTTAGGTCTCAATTTATCAGCTTGCTCCTGGTGTCTCTCAGCTAACCCCTGTCTGTCTTTAATATCCAAGCTCCGGCTCTTCGCATGTCCTATTAGAAGGTCGGCTGAAACCTGATGAATTATCCAAGCGGGGTCAACCTCGCTTGTACCCGTAGTACCCGTATCAGTAGTCATTAAAGCTGGTATCCGGAGTCCCGATATTCTTAGAAGAGTATTAGCACCAACGAGATTGTGCCCAGTTGGGGAGAGTTTAATATAATCCGTTGAACCTTCTGAGACTATGGACCAAAGATTAGGTGATAGCGTTCTAAAGATTCTGGAGGCGCTGTTAACTACCCTAATATCGTCAACCCATATAAAAAAAGCTCCTTTATCAACATCCATATTCAAACCAACGCTAATAATTTTAATATCTGCATTAGAGTAAGCATCAGCAAGACTTATCTTGTGCCTTGTCCATGTATTAGCTGAGGTGGCTGGGATGTCCAGTGTTTCTACTGGTGAGGCACACGCAGCTGTATCATCTAATACCACCTGAATATCGGCTGCAGCCAAAGCTGAGCTAGAGCGAACCCAAATCTCTAATTGGTTATATGGGAATATATCCATCGCAGGTATTGTTTTTGTTGCCAGAAGACCTGTCGCTGACGCAAGTGGAACAACCAGTCTTGTCGATGCACTACCTTCTCTGTAATAATCGGTGGCTGCTGTTGCTGTTATTATCCCTGTAGAAGCAGTCCAGACACTATCGCAGCTTTCGAGTTGCTCAGATATACTGGTAGACTCGACATACTCAATCCTATGTATTTGCTTAAATCCCGTCGGAACTGTATATTCGTAGAGGTCTGTCTGTGTCCAGATTGTTTCGTCTTGCTGGTACTGATACGCTTCATCAGTCACAGACATTACTGCAAGGTCAATAGCATCGTGGACCTCTTCAACAGTAAAGGTCTTCCACATCTCGTAGGCACCACCACTAATAGTGTTGGCCGTAAAGGTAGGGGCAATGGTGGCATCGGCTGTGGCTGCCGCAAAAGAACTCACCCAAGCCTTCTCTCCAGCGGGCACACCGGCGGTATGGAGTGTGGGGATGTAGACCTGTCTACCGTTTACTTCGTTATCAGCGAACTTACCCAACCCATAGGTATCTAAAAGAGATACGGCATCTCCACCATTGCTGGTACAGGTACTAATTATGGCATCGTTAAGATGACGCCCTATCTGCTGGCGTATCTGTGTTCTCGTTCTACTTTGAATACTCTGTGCCATTAACTCACCCCATTTACGCTAGTTATACTCGCTACCAGAATCCCGTTTATCTTTGCAGGGTTTGTGACCCCTAGAATCTTACCAGTCCAGCCTGCCGCTTCTTGAAGGTCTAGGTTCTCGCAATAACCGCTTCCAGAATCGGCGGCATCGGCATCTGATTGCCTTGACGTAATACTATAAATGTCATCATAGGTATCTGTGCCACAGGTAATAGAGACCAGATCGTCAAGGTCTTCCCGTATTGCATCGGTATAAATCTTTATGGTTCCAACAGTGCTTGCACGTCCTATCTTCAGATACCAAGCCCCAGTCGTATTATCTCTATAATCTTCGTTATCGTTTGTGAAATCGGTTATGTAGAGCCTTTCCGTACTAGCGTACGTATAGACTCGGATACCGTTGTTATTATCCCCCATCTGCTGCTCGGTATTGTAACCATCGGAGATTGCCCACCAACCCACGTTAGCTGCAGCACCAAAGTCATCTGTAACGTTAATATCTAGTAAATGCTCAAAGTCCCCTGCAATCTCATGGACTAGACGAACATAAGAGAGGGCATCCCTACGCATTGAACTTACGGTAGCTCTTACAGTTGCAAGAGTAATATCACCGTCTTCATCGACTTCGGTATAGTCGGCTTCAAAGTCCTGGGGAGGGTCAGGGGGGATTTCACCAATGAGTTTAGTAACGTCTACGGCCTTTAGCGCATCCAGAAGGGGATACGTTGCCTTTGTGGGCTTCTGCCGTATCTCTTTTTTGTTACCGTAGATTAGCAGACTAAGAGAGTGCCTATCCTCCATTGCAAGGTTATGCCAGTTTATCCCATAAACTTCGCAGTAGTCATTCTTGACTTGTACTCTGAGAGAGTTGCGTTCCTCTAACAAGGGGGAAAGGTGCTGGTCAAAGACATTGCCACCTCTTCTTCGAGGACGGTGAGCATAGACATAGAACTGCTTATCAGAGACGAGGCCATTCTTCTTGAGAGTCCCCACACGGTTATGCTCAAGTATCATCTGCTCGATAAGAGACTCGCAGGCATCTAGTTTCGCACGAGGCTTTTTTATATTATTAGGATAAGTTATCATGCTATTTCAATGTACGTATTGTCCGGTGAGAAGAACAATTCGTTTATGGTATTTCCGTAGCCTACTATTCTTACTATATCCGTAGAACCTGATGGAGCAGCTACTTGAACATTCCCTGCTACCACAGCCATATAAACCGGAGCCCCTATTGTTATATCGGGGAAGGCGGTGTCAGCCCTAACCTTACCGTACAAGAGCATAGTGGTAGCGGCGTTCTCGGCTGCGGCCAGCACACAAATACCCAACTTTAAGTTATGCCCAGCAGTAGCGTTATCCGCATTGGCAAGCTCCCACTTGGAGTCGGCAGTTTGGAAGTAACACAAATCCCCATAGGCTAGGATAGCACCGGCAGTACCACCTTCTGTAATACCACAATGCTTACCATCTGCTGAAAGAGCGGGGTCAAGTAGAATAGCCACCTCAGCCATCGTGAGAGTACCATCTAGTGTTACGGCTCCGATAGTCCCACCATTTATATCGGCTGTGGCTACACTACCGAGGTCTGTTACCGTGGGAGCAGCCGCCCCTCCTATCGTGACCCCATCTATCGTGCCCCCGTTTATGTCACAGGTGGCAACAGACCCGAGGTCGGTTACGGTTGGAGCGGCGGCACCCCCTATGGTTACTCCATCTATAGCACCAGAGTCTATATTAACATTGGTAGTGGCTTGGTTCCCCATACTCCAAGCCCCAGCTAGAGCGGTTGCCCCACTAGCCAGAAGGAATGAGGCGGCTTGTACGCCATCCACTGTGTCAGCATTGAGATTGGCAACTACTGTGGTAGAGGTAACAACAAGTGGAGCAGTCCCTATAGCTATGTCTGAGATGAACTGAGTGCCCTGTATTGTGTATGCCCCTACATCCCAATTAGCCGTGAGGGGAACGGAGCCGTCTGCTAGAAGGTCACCACCACCAGCGATGGTAGCAAACTCTATCGCTGTTTCGCCCACATTGACACGCGCATACTGAAGTGAGGCCCCAGTAAAATTAGCAGGAGTATCAGCCAACCCGACAAAAGTAGTTATACCAGCAGCCAACTGAGCTAGTGTTTTAGTCCCAGTCACCGCATCGGTAATGGTTATATTATGAGACGCATCCTCATCTAAATAAGAGTTTGCGTCATTGATTTCAAATCTAGTAGCTCGAACATAATAGGTGTTCGTTATAGGTTCTAAGTAAGTTCCCTGGTCGAGCCATTTCGGGACAGGCGTAATTTCTATTGAACTCAGCATACGCACCTACATCTTAATCGCAGCTTTAACCCCATCATTCTTTGGAATAGGTATTTGCCAACCTCCAGCCTCTAGTGTTGTTTGCCTCTTTAACTGCTCTTCCCTGAGATTGGTAATAGTTTTCTTTAGTTGCTTAACTTGGTTCTCAAGGTCAGCATTTCTCTCCTCAAGCCCAGTACGCCTCTTGATTTCTATAGTGTTGGATTTCATCTGGTCAGCAGCAACCTCTAACTTTGCTATAGACCCCTTGATTTGCTCATCAAGAAACATCACCTCAGCGAGGATCTTTGTGCCCTCTTCCAGCGACATCATTCCCATATTAACCCCCTTCTTATGTGGCAGTAAGCATTAAGTTGTAAGTTGCACCATTGATACGGACTGGTAATTTATGAGAGAACTTAGTCTCGTCTGTTTCTACTACTACCACTTCCTCGCAACCGATACACAAAGCTCTATGACCTGCCGATATTTCATAACCGCCTACTTTAACATAATCGGCTTCTGCAGATTCATCGGTACTACCACTAAAATAGAACCCGAGTGGCGAGTTCAAGTAAGTTCCATATATATCGAGAGCTACTACTGGAGTAGTTTGTTGAACCGTGAAATGCCAGGAAGAGCGTTCTGCAGCGTCAGTAGCCACATCTAAAGTTAAGTCGATACTCCCTCGTTCTTCTACCTCTGAGGCAGCATTACCCAACTTGGCTACAATACCAAGCCCAAAACCAGCAGACTCATTCCCACTACCTCCCCCAGCTTGAAGGACGAGCATGTCGGTTACAGCATTAAGGGCCACTCCAGTATCGTCACGCCCTATCTGGAAGTACGGGTCAGCAGCACCAGCTAAGCGGGCTGTTTCGACAAGACCAGCTCCTGTATCTTGGGCCTCAAAGGTTACATAAGCACCTGTTGCTCCCTGTGCCCTGAAATAGAGAGGGGTTCCCATCGCAGTTACTCCACTTACATATTGGAGGACACCCACCTGTAAGTTCTTAGCCGCAGTAATTGGATTATCAGTTATCTGGAAGGTGTTGGTATCTAACTCGTAGAGTGATAAGGTAGTTGTTTCCAGACTCTTGGCACCAATATTTATGTCATCATAGGCATAGATAGTCTGCGCAGAAGCGTCAACCCACAATGCCATCTGGGAATTACCCGCCAGGTTGTAGTAAAGGGCTATATCACCACTGGCTGTAGTGTTGGAAATCATCAAGCTATTAGCGGCAACAGCCGAAGATACTGGTGTTCCGATAAGCACTCCAGTGAGTGCAGTATTAGCCGCTATACCAGCACTGTTAAGAACTACTACTCCGTCACTATCATTCCCTAAAGTAAACAGGATATTATCAGGTACATCGACTGCGGCTGAAGAGGATAGTGTATTAGGGCTGCCCATACTCATACTACTTCCCAGCA
>Ga0180007_10006040_pt1 | contig 11988 bp, 9 predicted proteins | sample MM_PC_MetaG_FD_121122 | JGI IMG/M metagenome (GOLD analysis project Ga0180007, IMG submission 121122) | Groundwater microbial communities from the Aspo Hard Rock Laboratory (HRL) deep subsurface site, Sweden - MM_PC_MetaG | ecosystem: Environmental > Aquatic > Deep subsurface > Groundwater...
AAGAATTGTTTTTTGAATCAGAGAAAGAGATTAAGATTTTTTCTCCAATTCTCCCTTTTCCCCATTTCCCCTTATCTTACACATTTGTATAGCTGAATAGTTACCTTTAATCTTGCAAAAAACTGATTTTTAATAAAGGAGGAATTTGGAATATGGCAGCAATGATAATCAATGGCAAGGAGGTAGCCCAGCAGATACAAGATGAGTTGACTGTGAGGGTTACAGAATTAAAGGACAAGGGGGTCTTGCCGCGGTTAGCCACCCTTCTTGTCGGCGAAAATCCTGCTTCTCAGGTTTATATTGGTCAAAAGAGAAAGGCTTGTGATAGGCTGGGTATAATCTCAGACCATCAAACCCTTCCTGCAGACATCACAGAGGCAAAACTTTTATCTATTATCGATGGATTGAACAATGATCCAGGGGTTTCTGGTATTCTGGTGCAGCTTCCTGTACCAGAACATATTGATTCGGTCAAAATTCTGGATGCTATTTCTCCACAAAAAGATGTGGATGGTTTTCATCCGTTTAATGTGGGGAAATTTTTTACAGAAAAATCTTTTTCCGACATGATCGATAAAGGGCTGTTTCTTCCCTGTACCCCATATGGGATTATGGAATTGTTAAAGAGATATGATATCCCCACAAATGGTGCAGATGTTGTTGTTGTTGGTCGAAGCAATATTGTGGGTAAGCCGATTACCATGCTTTTATTGGCTGCTGATGCCACAGTTACTATTTGTCACAGCAGAACAAAGAATCTTAAAGAGGTTTGCCAAAGGGCTGATATTGTGATAGCAGCTATTGGAAAGCCAAAATTTGTTACTGCGGATATGGTTAAAGAGGGTGTGGTTGTTATTGATGTTGGTGTTAACAGATTGCCTGAGGGATTAGTAGGTGATGTTGATTATGAAAATGTTTCCCAAAAGGCTTCAGCAATTACCCCTGTTCCTGGTGGTGTTGGCCCAATGACTATCACTATGTTGATGGCAAATACAATTATGGCAGCTAAAAATCAGGCAGGGATTTAATAGCTATTAGTATAAGGAGTAGGATGATGAGTATAATGGCACAAGATTTGATTGATCGCGTTATTGAAAGGACAAAACAAGAGATTATCTCTCATGAACAACATGAAAAAACTTACAAAAAAGAGGAAAAGGCTGAAAAAGAGCAACCAGAAAAGAGTGTCTTAATTAAAGAGCCGGAAGAAATTGAGACAAGGTTACAGGATTATGAAATTCAGGGGATTGAGGAAGGAATGATTGTCTCCGGAGTAGTAGCAAAGATTGATAAAGAAGAGGTTTTGGTTTCTGTTTCCGGGTGTAAATCAGAAGGGATAATCCCATTGAATGAGTTATCAATCAGAGCCTTTTCAGCCCCTGAAGATGTGGTAAGCATAGGGGAAACTATTCGGGTATATGTTCTGGCTGTTGAAGGAAGGGAAGGGAATCCAATTCTTTCTAAGAAGCAAGCAGATGTAGATGATGCTTGGGCAGGGATGATAAAATCATATGAAGCAGGCGAGATACTTTCTGGTAAGGTAATAGATAAAACCAGGGGCGGATTGATTATTGATGTTGGTATGCCTGGATTTGTACCATTTTCTCAAATAGATATAGAACGGCCAAAAGACTTGAATAGCTATCTGGGGAAAACATTAAGGGTAAGAATAATAGAGTTAAGCAGACAGGAGAATATTTTTGTCTTGTCACAAAGACAGGTGTTAGAGGAAGAGTATGCTCAAAAAAGAAAGATGCTTTTTGATTCTCTTGTTGAAGGTATGGTTTGTGATGGTGTAGTCTCTAAGATAACGAGTTTTGGAGCTTTTATTGACCTTGGGGAAATAGATGGTCTGACACATCTGTCGGAAATATCATGGACAAGAATCAAGCATCCGGGTGATGTATTAAAATATGGTGAACGGGTTAAGGTTGTGGTGCTGAGGGTTGATAAGGATAGCCAAAAGGTATCCCTGAGCATAAAACAGGCAAAAGCTGATCCATGGCAAATTGCTGCTGAAAAGTATAAACTTGGTGATGTTGTTTCAGGAGATGTGGTAGGTATTGCCAGAAATATTGTTTTTGTTCATTTAGAGGACGGTATAGAAGGGATAGTGCCTATTAGTGAGATAGCTGTGAAAAGAATAAGTTCTATATCTGAGGTATTATCTGAGGGACAAAATGTGACGGCTAAGGTTATAGATGTTAATTTCCCTCAACGGAAAATAGTCTTAAGCATTAAGCAGGTTATGTATGCAGCAGAAGAGAATGCAGTTAATGATTACATGAAAAGTCAGAATAAGGGTGCTGGGATGACTCTCGGTGATATGTTTAAGGATAAATTCGAGGGATTGATGGCATTGTAAATGTTCTGTTGTAGAAATTGGATACCCACAAAGAGGGAGCATTTGCCAGATGTGCTGCATCTGCCAGCAGTAAATCAGTAGAATAGATTGCAAAAAATTTAATCTAAACACACAACCCCTTGACTTAGAAGAGCTAAGATGCAGGGAAGTTAAGGATTTTCAGGAGGTTACATGTCAAAGATAATCGCATCAGCAGCAATTAGAGGAGCGCATAAGTTAGTTGATCGAGCAGAAAAAGAGCTCAGGATTGCTATTAAAAATTTTGGCAAAGACAAGGCTGTGGAATTCCCCAATACAGCCTACTATTTACCCATTATTTATGGGATGACAGGGATGGCTGTGAAAAAATTAGGGGATATGGAAATGGTTATTGAGGAGGCTAAAAAGCTCCTGCCTCCACAGGTAGCAGAGAATGTCTGGCTGCCATACTTAGGTGGCACATTAGATGCCGGTATGGCCACGCTATTTGCTGAGGAGATAATTGAGGCGCTAAAATATCTTGAGGATCCCATCCCTTATCTGATAGCCTCTGCACCGGATGAAAAACAGCTCTGGATTGGTGCTGCAGATGATAAAATATTGCGGGAGCGGGGGATAGAGTTTGTGGATGGTACTGCCCCTGGGTTTGCAGCATGTGTCGGCTCTTTTCCAGATGCAGCAACAGCGGTGAAAATAGCCCAGGAGCTTCAGGAGAAAAGCCTTTATGTGTTTATGTGTGCCGAGCATAATGGAAAGAGCATGGCTGAGCAGCTAAAGGAACAAAATATCCAGATGGGGTGGGAAACAAGGCTTGTACCCTTTGGTCAGGATATTACAGCTGCTGTTTTTGCTCTCGGATTTGCTGCCAGGGCAGCCATGTCCTTTGGCGGGGTGAAACCAGGGGATTATAAAAGAATATTGATGTATAATCGTCATCGGGTCTTTGCCTTTGTCTTGGCACTTGGCGAGGTTACAGATGAATGGTATGCTACTGCTGCCGGTGCCATCAATTACGGCTTTCCGGTAATTGCTGATACAGATATACCTGCCATCCACCCAAGGGGAATATGCCTTTATGAGCATGTGGTGCCAAGTGTTCCACATTCTGAGATAGTTTCAAAGGCATTGCAGGTCAGAGGGTTAAAGGTTGTTCATGTAAAGATAGACATCCCTGTTTCCTATGCTCCTGCCTTTGAGGGTGAGCGAATCAAGAAAGAGGATGTTTATACAGAGATGTGTGGAAGCAGAACCAAAAAGCCTACCTTTGAGTATGTAACCATGAAACCAGCTGAAGAGGTAGAAGATGCCAGGGTAGATGTGATTGGTAAAGAACTTGATGAGATACAATCAAACGAGTCTCTATCCATGGGAATTGTGATAGAAATAGCTGGTGCAAGATTTCAGAAGGATTTTGAGCCAATTATAGAGCGGCAGATACATAAATTTGTTAATGAGGCACAGGGTATCTGGCATGCTGGTCAACGGGATATTAATTGGGTGAGAATAAGCAAGTCTGCATTTGAAAAAGGGTTTCGTTTGCGTCATTTTGGAAATATCCTTCATGCCAAGATTCATGAGAGCTATTCTGGGATTGTGGATAAGGTACAGGTAAAAATTTATACAGATGAGGAAAAGGCAAGGGAGGTTTTGGCTGTAGCAAAATTAGCCTATACAGAAAGGGACGAAAGAACTGCCGGAATGACAGATGAGGGTGTGGATGTATTCTATTCTTGTGCCCTCTGTCAATCCTTTGCCCCAACACATGTTTGTATTGTTACTCCGGAGAGACAAGGGTTGTGCGGAGCCTATAGCTGGCTTGATTGCAAGGCATCATATAGCATAGACCCGCATGGAGCCAATAAACCTGTCAAGAAGGGGGAGGTAATCGATGAGAAGAAGGGGGCATGGAAGGGGATAAATGAGGCTATTGTGGCTTTGTCTCAAGGCAAGATAGAGAGAATGAATGCCTACACCATGATGGAAGATCCCATGACCTCGTGTGGTTGTTTTGAGTGTATCTCCTGCCTCTTGCCGCTGTGCAATGGGATTATGACCGTAGACAGAGACTCAAGCATGATGACCCCATGCGGGATGAAGTTTTCCACCCTTGCCGGCTCTGTTGGCGGGGGCGTGCAGTCGCCAGGATTTATAGGACATTCCAAGCTTTATATCACCAGCAAGAAGTTCATCTCCGGAGATGGCGGACTCTTGAGGCTTGCATGGCTGCCCAGAAACCTGAAGGAACAGCTCAGGGAAAAATTGGAAAAGTTAGCCAAGGAGATGGGCGTGGAAAGGTTTGTGGATATGATTGCCGATGAAACCATTGCCACAACACAAGAAGAGGTTTATGAGTATATGCAAAAGGTTGGACATCCGGCATTGAAGATGGAGGAAATAGTGTAAGAATAATGTAATTATTCAGGCAGCAAGAATACAGAATATCAGGCAAAATCAAATCAATATTTCTTTGGAAAATTTGTTTACTCAACTAAAAAATATCGAGCTGTGCGGTTGTTGCATTAAGCCACAGAAATACAGCAAAAAAATGTGTCTGGCGACCACAAGGGGGTAGCACCTCTGGCAGGTCGCAACTACAAATCTTCTCGAATATCTGTAGCTGCAGGGCTTGCCCCTGCCCTGTGAAAGGGCATTCTATTAATTTTAATGTAATTATCCACAATCGTACAGTTCGAAAAATATAGGAATTGAAGTATGACTAACGATATAATGCCAAATAATCTCTATTCAAACATTGCTGAACTACTGCAAACCGCAAGACAAACAATTGTGCGTGCTGTAAATCAAACCATGGTTTATACCTATTTTGAAATAGGACGGATGATTGTAGAAGATGAGCAGCAGGGAAAGGAAAGGGCTGAATATGGCAAACGGGTATTGAAAGAACTTTCCAAGCGACTTACGGCTGAATTTGGTAAAGGTTTTTCTGTAGAAAATCTGGATAGGATGCGTTTTTTCTATCAAGCATACTCGAAATCAATTTCGTCAACAGTGTTGACGAAATTCGGAGACAAAGCTGTTTCCACAACACCGTTGCGGAAATTCACGCTCTCATGGTCGCATTATCTTAAGTTAATGCGTATCGAAAACCCTGATGAACGAAATTTTTACGAGATTGAATGTGCTGCTAATAATTGGAGCCTCAAAGAACTAAAACGCCAATGTGACAGTGCCTTGTATGAACGACTATCATTAAGCCGGGATAAGGAAGGTATAAAGCAGCTTGCACAACAAGGACAAGTTATTGAAAAACCCATTGATCTGCTCAAAGACCCTTATGTTTTGGAATTTTTAGACCTGCCTGAACAGCAGCGTTATTCAGAAAGCGATTTTGAACAAGCTTTGATTGATAAATTAGAACATTTCCTGCTTGAGCTGGGCAAAGGATTTACCTTTGTGGGGCGGCAGGTGCGGTTTACCTTTGATGAAAAACATTTCAAGGTGGATTTGGTATTTTTCAATCGCTTGCTGCGATGCTTTGTGCTGATTGACCTCAAAATCGGTGAAATTACCCATCAGGATATTGGGCAAATACAGATGTATGTCAATTATTACGACCGCTTTGTACGACTGACAGACGAAAACAAAACCGTTGGCATTATCCTGTGCAAAGACAAAAGCGATACACTTGTGGAAATTACCCTGCCCCAAGATAACGACAGCATCTTTGCCAGCCGCTATCAGACCGTATTGCCTGATAAACAAGCGTTTATTAATCTCTTAAATCAAGGGTGATGTTTTGAGACTTCCGAAGTCTCAAAAGGAGTTAGCATGGCTTTCAACGAACTTAATAGCGTAGAATATTTTATTATTCACCAACTTCACGATTTTTTGGAAGCAGACACACGAAAAATCATTATTGCTATGATTCGCAAATTCAAAGCAAATTCAAAGATGCATATCCTGATATGAACAAATTCCGTAACAACTTATCGAGCATAAATAATTTGACGAAATTAAGAAGGAGGTATGATAAAAATGAGCTTAAAGGAAAAATTTGGTAAAAAGTTTGTGGTAACTTGTGAACTTGGTGGGACAGAAGGAACAGATGTTGTTAAGTCATTGGAGGATGCTGAAAGGTTAAAGAGGGCAGATGCAATAAATCTTATTGACTGTGCTATGGCAAAATTAAGGATAAATACATTCAGCCTTGCTCATATCATTCAGGAAGAATCAGGAATTTGCTGTATTTCTCATTTAACCAGAAGGGATAGGAGTATCTTAGCATTACAGGCAGATTTATTAGGAGCGCATGCCTTAGGTGTCCGGTATGTTTTAGCCACAACAGGTGACTCACCTGATCATGGTCCATACAAAGATTCAAAACCAGTTTATAATATAAATACCGTAGAATTAATCAAGCTGATAAATAATCTAAATAAAGGGCTTGATTATAATGGAGATAAGATAAAAGGGAATACTGAATTTACTATTTCTGCTACAGCAACACCAGCAGCAAAAAATCTGGATAAAGAGATTGAATTAGTTGAGAGAAAGGTAGAAGCAGGAGCAAACTTTTTACAAACCCAGCCGGTTTATGATGTAGAACAGGCAAAGAGGTTTATTGATAAGGTTAAACCATTAAACATACCCGTGCTCATTGGAGTTATGCCATTAAAATCTGTTAAAATGGCACAATATCTAAATGAGAAGGTACCAGGGATTGAAGTCCCAGATGAGGTAATTTTAAAATTTGAACGCTATGGCTCAGGAATTCCTGTAGCCAATGAATTTATCGACGAAATTTACAAAATAGCCGATGGCATTCATGTCTTAGCAATGGGAAATGTGGAAAATATGAATGGAATAATGGACCATGTGGAAAAAGATTATTGGTGTGCATAGGATTAGGATATAACTTATACAACGCTCTCGTCCAAGGGTATCCCCCCTTACAATCACATCGACAAGCTGTTACAGAATAGGAATTCGGCACGAGAAGTATACAGTATGCTGTGCTAATCTCGCCAGCAGGCACTACATAGGGTATGGTGTTGACGCTGATTATCAGTTCCGTAACAGCTTGTCGAATATATTAGTGTCGTGTCAACCTTAATTTGACGCATAACAATTTGTAGGGACATCCCTGCCAAGGGGGCTTCCTCCTTGTTGGTATCTGTTAAGCAGGAACAAGGGATCAGCACCCCTGGCACCCTGCAGCTACGATGTGATCGATTGTTGTGTGTGGGAATCTTTGAAGCTGCGACTTGCCAGAGATGCTCTTCTCTTGTTGTTGCTTATTGGTGGCAAAGACAATGGAGGCAGCACTTCTGTCACCTCCTGAATTCGCAGGAGTGACACATGTTTAATTCTAAACTTTAATGATGACGCAGTAATATCCCAACTCTTAACTTATTAATCAGCTGTTTTTTTGTTTTCTCCTTTATATGGTATACTGTTAAATTTGCTATTGTCCAATATCTATAGAGATAAATTTCCCATAAACAGGCTGTTTTTATAGTCAAAACTGTTTGACATTCAAGCACTTAACATTGATTTGATGTCCGGGTCTTAATGTTTTAGCAATAAAACGATTAAAAAAATATTAAAAAAATATGTTGACAAATCAGGACGCCAATGATATAATACATATTACCAGCAAGATGGTTGGGTTTGTTTATTATTAGATTTTGATTTCTACCGTTGCACAGGGTGTTTATCCCTTGAAAGATGGGATTGAACAATGTCAGTCAAGTGTTGCTTTTAAGAGTACGCAGTTGAAGGTTGAAATCAAAAGGGTGTAGGTGGGTTTTAATTTCGGGAAAAATTGAACTCTCTTTTGCCTTAAAAGCAGCATGGCTGCTTTTTTTAGTCTGTAAGTACCCTAAAAAGTGTTGAATTAAATTGCATTTTGGGATGTAAATGGAGGAAAAGGATGCCGACAGTTAACCAATTGGTGAGGAAGAATCGGGAAAAGATAGTAGAAAAGGGAAAAACTCCTGCATTAAAGGCATGTCCTGTGAGAAAAGGGGTTTGTACCAGGGTATATACTACTACTCCAAAGAAACCTAATTCTGCCTTGAGAAAAGTAGCAAGGGTAAGGTTAACCAGTGGGTTTGAGGTAACAGCATATATCCCCGGAATTGGCCATAACCTTCAGGAGCATTCGGTTGTGATTATCCGTGGTGGCAGGGTAAAGGATTTGCCTGGTGTAAGGTATCACATTGTTCGTGGTGCATTGGATATAGCCGGGGTAGCCGGGAGAAAGAGATCAAGATCCAAATATGGAGCTAAGAAGGCAAAAGCCGGGGCAGTAAAGAAAAAATAATGAAAAACATAAGACCTGTAAGTCTTGTGTGACCTATATTCTTGAAGAGGTGAATTATGCCAAGAAAGGGACCAGCGAGGAAAAGGCCAGTGTTGCCGGATCCGATTTTTAATAGTCAAATGGTAACAAGGTTTGTAAATGTTATCATGAAAAAAGGGAAGAAGTCTTTGGCGCAAGGGATTGTTTATGATGCCTTTGAGATTATTCAGAATAAGACAAAAAATTCTCCTTTAGCTGTTTTTAAGCAGGCTCTGAATAATGCTCGGCCTCATGTGGCTGTAAAATCAAGACGGGTAGGTGGTGCAACCTATCAGGTGCCTATTGAGGTGGAAGAAGAGAGAGGTATGGCATTGGCAATGAGATGGATCATTGGTTTTGCTACGCAGCAGGCAGGAAAGCCAATGAGGGAGAAATTATCGCAAGAGATTATGAATGCAGCCAACGGTACTGGTTCGGCTATAAAGAAAAGAGATGATACACATAAGATGGCTGAGGCAAATAAAGCCTTTGCCCATTATAAATGGTAATTTGTTGTTGCCGTAGTCAGTTGGATACTTAATCAATGATTAAGAAAAAGAGTAAGTGTATGATTGTGTAATTTAACAGGAGTGTGAGGGAAATGGCAGCTTCAAATGAGAAAGATATGCGGAAGTCTGGAAGGATTTTCCCATTGTCTAAGATACGAAATATAGGAATAATGGCTCATATCGATGCCGGTAAGACAACCACAACTGAACGAATTCTTTATTATACCGGCAGGGTACATAAGATAGGCGAGGTACATGATGGTGCAGCTACCATGGACTGGATGGAGCAGGAGCAGGAACGAGGAATTACTATTACCTCAGCAGCAACAACCTGTTTCTGGCGCGACAGCCGTATCAATCTTATTGATACACCAGGGCATGTTGACTTTACCATAGAGGTGGAGAGATCATTAAGGGTGCTTGATGGTGCTGTGGCTGTTTTTTGTTCGGTGGGCGGGGTTGAACCGCAGTCTGAAACAGTCTGGCGTCAGGCAGATAGATATCGTGTACCAAGGATTGCTTATGTTAATAAAATGGATAAGATTGGTGCCGACTTCTCCAAAGTAGTTTCTATGATGAGGGAGAGGCTTATGGCAAATCCCGTACCTATCCAGATACCAATCGGTCAGGCGGAAAAATTTCAGGGTGCTGTTGACCTTGTGGAGATGAAGGGTATAGTCTGGGATGGTGAGGAGCTGGGTGCAGTCTTCAGAATAATAGATATTCCTTCAGAATTAAAAATCGATGCAGAAAAACAAAGACATATTATGATTGAATCCTTATCCGAGTTTGATGATGTTTTGATGGAAAAGTATATTCAAGAGGAGCCGATTTCTAACGATGAGATACGGAGGGTGCTCCGGGAAGCAACGCTGAGGTGTGAGATTTTTCCGGTGCTTTGTGGTACATCCTTTAAGAACAAGGGTGTTCAGCCGTTGCTGGATGCTGTAATTAATTATCTGCCTGCTCCTTCAGATGTGTGTGCAGTGGTTGGAATGAATCCTGAAAAGCAGGAACAGGAAGAGAGGATGCCGAGTGATGATGAGCCATTCTCTGCCCTTTGTTTCAAGATAATGACTGATCCGTTTGTGGGTAATCTTACCTATGTGCGGGTGTATTCAGGAAGTCTGTCGTCTGGAAGTTATGTTTTGAATGCTACAAAGGATAGGAAAGAAAGGATAAGCAGGATTCTGCTTATGCATGCCAACAAAAGAGAGGATGTTGATCAGATAAGGACAGGGGATATTGCTGCGGTAGTAGGGTTAAAGGATGTCATTACCGGGGATACCCTTTGTACATTGGAACATCCAATTATTCTGGAATCTATTCATATTCCAGAGCCAGTGATTTCAATGGCTGTTGAGCCAAAAACAAGGGCTGATGAAGAGAAATTGGGTGTAGCATTATCCAGATTATCGCATGAAGACCCAACATTTCGGACATCTATTAATCGGGAGACGGGTCAAACCGTGATAGCTGGTATGGGTGAGCTTCACCTTGAGATCCTGGTTGACAGGATGAAAAGAGAGTTTAGTGTTGAGGTAAATGTTAGCAAACCACAGGTGGCTTATAGAGAGACGATTAGAGGGACTGTGGAAAAGATAGAGGGCAAGTATATCCGTCAGAGTGGTGGACGCGGACAATATGGACATGTGGTTTTAAGGGTAGAACCAAATGAGCAGGGCAAAGGGTTTGAGTTTATTGATAAGATTGTTGGCGGGGCTATTCCCAAAGAATACATCTCACCCATAGAAAAGGGTGTGAAAGAGGCAATGGAGAATGGTGTGCTGGCTGGATTCCCTGTGGTAGATGTAATGGTAACCCTTTTTGATGGTTCTTTCCATGAGGTAGATTCGTCAGAAATAGCCTTTAAGAATGCTGCATCCATGGCTGTAAAGGATGGAATGAAGATAGCAAAGCCTGTTCTCTTAGAGCCAATGATGAAGATAGAGATTATTCTGCCCCAGGAATATATGGGGGATTGTATTGGTGATATTAATTCTCGTCGTGGCAATGTTATGGAAATGGAAACCCGTCATGGTGTTCAGGTTATTCGAGGGGAAGTACCGCTGGCTGAGATGTTTGGTTATGCAACAGTAATGAGGTCTTTTTCTCAAGGAAGGGGAACATATTCGATGGAGTTTGCTTACTATGCTGAGGTACCAAAGAATATAGCTGAAAAGGTTATAGTAAAGTATTAAAAAGAAAAGAATGTGTCCTGTATGATGTATGGGACATAATATTCTTTAAATATTTGTCAGATTATAGCTGACACAAGCATTAAGGAGGAGAGAATGGCAAAGCAAAAGTTTGAAAGAACAAAACCACATGTGAACATTGGGACCATTGGTCATATTGATCATGGCAAGACAACACTTACATCAACGATTACTCAGTTATTAAGCAAGAGAGGATTTGCTGAGTTTCGTGCGTTTGACAGTATTGATAATGCCCCTGAGGAAAGGGAGAGGGGTATTACGATTGCTATTGCTCATGTGGAGTATCAGACAGAAACCAGACACTATGCTCATATTGACTGTCCTGGTCATGCTGATTATATCAAGAACATGATTACAGGTGCAGCCCAGATGGATGGTGCGATATTAGTGGTTGCTGCTTGTGATGGTCCGATGCCGCAGACAAGGGAACATATCCTTTTGGCAAGACAGGTTGGTGTGCCTACACTCGTTGTTTTCATGAATAAGGTTGATATGGTTGATGACCCTGAGTTATTGGATCTTGTCGAGTTAGAGGTACGGGAACTACTTTCTGAGTATGATTTCCCTGGTGATGAGATACCAATTGTCAGAGGTTCAGCCCTTAAGGCAGCT
>Ga0180007_10006041_pt1 | contig 11987 bp, 6 predicted proteins | sample MM_PC_MetaG_FD_121122 | JGI IMG/M metagenome (GOLD analysis project Ga0180007, IMG submission 121122) | Groundwater microbial communities from the Aspo Hard Rock Laboratory (HRL) deep subsurface site, Sweden - MM_PC_MetaG | ecosystem: Environmental > Aquatic > Deep subsurface > Groundwater...
CGGCCACCGCGACCTCGATGGCCTTGCCGAGGCCCTCGCCGCTCCAGATCAGGAAACCGCCCACGGCCAGCAGGAGCACGGCGGTCACGTAGACGGTGGAGATCTTGTGCCACCAGCCCCGGCCCTCCTCCCTCTGTTCGGCGCCGACCCTCAGCAGCCCGTGCAGCCGGGAATCGGAGAAATCCTCCACGGCCGCGACCCGGAATCCCTGCTCGCCGGCGTTGAAAGCTCCGGCGGGCATCTTCTCGCCCGGTTCACGATGCTGCGGGGCGGATTCGCCCGTGATCCAGTCGAGGGAGATGATCGCGTCGCTCCGCATCAGCACGCCGTCGACGGGCACGAGATCGCCAGGGGAGATCCAGATCTCGTCTCCGCCGACGATCTCGGCGGCCGGCACGGCCCGCAGACGACCGTCCTGGAAGCGCCTGGCGTACAGATCGGCGATGCCGCCCGATTCCAGCAGGGCATTGCGGTTCTTCTCCAGCACCCATTCCTGTAGCCAGCGGCCGACCAGCATCAAGGCCACGAAGATGCTGATCGTATCGAAATAGGCGGCAGCGGGGCCTTCTCTGAAGTAAGCGACGGTGGAGCCCGCATAGCCGAGCAGCATGCCCAGGGCGATGGGCAGGTCCAGATGGGCCACGCGCCGCCGCAGGCCGCGCCAGGCGGACGTGAAGAAGGGCCAGCCGCCAATGGCCACCACCAGCCCCGAGAGCACGAAGCTCAACCGGCCGAAGAGCACGTAAGCGGGGCCGTCGTCCTGCGGGGAAAGCCCGAAGTAGTAGCCGAGGCTGTACATCATCACGTTCAGCGCCACCGAGATGGCGATGCCCATGCGGATCTGCAGGGAGCGCGAGCCGCGGCGGCGCGACTTGCGCGGCGGCCCGAAGCGGTAGCCGAATCGTTCCGCCTCGGCGAGATACTCGCCCAGGGCGCCGAGCCGGGTGTCCCACATCAGTTCGACCGTGCCCAGGGCCGGGTTGATGATCAACGACCTGCCGGCCGACCGGCGGGCGAACAGCTGCTCCAGGAGCCAGACGCAAGCGGCGCAGTGGACACCCTGCAGATCCAGACGCAGCCTCACGAGGCCGTCGCCGAGGTCGTTGTCGGGATCGGCGAGCATGAGTTCCAACCACGCCAGGTTGTCGGGACGCAGATCCGGCGGGGGCGCCAGGGAACCGGGACGCAGGTCGTAGAACCGTTCCAGACCGGTTTCGTTGATCAGCTGGTAGACCGTGCGGCAGCCCTGGCAGCAGAAGGGCCCCTGCCCGGGATCGTGGGAGGCGCCGAGATCCAGGCCGCAGTGGATGCACTTGCCGGGTGCCACGGGGGGCGAACCCGCACTTTCGGCGACCTGTGCATTCGTCGATATCCTCGGGGGCGGAACGGGATCCGGTTTGCCCATGGAACAGCGTCTCCTGCACGACGATCGATCGTACCGATTCTTATCCGGAGTGATATCATCCACTTGATATCGACACCACGTTACATCACCGCCGAATCCAAATCAAAATAAACATAACCCGGATTGTTTTGGATCTTGGATGTCCCTTGGCCCGGATCAATCATGAACGAAGTGGGGCCGTTTCCAGGCTGATCGTCATTAACTTCTTACCATATAACAAGTCCACCATACCGAAGATGCGCGACGAGTCCCCAAGCTGCCAGCCCGCGCAGGACGAGTTGCACCGCCATGGCGAGCACCAGGACGGCACCCAGACGATTAAAGAAGCGCCGGCTGGCGACGCTCAGACGAGCGGTGCCCAGTCCCAGCGCCAGCAGGACCGGAACTGTCCCCAGTCCGAAGAAGAGCATGGCCAGGGCCCCCTCGAGCGCGCTGCCGGTAGCCGCTGCGGTCATGGCGACGGTGTAGACCGGCCCGCAGGGCAGGAAACCGTTCGCCATCCCCAGCGCCCACCGACGGGGAACCGTCTGCGCGGTCAGCAATCCCTGGAGCCGGCCGGCGACCAGGCGCTGCATGCGGCCGCTCTCCAGCCAGCGCTGGGTCGGCAGCCAGCCGAGCAAGCCGGCGCCCAGCAGCAACATCAACGTGCCGACCAGGACGGACAAGCCGCCCTGAACCACCTTGCCGCCGCCCGTCAGCAGGGCGGCGGAACCGAGCAGGCCGAGGCCCGCTCCGATCAGCATGTAGCTCGACAGGCGCCCGGCGTGATAGATCGCCAGGCGCCAGAACAGGGCCCAGACACCGGCGCCGCGCTGGGCGACGGACACCGCCCCCACGAGCGGCCCGCACATGCCGATGCAGTGACCGAGGCTGATGGCCAGGCCGGTGCCGACCAGCAACACGAACTCGAACGGCATGGTCGCTTCGCTCATGGGAGTGCCACAGCAATCCACGTCTGGTTCCTTCCTGAATGCGGGCTTCGCGCGAGATTCCCCGAGAAGCTACCTCAGCAGGCTCGTCACCTCAAGTCGCGATAATTGCGGACGTTACAGCTATGAATTGAGACGAGGCCACTGAACGGGGCAGAGCTTTGCTCTTCCCGCACAACCTCTCATGGTCTATTTTCCCCTCGCAGAAGCGAAGACGAAGCTCGAACACTGCTAGGAACATGACCCGAGACGACGATGCGATGCTGCGTGACCTGGAAGCCTGGCGCACCGGGGCGGAAAGCCTTCCGGACGCGTTGCTCCTGTTGCGGGAGGCCGAGCGGCTCGTCACGAGCGACGCGCTGTCCGTCTCGACCTGGCACGCCTTCCTCGACGTAACGCGCGAACCGGAGTTCCTGCAGGCCTTGCCCGGCGACGAGGCCCGGCGGCGCTGGGCCGATGCCGCGATCGCAGCCGTCAGACGCACCGGTTTCACGCTCGAGGACCTGTTGGACCAGCGCGTCGGCGAACATCCCGACCGGACCTGGTTGAGAGAGAGCCCACTGATCGGCGGCAAGGCCTGGAGCTATGCCCGGGTAAGGGCGAAAGCGCGGGCCTACGCCGCGGCCTTCCTCGCTGCCGCGCCCGCGCCGCGCATGGCCCTGCTCACACCCAACAATCCCCGCGGCGTCTTCTGCGACCTTGCCTGCCTGTTGCACGGCATCCTCGTCACGCCCCTCTCTCCCCTCACGGACTCGGAGACGCTGGCCTGGATCTGCGACATCCTCGACATCAACATCATCGTCACCGGCGGCGCGGATCAGGCGGCCCTGGCCGCGACGGTCTGCGAGAGGGCGGCGGACGGCATCGTCCACTTCAGCCTGGAGGACGAACCGCCTCCCGCCTGCGCGGCACGTTCGCTGGAGGAATACTGCGCCACGTTGGCCCGGGCCGGGATCGACGCCGCCCTGGCGGCGCAACCCCGCTTCGACCTGGACGAAGTGGCCACGGTGATGTTCACGTCCGGCAGCACGGGCCGGCCCAAGGGCGTGGAATTCTCCCTCTGCAACCTGGTCAGCAAGCGTTTCGCGCGCGCCGCGGCGCTGCCGGCGGTGGGCCGGGACGAGGTGATGCTCTGCTACCTCCCCCTGTACCACACCTTCGGACGCTACCTCGAACTGCTTGGCTCCATGTTCTGGGGCGGCGAGTACGTCTTCGTCGGCAACAACTCGCGCGCGACCCTGCTGGCGCTCCTCCAGCAGGTCGAACCCACGGGACTGATCAGCATACCCCTGCGCTGGACCGAGATCCGCGAGAGCTGCCTGGCCCATCAAGACGAATCGTCCTCGGGATCGCTCCGCGACGAGGACTTCCGCGCGATCACGGGCCGTCGTCTGCGCTGGGGCCTGTCCGCGGCCGGTTACCTCGATCCCCGGGTGTTCCGTTTCTTCCAGCGTTACGGCGTCGAGCTGTGCAGCGGTTTCGGGATGACCGAAGCCACCGGCGGCATCACCATGACGCCTCCCGGCGGCTACCGGGACGATTCGGTCGGTGTGCCCCTGCCCGGCGTGGATGTCCGGCTGACCGAGCAGGGCGAGATGCAGATCTCGGGACCATACGTCGCCAGCTATCTCGACCAGGACACCCGGCCCGGCGACGGCAGCTGGCTGGCCACCGGCGACCTCTTCCGCCGACACGAAGACGGTCACCTGGAGATCGTCGACCGCATCAAGGACATCTACAAGAACGCCCGGGGACAGACGGTCGCACCTCGGCGCGTCGAGCAGCGTTTCGTGGAGGTGCCGGGCATTTTTTTCTTTAACGAGGCGGCCACCCCCCGCGTCTACACCGTCCTGCTGATCGTGCCGGATCCCGAGGACCCCGTGTTGCGGGGCGACCCCCTGGGACAGGTCGCCCGGGACTATTTCCACCGCATCGTCACGGCCGCCAACCGGGATCTGCTGCCGTTCGAGCGGGTCGTCAACTTCGCCGTGCTGGACAGGGACTTCAGCGTCGATCGCGGCGAACTGACGCCGAAGGGCTCGTACCGTCGCAAGATCATCGAGGAGAACTTCCAGACGGTCGTGGACGATCTCTACCGCAGCGACACCGTGGACCTGGCGGTGGGCGGCCTCACCATGCGCGTGCCCCGGTGGTTCCACCGCGACCTGGGCGTCCTGGAGACCGATATCACCGCGGGACATGACCGTCTCCACAACCGGGTGGACGGCCGCGAACTCGAGGTGGGCCGCGCGGAGGCCGGCCTGGTGCGCGTGGGCGATCTGCTCTACGAGCTCGAGACCGACACCGTCGAGCTGGGCCGCCTGGCGCGGCAGCCCGGACTCTGGGTGGGCAACCCGCAACTCGCCGCCTTCTGTCCCGTGCGCGACGGCTGGGACACGCAATACGGCGGCTTCACGCAGCACATCTCCCTCCCCTGGCGCGACGAGGGCGGCGAGCCGCCGCCGCCGGTCACGATGCCACCGCTGTCCGACAACCGCTTGCCCCGAATCCACGACCTCTGCCGCGAGGCGCTGTTCGGCGGCGGCGAGCGCGCGCTGAAGGCCGTGGTCGAGCTGGACAAAGTCCTCGACATCGGCGATCACCGCACCTCGGAGCTCATCAGGCGCCGGCTGGAGGCCCTCGCCCGTCATCCGGAGATGAAGGTGCGCTGCGCCGCCTATCGCGTGCTGCTGCTGGACGAGCCTTCCCCCGACTTCAGCGAAGTGCGCCCCAAGTTCCTCAACTCGGGTCTGCCTTTCTTGGACCGGGAAACCATCGAAGCCGTCACCCACGACAGCCTGGAAGGTCGGCGTCTGGATTCGTTCCGCCGGCGCTTGCACACGTACCGGCTCAACCTCGACTGGCCAGCCAACGAGGTGATGCACTCCCAGTTCGAGGGCATCTTCACCCTGCTGGCCGATTTCGCGCGCAAGAATCCCGCGTATTACGTGGCGGTCCGGGACGAACTCATCAGCTGGATTCTCCTGAAGAACGACCCCGTGATCTCATCCCTGGCCGAATGCACCGCCATGTCCCTGGGGAACTGGTACGAGATCTGGCTCGCGGAGACCTTGCCCTACCGCGGCACCTCGGCCTGGCAGGACAAGATCCTCTTCCAGGACGGCCTGGCGCGAGACGAGATCGATCGTCTCAACGAGACGCTCGTAGGTACGACCTTCCTGCAGCAATCGGTCCGCCTGATCACCGGCGGCGAGGTGCTGGACATACGCGAAGTGCCGAGGGGCGGGATCTGGGTCGGCCGCACGGCGGTGCGCCACCACCAGCGCTTCTACCGCATCAGCGTCAACACCATAAAGCGCAAGCACTACGATCTGCTGGTCGTGATATGGGACAGGGATGTCCTGTCCCTGAACAGGGACGACCAGCTGGCCACCATCTACTGGCTGATCGCACTGAGCGGCCATCCCCACGGGACACCCGTACTACCGCGCTTCGGCTGCTTCCGGCCAGCCATCGGCGCCATGTCACAGGCTTTCGTGAGTGACCTGAGCGTATGGGAACGCATCCGGGAATACGCCGGCGACCGCGGGGAGGCGCCGGGCACCGACAGCGCCCAGGCCTGGCGCCGCCTCTTCGTGATGGCCTTCGCGACCTTCCTGCGGGGCTGGAGGATCAGCGGCGAGAGCATCGTGCCGGGAATCGTCTCGCCCACCAACGTGGCCGTGCCCGAGCCGGACTTCCGCGAGGGCTCGCAGGTGCTGTCCCTGACCGGGTGGCGCCCGTACGAGAATCCCCTGAGCCTGGTGCAGCCCTTCCTGCACAATTTCTTCAAGCAGACGAGCGTGACGTATCCATGGCTCGAACATCACCTGGACCTGACGTGGATCTGCGATGCCTGCCTGGAGGTCATGGAACGGGACCGGGCGGAGAGATTCCTGGCCGAGTTGCAGGAGTTGCTGACGGATCATCCTCTCGAGGGCTACCGCGGCAGGCTGTCGCGGGAGCTGTCCGTCTATCGCGAGCGGATGAAGGTCGAACCATACCGGAGCTGCGCCCTGCGTGGCGCCGTCGAACGCTACCGCAGATGGGAAAACTCCAATCCGGGCGCCTCGAGCACCGCGCGCAAACAACTCGTCGATGAGATGCTGAACCTGTACGGGTTGACGGGCCCGCCCGACATCACGCGCTACATGCTCTACCGGCACACCTGGTTCTGGTCGGCCAGCGCGGAGATCGGCGAGGCCTTCGACGCCCTGCTGCGGACGCTGCATGCGAATCCCGGCCGTACGCCGACGGACATGGTGGAGATCTCCGACCTGCAGGCGCTGCTCGAGTCGCACGAGGACATGAGCGCCTTCCAGAGCATGGTCTTCCCCCATACGCGTCCCACCCAGCGCCCGGAGCTGCTTACGGTGGGTCAGGAAGACAGCCGCCAAGTCATCGTCGCGACGCTCATCGGCGACAAGACCGGCGCGAACTACACGGTGCGCGAACCCGTGACGCCGGCCGAGTACGGCCAGCTCTACCGGTTGTTCTTCAAGACCGGTTACTACAAGTCCATCTCCGACAGGGACCGTCACTTTATCGCCTACGACGACCAGGAACAGATCATCGGCGGCATCAGCTGGAACGAGGTGGACCCGGAAATCGTGCATCTCAACGGCATCGTGGTCGTCGGCTCGCTCCTGGGCCGCGGCATCAGCAGCGCCCTGATCGAGGACTGCTGCGCCCGGCTGGCCAACATGGGGTACGGAGCCGTCAAGACGCACTTCGTGTTGCGCCCCTTCTTCGAACGGCACGGGTTCCATCTGGACAAGCGCTGGGGCGGCCTGGTACGTCTGTTGAAGGAAGAGTCACAGGCCCGGGTGGAGTAGAGGCGACAGGGTCAGGCGCAGAAGCGGTCGCGGAAAACGCCATGGCGCAGGCCGCGGTTGCAGACGGTCATCTCGTCCGCGCCCAGCCGCGACATGAGCGAAGCGACGATGGCGGCCCCGGCGAGCATCACGTCGGCGCGCGCCGGATTCAGGCCGGGGATGCGCCGCTTCGCGGCGAGATCCATCCCGCGCAGGTACGCCACCGCGTTCTCCACCACCCGCCGCGACAGCGGTTGTCCGTGCACCCTCTCCGTCCGGCCGTCGATCACTCCGTAATGGACGGTGGCCAGACTGACGGCCGTCGAACCGATGCCCACGAGCCCGCCGGGCCAGATCGGCGCTTCCGCCAGGATCTCGGCCAGCTCGGCCGTCAGGGCCGCGAACTCCTCGTCCTCGACGGGATCGCTCTTGCAGTGGCGATCGGTCAGGACCCGCGAGCCCACCGGCAGGCTGAGGGCTTCGCGCACGCTTCCGCCTGCCCCGTTCACGACTTCCGTGCTGGCGCCGCCCGCGTCGAAAACGGTGACGGGACCATCGCCGAGCGCGAGCGACGACGCGGCGGCCAGGAAAGCCAGCCGAGCCTCCTCCTGGCCCGACAGCACCTTCACGCCGATCCGGCAGCGGTTGCGCACCGCTGTCGTGAACTCGCGGGCGTTGGCTGCCTGGCGCAGGGCCTGGGTACCTACGGCGACGATCTTCTCGGCGCCGAGACCCTCCGCGTGGTCCCTGAATTCCTTGATGGCGGCGATCGTGCGGTCCATGGCCTTCTCGGACAGTTCACCCGAACCGGCCAGTCCCTCGGCTAGGCGGTTGACCGTGGACCTGTCGTCTATGTCGGTGACGCGGCCGTGCACCACCCTGCCCATGTACATCTTCAGGGAGTTGGAGCCGATGTCCATAACCGCATATCTGCTCATGAGATGCTCCGATATCCTCGCCCTTGTCTTTACAGTGCGAAACGGCGCCGGGAATCCCGTCGGGGATCCGTCCCGGCGCCGATCTTCCCGGTGCTCGCTACTTGCCGCCCAGGACGCCCTTGAAGAACTCGCGCCGCATGCGGGCGATGTTCTCGATGGATACTTCCTTGGGGCAGACCGCCTCGCACTCGCCGTGGTTGGAACAGTTGCCGAAGCCCTCGGTGTCCATCTGCGCCACCATGGCCAGGGCGCGACGGCCGCGCTCGGGCGCGCCCTGGGGCAGGTACGAGAGCTGGCTGATCTTGGCGCTCACGAACAGCGAGGCCGAGGCATTGGGACAGGCCGCCACGCAGGCGCCGCAGCCGATGCAGAGCGCCGCGTCCATGGCCTTGTCCACGTCGGCCTTGGGGATGGGCACCGCGTTGGCGTCCGGTGCCGAGCCCACGTTGGCCGTGACGAAGCCGCCCTTCTGCTGGATGCGGTCGAAGGCCGCCCGGTCCACCACGAGATCCTTGATGAGCGGGAAGGGCCGGGCGCGGAACGGCTCGATGGTGAGGGTCTGGCCGTCGTGGAAGTGGCGCATGCGCACCTCGCAGGTGGTCGTGGCGGGATTGGGACCGTGGGCGATGCCCTGGACCACCAGGCCGCAGGTGCCGCAGATACCTTCGCGACAGTCGCTGTCGAACTCGACCGGCAGCTCGCCAGATCTGGCGAGCTGCTCGTTCAACAGATCGAGCACCTCGAGCAGGGACATCTCCGGCAGAACGTCCTCGACCGTGTACCTGGCGAAACCGCCCTTCGCGGCCCCCCGCGCCTGGCGCCAGATCTTCAGGTGGATGGTCATCGTCTCGCTCATCTCGCTTCCTTCCCTACTTGTAGCTGCGGGTCTTGACCTCGATGTTCTCGTACTCGAGCGCTTCCTTGTGCTGTGCGGGGGCGGCGCCGTCGCCCTTGAACTCCCAGGCTGCGACATACATGTAATTCTCGTCGTCGCGCTTGGCCTCCCCTTCCTCGGTCTTGTGCTCCTCGCGGAAGTGGCCGCCGCAGGATTCCTCGCGGTCCAGGGCGTCGCGGGCCATGAGCTCGCCCAGCTCGAGGAAGTCGGCGACGCGGCCGGCCTGCTCGAGCTGCTTGTTGAAGTCGGCGGATTCGCCTGGCACCTTGACGTCCTGCCAGTAGGCCCCGCGCAGGGCGGAGATCCGCTCGATGGCGCCCTCCAGGCCGGCCCTGGTGCGCGCCATGCCGACCTCGTCCCACATGATGCGTCCCAGCTCCCAGTGGAAGTCGCGGACCGTGCGCGAGCCGTTCACCTTCAGCAGCGCGTCGTAGCGGTTGCGCACGTCGTTTTCCGCCGCGGCGAAGGCGCCGTGATCGGTCGCCACCTTGTCGAGGCCGCCCCGGGCCAGGTAGCCCGCCACCACGCGCGGCACCACGAAGTAGCCGTCGGCGCAGCCCTGCATGAGCGCCGAGGCGCCCAGCCGGTTCGCGCCGTGATCGGAGAAGTTCGCCTCGCCGGCCACGAAAAGGCCGGGGATGGTGCTCTCCAGGTCGTAGTCCACCCACAGCCCGCCCATGGTGTAGTGGGGGGCGGGGTAGATCATCATGGGCGTGTGGTAGGGATCGTCGGCGGTGATCTCCTCGTACATGTCGAAGAGGTTGCCGTAGCGGTCGGCCACCACGTCGCGGCCCAGGCGCTCGATCGCGTCCGCGAAGTCCAGGTAGACGGAGCTGGAGGACATGTAGGCGCTCTTGCCGGCGTCGCACTCGACCTTGGCGGCGCGGGCCGCGATGTCGCGCGGCACCAGGTTTCCGAAGGCGGGATAGCGGCGCTCCAGGTAGTAGTCGCGCTCGGCCTCGGGGATCTCGTTGGGACGACGCTTGTCCCCGGGCTTCTTGGGTACCCAGACGCGTCCGTCGTTGCGCAGGGATTCGCTCATCAGGGTGAGCTTGGACTGGTAGTCCCCCATCTGCGGCACGGCCGTGGGGTGGATCTGCGTATAGCAGGGATTGGCGAAGAACGCGCCCCGCCGGTACGCGCGCCAGGCCGCAGTGGCGTTGCTGTTCACCGCGTTGGTCGACAGGTAGTAGACCGGCGAATAGCCGCCGGTGGCCAGGACCACGGCGTCGGCCACGTAGCGCTTCAGCTCGCCGGTGACCAGGTCGCGGCAGATGATGCCGCGCGCGCGGCCGTCCACCACCACCAGATCGAGCATCTCGTGGCGCGGGAACATCTTCACGGCGCCGGCGCCCACCTGCCGCGAGAGCGCCGCGTAGACGCCGAGCAGGAGCTGCTGTCCAGTCACGCCGCGGGCGTAGAAGGTGCGCGAGACCTGCACGCCGCCGAACGACCGGTTGGCCAGGGTGCCGCCGTACTCGCGGGCGAAGGGCACGCCCTGGGCCACGCTCTGGTCGATGATGTTCGCGGACAGCTGGGCCAGGCGGTAGACGTTGGCCTCGCGTGACCGGTAGTCGCCGCCCTTGATGGTGTCGTAGAACAGGCGGTACACGCTGTCGCTGTCGTACTGGTAGTTCTTGGCGGCGTTGATGCCGCCCTGGGCGGCCACGCTGTGGGCGCGGCGCGGCGTGTCCTGGATGCAGAAGTTGAGCACGTTGTAGCCCAGCTCGCCCAGGGTCGCCGCGGCGCCGCCGCCGGCCAGTCCGGTGCCGACGACGATCACGCTGTACTTGCGCCGGTTGGCCGGCGCCACGAGCGGCGTGTCCATCGCGTGTCGGTCCCACTTTTCCGTCAGGGGTCCGCTCGGGATCTTGGCGTCGAGGATCTTGCTCATCAGTGACCTCCCGGCAGGGTCGCTTGGCCGGCGGCTGGGTCGACGAAGAAATAGAGGTAGAGAGGCAGCACGATGTAGCCGGCCGCCATCAGCACGGCGAAGGCCAGGGCGATGCGGTTCAGCACCGGCATGACCCGGTCGTTGCTCCAGCCCAGCGACTGGAGCATGCTCCAGGAGCCGTGGCGCAGGTGGAAGCCCAGCAGGACCATCACCGCCGGGAAACCGAAGGCCCAGACGGGCTGCTTGAACGCCTCCAGCACCACGCCGAAGAGGTCCTTCATGTGGTGGCCGTCAGGACGGGGCAGCAGCGCGTGATCGCCGAACTTGAACATCCTGATGTGCAGGACGACGAAGGCGCCCAGGATCAGACCCGTGATGATCATCGTCCGCGACGACAGCGTCTTCTTGCTGGCGCCGCCCGCGTCGCGCTGCAACTCGTACTTCACCGGACGCGCCCGCTGCTTGTCGATCCAGGCGACCATCACCCCGGTCAGGATGTGGATGGCGAAGATCACGATCATCACGATCTCGAAGGCGTAGATCAGCCAGCCGTGCAGGGCGGTCTCGAGGAAATGCGCGTAGCCGTTGAAGGCCGACACCCCGATGAACAGGGTGAGGTTGCCGATCAGATGGACGATGATGAAACCGACGAGCATCAATCCCGTCAGGCCGTTGAGGTACTTCTTGCCGACCGACGACCAGACGGTTGTTTGGTTGGTGGACATTGACAGGCTCCAGCGCTGATGGCCACGGAGATATTGGTTGTCCGGAAATCAATAACACTTGCCAGGGCAGGATTCAACCTGGGATCTCTCGCGCAAAACAAAGGGGCCCACGCCGGTACGCGGGCCCCTGTTTGGTGTCCTGGATCGTCCCTCAGCTCTGCTTGAGCGCCTCGTTCAGCTCCATCAGCGCCTTCTTGCCGTCGCCGAACATCATCAGGCAGTTGTCGGCTGCGAAGAGCGGGTTGGGGATGCCCGCGAAGCCGGGGCTCAACGATCGCTTCACCACGACCACAGTACGCGCCTTGTCCGCGTCTATGATGGGCATGCCGGCGATGGGGCTCCGGGGATCGGTGCGCGCGACCGGGTTGACCACGTCGTTGGCGCCCA
>Ga0180007_10006042_pt1 | contig 11985 bp, 15 predicted proteins | sample MM_PC_MetaG_FD_121122 | JGI IMG/M metagenome (GOLD analysis project Ga0180007, IMG submission 121122) | Groundwater microbial communities from the Aspo Hard Rock Laboratory (HRL) deep subsurface site, Sweden - MM_PC_MetaG | ecosystem: Environmental > Aquatic > Deep subsurface > Groundwater...
AGTGGTTGGCAATCGCCGAAAAGTTTGTAGGCAAAAAACTGCACAATATCAGTCATTTGAAAGAAGTTGGTTTGGTGTTTGTTATTCCGGTCAAAAAGGAGAATTTTGCCGGGCAGTCTCTGGAAACTTTTAGCCTGATTTTGCACTACTTGCACGAGATAGATTTTTATTCAGAACTTTTCAGAAAATATTCTGGCTTGCCAAATTTTGGCTCAAATTTAGTGAGCCTTCTTTCTGGCGCGGTCGGGTCGGCCGTCCTGCCAAAAGACAAATTATATTGGCGCATTATCCAGCGCTATCTGGCTAAAATTGACCCGCAAGACCCGAGATTATTTGAACCGCATGTTAATCCTGAAACCATCCATTGGCTGAAAGCGGAAAAGGAAATGGACGTACTGGCGCAAAAATATCCGCAAATTAAAATGGATTTTTGGCGCGGCATAGACGATTTTGCCGGCGAAATTTTTCCGGCCGGCAAAAAAGGAGAGGAAATCGTCAGTTTTGACCTATTGGATAATGTAATTTCGCTAACGCACGGGGGATTGGGCAAATATCTTTATCATCAACAAGAAGCGCTCTGGAATAAAATTTTTATTGAATTTATGGGGGAGGATAAGCTGGAGGAATTGATTGTGGAAAATATTAAGAAAGGGTTCATAGAACTATAAATTTTTCAATTAACAATTAACAATTTTTCAATTGAATCCAAAAACATTTTTAAAATCAGCCCAATCTGGCAAATATGCTATCGGTGCGTTTAATTTTTCGACTGCCGAAGTATTAAAAGCCATTGTAGCGGCGGCCAAAGAATTGAATTCGCCGATTATTGTTGCAACTTCGGAAAACGAGGGAGAGTTTTTCGGTATGCCCGAAGCCGCGGCGCTGGTTGGTGCTTGGCGGCATGGCACAAAATTGCCGATAATTTTGAATCTGGACCACGGCAAGTCGCTGGAGAGTATTAAAAAGGCGGTAGAGGCTGGCTATAACGCTGTGCATTTTGATGGTACAAGCTTAGATTATGAAGAAAATATTTTACAGACAAAAGCAATGGTTGATTATGTTAGAAGAATTGAAAAAGATTATAGTCAGGAGATTATAATTGAAGGAGAGCTGGGTTATTTACGCGGCTCTTCATCGGTGCACCAGGAAGCGCTGAAAATTAAACAGGAAGATTTAACAAGTCCAGGACAAGCCAAAGATTTTGTAGAACGTACGGGTGTGGATTCTTTAGCTATTGTTATTGGCAACGCGCACGGCGTTTTTGCCAAGGGCGAGGAAAGATTAGATTTGGGAAGATTAGCGGAAATTAAAGAAACTCTGGGCGAAAAAGTTTTTTTGGTGCTGCACGGCGGTTCGGGAATTCCAGAAGAAGATATAAAAAAAGCGATTGAGCTGGGTATAGTCAAAATAAATGTTAATACCGAACTGCGCGTTGCTTATAAAGAGGGATTGGAAGAAGAACTAAAAGAAAAACCCCAAGAAACCACGCCGTATAAAATTTTAGCACTTTCTTTTGATGCGGTGAAAAAAGTGGTGAAGGAGAAAATTAAATTATTTGGAAGCGATAATAAAATTTAAATTTTTAAAAAAGTAAAACGTCCAATTTGTCATTCCTGCGAAAGCAGGAATCCAGTGGATTCCGCATCAAGTGCGGAATGACAAAAAATAAAGTTTTGCTCAATAATATATGGACAACCAGCAGAATCAGCCAACTATTAATGATAATGAGCCAGTCGTACCAGTGGAACCAAGCGAGCCGCCCAAAAGAAGGCCGGTTAAAATCGCTTTTATTATTGCCACTGTAATTATTTTTGTAATAGCTGCGGGCTATGGTGCTTATTGGTATTTTAATATCTACACACCAATTTCACCGGGAATAACCCTTGCCTTACCGGACGAATGGAGAATTTGCGAGGCGGACACAGATTGCGTTGAAACCCAGAGTAGTTGTTGTGGATGTGGCAGTGGCGGAACGCAGGAAGGTATTAATAAAAAATATTTAGATTCTTGGGAGGAAAAAATAGACAAAACTTGTCGCGATATTAGCTGTATTGCTTTGTTTAATTGCAAACAGGGCGAAACTATCTGCCAGAACAGAAAATGCGAGTTTATTCTTGCAGATGAAATTAGTGGAATTGCCAACTGGCAGACTTATCGGAATGAGGAGTATGGGTTTGAGGTGAAGTATCCTGATAGTTGGAAAGTTGTTGATCAGTCTTTTTTTCAAGATAAAACGCAATTTCAATTTGATTTTCAAGAAGAAAATATTGATGGTTATGAACCACCGCGTCTAGTAATCAGTAATGTTAAAGATAGTAGATCAAATTTAAGCATCCCTATGCAGACGAAGTTATTTACTGATGAAAATTTTCAGAATGGCGAAAATAGGATATTTTTTAAAGATGATAATAATAAAACTATTTATGCTAATTGCGTAGATTATAGTTCTGGCTATAAAAATCTATTGGAGTACTGCAATCAAATCCTTTTCACTTTTAAATTTATAAAGTAAATAAAAAACATTTTGTCATTTCGGCCTTGAGCCGGAATCCAGAAATTAAAATCTGGATTCTGACTTTCGTCAGAATGACAGAATGGGAAGATAAAAATTAATAATAAAAAATATACACATATGTCAAAAGTTTTTGTGACACGAGTGATTCCGGATGCCGGAATCAAAATGTTAAAGGAGGCTGGTTTTGAAGTGGAGGTTTCGGATTTTGACGGCGTTTTGCCGCGTAAGCAGTTGCTGGAAAGGGTCAGGGGCGTTGACGCCATTTTGTTCTTGTTGACCGATAAAATGGACGCGGAAGTTATGAAAGCAGCCGGGCCGCAGTTAAAAATTATCGCTAACTACGCGGTGGGAATTGATAATATTAATTTAAAGGATGCGGCCAGCCACAATGTTATTGTCACCAATACGCCGGGCGTTTTAACGGAATCAGTGGCGGAACACGCCATGGCGCTGATTTTTGCGCTGGCGCACAGAATTGTAGAATCGGATCAATATATGCGCGACGGCAAATATGTCGGCTGGGCGCCGATGCTGTTTTTGGGCAATGATTTAGTCGGCAAGACATTGGGGCTGGTCGGTCTTGGCCGGATTGGCGAAGCCGTGGCTAAAAGAATGACGGACGGCTTTGAGATGAAAATTTTGTATTATGATGTCAGGCGAAATGAAGAGGCGGAGCAAAAATATAAATTGGAGTATCGCGATTTGGAGAGTTTACTAAAAGATTCAGATTTTGTTTCAATTCACGTGCCGCTGACTCCCGAAACAAAACATTTGATAAACGCCGAGCGTTTAAAGATGATGAAAAAGACGGCTTATTTGATAAACACTTCGCGCGGGCCGGTGGTGGATGAGACAGCCCTCGTGGAAGCGTTAAAGTCGGGTGAAATTAAAGGCGCGGCGTTGGATGTCTATGAGCAGGAACCAAAAATGGCGCCGGGATTGGCGGAATTACCCAACACGGTTTTGACGCCCCATACGGCTTCTGCGACCGAGGAAACTCGCGGCGCGATGTCGGAATTGGCGGCAAAAAATATTATCGCGGTGCTAAATGGTGAGGCGCCGATAACGCCCGTTAAATTGCAATAACATTTCGTTCTCTTTTGTATCGACCGCGCCTGCCAAAGCACGATAATGATTTGGTAATACTGCATCTAAGGCAAACTTAATCACTCAAAGGATGTAATTCCGCGTAATCAGCTTTGGTTATCGGCGGGCAGGCAAAAGAGAACCAGAAAAACTCCTGCGCAGGCATAAAGTTTTGATAAAATCGGATTCGCCTCGCCCCGTTAGATAATTTTCAAATCTAACGGGGCGAGCTAAAATCGCTATCCGCCATCAACCATAAACACGAGATTTTCATACGCTCGGCTCATCGCGATTTTATTACAAAACTTTTGCCATGCGCGAAAAGAAATTCAATGAAAATAACATTAGAACGTTCAAAATGTATCGGTTGCGGGTCGTGCGTCGCGGTTTGCGATAGATACTTTGAAATGGGCGATGATAATTTGTCTAAGATCAAAGGTGGCCAGATGGCCGGAGAGAATATGGAATTGGAAACCGCCGACGTTGGCTGCGCCAAAGAGGCGGCGGAAGTTTGTCCGGTGCAAACCATAAAAATACAATAAACAATCAAGGATAAAGGAGATGGAGCTTCTTGTTTTTTTATTTTTCCTATGTTATATTGTTTACTGTTAACTGTTTATTGCTAATTATTTTTATGCTTGAACTTAAAGCCCAGCCCAGAGAAATTCTTGGCAAAAAAGTTAAAAAATTAAGGAAAACCGGATATATTCCGGCTATTTTGTATGGTCACAGAATTAAATCTGTTCCCTTGGAAGTTCGGGCCAGAGAATTTCAGAAGGCGTTGAATCAGGCAGGCGAGACCAGTATTTTATATCTTTTGGTCGGCGGCAAAAAACACAATGTGCTGATTCACGATTTGGCCAAAGATCCCCTTACCGATGAAATTTTACACGTTGATTTTTATGAGGTCAGAATGGACGAAAAATTAAAGGCGAAAATTCCGCTGGTTTTCATTGGTGAGTCACCGGCAATAAAGGCCGAAGGCGGGGTTTTGGTCAGGGCTATTCAGGAAATTGAAGTTGAAGCGCTGCCGCAGGATTTACCCAAAGAAATTGCCGTGGAGATCTCTTTTTTAAATACTTTTGAAGATAAAATTTTTATTAAAGGATTAAGTGCGGGCGAAAAAGTAAAAATTTTGGCCGAACCGGAGGCGACGGTAGCTTTTGTCGCTCCGCCCCGCTCGGAAGAAGAATTAAAAGAAATAGAAGCCAAGCCGGTTGAAGAAGTCGGCGAGATCAAGGTGGTGGGCGAAGAAGAAAAAGCTGCCAAAGAAGCCGCTCAAGGAACCGAAGCCCAAGCGGAAGCAAAAGAAGAAAAAAACGCACAATAATTTTACCAGCCGTTTTCATTTTGCCAATGAAAAAAATTTTTGAATTTAGACACGAATTAAAAATTCCCAAATGGTGTTTTGCCGTTTTGGGATTTTTTTGTTTGATTTTTTCTCTTTTTTGCATTCAGGAAGTTTGGGCTTCGCCGGCCGAAGAGTTAAAAGACGACTTGCGCCAGCAAATTGACGAGCTGCAGTCACAAATAAACGATTATCGCCAAAACATTAAAGATCTTCAGCAGCAGGGCAGAACGCTTAAAAGGGACGTCGCTTTGCTTAACAGCAAAATAAAAACGGCGGAACTGGAAATAAAACAGACGGGCTTGGCGATTAAGCAGACGGAAGAGGAAATCTCCGGAAAAAATTTGGAGCTGGGGCAGGCGGAATTGAAAATAGGGCGAGAGAGGAAAATATTGGGCGATTATTTAAGATTGATTAATGATTATGATCAGCAAAATTTGATTGAGGCTTTTTTGAGCGACGATAAACTTTCCGATATTTTTGAGCGCGTCAGTTCTCTTGAGAGCATTCAGCGGGAGATTCAAGAGAGCATGGAACAGATTAAAGAATTTAAAGCTGTTTTGCAGGCCGACAAGCAAGTATTGGAAGACAGAAGGGGGGAATTGAACCAGCTGAAAGTTTTGCAACAGATCCAGCGTCAAGCCGTGGCGGCGCAGCAAGCTGATAAAAATAATTTATTGGCTCAAACAAATGGGCAGGAGAGTACTTTTCAAAAACTACTGGTAAAAGCGCAAGCCGACGCCGCCTCAATCAGGAAAAGCCTTTATCTATTGGAGGGGGTCGGGCTGTCTATGTCTTTGGAGCAGGCTTATCAGTATGCCAAAAAAGCGTCTGATCTTACTGGCGTGCGGCCCGCCTTTTTGCTGGCCGTTTTGAAAAAAGAGTCAAGCTGGGGTGAAAAAGTCGGCACTGGCACTTGGCGCCAAGACATGCATTCAAGAGATAAAACTGCTTTTGTGCAAATTTGTGAAAAACTCGGTTTGAATCCTGATACCACGCCTGTTTCAAAAAAACCTTCTTATGGTTGGGGCGGGGCGATGGGCCCGGCGCAATTTTTGCCTTCGGTTTGGCTGCAATATGAAGACCGGGTCAGGCAACTGACAGGACACGATCCGCCGGATCCCTGGAACATTGAAGATGCTTTTGTCGCTGCGGGTGTTAAATTAGCGCATGGCGGCGCCAATGCCCGGACGGAAAACGCCGAATGGAAAGCCGCTCAGATTTATTTTGCCGGCAGCCGCTGGAATAACCCGACTTATTATTTTTACGGTGACCAGGTGATGGATTTGGCCGGCGTGATACAGGAGCAACTGAATATAATTATTAGATGATTTGGAGATTAAAGTAAGCAAAAACCCCGCCTATTGCGGGATTTTTGCTTTAAGTATTTAATTAGTTTGTTTAGTAAATATTCGTTGCTTTCGTGTCTAATTTAGAGAAGGTGCTAAAAGAACGTATTTATGTAAGTTGTTAATTTGTTTATCCGTGAGTTTCTGGGCCTGGCTTATCGCGTCTTGGATTAAGCTATCGGAAAAAGTAATTTCGTCGCCGACCTTCAGGGTTTTTGAACGCGGAACATGTTTTTGCAGATAATCTTCAATATAAATCTTTTGTTCCGCTTTCAGCTGTCCGGCTAAATCAGATTTATCTTTAAGATATTCTTTGAGAGACTGGCGGGCCAGATGAGTGGCGCCGTTTCCTTTGGCGGCGCGGGCAATAATATTAGAGTTTTCTTTTCTGGTTTCTGGCGCAGCCATCTTTGATTGCTGGACGCCCAAGACGGAGGATTGGGGCTGCTCATTGGCGGCCGAAGCGATTGGCGATTCTTGAGGCGAGGGAGTCGCGTTTAAGCTCTGCATTTCTTCAAGCGCGGGTTTAAGCAACGCTTGTCTCTCCTGATAGTTTTTGTAGAAATAGAAACCGCCGATTGCGAGCAAAACAACTATTAGCGAAAGAACTATTTTTTGGGCATTATTTCGGAACCAGCTTTTTTCTCCCATTTCTTGGCCAAACTGTGGGCCCGGCATAGCATTCATTCTTTTTTCTGTTCCTTTATTAAAACCAAAGCGGGTTAACCCCACACCACGGACTTACTTCCGTGTCATTGGGGCAATACCATTTCGGGCACCCAACCATTCATCTATGGACTGACGCCTGTGGTATTCTGGTGTGGGGGCTAAACAAATAGCTTTTAGCTTTGGGATAATGAGGGAGCAGATTTTTAGATTAATTTCTTCGACCTTTCCGGGTAGTAGAAATTCGGCTGGCGCGCAACGCCAAATTCTATATGCCGAATTTTCACTACCCGGTTTTCCCCCTCCGCGACATTCAATTTTTAGGAGCTTCGTTTTTGCGGAATGCCTTAATAACCGTCTCGAGCCGGCCGTCTATAATTGATTCTAAATCGTGCCAGCTTTTGCCAATACGATGGTCGGTCAGGCGGTTTTGCGGAAAGTTATATGTCCGTATTTTTTCGGAGCGATCAGCCGTGCCAATCTGATCTCGCCGCTCCTGGCTTAATTGTGACATTTGCTGCTGGTTGGCCCGCTCATAAAGCTTGGCTCGTAGAATTTCCATAGCAATTTCTTTATTTTGCGGCTGAGATCTTTCGGTTTGAGAAAAGACAACAATATTGGTCGGTAAGTGGGTGATCCTAACGGCGGTGGATCGTTTATTAACGTTTTGTCCGCCCGGGCCCGAGGAGCGCGCCATATCAATCTTTATGTCTTGCGAATTAATTTTGATTTCGGTGGCTTCAATCTTTGGCAAAATAGCCACGGAAGCGGTTGAGGTATGGATCCGGCCATTTTTTTCGGTTTTAGGCACGCGCTGTACCCGGTGAACGCCGCTTTCATATTGAAGTTGGTTATAAACTTCCGGGCCATTAATTTCTATTACCACTTCTTTAATTCCGCCCAGCGTGGTTAAACTTTTGTCTATAATAGAAAAACCCCAATTTTGAGATTGGGCGTACTTAGTATACATTCGAAAGAGGTCAGCCGCAAAAATAGCCGCTTCTTCGCCTCCGGTTCCGGCGCGGATTTCCATTATAATTCCTTTGCTTTGCACATTCATTTTTTTTGTTTTTTAACCCGGATTTTTTTAACCGGTTTTTTGGCTTGCATTTCTTTGCCTCTCGTCTGCAGTTTCCGGTATCTTTCAACGCGGCCGGCCGTGTCAATTAGTTTTTCTTTGCCGGTATAAAAAGGATGGCAGGCCGAACAAATTTCAACATTAAGTTCGGGCTTGGTGGAGCCGACCTTAAAAGTATTGCCGCAGGCGCATTTGGCAACGGCTTCGGGATAATAGGTTGGGTGAATGTCTTTTTTCATAGCACGCGAATAGCGATAAGTCCTTCTCTGCCCGCTGGCGGATCAGGACATTATACGAATGCGCCCACACGAATGAATATTCGGGTCATTCGGGTGAAGATTAGCGTCATTCGGGTCGCTTTTATCTTTTGTCCATTTTATCACAAAATACGGTTTTGACAAGCGCCGCCTTGATATTGACGAGCGATTGTGATATATAAAGGCTATTAGTTTTATTGTCCTTTTTATCAATTTTCTCGGCAGAATCCAAGGATTCAAGCTGGGGCTCTTTCTCTGCGGAGGAAGAGAAAAAACGGCCGCGGCCGTAAAAGGAGGCAAAAATGAACAAAGAATTTAGCGGAGAGTCAGGGAAGGACAAGCGTCATTCTATGACGCCGGTAGAGGCAACGGTGCAAGGCTTGTTGATGGCAGCAAATAACCATCTGGATTTGGCCGCGAAAACGCTTATAGAACATCTTGGGCAACTTTTTCGCGATCAGGAATTTGAAAAAGAGCAGTTGCTGGAGCATCTAAGCATGCCCGAGGCTGATAAGCGAGCCAACCGGATGTTTCTGGATACACTGATGCGCGACATTTTTTTAATTTGCCTGTATCAAAGGAAATTAAAGACAAGGGGAATATGTTTTCGTATATGGAACCCGCGGTACTTGAAACCAAACTGGATATTTTAAAGCGGGTTATCAAGCAATGGCGACCTAGTTTGGACGAAGAGAGTATGGACACTTTTCGATTTATTGCCGCTGTTGTCAGGCCAGCCAACGAGGGTAGTGGCTGTGTTTACGATCAAAAGGCACGGGACAAGAGAAAATATATACATCCAACAGAAGGAAAAGAAATTCTGGCAATAATCAGGGAACATACGAACGAGAAATGGGACGATGATTCCTTGTCGCGGTGGATAGTTGAGCCTATGCCTTCGGAGCTCAGAAGAATTCTGTTGATTGCTAAAGGCCGCAGCATCTCCTCGCAAAGAGCGTGGTTGGAAATTGAAGGCTACAATTTGTTGCTGCACGTGGGGCAATATAAAAAATGGGACTCGGAGGCAAAGTTTTTTTGAGAAGATTAGCACAGGAGGTTGACGAATGGCTTGTGTGTGTTCGTGAACTTCGGGCGGAACTGGAGAAAGCTCGGGAAGCAATTAACGAGAATCTGTTTCCTGTTTTTCAAAAAGAAGCCGTTACCAAAATAGACATAGGGCATGAGGCGAGTCTCTATCTGCATGGTCTCGTTAACGAAAAAAAAGGATCTTTTAATTACCTTCAATCTTAACCCGGAGATAGGCGACCTATCGGTCGGGAAAAAAGCTCAATTCGAGCGGTTGTCAGAAATAACTAAGACCTGGGTTTTGAAAAACAACACTATTCATGGTTCTATACCGACCTTTGCTATAGTTATCAAAAAGGACGAAGAAGTAAAGGATTGGTACCGTGGATAAACAAATGACTAGGCTGGATCTCTCATCTCGGGGGTCCAGCCGATTTTTATATTCAGGGTTGCCTTTTTTAAATTTTTGCGATATACTGGATATATAAAAAATAAATCTATGACTGACGAAAAAAATACCAAAACGGAGGGTGAATTGAGATTGCCGTCGGCGCAGGAAATGCTTGAGGCGGGTGTTCATTTTGGGCACAAAACTTCCCGTTGGCATCCCAAAATGGAGCGCTATATCTTTACGGCCAAAGCCGATGTCCACATTTTTGACCTGGAAAAGACCGCTAAAAAACTTGAAGAGGCTTTAATTTTTATGCGTTCTGTCTTGCAGCGGGGCGGAACGGTTTTACTGGTAGGAACAAAGCCAGCGGCTAAAAACATTATTAAACAGGCCGGACAAACCCTCGGCTGGCCCTATGTTTCGGAGCGCTGGCTGGGCGGAACTTTGACAAATTTTAAAACCATCACCAAGCGGCTGCAGTATTATCGAGACCTTGAAGAACAGCAAAAAACCGGCGGCTGGGAAAAATATACCAAAAAAGAACGAGGTCAGCTGCAAAAGCGTCTGACAAAACTGCACGGGCAGCTCGAAGGCATTAAAAATCTGGTTAAATTGCCAAATGCCATTTTTGTAATTGATGTTAAAGTAGACAATTTGGCCATAAGAGAGGCCAAAAGGATAAACATTCCGGTAGCGGCTATTTGTGATTCCAATGCCGACCCTTCAATGGTTGACTATGTTATTTCGGCCAATGACGATGCTTCTTCCGCTCTCAAGCTTTTGGTTGAAACAATCGTTAATAATTTAAAAGAGGTGAAGCCGGTGGCGGTTGTTGACGTAGAAAAGAAAAATAAAGAGAGTTAGATTTTTTCTCAATAGCCAGCCTTGCCTATATATTCTTATTAGTAATTGGTTTTAATTAGTAATTGGTAGGAAATTTATGATTTCAGCAGAAGCGGTAAAAAATTTAAGAGCCAAAACAGGCGCCTCAATAATTGAGTGTAAGAAAGCCCTTGAAGAAGCTGAGGGCGAGGAGCAAAAAGCACTGGAAATTTTGGGCAGGCGCGGCGCGGCCATGGCCGAAAAAAAAGCGGAGCGCCAAATTAAAGCCGGCTTGGTAGATTCCTATATTCATACCAACGGAAAAATCGGCGTTCTGCTGGAGTTGGGCTGCGAGACGGATTTTGTGGCGCGCAATGAAAATTTCAAAAATCTGGCACACGAGCTGTGTCTGCAAATTTCGGCCACGAATCCCCAAAACGTTGAAGAGCTTTTGGCACAGCCATTTGTCAAAAATCCCGAGCAGACAGCCCAAGACTTAACCAATGAAGCTGTCGGAAAATTGGGGGAGAATATTAAAGTAATAAAATTTGTGCGTTTTGAAATTTAAACTTGAAATATGTCTTTGGTGACAATAGTCGGTTTAATTTTGGCTATCGGCGGTTTTGCGGGGGTGGTTTTTATGATAGCGAGAAAAATCCCCACGCTTGTTAAAACAGAGGAATTTCCGACTTTGCCGCAAACGAGCCTGGCTGAAGGAATAAAAAACAAAATTAAGGCGTTGAGGTATTCAACCTATCGGCCGTTGGTCTTGGAGTCGCTTGAGAAAAGCCTTCGCAGATTGAGACTTTTTATTTTAAAAATAGATAATTTTTTTGTCGGGCTGATTAAACGATCAAGGGAAAAGTCGCAAGTTTGGAAGATCAGGTCTCACGCCTGGAGCGAGCACCGGCGGTTGAAAAAAAGAGAAAAACTGCAGGTTTTAGAAAGGCTTGATAAAGTGGAGGTTTCAGAAACTTTGGAAAAAATTAAACAGGAAGTGGCCAAAGAAGAGGATAATGCTTTAAAAGAAAAAATTGAAGCGATGGTAAATGGCGAGACGGCCGAAGTAATTCCATTGGTTCAGCCAGAAATTTTAAATAGCGAGGCGAATGTTGTTTCGCCCGCCGTAGAAAATACAGCCGTAACCGAAGAAGAAAAAAAACACATTGATCGCATCGCCGAGAATCACAAAGATGTTGATGCGTATCGGGCGCTGGGATTTTTATATCTTAATCAAAAAAATTATAGCGACGCGCGAGCCTGTTTCAGAAGGGCGCTCAAATTAAATCCGCAGGATGAAGAAGTAAAAAATAAATTGAATGAGATTAAGGGGTTGAGAGCAAAGAAACAGCAAGGCGCTACTTAGTCTTTTTAGGAGTGGCCCAAATAGAATCTCACACCTATGTGCCAGCGTAGTCCCGACAATTCGAAAATCTTCGATTTTCAG
>Ga0180007_10006044_pt1 | contig 11983 bp, 6 predicted proteins | sample MM_PC_MetaG_FD_121122 | JGI IMG/M metagenome (GOLD analysis project Ga0180007, IMG submission 121122) | Groundwater microbial communities from the Aspo Hard Rock Laboratory (HRL) deep subsurface site, Sweden - MM_PC_MetaG | ecosystem: Environmental > Aquatic > Deep subsurface > Groundwater...
AAGACCGCTGAAAATGCCGGAGCAGCCCTGGCCCTTGCAGCAGAAGAAATCAAGGCCGGATATAAACGGCTACGCAAGTTGTTTTAGTGCAGGCATTCAGACGTCATCAGACACTTTTCAGGAAGCATCTTAAATGATTGTGCACTGTTAACCCGTAGGGTCTGTCGTGGCAGTCGTTTCACCAGACAAGACACGTCACGTGAAAAATAAGCAGTAATCTCAACAGGTACCAGAGATTCATCGAACCCAACGTTCATGGACGTTGGGTTTTTTTTTTGTTATTCTAAAACCTTGATTCTGACTATGCCACGAAACAATACCACCTGTTTGAGTATCTTCTCACTTGTTCTCTTTCTTGCCATTTTTCTCAGCGCCTGCAGTGAATCGGAACCTCCGTTCGAGTGCTCTGACATCTTGGGCTGTATCAATGTGCCACCCGGAGAACCGGTGAAGATAGGGGTGCTGCAGGCTGTGACTGGTGAGGTGGCACCTCTTGGTCAGGCACAGATCAGAGGACTTGAGCTTGCCCTTGATAAAAGGAATAGGAAAATTCTGGCACACCCTGTTGCTCTGCAGGTTGAAGATACCGGCTGCAGGGCGGAAGGCGGTGCCAATGCCGCCCTCAAAATAATCGCTGACCCGCAGACTGCTGCAATATTCGGCACCACCTGTTCCGGTGCGGCGGCCACTGCGTCAAAAGCCATGTCAGATGCCGGGTTGACCATGATTTCCGGCAATAATTCTGCACCGTTTCTCACCGCGATTGCAGGGAACCCCGGTCCCAGCTGGCAAGAAGGGTTTTTCCGCACGGCCCCGAATGAGGAAAATGCCGGTAAGGCCGCCGCCGGCTATGCCTATGAGCAGCTTGGCCTGCGCAGGGCAGCCACTATTAATGACAATGATATTTATACCAAGGGGTTGACTGAGAGTTTCAAGAAGTCCTTTGTCGAGCTTGGCGGCAGAATTGTCCTTGATACAGCGATTAACAAAGGGGATAGTGAAATGGACCCTGTGTTGACCGCTGTTGTCAATTCCAGAGCAGAGTTGCTGTTTTTCCCCCTCTTTCAACCTGAGGCGAATTACATCCTGCTGCAGGCCCGCAAGATTCCCGCACTTGATAAGATACTCCTGATCAGTGGCGGGGCATTGATTGAAAAGACCTTTCTTGAAGCAGTGGGAGAGGCGGCCAAGGGCATGTGCTTTGTCGGACCTACCCAGCCCAGCGGCCCTGCTGCGGAACAGCTGACTCGTGCCTATACTGCCAAGTATAAAGAAGAACCGACCGTGAGTTACTTCCTCAGTGCATATGATGCTGCCGATCTTCTTTTTCATGCCATAGAGCAGGCTGCAGTCCGGGACCATGACGGAACGCTGCATATCGGCCGGAAAAAACTGCGGGATACCCTCTATGCAGTCAGGAGATTCAAAGGGAGTACCGGCACTCTGAGCTGTGATCAGTTTGGCGACTGTGCCATGTCTTCCTTTCAGGTTCTGCGTCTGGATGACCCGGCTCTGGGACTCAACGGACTGGAAGCAAATGTCGTCTTTCCGGTAGAATCGAAAAAAAGCAGCCTGCTTCGGTGAGAAGATGGCTGTTATGAAAATGATCAGACTCCGATGGAGCAGACTGGGGATCAGCAGGAAATTCAGTATTGCCTTTACCCTCCTGCTTTCCCTTATGCTCTTGATCACGGTGGTCGCCTATCTTTCCAATTTGTCTATCCGCAGTGCTGAAGAGGATATCCGAAGAAGCATGAATGTCGGGCAGCAGGTTCTGGAAATGGATCGGGGGATGGAACGGGCACGCCGGTTATTGGGAGATTTTTTTATACATTATCAAAGCATTGGTCTGCAAAAGGCCCACGAGCAATATGCCCAGCCTTCCGTACGCCAGATAGCCCATGTCATTTCACTAAGCAGTGATCTTAAAGGTGAACTTTTTTATTCACCGGTCGGCAGCAGATCAGGCCTGAACCGCATCGATGTCAATCTCTACCTGGCATCTGCCAAACGTTTTGCAGATACCTCTATTGAGGCTGTTGAGCTGATTTCAAAACGGGCAGTCCCAGACAGAGGGTTGGAAGCACAGCTGCAAGTTGTTGCCATGCAATTGCAGGAGGAGCTGAAGGGAGTTCGGGCCTTGCAGGATCAGCATGCCAAGGCCTATTCTTTTTATAGAGAATATTTGATCAGTCGGCAGCGTTTTCTTATGCAATCTGCCTTTAACAATATGGTCGTCTTACGGGGGCTCCTGGCTCAGGAATACGGCCTGCAGGAGGCGCAAAAGAACAGGATATCAAAACTGTATGATTCCTGGTATGCCCTGGCAGAAGAGCTGCTTGTCGTGGATCTTGAGATAGCCGGGAAAACGCGTGACTTTTCCATTCAGGAGCAGATGGTGGCACCTGTTTCCAGGGCCTTGATTGAGGCGTCAAGGCTGGAAGTGATGCGGGCAGAGCAGCGGATTGAGCGGGTTTATCATCTGGCCGGCATTCTCATCCTGAGCATAGCCTTGTTTGCTGTCCTGGCTGTACTCACTGTTGCCAGACTGTTGCATAACACTATTACCCGAAACATTCACAGATTAACAGAATCGGCCCGTGAACTCGGCCAGGGGAATATGGATGCCCGGGCCAGGGAAGAGAGTGAGGATGAACTGGGACAGTTGGCCCGCATTTTCAACAGAATGGCTTCCCATCTGAAAGAACTGGTAGAAAACCTGGAACTGAAGGTTGTACAGCGTACTGCAGAACTTTCTGAAAGCGAGGCACGTTTTCGTCACATTGTCAGTGACCTGCCCAAGATTGCCGTGCAGGGCTACGACCGCGAGCGCAAGGTCATCTTCTGGAACCGTGCCAGTGAGATGATGTACGGGTACAGTGAGGAGGAGGCGCTGGGCAGGAAAATTGAAGATCTGATCATTCCGGAGCCCATGCGAGAGGAGATCGTTCATGCTCTCTGCAGCTGGTATGAAAATGATATTCCTATTCTTGCCTCCGAACTCACTTTGTGCCATAAAGATGGCAGCGCGATATCGGTATATTCCACCTATGTCATGTTGAGCAGCAGTCAGGGCGAAAAAACGATGTACTGCGTTGACCTGGATCTTGCAGATCTGAAACAGGCACAGGCAATGGAACAGAAAAGTGAATCTTTTTATCGTCAGCTGTTTGCTCACTCCAGTAATGGTGTATCGGTCTTTGAACCCATTGATAATGGCCAGGATTTTCTGTTCAAGGATTTCAACCAGGCCGGCGAAGCGATAGAGGGCGTCAGCCGGGACGAGGTGATCGGCCGCAGGCTGACTGAAGTCTTTCCAGGCGTTGAAGCGTTCGGGCTGCTTGATGTATTCCGCCGGGTCTGGCAGACAGGAGAACCGATTCATCATCCTGTTTCATATTATGAGGACGACCGGTTGCAGGGGTGGCGAGAAAATAAAGTCTACAAACTGCCTTCAGGCGAGGTGGTCACGGTATATGACGATATTACCAGCCAAAAACAGGTGGAAGAGGAAAAACTGGTAGTGGAACAAAGCCTGCAACGGGCCAAGAAGATGGAGGCCATCGGCCTTATGGCCGGTGGTGTTGCCCATGATCTCAATAATATACTCTCTGGTATTATCGGCTATCCCGAACTCATCCTTCTCCAACTTCCCAAGGACAGTGAACTGCGTATTCCCGTACAGGCCATCCGGGAATCAGGAGAGCGGGCCGCAGTGGTGGTCGCTGATCTGCTCACCGTGGCCCGTGGTGTGGCCAGTGCTCGGACAGTTGCCAGTCTGAACACTCTGCTTATGGAATATTTGGGTTCGCCGGAGTGTCATCAACTGCAATCTCTGCACCCGCAGGTGAGGTGGCACCAGTTTCTTTCTCCTGATCTGCCCGATATCTCCTGTTCACCTGTTCATATTAAAAAATGCATCATGAATTTGGCGATAAATGCTGCTGAAGCCATAGATAACTCTGGAAGCGTGACTCTGAGCACCTCAAGTATTGTCCCGGATCTACAGTGGGCCAGGAAGAACGGCTTGGAGCAGAGGCAATATGTTGTCCTTACCGTAGCTGACACAGGAGAAGGAATTCCGAAAAAGAGTATCGAGCATATTTTTGAGCCGTTTTTTACGAAGAAGGTGATGGGCAGAAGCGGAACAGGACTGGGACTGGCAGTGGTCTGGAATACTGTAAAGGAACATAACGGTACTGTGACTGTTACGAGCAGTGACCAGGGGACCACTTTTGAACTTTTTTTCCCAGCCAGCGAAGAGGCTGCGACCAAGACGGAATCAGCCGGGCTGGAAAAGCAGACAGGCGATGGAGAACGCATTCTGGTTGTCGATGATGAGCCCCAGTTGCTTGATATAGCGGGCCGTATGCTCGGGGTCCTTGGCTATGATGTTGTCTGTGTGAGTTCAGGAGAAGAGGCTGTTACCTACCTGCAAAGCCATCGGGCAGATCTGGTGTTGTTTGATATGCTCATGGAGCCTGGGATTAATGGACGTCAGACTTATGAGCAGATTCTCCGGCTCCATCCCGGTCAAAAAGCGGTAGTGGTCAGCGGATTTGCTAAAAATGATGAGGTCACGGCAACACTCAAACTGGGTGCTTGTGAATTTTTAAAAAAGCCTTATTCCATGGAAGAACTTGGTCGGGCTGTGCGAAAAGGCTTGAACAGGCCGTCGAGTAGTTGATAGTAACAGAGCACTGCAGTTGCGTTCCTGCTGCTTGTTGCCTGTTCACGAGTTTCCTGTTTGCAAAAACCCGGACTGGTCATCTCTCACAACTGCGCAATTTCCCTGAGTAGAGAAAAAACAGCTTGAACCTGGCGCTTCCACTTTTCATTCTGGGTGCGGCGCATTCCGGCAAAGGCCGAAGCGTCCAAACCGCTTGAAAAAAAAGATTTTTTTCTATAAGCTGGCTGTGGAACAGATATGTTGTCATCCGTTCCGTTTTCAGCGACTATCCGACTCAGGCGGAAAGTGACTGGGAATCATGATCTCCTTTAGCTTAACGTACGTTTATGAATGAGTCTTTAGATCTCTGGAAATTACTGGCCGGCCTCGCCATCTTCCTTTATGGGATGTTTCAACTTGAGGATTCCATCAAGGCCATGTCAGGCCGGGCTTTTCGCAAGATGATCAGGTATTATACCGATGGTCGCCTGCGATCCGTCGGCAGCGGTACCTTGATTACCGCCATTCTCCAGTCCAGTTCTGCAGTGTCCCTTATGGTCCTTGCCTTTGTCGGGGCCGGGGTGATGACCATGGAAAACGGGATCGGAGTGATGATGGGTGCCAATATAGGTACCACCTGCACTTCCTGGATTGTTGCCGTATTCGGTTTCAAGCTGAAGATCGAGAGTTTTGCTCTGCCCCTGATTGCCGGCGGTGGTCTTGTCTTCATTGTCTTTGGCCCAACCTCAAAGCTTTTTCAGGGGAGCAGGCTGCTGATCGGTTTTGGTTTCCTCTTTCTCGGTCTCGATTTTATGAAGACCAGCGTGGAAAACTATGCCCAGTTTGTCGATCTCAGTTCCCTTGCTGATTATGGCCTCTGGCTCTACCTCCTCTTCGGTATTCTGATCACCGCCCTCATGCAGTCGAGTTCGGCCTCCATTGCCATCGTCCTTACCGCACTGAGTACCGGTCTGATCAATTTCGAGACCTCGGTGGCCATGGTGATCGGTGCCAATATCGGCACCACGGTTACCGTCCTTCTTGGTTCCATTGGCGGCACTCAATCTAAAAAACGAGTGAGTATCAGCCATCTCATCTTTAATGGGGTTACCGGTATTATTGCCTTTGCGGCCCTGCACCCTCTTTCTAACCTGGTTACCCATTTTTTCGATACCAGCACCAACGCGGTCATGGCTCTGGCCTTCTTTCACACCCTGTTCAACCTCATTGGTGTGATTGTCTTTTTCCCTTTTATCGGACTCCTTGCCCGTTTTTTGATTCGAACCTTTCCCGATCGCAAGGAGGTTCTTACCGTTTATCTCAACAATACGCCCACGGAAGTCACGGATGCGGCCACAGCCTCACTGCGTAAGGAAATCCTCCATCTCTTTGAGGAGTGTCAACTCTACGGTCTCAGGACTTTCGGCATTGATGACAAACTGGTCTTTGATCACAGTCTGCCCTTTGAAAAAAATCTGGTCAAGCCCAGAAATCTGCCGGGCTTTTATGATAATGTGAAGCTCCTGCACGGCGAGATTATCGAGTTTTATGCAAAGCTCCTCCGCGCTAAGCTAAGCGAGGCTGAGGCCAGAGAGTTGGAACGGATGATTTATGCCTCACGCAATATCATGAACTCCATCAAAAACATAAAGGGGCTCAAGCATGACCTGGACGAGTTCGATGCCTCGGACAATGAACACCTGAATCGTCAGTACAAGTTGTTCCGCCGTCGTTTGATGGAACTGTACCACGATATCAATCGCTTTCTTGAACTTGGGGACCTGCAGGAGCAGTATCGCAGCCTGCTGCGAACTGTGGTGCACATTGAACAGATGGATAAACGTCTCCTGCACACCGTGATGAAGAGTGCTGCCGCCGGAGAAATTCACGAACTGGAGATAGCCTCGCTGCTCATGGCCAATCGTCTTTTCAGCCAGTCCTGCCGTCTCCAGGTTTTTGCCCTGAAAGACCTGCTCCTCAGTGAGAAGGAGATCCATGAGTTTGATCAAGCCATGGACATGAAGGAACTCCTGGATGAGGAGCAGGGGCAAGGGCAGGAACCTGTGAAGAGTTAGAATTTTTCAAGGATGCGGCATCATTCTGCTCAGGTCGGAGAGTTTGATGCTGAGTTCTTTTTTCTCCGGATCTCTGCCCTCTTTTTCCCGCAGGATGGTGATGTGCAGCTCATCACCTGCTTTGGAATCCATCATCAGAATACCAATATCCTCCATGTTGCTTACCGGCTGACCGTCAATGGTGAGGAGGATGTCATTTTTTTCAATCCCTCCCTCCCCTGCCTTGCCGGTGGGGCTGATTGCTGTAATCCGCAGGCGGGGGGCGCCATTGTTGTCTTCAGTCTCAAGTGTGATGCCGATTTTTCCCTTGCTCTTCAGGTAGCGGGGCTCCGCCAGAAAAAAGAAATCTGCATAACGCTCGGGTTGCGCAGGGGGATTGTCGCCATAGAGGTTCAGCACGGAGGTCTGTTCCACAGGGAGACGCCGGGATACTCTGGGGGGGATGCCTGAATCCTTACGGGTATGCTGGGTGCCGGCGATAACCACCACAGTTTTACCGGGATTGTCTTTGAGGATGCGAACGATATTTTCGGCCATGGTCTCATCCCATATGGCCTGGGACTGGATAAAACCGGCGAGTCCCTTGCCATTGCCATGGGGAATGTCGGCATGAAGACCGTGCACCAGGCGTAAGCGTTCGGTGTAGCCATCCAGGGAAAGATCCCTGTCCGGGGCAACAGCCTCTCTCTGCTCTTGACTGAGGCCATCGGTGTTGCCGTCGGCAAAGACGCTTTTTACGATTTCCCGGTCTACGTTGATTCCGTATACCGGGATCTTGTGGCGGCGGCAGAAATTAAAGATGGGTCTGAAGAGTCGCCAATCGTGGCGCCACACCTCGAACCAGTGAGAGGCCCGGAGAAACGCGGCTTCCTCCATATCCTTTTTTCCTGCTATGTAATCATCAAGAGATTGCTGGCTTGATTCCGGAAACATCTCCATGGCGATGGCAAGATCAAGCCCTTTTTTCTGCAGTCCCTGAATGATTCGCAGCTGGAGGAGATGGTCCGCCAAAGAGTCGTGAGTTTCGCCAAGGTAGATAACGCGATTTTTGGCAAGTTCTGTAAGGATCTGCTCAAAGCCTGCAATGGGTTTGGCTGGGGCACCGTTTGGCAGGTTTTCCAGAAGATAGTCAAGGCCGTTGTCACTGGCAGCGACTTTTTTGTCCTGTATTTTTCCTTGGAGAAAGAAAAGGGATGAGTATTTGCCGTAGTGACTCAGTTTGGGTAAAACTGCCTCTGTTTCTTCCGCACTGCTGCTGCCTACGAAGACAACCATCTCTTTTTCGTTCAGCGGATTGTTCTGCACCAGCAGACGGAAGCCCTCTGACGGCGTTGGTGCATCAGCGAAGAGGGAGCGCCAGACAGGTCCACCTGCACCAAGAAAGAGGATGGAGTTTTCAGAAAGCTGCTGATTGGTGACGGACTTGGTGTCAGCGACAGACCATCCCTGTTTTTCTGCCCAGCGAATAAAGGGCGCAAGGGCCGGGGCCGCCTTTTGCGATTCCAGGAGAAGCAGTTTTTTTTGTGTGCCGAGAAAGCGGGACCATACCGGAGGAAGTTCAGCTGGGGCCAGCGTCCTGAAAAGGTCGTATTCGGGGTCCAGGACAAAGGAGAGAGGAGGGCCGGGCAGGGACAGGCTGATTTTCGTTTCCTTTTCCGTGATCTCCTGGAGAAAAGTTTTCTCCCCCTCTGCTGTTTCTACCCGGATCGGTACGCGCAGGGAATAGGGGCTGGCACTGGCCTGTTCCAGGGTAAAATAAAGGAGAGAGCTGTCCTGCCTGTCCTCGCTGCTGATGTCCTTGATGACAAAGGCGGGCATATCATTGCTTGTGAGCTGCTGCACAAAAAACGGTTCCAGGTCTTTTCCGGAGGCCGCTTCAAAGGCCTTTTGCATATCTTTCCAGGAGGCGGAACGTCCCTGGTAGGTGGAGGCGAAAAGACGAAGCCCCTGGGTGAAATATTCAGGTCCCAGTAGTCCCTGCAGTTGGTGAAAGAGCATGGCTCCGCGATTGTAGCCCACAGCGCGTATTGCCTTGGCCGTGGCCTGCTGATGGCTGGCAGAGTGGAAGTCCTGAAGGGCGACGGCCGAGTCCTGTTGGACATAGCTCTGGTAGTTGATGAGGCTGGCCTTACGATGGGCAGCCCCCTCTCCCCGGTCCTCAGCGTAACTGAAGTCGGCAAGATAGCTGGTAAGTCCCTCGCACCAGTTTCCTGATCCGTCTGTCACCTCGATACTATTGCCGAACCAGGAATGGACAATCTCATGGCCAAGGGAGGTCTCCTTGATAAAGGGCAGGCGCAGGACCACCTGTCCCAGGAGGGTAAAAGTGGGCATGCCGAAACCACTGGGCAGGCGATTGCTGACGATTGCATAGTGGCCGTAGGGAAAGGGGCCGATCTCTTTTTCGTAGCGGATAAGATAGGCCTTGCCTGCATCCAGGTAGCCCTGACTCAAGAGTTGATCTTCCGGGAAAAACCAGGTGGAGAGGGTGAGGCCCTTGTGTATTTCTTCCTTTTGCACCTGATAGGGGCCGGCTGCCAGGTGAATCGATCTTACCGGTTGGGAAAAGGAGGTGACCAGACTGCCGTTTTCCTCTTGTCCCGGCAGTGTGTCTGACTCTGAAATTCCCTGAAAGCCGGGGGGGAGCGTGGCAGAGAGGGAGAAGAGCATGTTCCTGTCAGGTTGGGGATGCCAGTTCGAGGTGAGGACAATACCGTCGGGGCTGATCAGGTTTTCGCCGGAGTCCGGGGGGATCTGCAGAGAATATGTGATGGTGATCTGCTGGCTGTTTCTGGCTGCATACATATGGAGGCTGTCCCCCTGAGGGAGCGGCAGAGAAAAGGAAGGCCTCCCTTCTTCCTGAACGGTCACCTCCTGAATATCGAGGCCGCCTGTATGCAGACGCCATTCTTCCCCCGGGGGCAGGGCAATGCTGGCCTTTGCCTGCAGTTGATGCTGTTCGGGTTGAAAGCTGAGATCCAGGTGATAGCGGGGGGGGGTGGCCATGCTCAGACTGCAGCAGCAGAAGGTGGCAACGAGCAGAATTCCCCAGAAGACAGGGGAGAGAACGGGATGCTGGATGGTGAAAACTGTGTTCACATCTTCCTCCTTGGGCGGGAATATGGTAGAGTCCGGTATGGTCTGTTCCCAGACAACCTCTTGGGACCGTATCAGTGTGAATGCCACTATATCATATCATTTGCTTCTTCCCCATACAAAGATCGGTTGCGGATTTCATGCATATCAAACTTGTTGCCATCAATGGTCGTTTTACTCATTCCTCCCTTGCCCTTTTTCATGTGCGTAACGAGTTGGAAGAGCAGTGTCCGGGAGTCTCTACTGAAATTCTGCAGCTGACTATCCGGGATCCCTATTACGAGGTTCTGCTGCATCTGAGCCGGAATGAGCCGGATGCCATCTTTTTTTCCGCAGCGGTGTGGAATTCTGAGCGTGTGCAGGAACTTATCTGCGACCTGCACTCTCTGTTGCCCTCCTGTCTGCTGGTGGTGGGCGGGCCCCAGGCCGAGGTGGTGGGCGGTCAATGCGGAGGAGAGGTTTGTACCGTGGTGCGGGGGGCCGTGGAGGCCGTGGAAAAGCAGTTTTACGACGATCTGCTTAAGGGAACTCTGGGACCCCGCTATGGGAGATCGTTCTTTCACATGGCTGAAAAGCGCTTTTTCTCCCCTTACCGGGAAGAGGACTTCAGCAGCCATCTGCGGAATCGGAATATCTATTATGAAAGTTCCAGGGGCTGCCCCTTCTCCTGCACCTATTGCCTCTCCTCGGCAGAAAGTGGGATTGTCCATAAGGGCTTAGACCAGGTGCGCTGGGAGCTTGATCAGATCATGGCGCATGGGCCGACTGTTCTCCGCTTTGTGGACCGGACCTTCAATGATATCCCGGAACGGGCCCTGGCCTTGTGGCAGCTTGTTCTTGGCTATGAATCTGAGACGCTTTTCCATTTCGAGGTAGCCCCGGACCGTTTCAGTGAGGAGATGTTTGCTCTTCTGGCCACCATTCCTCCCGGACGTTTTCAATTTGAGATCGGCATTCAGTCCACCCATGAACCCACTCTTGCTGCGATCAAGCGTCGGATCGATCCCCGTGTCGCCCATGAAACCGTGTCCCGGCTGGCAGCCCTGGACACCATTCATCTTCATGTGGATCTGATTCTGGGACTCCCTTATGAGACGGAAAAGAGTTATCTGCAATCCTTTGCCGACGTCTTTGCCATGGGCTCCCATTATATCCAGATGGGAATTTTAAAGCTGCTGCCCGATACTGCCATCAGCCGTGATGCGGACTTTTTTGCTTACCGGGCCTGCCGGCGGCCTCCATATACGGTACTGGCCAACCAGTGGCTTGATCCGGAGTGCCTGCAGCGCCTGTACTGGTTTTCCGAGTGCGTGGAGCGGTTTTGTAACAACCGATATTTCCCGTCGTTGTGGAACTATCTGCGCAGGAAGGGGGAGAACAGCAGTGCCTTTTTCTGTAAGCTTCTTGAATCGTGCCATGAGTACCGGCTGTTTCATCTGGCTGTTACCCACGAAATCCTGTGTACAATCATCACAGCCTCTCTTGAAGGGCGAGAGGACAGGTCGCTCATTCTCCAATTGCTCTCTTATGATTGGCTGCGTTGCGGCTATCGAAACCTGCCTTCATGTCTTCTTGCTGCAGGCTGTGGAGAAGAAAGACAGGACTTGAAGGACAGACTCTATCAGCAACTCCCTGCAGATCTGTCCGGTCTCTATACCAAAAAAGAGAGAAATCGTTTTTTCAGGCAGTCTGTTTTTCATCAGTTTTCCGAAGCCTGTCTGCAGGAACTGGGCTTTGAAAACAGAGGCACAGGCTGTCTTGTCTTCCTGCAGGAAAGAGAGAATACGCTGCTGCGTTTGAATCGGGCGCTTTTGCTTCCTTCCTGTTCCCTGCCGGGTAAAGGGATGTGAATCTTCAGGGGAGTTCCTTGATGAATTTCAGGTGATAGGTGGGGAGAAGTTTTCGTTCGCTTATCTGCGGAAGAGTAAATTGGCTCAGCCGTTTTTATGATGTACCACTTCATTTTCTTTACTCGCCCAAAGAAAACGAAGCAAAAGAAAGGGCCTCCGTGTCACTGGGTCCTTCGGACTTCCTTGCGCTCCTCGAAGTTGCCGGGAGTTTGAAAACTCGCTTCGCTCAAACAGTTCAAACTCCTAAATCGGCACCTTCTGTGGTGCTCAGCCAGTGCCAATGGGATGAAGTA
>Ga0180007_10006045_pt1 | contig 11981 bp, 13 predicted proteins | sample MM_PC_MetaG_FD_121122 | JGI IMG/M metagenome (GOLD analysis project Ga0180007, IMG submission 121122) | Groundwater microbial communities from the Aspo Hard Rock Laboratory (HRL) deep subsurface site, Sweden - MM_PC_MetaG | ecosystem: Environmental > Aquatic > Deep subsurface > Groundwater...
CGATGGCGTCCTCGCCACCCCACGTCCCCACACCCCAGAGTGATTCTCCCCACACTGCCCCTCCGCCTATAAGGCTGGTGGAGGTAATGGAGGTATCAGTTACAAAATCAAGCGATTGACTGATGGTTATATCATCTGTTCCTGAACCTTCAGCCGCCCATATATATAATTTCATCATATTCTTGAATCTTGACGGGTCGCCTAAATCAAACCATTTTGTCGTATAATAGGAGTCAATATCACCTATAGAAAACAAAGATGAACCATTGGGAGTAGTGGTGAAGGAGCTGTCAACCACCAAGCCTGTGGCTGTGTGATAGACAATGACTCTGCTTTGTCCGATTCCCTGTCCTGATGTTATGGTTACCAATGCGCCTGTGGCTGAATAGCCTATGCGGTCATCTGTCTTGAGCATTACAAGCCCGGTGGCTTTACCGTCAGTAAAATTATACGCTCCTATTGAATCCACGCCGCCTGTCTTTCCTATGACATCATTGCTTTTACTTGTATCTTCAAGCTGATAGACCAATGAGTCATAATTGCCGAAATAAACTTGCTGTTTAGAGTCGCTGTCTATAACTTTCACCATTGCGTTGGCGTTTATATTGGTGTATTCAGTCCATTCCGCTATATCGTATTGGAAAGGAAGAAGAAGGTTATTTGTGATGTCGGAAGTCCCCGTGGTCAAGGCTATCCTATAGTAATCATCATCCACCGAGGATACTGCATACTGAAGGCGGTTTCTTGCCACATCCGCCAGCGTCCCGTGAATCAATGCGGATATTTCCACCAGAGTATTACCGTCAAAGAAGTAGATATTCTTGTTTTTGGAAAGGAATACAAACCCCTTGCGCTGGTTAAGAAGGTTGATATTCTGGACGGATTTTTTGGCTATACAGCCTATTCCGTCAACTACCTTGCTTACGGTGAATATGTCATCACCGCCTACGAGGGAAGCTTTCCAGATACTGTCGGTAAGAAGGAAGTAAAGATTATCATATAATTCTATGGTCGCTTCTATCTCCTGTCCGCCGAGCGCGGATATGTCTATGAAGTTATCGTCTTGGTATGTTTCAACAGTCCCCACATTTGACCAGCGGAAACGGGTCGGTTTTTCAACTCCAGCTTCTACGGTGTTGGCGAAAATCAGGTAGTTTTTAAACCAGGCGATACATTTGGCTTTGGTGAGGGCGTCACTGAGGTCGGATACATCAAGAAGAGCTACAGCACTTGTAGGATTCCACTTCATCACCTTATCCACGTCATTGGTCATCACTATGGTATCTAAGGCTGTGGTGAATACGAACTGGTTATTTTTGTTATAGGTTATGGGGGGGCCGCCGATATTTGTCCACACCCCTGAGTTTAGATAGTAGAAGGCATCCCCGCTTATTGTCAGGATATATTCAGTCCCGCTTGAGAGTTTAGCGTAATAGAGACCTGTAATGGCGGGGAAATATTCGCCGTTTACGTCTTGGTTAAGCAATCCGCCTATCAACTTTATCCCATAGCGTTTTCTTAAATCCAATGAGCTTGAGAGCCTGACGTTCTGGAGGGCGGAAGCCCGGTTATCCTGTATTGTTATGGCTGAGGAAGTGTTATCTAACCCTTTGAACTGAAGGACTCCTCCGGGGGGGTAGATAGACGCCTGTTCTCTGGGGTAGGCAGAGGATAATAAACCTAATGAGAAAAGTAAGAATAGTAGTTTATGTAATGGTTTATGTAATAGTTTATGTCGCATTATAGTCATACCACCTGTTTATGAAGGGTACGGAATCACGCAGAAGTCCAGACCTTCTTAGTATCGGCATATAATCGGGGTTGGTAAGGTCAGCCTTGACCATAGACTTCACGCCTTCTTTGTATACTTTTTGTGCGGCAAGATAATCCTCCAGTTTATTTTGATACTGATAAATCTTTGCCAAACCGCCAGCCCTCACAATCCATATCCATTTATTGTCTATATCGGGGACATCAGCTTCGTTGACAATCCGCCTTATCCTTGTGTAGTATTCTATGTAGACGGATATGGCACTGCCTGGTATGGGATACAATCCTATCACTTTAAAACGGGGTGAGCGTTCCTCTTTGCCGACAACCACAAGGGTAGCCCCTCCGCTGTTTTCCGTAACGGTGATGTTTCCAACGGTAACCGCAGATTTTGATACTTTTATGGGATTACCCGCGTCAAAAGTGGTTGTGCCTGAAACGGTAGTAGTCCCGTTGAGAGAATATTCTTCGCTGTATTTAATCCCGTTGGTATCATAGCCTGTTACTGTTACTGTTTGGGTGGTATCGCTGGTGCTGGAGGAAACTATATCTATGGTATCATCGGCGTCTAATCTTGTAGATAACCCTTCTTCTTCCCAAAGCCTGTAGTATGAAGGATTGCCTGTTGCAGTAGGGTTGGGGATAAGCCTGTAGAATATATTATCGGGGACTTGAGTAAGTTTGATGGGGGAGTCAGTTTGCCTTATCAACCCAACCCTGTCTAAATCACGGGGGAGTACATAGAATTCGGTATCCGCCACTGTGGTCAATGTATATTTCCTCCGGTTAAAAGTCCAGTTGTGAGTATGCCCGCCTGTCGCCCACGCAGGGTCATTGATTTCCATAAGGGTCATATTGATAAATTCATCAATGAGGGTGTTTATCTGGGTTTCCCTCGTGGTATCTCTTAAATTACTTCTTATCTCAGCTAAAGTTTCCATCTATAATCTCCTTGTTTCTTACCGCATATACGGCGGAATAGAATAATATTCCCATAGTTGCCGTTACCCAGAGGTGGGCGGGGAAAGTGAATAGACAACTCACGCAGAATCCGAAAAACATCGCCCTTATCTTGATAGTATCCCTGCTCTCGACTATCCTTACCCTGAAATAATTCACTATGCAGGAAAGTATGGCGAGCAGGGTAAGCATACCTGCTTCAAGGTAAAATTGTATGTATTCGTTATGGGCGTGTTTGAATTTATCAGGGTCTTTAGCTCCGATGAGGTTTATATATCCAAGCCCCTTGCCGAGCCAAAACGTATCCCTTGATTCCTCTATGTATTTATGCCACCTTGTCATTCTTCCCGATGAGGATAGAACGGATTTCGGCACTACCTTCAATACAACGGGAATCAGGAGTGTTAAACAAATAAGGAAGTACATAAATAATTTCTTATTCACCTTCCAGAGATAATACCCGCAGCTTGCGATTCCCACCGCTATCCCCGATATTGATACGTTTATGGAGAAATTGGTGTATAATAATAACATTATCCATATCAAAGTAACTAAAAGGTAATTTATCAGCTTCCTTCCGAAGAATAACGGAAGGCACATACCGAGGTATCCTGCCAGGTGGGTAGGGTGTCCGATAAAGCCTGTCATAGCATATCTGGTGGTATACATAGCTTCTTTGGTCTTAATCTGTTCGAGAAATTGGGTAAATCCGAACTTCTGGAATATCGAAATAATAATCATCACCATTACAGACCATTTCAACCAGTTTAATATTGTGGAGAGCATATCCCTGTTCAATGTTTGAACAACAAACTGGTATATAATTACCCCGCAGATGATATTGATGAAGATTATGGCGGGGTATATTGCGTATGTTCCCTGGGAGAGAGCGATATACTGATAATAAAGGGCTGATAATCCCAATGCTCCGAGTAAAAATCCCATCGATTTGTTCTTGACCCTTATGTCTTTAGGGAATATGAAGCTAAGACAGAGGAATAAAATGGCGAACATCTGGACAAACTGCCCCTGTGCGTGCCACATGTCCGTCCCCTGAAACAGGAATAACATATAGGGTATGAACGCAAAAAAGAAAGCTAACAGGTACTTTAATAGAAATATTTCTTGTAACAATCCGCTCCTATGGTTCTTCCTTTACTGTCAACCTTGTAAAAACTTACAATCTCCCCGCTCTTATAACATTTAATCTGTTTATCAGTGCTGTAGAAATACGGTATTGTGTTCCCGTTATCTCCTTTGGGGTAGTACCTTAACGGAGTACACCCTGTCAATGTAAGAAAAATCAAAAGAATCAAAAGATTCAAAAGATTCAAAACACATCTCATATAAAGACAGGGGGGCTTTTTGCCCCCCTAAAGTTAATTCTCGTCGTAGCATACGGGGTCGATGTAAATCAAAGAATAGTCTCCTCTTATACCATCTTTGATTGTACGCCCTACGGTACACTCGTCGTCAGCTCCGCCAGCAAAGTCAGTAACTTCACCATCGGCTTCAGCACCGACTAACTGGTTTACCGTTGTTGCAGTCCCTCTTTGTACAAAAGCAGGTCCCTTTATGATAATAACCCCTTCGCTTAAAGCGGCTATGCCTACGCCAATGTCAGTAACACCTGCTGTCCAGATGTCCTCTGCGGCGTCAACTTCTTTAACGTAAGGAGTCATATCATCATAATCGGTGCCAGAAGGGTCTGACGTATCAAAATCCCACTGTACCACCTGTCCCGTTGCTATTGCACTTGATGTCCCGTTGTACACTGTTTCAGTCCATACTACAGGATAGTTTTTAGGGTCAACTACCTGAGGTATGCCCGTTGCAAAGGCAACTCCCACACCAAATAGGAGTGCCAAGGAAAAAGCTACTAATAGTTTCTTCATTGTTTTCTCCTATGCGGTTATGGTTGTTAATAGTCCCTGTGTCCTTCTCGAACCACAGGTCAAGTTGCCAAAAATGTACATTAACGCTATTCTTGACAATTGGTTATGTGACCACTCAAAATTGGTAATCTCCATATTGCCTCTTGCCAATACCTGTAACCAAAGGCTGTCTGTATCAACGAAGTACATATAACCTGTAGCACAGTTATCATCGAACATCATCGGCATAGTCGTATAGGCTAAATACCTGAAGCCTAAGTCGCCCAAATCTGTCCTCTGATAACGCACCAAAGATGTTAACCCAATCTCATATAAGCCGTAAACTGTCTTGGTTGTGATAATCGCATTGGGCCCCTGGAGTCCAAAGGTACAGCTGTTTAACATCGAGTTCATAAGGATAACCCCTGCTGAATTTGAGTTAAAGCCTGATGTACCGGTAGTGTCTACCTGGTTGCGCCAGTAGGAATAAGTTGTCGAGTTGATATTACCAACATCTGTCTGGGTACTGGGTGATAAGTTGATGAGGTAGGGCAATCCGTCAAAATCAGTAGCTACTGCCCCGCTTGCAAAAACCTGGTCACCCATAACCTCGGTCATTGAGATTTCCGCTTCCATCTTCTTTACTTGGGTAAGGTCAAGAAGTTTCTCTCTATTACCTGCGTTCTGAGCCACTTCCAGCGTGGATAATACTAAAGAACCGGCAACGACCTTCTGGGCGTATACCGCTCTTGTAATATTATCCGTGTTGGGTGTTTCTATAACTCCTAACTTGGGATAAGATTTGAAACTTGCATTTTTACCGTAGATAAGAGGATGGGTGAATTCATACCCACCGCTGACCACCTTGATATTCCCTTTCTTCTTTAACAGAGAAAGGAGAGCATTGTTGGTGGTTACAGCATCGAAAATCTTATTTCCGTGGTTTTGCAGAGTGGTAGTAATGACTGTCGAAAAATTAGCGTTCATTAACTACTCCCTAAAGCTCATTTCCGTATTTCAGCGTCATACAGTTTGTTGAAGGTGTCCTCTATGGACTCCTCCGGTTTCCTCTGTACGTCGAATGAAACACCTGATGAACTTTCCACATTTGCCTGTTTCTTTGCCTGAATACTCTTTTTTACCGTATTCATGGCACGCTGTTGAGCGTTAGCAACACCTCTCGGTCCCATCACAGCCCAGTAAGCATCTTCGGTGTTCATCTTGAACTTGGTAATTTTCTCCGCAATAGCATGTTCATCGGGAGAGTCAGGTTTGACATCGGGATGGTCGGCTCTAAAACCCTTGACCATCTGGCTGATGTTTTGCTGTTGGATTACACCAAGCTGTTCCTTGTAAACCTTTTCCCTTTCGACAAGCTCCTTGTTGAACATAGCTTTGTAACGGTCATCAAGTCCACGGTAGAAATGAGCCGTTTCAGCGTCCATTCCTGCGTATGGGTCTTGAGGCTGTTGTGTCGGTTGCTGAGGCTGTTCTCTTGAGATAATAGCTTCAAGCTGTTTCTGTAAGAACTTCTTTTCCTCATTAACCTCCTTAAACCGTGAATACGGTATCCTTTGTTCTTCTTCCTGAACATCAGTTGTTTCTTCTGCCCCTTGAGCTACATCTTTTTCCGCAGTTGATGTCTGCGACTCATCGGCCTGCTGTCCGGTAGATGACGAGTCTACGATTTCGTCTGTTGTTTCTGAGGAAACGACTTCCTCTGATACGTTTTCTTCTTGTAACATAACACTCCTTTACGTTTTGAGGTAACGGTTAATAAAATAAAAGCGCCCAAAAGCACCCAAAAGCACCCAAAAGCACCCAAATCTTTAGAGGCATTATACTAACCCGCTTTTTTTATTAACCCTGCCTGTGCCTCTTTTGTTCTGTCCATCGCCCTTTGCGGGATTATCCCCGAAGTATCTCGTGGCATTTCCCTTTTTATCAATTCCTTTATTTCCTCTTACGCTTCCCTTACCTTTCATCATCTACCTCCCTTTAAAAAAAGTATTTAGTTGTGGGAATATGCCTTGTCGTCCCCACTAACTCCTGAACAGTCTTGGGTTTTAAACCCTGTTTTTTTCTTTCCTCGTTTATGGACGCCGCTATCCTCTCGGTACGGTGTTTGACTGATTCCATAGAACCGTCCGGGGCGAGATTATTTTTTTTAAGGTACTCTTTCTTTTGTTGTTTGGTGGAGAAAAACTTCTGCAATGCCGCGTCATACTCTCCATACGGATTTACTTTGTGAAGGTTTGCCATAAAACTATAAAACTCCTTTCTTATGCGATACTTCCATATTGCCCTTTCTCTCCCCCTAATGAGCTTATAATATCAGCGGTGTTGGGGGGATTGGCTTGTAATTGCTGCATATTGGCGGGGGTTGCCCCGTTTGCCCCGCTTGGCTGTCCCTGTCCCTGCGGAGGGATAAGCCCTCCTGTTTGCTGGGTTATGGGTTGTATAATTTTTCCTATATCCTTGAATACGTCGGGAAACATCTGAAGGTAGCGTTTAAGAAGCTCGGCAAGGTTGATTTTAAATCCCTGCATCTGGAAGGCTTCCATCACGCCTTTACCCATAAGGATATTGGCGAGCCCTTCAAGCTGTTTACGCAGAATAGGAAGGTCGGGCTTCTCGGTAGCCCCAAGCTCTATCCCGAACCGGTATTCACCTTTCGATAGTTTCTCCGCCATAACGGAATCTATGTCGGGAAGCCAGGAAAACTGGGATAATCCCGTGGTTTCATCATATTGTTGTTCGCCTGTTATTAACTCTATTTCCTCTAAGTCGACAAATTGCTGGATTACCTGCCATAGTTTGCGTAACTGGCAGGAAGCAAAGTCATTAACGGTGTCTAATTTGTCTGATATGCGCAGATTCTGCCCTGCCTGCCCTATCTGGGCTTCGGTAGCGGTCTGTGCCTGTGTCAATCCGGTCAATTGAGCCCTTGTAAGCCCAGTCTCTATGGTCATAACGTCCACTATCTTGTCTATAAGGGCTACCAGGTCGCCTTTTACCTGCGTAAAGCCGAGTTCCTGCACAGATTCACGGATAGATTTGCTTCCGTTGAAGTAAACCACCGCCCCTATATCGCCTGTTTCGAGGTTTACCTTGCCTCCTTCCGTTATCGAAGTCTCGTCTATGCCGAGTTTCGGCACATATTTATCGACCTGGTCAAGGATATTGTCGAAAGTATTGTTGGCTCTGTCCTGTAATCCCTTGATTATGTCCACATCACTTATCGGGTAGAGCCTGTGGTTGTGTTTGTTGAAGGCTAAAAGCTCATACTGGAATCCGTCCATATTATACACCGATTTATCATCTCTTAACGCCACGGTGTCCCTTCCGTCTTTAGCCAATACGAGGATATTAATCCCTTCATCTGTCTTGTAGTGGATTTCATAGAGGTCAACGGTCTTAAACTCATCTATCATCGTGTCGGGTATCTTACTTTCATCAGCCCCTTCTATGAAAGTGCCTTCTAAGTCTTTGGTGTTTTTATAGCTTCTGTCTTTTTTTACATCCGAGAGCAGTTTGGTAACCTTCTCATAGACATACCGGGCTGTGTAGATTGAGGTGGCGGCGGGGTCTATGCCGAAGTTAAAAGGATTGATATACTGGATGAATGGGCTTTCACTTCTTATATACTCGTCAAGTTCGGGGTTTTGTTTGATTTCTTCTTCTTCTTTTTTCCTCCTTAATCCCAGTTTCTCAAGCAATCCCTTTTGTTTTTCTTTATCCCTTTCCTTCTTTTCCTGTTTGATATTCTCATCAGTGGGGTTTGTGCCGAACCTCGTGGTGTATCCTATCTTCACTACACCGAAACCGAGTACGTAAGCGTCAAAGATAGACTGTTTATTGGTCTTTTTAATATCCAGCTCATCCATATAGTAGTTAAGGATATGGGAGACGAGTAACGCCGAGCCTTCATCTTCCTTGCGTTTGGGAATTACGGTAACGTTAGGATTTTTGTAGTAAAGAGTCGGGATGATGTTCTTTACTATGGGGTTGATGATGTTAATAGTGGTAACGCCGTTAACGTCACTGTAGTCTTTCCTTGCGCTATCGAGGTATCTTTGTGAGAATCCTATATCGAAGTAATCGATGTTCTCGCCTGCCCCAACCTTCCCGTTAAACCGTTTGCCGAAGTGTTCTTCCTTAAACTTCTCGGCATTGTCTATCTCTACCCTCCACTTTCTGATTTCATCACCGGATATTTTAACCATATTATTTCTCTCTTGTTTTTTCTTTTGTTTTTTCTTTTGTTTTTTCTCTTGTTTTCTCGCTTATCCCTTTTAAGTTAATAAATGTCCGCCAGAAAAACTCTACCAGTTCATCAGAGGTTATCTTGTTTCCGTTGTCAATCACCCAGGCGTTAGCCTCTTTTTCCACCCGCATCTGCATTAAATCTTCCGCTTTCATCATAACTTATTCAACCACGGGGTTTTTCATACACACATCATCTTTTCCGAAGTCATCCCCAATGTCCAGTATGTCAGGTAATTTTTTTTCCTCTAATTTTTTTTCCTCTGCTTTCTTTACTTCCTCATTAACCTTTTTCTTTACCGCCATCTTATCCTCCTGTTTTTTGTTTTTTAACTGTTTTAACTGAATGATAACCCTGCTACCGCATGTCTATACCTTCTTGGAAGCCTCCTGACCCTCGCTATCTCGTCATCGTACGCCCTTTTTTCAAGCCACGCCGCAGAATACTTCGGGGGCTCTGAGTTCTTGACTATCCCCCCCCTGCTTGTAAGGGGAAGATGGTAGGCTAAACTGTCGAGAATATCATCGAAAGCGGAGTTGGGGAATTGAATCATCTGGAAGGCTAAGGTTGAAAAAGCTCCCTCCAGCAACTCTACGTTATTTCCCGGAAACAGTAAATCCCCCCTCTCGTGATAGGGCTGTAACGCCATAATCCTCTGGTTTTTGTTCTCTCCCGCCCTTGATGACGGCCGGAACTCTCTTATACCGAACAGTTTAAAATCAGGGTTGACCCTTTCCTCCGTTATCCTCCTGTCAAGCTCTTTCTTGAGCATACCCCTGAAGAAGTTCCTCTCAAGCCCGAATAACCTGAATCTATATCTATAGTTAAGCCGTATAATCTCGTTTATTATCTCTGACGGCTGGAGGTGTTTGTTGACTATGTCAAGGATATACAGTTTCATCTTGTTATCAGTCCCCGCCACGGTGATGGCGGTGAAGTCTCTGCCTTCTCCGGCAGGGTCGCAGGTGGCGGTGATGTAGAGGTCATCAGGTTTGATTGAGCCGTAGAAGTTAAAGTCGGCAACCTTAAATACCGCTGTCTCAGGGTCGGTGGGGTTATTTTCATACAGGCAGGAAAAAATGTAAGAGCCCTGCTCTGTCCTTTGTAGTTTCAGAAACTCCCACGTCAAGGAGTTTTTCCCGATATTATCAAACAACAGCTTCCCTGCGTTATACCCCGAATCCCTGATAAAGATTTTAAAGGTATCCTTCTGTTTGTTCTCGGCTATTATCTTTCCGTAAAGGTCACCGAAGTTCCACCGCGTTCCGAGCATTATCACCGTGCCTCCGGGCCTTAACAGAGAAAGGGCTTTTGAGTAGCACTCTACTGTTTTATCCATCTGGTCTTTAGTGGTGATATTCTTATCGCTGACTACATCATCAAAAATAATCGCATCAAAATGTTTTCCGACCATAGAAGTATCTATTCCCGCAGTCTCGATGGAGCATTCTGACTGCGCGGCATACCGTATGGACACTATTATCTGATTCTCATTCCACTTGCCGCTTTTAGGGTCGGTCTCCCACGCCCCGAAGGTATTCCTGAAGATAGACCTCTCCGACTTACTGAGTATATGGTTTCTTATGCCGGTGAGGAATCCCTGGGCTTTGGTAGAGGCGTCTGAGTATATCAATATCCTTTCGTTGGGGTTCTTTAATAGTCTCCAGAGGGAGTATCCTATGGTGCAGATACAGGATTTAAAAGTGTAACGGGGCATAAGCACAAGCCTGAACTTCTTGGTGTCCTCCTGCATAAACTCACAGAGTTTCTTATGTTCATCGTTCATATCCCTGTATCCGAGGATATTAAGGCAGAAAGAATAGAAGTCGTTACGATAGGTAAGATACCCGTCGCGTATAGACTTTAATGCTTCCTTGACCTGTTTTTCTGTTTTAAAGGTGATGTTCATAAAGTCCGGAAATCTCTACTAATCTCTGCCAATCTCTGCCAATTCAGCCAGCTTTGCCAATTCGGTAATCTTCTCTTGTAATTCCCCTATTTCCCTTGATGGGGCGTCCACTTTGACCCATTTTCTTATATCACAGGCGTAGACCAGCCCGCCAGCGTTTCTTTTCTTCATTATGCCGGTTAATTCAGTTGGTTCAGTTGGTTGCATGAAATCTCCTATAAATCTTCTATAAATCTCTTATCCCCTTGTTGTTTAAGGGGTTAGGGGTTCCGGGGGAAGTATTGGGTGAGAGGGGGAAAATTTGATGCGCGATAGGAGGAGGAGGGCTATAATACCTCTCAGAATCAAAAGCGGTGGGGTAGGGGTCTTTTCTACCTGCCCGTATCACCGTCCACCATTCCTATAATCTTTATTATGTTAACTTTTATAATTCCCATAACCTATTCACCCTCAAAGGCTTCTGTATCTTCATTGGTGATTACCTGCCTATACAGGTCGCTTACATTGAGTTGTATGCCTATTTGTAGCTCATTGTCTTTAAGTAAGCCGAGTAATTTAGAGGCGAGGGTTAAACCCTGCATTGCCGTACCATAACTCTTATCCCCCTCCGCTCTCCTCCCCAATTCTATAACCTCCGTAAGCATTCTGTCTATTGTCCATTCACTCTTACTGAACTCCTCAGCTATTTCCATTTGACAATCCTTGACAACCCTTTTGGATGTGGCGTTGTGAGCTGTTCTCTCTGCATAACCGGCTTCTATCATTGCGTTCTTGGCATCTATGCCTTGTTTCAGTAAAAACTTGACTTTCCGTTTTCTGATTGGGTTGACTCGGGGGCTTTTCATTTGGGATTCTTTGGATTCTCCCTTAATACCTTCATATGTGTCTTTTATGTCTTTAAATACCTAAACACCAAAAAAACACCGGAGCTTTTGACTCCGGTTCTCTATGGAACTCTCTAAACCTATCTAATCTATCCGGGCCTTCTATGAGGCTCTATCTTTTATACTCGTTTACCTTCCCGCATTTCGGGCATTTTATCCGGATGTGAACACTGTCTTTATCTATGGGGTCAATAGCCAATATATGCTTGCCTATCTCTATTCTGTAAAGGAGCCGATGGCATTTAATACATCGGTATTCTGTCATTCTGTCAAAGTTCCTGGTATGCCCGGCCGTTTTTCTTGCATCCCGAACAATA
>Ga0180007_10006046_pt1 | contig 11980 bp, 12 predicted proteins | sample MM_PC_MetaG_FD_121122 | JGI IMG/M metagenome (GOLD analysis project Ga0180007, IMG submission 121122) | Groundwater microbial communities from the Aspo Hard Rock Laboratory (HRL) deep subsurface site, Sweden - MM_PC_MetaG | ecosystem: Environmental > Aquatic > Deep subsurface > Groundwater...
CAAAAAAGATACAAGAGATCGAGAGATCTTTTGAGCAGCAAGCGCCAGAAGAGGAATCAGAACAGCAAAAGAAAAAAGATGATGGCGAGTGGACAAGGATAGAGAACAAATCAGAAGAGAAGGCAGTAAAAAGCACTCCGAAACCAAAACCAAAGAGAAAGAAAAAGGTTGTAAGAAAAATTAAAAAGACATCTGCAGAAGAAGAGCCCAAGCCAAAGAAGAAAATAGTAAAAAAGCGAGGTGAGCGAGTCCCGAGCGAAGTCGAGGGAGAAAAGGTTAGAAATAAGAAAAAGACCCCTGGCGATGAATGGACAAGACTCGGAGGTACTCCAGGGGAAGGGACGAAAAGATCTGATATTGATGCGGAATTGCAGGAGTCATTGAGGCTGGCAGAAGAAAGGCTTCGAGAGGAAAAGCGAAAGGCGCCCGTTGCTAGCGCGAGTAAAAAGACCACTGATCTCTCAAACGCAAACGACGTTAAAAAGGCCAGGCCAGCTTCTAGTGCCAGCGGCTCTTACACAAAGGCCAAGAGTTACCTGAGTAAAGGAGAATACGCAAGGGCACTTGATGAGATAAGGCTGGCAAAAAAGGATAATCCTGGTGATCCAGCGCTTCTGGAGCTGGAACAGGAAGTAAAAAATAAGATGAAGGAGGAGAGGATAGGAGACCATTATAATGAAGGTGTAATGCGCTATCAGCAGGACGATTTCCAAGGCGCAAGAAAAGAGTTCGAGGCAATACTCAATATTTTGCCGGAATAGCATCACTAATTTTTATATATAAATCCTTCCATTTCATACAGCAATCCATGAAAAAGAAGAAACTATTTTTGATTGATGGAAATTCTTATTGTTACAGGGCTTTTTATGCCATAAAGGAACTCAGGAACTCAAAGGGCATGCCGACGAACGCGGTCTACGGATTTGTATTGATGCTCAGGAAGCTGCTCGCCAGCGAAAAACCAGATTATCTCGCTATAGCCTTTGATCTTAAGGGGCCGACATTCAGGCATAAGAAATTCAAAGAGTATAAGATAACGCGAAAACCCATGCCAGATGACCTTATTTCGCAGATGCCGCTTATAAAAGAGGTAGTGTCAGCATATAATATTCCGATATTCGAAAAACAGGGCTTTGAGGCGGATGATATCCTTGCTACGATCGCCAAAAAGGTCTCAAAAAAAGACACAACAGTCTATGTAGTAACTGGTGATAAAGATATGCTGCAGTTCGTAAGCGAGAATATAAAGATATGCTCTACGCATAAGGAAGGCCTTATTTATGATAGAAAAAAGGTAGAAGAGAGATTTTCTGGCCTGGGGCCTGAGAGCATCGTGGATCTTATGGCGCTCGCAGGGGACCAGACAGATAATATACCAGGCGTGCGCGGCATAGGCGAAAAGACAGCGATTGATTTAATAAAAGAGTTTGGTGACATAGATATGCTCTACAAGAATCTTGATAAGATAAAAAGTGATTCGAAAAGAAAAACTTTAAAGGACGGCGAAGAGAACGCCCGCATGTCAAAAGAGCTGGCTATCCTGGATAGCGCTGTACCTATAGATATAGACGAAGAATCCATGCTCTTAAGCGAACCTGACACAAAAAGACTTTTGGACATCTTTAAAGAACTGGAATTCAAGGCCTTTGCGAAAGAGCTTTCGTCTCAGGATTCCCATGTGCGGCGCGAAGCCAGCTACGAGACCATAACCGATAAGGCCAAATTTGATGAGCTTGTGAAAAAATTAAAGAAGCAGCGCTCGTTTGTCTTGGACTTTGAAACTACAGGCGAGGATCCTTTGCAGGCAAGGCCCCTTGGTGTTTCGTTCTGCTGGGAGCCGGGGAGGGCGTATTATGTGGCTTTAGCGAAGGAACAAGGGGTTGAGATGGCGCATGTGTTTAGCGCGCTGAAGCCGATCTTAGAGGATGAGGAGATAAAAAAGATCGGCCAGAACATCAAGTATGAAAAACTGATCCTGGAAATGCAGGGCATAGAGCTTAAGGGGATAGAATTTGACACAATGATCGCGTCATATTTATTAAATCCTTCGAAGCTTAATCATAATCTCGATGATATTGCATTCGAATACCTTGATCATAAGATGATATCCATGGCAGATCTTTTAGGCATTGGCAAAAAAAAGATAAGCATGGAGGAGGTGCCTTTGGACAGGCTCTCTGAATATTCCTGTGAGGATAGCGATGTCACACTGAGGCTGAAACAAATCTTGGAAAAAGAGCTATTTAAAAAGGAGCTGGCCATCCTTTTTAAGGATATCGAAATACCTCTAATAGATGTGCTGTCGCAGATGGAAAAAAATGGCGTAAAGATAGACATTGCCTTATTAAAAAACGAATCAAAAGAGGTAGAGGAGATATTATGCACTACAGTAAAAAACATTTATAAAATGGCAGGGGGTGAGTTTAATATAAATTCACCAAAGCAGCTAAGCCAGATTCTGTTTGAGCGGCTGGAGCTGCCGGTGGTAAAAAAGACAAAGACAGGTTTTTCAACAGACGTTGGTGTGCTGGAGAGATTATCGAGCGTGCATCCATTGCCAAAAGAGCTTTTGCTGTATAGAGAGCTGTCAAAGTTAAAATCAACATATATAGACGCGCTGCCTGAACTGGTAAATAAAAAAACAGGAAGGCTTCACACCTCGTTTAATCAGACAGTCACAGCCACAGGCAGGCTTTCTTCCAGCAAGCCAAACCTGCAAAATATACCTATTAAGACAGAGCAGGGCAGAAGGATCAGAAAGGCCTTTATTGGAGAAAAAGATAGATATATAGTGGCAGCGGATTACTCGCAGATCGAACTGAGGATCTTGGCGCATTTATCAGGCGACGAGGAGCTTGTAGACGCATTTAAAAGAGACTCGGATGTGCATACGCATACCGCTTCCTTGATCTTTGGGGTGGATGAAAAGGACGTTACCCGCGAGATGCGTTCAAACGCCAAGACAGTAAACTTTGGTATTGTCTATGGTATCAGCGCATTTGGCCTTTCCATAGGCCTTTCTATTGATCCTGCAAGCGCGCAACAGTTCATAGACGCCTATTTCGAGAGATATCCGCGCGTAAAGACTTATATGGAAGAAAGAATCGAAGATGCCAGAGACGCCGGTTTCGTTACAACGCTTTTTAATAGGCGCCGATATATCCCTGAGATAAATACAGGCGGCGCCAGAGAGCAGCAGCAGGCTGAGAGGATAGCGATAAACGCGCCCGTACAGGGCTCAGCAGCTGATCTTATAAAGATCGCTATGATAGACATCCACAGGGAAATAAAAAAGCAAAAACTTTCCTCGATGATGACGCTTCAGGTGCATGACGAACTGGTGTTCGAGGTGCCGAAAAAAGAACTTGAGCTGATGAAGGATCTTATCCGCGAAAAGATGGAGCTCGCTGTAAAACTGAGCGTGCCTGTAAAGGTAACTGTAAAATACGGCAGGAACTGGCTGGAGATGGAAGAGCTTTAGCTCTTCCATCTCTGCGAAGCTGTGCATGGAAGTAGCACAGCGAAGAAGGATGGAGGAATGTTAATCGGTGTAACTGGAAACTATGGCAGCGGCAAGACGACAGTCGCAGGGATGTTTGCGGGGCGCGGCGCCTTTGTGATCGACGCGGACAAGGTCTGCCATTCTTTGATGGGGCGTTCCATGCCAGTGTACAAAAAGATCATCAAGCATTTTGGCGCGGGCATCCTTGATGCGAGAAAGAATATCGACAGGCGCGCCCTCGCAGAGATCGTGTTTAGCAATAGGTCAAAATTGGACCTATTGAATAGATCAGTGCATCCATCCGCGATAAAAGAAATAAATAAAATAATACGAAGAAACAAAAAAAGAAAGATCATTATCGTGGACGCCGCGCTTTTAATAGAAAGTGATTTTTATAAAAACATGGATAAGATAATCGTTGTCAAGGCTGTCTCAAGAAAAAAGGATAGCTTACGGAGAATAAGGATGCAGGCGAGCTTTAAAAAAAAGCTTAGGCTTGCAGACTTTACCATAGATAATAGCGGATCGAAGAAAAAAACACTATCCCAGGTCAGAAGGATCTGGAAACAATTAAGTAAGGCCATGAGTTGCGAAAATTTTTAATTTTTGCAACTCATTTGGCCGAACTTACCCCGCCCTTTTGTTTCAGGCGTTTGGTTTTACAGTAAGCGCTACGCACTGTAAATACTGATGTATACAAAAAGTGAAACGCACTAAACAAAAGGGTGGGGTCAATTCGCACAGCAACTTACCTCGCACTTCGTGCTCCGTAAGTTGCGTGCTCATGGAGGAGCGTGACATGACTGTAAAAGAAAAGCTGGATATTGAAAAACTTAAAGCCTTGAAAGTATCAGAGCTGAACAAAGTAGCCGCTGATCTGAAGGTCAACGGTGTGAGCGGGCTGAGAAAACAGGAACTGATATTTAAGGTGCTTCAGGCGCAGACAGAAAAGGCAGGCCTCATATTTGGCGAGGGCGTGCTGGAGACACTTCCTGATGGATTTGGGTTTTTGCGCTCTGTCAATTATAGTTATCTTCCAGGGCCGGATGACATATATGTCTCACCTTCGCAGATTAAAAAATTTAGCATGCGTACAGGCGATACTGTGAGCGGACAGATAAGGCCGCCAAAGGAGGGCGAAAAATATTTTGCGCTCCTTAAGGTGGAGGCGATAAATTTTGAAGGGCCTGAGGCCTCAAAGGATAAGATATTATTCGATAATCTTACGCCTCTTTATCCGAACGAGAGATTTATATTGGAAACAAAAAAGGATGAGCTTTCCACGCGGGTAATGGATCTATTGACACCCATAGGAAAGGGCCAGAGAGGTATGATAGTCGCCCCGCCTTACAGTGGAAAAACCATTATCATGCAGAAGGTAGCGAACAGCATAGCGACAAACTGTCCTGACGCCTCTATCATAGTGCTTCTTATAGACGAGAGGCCTGAGGAGGTTACAGATATGCAGCGCTCAGTAAAGGGCGAGGTAGTAAGTTCGACATTTGACGAGCCTGCTGAGAGGCACGTGCAGGTGGCAGAGATGGCGCTTGCAAAGGCAAGGCGGCTTGTCGAACACAAGAGGGATGTTGTGATACTTCTCGATAGCATAACGCGCTTGGCAAGGGCGTATAACACAGTTGTGCCGCACTCCGGAAAGATACTTTCAGGAGGCGTGGATTCAAAGGCGCTTCATAAACCAAAAAGGTTCTTTGGTTCGGCCAGGAACATAGAGGAGGGCGGGAGCCTTACTATCATAGCCACTGCCTTAGTTGACACAGGCAGCAGGATGGACGAGGTCATATTCGAGGAATTTAAAGGAACAGGAAACATGGAGCTGCAGCTGGACAGAAGCCTATTCCAGAGAAGGGTCTACCCGGCGATCGACATTAAAAGATCAAACACAAGAAAAGAAGAGCTTTTGATGAGCGAGAAAGAGCTGCAGAGAGTGTGGGTATTAAGAAAGGTCCTGAATGAGCTAAACAGCGTTGAGGCAATGGAGCTTCTTCTCGGTAAGCTTCAAAGGACAAAGTCAAACGAGGAATTCTTAGAAAGCATGAACCAGTAAACAATACAGTAAAATGACACGAAATAACCAAGATACAAGAAACAATAACCAAACAATAACCAATAATCAAATGCCAATGACCAAACCCGCGTTACAGAGATGTTTGGTTATTGATTATTTCGTGCATAAAACTAAATGGAGGTTACAATGAAGGAAAAGATACACCCTAATTACAAGGAAGCAACGATTATATGCGCGTGCGGCGAGGTTATTCATACGCGCTCTACAAAGCAGAATATCCGCGTAGAGATATGTTCTAAGTGCCACCCATTCTTCACGGGCAAACAAAAATTCGTTGATTCTGCCGGCAGAGTCGAAAAGTTCTTGAAGAAATACAAGAAGAAATAATTAATTGTATGGAATTTCAATAAAACGCGAATATACGCAAATCCAACGCGAATATTCGCGAATATATGCGTTTGATTCGCGATAATTCGCGTTGCCGAACGCAGTGAGGCATAATTTATGTTTGAGAAATTTGATGCCCAGCTAAAACGCTATGAAGAGATCCATGGCCTTATGATGGAGAGTGATGTGGTTTCTGATAGAGGGAAATACCAGAAACTCGCCAAAGAGATGGCCTTATTAGAAAACGTTGTAAAAAAATACAAAGAGTACAAGAGGGCTATCGCTGAAATAGAGGATATACAGAAGCTCATGGAAAAAGAGCACTCCGAACTCCCAACTCCTAACTCCGAACTAATCGAGATGGCAAAAGAGGAAATGGCAGAGCTGGAAGAGAAAAAGAAGGTGCTGCAGGCCGAACTCGAAGAGATGATGCTTGTTGAGGATGTTGATGCTGCCAGGGATGTAATTATGGAGATAAGGGCAGGCACAGGAGGCGCAGAGGCGTCGCTATTCGCGGGAGATCTTTTCAGGATGTACTCCAAATATGCTGTAAAGGTTGGATGGAAAATAGAGGTAATGGATAGTCATATTGCAGAAGCAGGAGGCTTTAAAGAGGTAATATTTTCTGTAAAAGGCAAGGATGTATATAAAAGATTAAAACATGAAAAGGGCGTACACAGGGTGCAGCGTGTTCCTTTGACTGAGTCGTCCGGCAGGATACACACATCTGCTGTGACTGTGGCTGTGCTTCCTGAGGCAGAGGATGTGGATTTACAGATAAATCCGCAGGACTTGAAGATAGATACATATCGCGCGGGCGGCGCAGGAGGCCAGCATGTAAATGTCACGGATTCTGCTGTAAGGATCACGCATATTCCGACAGGTACAGTGGTCCAGTGCCAGAACGAGCGATCTCAACATAAAAATAAGGCAGCTGCAATGAAAGTATTAAAGGCGAGGGTCTTTGATAATATGCAGAGGGAACAGCAAACAAAGACAGCAAGCGATAGAAAAAACCAAGTAGGCACAGGAGACCGCAGTGAAAAGATACGGACGTATAATTTTCCAGATAGGCGCGTGACTGACCACAGGATAGGATTTACGATTCACAAGCTGGACAAGGTAATGGAAGGCGAGATAGACGATGTCATAGACGCGCTTTTACAGGCAGAGAGAAAATTAAAGCTGGGGCAGGGCAAGTGAATACACAGCTCAAAGAGCCAATTCAATATATAGAAGGCCGCGCCAATTTTATGGGCCTGGATTTTATCGTGAATAAAGATGTGTTTATTCCGAGGCCGGAGACGGGGATGCTTGTGGATGAGACTTTGTATTTTGTCGATACTCGATACTCGATACTCGATACTCGCCCAAGAATTCTCGATTTGTGTACTGGGTGTGGGAATATTGCTGTCAGTTTAGCGCGATCGCTTCCTGATGTAGAAATAGTTGCGACAGACATTTCGCAGGCTAGCCTTGAAGTGGCAAAGGAAAATGCCATGCGTCATGGAGTTGAGAAAAATATCACATTTTACAAGGGTGATTTTTTTAACTTTTTGCCATTGGAAAAAAGAGAAAAATTTGATATAATAGTATGCAACCCGCCGTATGTAAAAAAGGCTGATTTTGAATGGCTTCAGGAAGAGGTGCGCTGCGAGCCAAGGAGGGCCCTGTATGGCGGAGAGGATGGCTTGGATTTTTACAGGCGTATAGAAAATGAGGCGCCAGGGCATTTAAAAGAAAAAGGCTCTGTATTCTTAGAGATAGGCTTTGGTCAGAAAGGCCAGATAATAGATATATTTGAGTCAAAGGGTATATATAGGATAAATAGGGTAAAGAAAGATTTTGCAGGAATAGACAGAGTGGTTTGTTTAACCTGGTCAACTTCGGGCAAGGCTGGACCTCGGCTTTTAAAAAAGCCGAGGTCCAGCCTTGCCCGAAGTTGACCAGGGAGGATCGTATGGATAAGTTTATTGTAGAAGGCGGGGTAAAGCTAAAAGGAAGCGTTGAGCTGAGCGGCGCTAAGAACGCGGCGCTCCCTATTCTGGCGGCAACGCTTTTAACAGATGGGAAATCAATAATAAAAAATGTGCCGCCATTAAGAGACGTCTATACCATGCTCAAGATAATGCGTTATCTAGGCGCAAAAGTGGAGATGGAAGATGATACTGTTATTGTGGAGCCAGCTGGCTATTCCAATTACACAGCGCCATATAAACTGGTGAGCACAATGAGGGCCTCTATCTGCGTGCTTGGCCCTGTATTAGCTAAACTCAAACACGCGGAAGTGTCCATGCCTGGCGGATGTGTCATAGGTCCGAGGCCTATTGATTTACACGTAAAGGGGCTGCGTTCAATAGGAGCTGATATAAAAATAGAACACGGTTATATAATAGCGAATGCAAAAGAGCTTCGAGGCAGCCGCGTGTACCTTGGTGGAAATTTCGGCTCAAGTGTTTTGGCAACGGCAAATCTCATGACAGCCTCTACGCTTGCAAAAGGCAAGACTGTGATTGAAAGCGCCGCATGCGAGCCAGAGATAGATGATCTGGCGAAATTTCTTATTAAGATGGGCGCGAAGATAAAAGGAAGCGGAACACCTGTCATAGAGATAGAGGGCGTGCGCTCGCTTCATGGCGCAGAGCACGCGGTAATTTACGACAGGATCGAGGCAGGCACCTTTATGATAGCGAGCGCTATTACAGGAGGGGATATATTTATAAAACATGCCAGGATAGAGCACGTGGGAGCCTTGGTCGATAAATTAAAGGGCGTTGGGGTAAAAGTCGCGAGGGTCAAAGATGGCTTGCACGTCAAAAAGTCAAGCTCTTTAAAGCCAGTAGATGTTGCGACTTTGCCATATCCTGGTTTTCCAACTGATATGCAGGCGCAGATGATGGCGCTCATGACAGCGACAAAGGGTATCAGTGTCATCACTGAGAAGATATATCCTGAGAGGTTCATGCATGTGAGCGAGCTCGCGAGGATGGGCGCGCAGGTGTTTCTCGAAGGCCCAAGCGCTATTGTGAAGGGCGCGACGCGGCTCAGCGGCGCGCCAGTAATGGCGTCGGATCTTCGCGCGTCCGCGGCATTGATACTCGCAGGCTTGGTTGCCAGAGGAAAAACAGAGATATCCAGGATCTATCATATAGATAGGGGCTATCATAATATTGAAGATAAATTAGAAAAGTTAGGAGCTAAAATAAAACGAGAGAAGGAGGAATAATGGCAGTACGAATTAGGCTCAAGAGGTTCGGTACAAAGAAAAAGCCGCATTGCAGGATCGTTGTGGCGGACAAAAGACGCTCAAGAGACGGCAAGACAATAGATGAGATAGGTTACTACGATCCATCAAAGAAGCCGCCAGTCATAAATCTCGATAAAGAAAAAGCCAAATACTGGATAAGCAATGGCGCCACGCCATCCGAGGTCGTGCGTGTCCTGCTCAAAAAGCAAGGCATCCTCTAAAGTAGACAAAACAGTCACTGTCTGTTTTGTCTACTTTAACGATTTTGTACGATATAAGGTCATGCGTATAGATGTTGTTACCATATTTCCTAAGATGTTTGATCCTGTGCTGGGCGAGTCTATTATAAAGCGGGCGCAGAAAAAAGGCGTCGTTGATATAGATATAACAGATCTGAGATTATTTTCAAGAGATAAGCATCGGAAGGTGGATGATAAGCCTTTTGGCGGCGGGCCTGGCATGGTAATGAATGTTGAGCCCTTCTTTGAAGTGGTCAATTATATCAGGCGAAAGACCAAAGACAGGAGACTTAAGACCATGGTCGTCCTGATGGATCCAAAGGGCAAGACATTTGATCATAAGATGGCAAAGAAACTGTCCAGATACGAGCACATGATTTTGCTCTGCGGACATTATGAAGGCATTGATGAGAGGGTGCAGGAACACCTTGTTGATGATGAGATCTCAATAGGTGATTATGTCCTGACAGGAGGAGAGCTTCCAGCAATGGTGGTCATAGACGCTGTTACAAGGCTTTTACCTGGCGCGCTGGGAAATGAAGACTCTTCTGAGAATGAGTCCTTTTCAGAGGGCACGCTGGAGTATCCCCAATATACAAGGCCTGCTGACTATAAAGGCATGAAGGTCCCTGACGCGCTTTTATCAGGTGATCATGAAAAAATAAAGGAATGGAGAAAGAAAGAGTCTCTAAAGACAACGAAAAAGAAAAGGCCGGATCTGCTAAAAAAAAGAAACCACAGAGGACACAGAGAAAAACTATAATTTAAAAAGATCTCTGTGTGCTCAAGTATTTTTAGAAAAGATATAAAGACAGCTTTAGTTTTAAAAAAAGAAGAGTTTTGTTAAGTAAACATTGACTGACTAAAGTTTAATAGAGTGCGCAGAGGGAATTATAAAAAATCTCTGTGTTCTCTGTGGTATCTTTTTGACATGCGGCTAAAGAAAAAGAAAGGGGTTTTATGAACAAGATCGAGAATATAGAGAAAGATTTTATGAAAAAAAATGTGCCCAGCTTTAATGTGGGGGACATGCTGAAGGTGTCTATTAAGATAAAAGAAGGCGATAAGACTCGACTTCAGGCCTACGAGGGGACCTGCATAGCAAAGAAGGGTTCAGGAGTCAGGCAGACCTTTACAGTAAGGCGCATATCCTATGGTGAGGGCGTTGAAAGGATCTTTCAATTGCACTCGCCCCTGATCGACTCTGTAAAGGTAGTAAAAAAGGGCAAGGTCAGGCGCGCCAAACTGTATTATTTAAGGAAAAAAGTTGGAAAACACACGAAGATCGAAGAAGATCGGGAGTTTAAGCAAAAAGAAGATGCTCCTCTGGGAGAAAAAGGCCTTTCTTAATGGGGCGTCTTTGATAATCGGATTGGATGAGGCAGGCCGCGGCCCTCTGGCAGGACCAGTAGTGGCAGGCGCAGTGAGCCTGAGAAAATCCCCTCTAAAAAGATTTAGCTTGCCTGTATACAGAGAGAGGGTCGACGATTCCAAAAAGATAACTCCAGCTCAGAGAGAAAAGAGTTTCCGCGAGATCTCAAAAAAGGCTGTATTTGGTATAGGGAAAAAAGGCCATCAGTTCATTGATAAGAAAAATATACGCGTCGCGACTCTTTCAGCCATGAGAGAGGCTGTTAAGGATCTCGTCAAAAAATACTGCAGAGAGAACAATAAAAAAGAGGCGCAAATAAGAAGAAATATTTATGTGCTTGTTGACGGCAATATGGACCCGGGCCTGCCGTATCGCACAGTGCTGATCATAAAAGGGGACTCGAAGAGCCTTTCAATAGCAGCAGCGTCAATTATTGCCAAAGTCACCCGGGACAGGATAATGAGCTCTTATCACAAGAGATTTCCTGAGTATGGTTTCTCAAGGCATAAGGGCTATGGCACAAAGGCGCATATAGAGGCAATAAAGACGCATGGCCCGTGCCAGATCCATAGAAAAAGTTTCGCGCCTATAAAAAATGACTTTTGAGAGAGCGGCGATAGGAAAAAAGGGCGAAAATTTAGCGCTTTTATATTTGAAGAAGCAGGGTTATAAAATAATTGGAAAAAATTACAAGACAAAAGTGGGTGAAATAGATATAATAGGTAATGATAAGGATGTAGTTTCTTTTATCGAAGTCCGGTCTATAAATAGTGCAACATCGGTATCTCCAGAGCATACCATTAACAAGAGAAAACAGAATCAGATCGCGAAAACAGCTCTTTTCTATATAAAAAGCAATGGCCTTGAAGATAAGGACTGTAGATTTGACGTAGTGTGTGTTGAAGGTGTCGACAGTTGTTCGCCGAACATAAAACTCATAAAGGATGCCTTTGAATTAGCGTTGCGCTACAGGTATTGAGGTCCAGCCTCGGCTTTTTTAAAAAAGCCGAGGCTGGACCTCGGCTTTGAAGAAGGAGGAACATGTGAAAAAAGTTCCAAGCGACCTTGAGATAGCACAAGCCGTAAAACTAAAACCTGTTATTGAAATTGCCAGCCAGATAGGAATAAAAGAAGACGAGCTAGAGTTGTACGGTAAGTATAAAGCAAAGATATCCCTTTCAATATTAGAACGCCTCAAAAATAAACC
>Ga0180007_10006047_pt1 | contig 11980 bp, 22 predicted proteins | sample MM_PC_MetaG_FD_121122 | JGI IMG/M metagenome (GOLD analysis project Ga0180007, IMG submission 121122) | Groundwater microbial communities from the Aspo Hard Rock Laboratory (HRL) deep subsurface site, Sweden - MM_PC_MetaG | ecosystem: Environmental > Aquatic > Deep subsurface > Groundwater...
ATCTTTATATTAAAAAGATATTTATAGATGGTGGTCCCTCATTCAAGCGTATTCGCCCTCGGGCAATGGGACGTGCCACAGGTATAATTAAAAGGACAAGTCATATTACTGTTGTGCTAGACGAAGAATAAGTCTTTACTTTAGCAGCAGTAAAGGGTATGACTCACAATTTTTTAATTTCAATGAACTAAGCGTCTTGGTGGAGGATTATTTTGGGGCAGAAAGTTAACCCGTTAGGGATCAGACTTAACATTACTCGCACATGGGATTCAATCTGGTATGCCAACAAGAATTACTCAGATTTTCTCATTGAAGATCAGAAGATAAGGAAGTTTCTCAAGAAGCGTCTTCAACATGCCAGTCTTTCCAAAATCATACTTGAGCGTACAGGAGAAAAGGTTCGCGTCAAGCTCTTCACTGCTCGCCCGGGTATTGTAATTGGAAAAAAGGGTTCTGAAATTGAGACCTTGAAAAAGGACTTAGAGAAACTTATCAATCGGAATGCAGTTATTGATATTCAGGAAGTAAGACGTCCTGAAGCCGATGCCCAACTGGTTGCGGAAAATATCGCGCAGCAGCTCGTAAGACGGGTCGCATTTAGACGGGCGATGAAAAAAGCCGTCAGTTCAGCCCTTCGTTTTGGGGTTCAGGGTATTAAGATCTCTTGTTCCGGTCGTCTCGGTGGGGCAGAGATGTCTCGCTGTGAGTGGGTTCGTGAAGGACGTGTTCCATTGCACACCCTTCGTGCTGATGTGGATTACGCATTGGCTGAAGCAAATACCACATATGGCATTATTGGAATAAAAGTATGGATTTTTAAAGGTGAAGTGTTGAGTGGTAGAGACGTCATAGATGTTTGATAGCTCACCTTTGATACTTTTAAAATCCGTTAGATATTTTGGAGTTAAACCATGTTAAGTCCTAAAAAGGTAAAACATAGAAAGGTATTTAAGGGAAAGGTGCGCGGAAAAGCGCATCGTGGCTCTACAATATCCTTTGGGGAATATGCCTTGAAAGCAGTGGAGAGCGGCAAACTCACTGCTCAACAAATTGAGGCAGCACGTATTGCCATTAATAGAAAAATTAAGCGTGGTGGTAAGGTCTGGATACGAGTTTTTCCGGATAAACCCATGACCAAGAAGCCTGCAGAAACTCGTATGGGTAAGGGTAAAGGTAGTCCTGAATTTTGGGTTGCTATAGCCAAGCCTGGAAAAATAATTTACGAGCTTGCTGGTGTTGAGGAAAAACTTGCTATAAGTGCCTTGACTCTTGCTGCAGCAAAACTGCCTTTTAAAACAAAGGTAATTACCAAGAGGAACACATTATGAAAATGTCGGACCTGCGCTCAATGTCCTCTGAGGATCTGCAGAAGAAGGAGGTCGAGTTGAAAAGTGAGCTTGGCAATCTTTCTTTCCAGCACAAGATCAGACCTCTTGAGAATACTGCTCGTTTAAATGAGCTTCGGAAAGATATTGCCCGTATTCATACTCTGTTCAATGAGAACTGAGCATTAATACATACTCTATATTCAGTACTAAACCGTAGCCGGTAATACTATAACTCAAATTGAGTAGATCATGAGTGAGACAAAAAAATCAAAGAAGACCAGGACAGGCGCTGTTGTAAGTAACAGAATGGAGAAAAGTATTGTTGTCCGCGTGGAACGTAAGGTTCGTCATAAGCTCTATGGAAAATATATTAAACAAAGCGTAAAATACCTTGCCGACGATCCGGAAGACAGTTGCAATATCGGAGATATTGTTATGATTGAGGAGTGTCGGCCGTTGAGTAAGAAAAAACGCTGGCGTTTACGCAATATTATCCAACAGGCTGTTTGAGCGAACTGCCAGTCCATTTTTTTTAGAAAGCACAGTTAATGTGTAATCTGGTGAAATTATGATACAAAGTGAAACAGTACTGAATGTCGCTGACAATTCAGGTGCAAAGAAAGTCCTGTGCATCAGGGTCCTTGGTGGAACCAGAAGAAGATATGCATCCATCGGTGACGTTATTGTTGTTGCCGTTAAGGAAGCCATTCCACACGCCAAGGTAAAGAAGGGTGATGTTTTAAAGGCAGTTATTGTCCGTACAGCAAAAGAAATTAAACGTATGGATGATACCTGGATTAAATTTGATGAGAATGCCGCAGTTATTCTTTCCCCTAATGGTGAGCCAGTAGGTACACGTATATTTGGACCGGTGGCAAGAGAACTGCGTAACCAGGGATTTATGAAAATAATTTCTCTGGCACCCGAAGTTTTATAAAACTTGTCAAACAATGCAACCCATTACGGTTCGATTGATAAAAAGGTATTGAAAATGGCAAAGGGTAAAACATACCTGAAGAAAAATGATCAGGTAGAAGTGATAGCTGGTAAGGATAAGGGAAGGGTTGGCAAGATTCTGAAGGTTTTGCCCTCCGAAGACAAGGCCCTGGTAGAACGTATTAATATGATTAAACGTCATACCAAAGCAACTGAAATGAACCAACAGGGACAGATCGTTAGTCGTGAAGCACCTATTCATGTTTCGAATCTTCAGTTGATCTGTCCGGAGTGTACTAAAACCGGACGTATTGGTAACAAAATTTTAGAAGATGGAACAAAAGTGCGCTTTTGTAAAAGCTGCGGCGAATCCATCGAAAGTAAATAATAGCGGTAAAAACGCAATTGCCGGGAGTATCAAATGGGCGCGCTTAAAGACCATTATATCAATGAATGTAAACCTGCTCTTCAGAAAGAGTTTGGTTATACAAATATTATGCAGACCCCTAAGGTCGAGAAGATTATTTTAAACATGGGTCTTGGTGAAGCTGTACAGAATCCAAAAATCATCGATGGTGCTGTTGATGAGCTCACTCGTATTGCAGGTCGTCGTGCTGTGGTTACAAGAGCAAAGAAATCGATAGCTGGGTTTAAGCTTCGTGAAGGAATGCCCATCGGATGTCGAGTAACTTTACGTGCAGATATTATGTACGATTTTTTAAGCAAGCTGATGAATATTGCTCTGCCTCGTGTCCGTGATTTTCGTGGGATTAATCCAAAATCTTTTGATGGTAGAGGTAATTTTTCCTTAGGAATCAAGGAACAGATCATCTTTCCAGAAATTGATTATGACAAGATTGATAAAATAAAAGGTTTGAACATTACCATAGTAACTACTGCCCAGACTGATAAGGAAGCTCTTTCTCTCCTGAAACACATGGGTATGCCTTTTAAAAGTTAATACGCAATCCGTATATAGAAATATTCTTTAAAGAGAACTGGAGGTCGGTTTGGCAAAAAAATCTCTCATTGCGAAAGCAAAACGAAAGCCAAAATTTAAGGTACGGCAGTACAATAGGTGTCCACTTTGTGGCCGCCCGAAAGCTTTTATTCGTAAGTTCGGCATTTGCCGTATATGCTTTCGTACCTTGGCATCACGTGGTGAAGTTACTGGTGTAACGAAATCCTCCTGGTAAGCTTGTAACCACCTGAACGAATACATTATTTAGATAAGGAGTGTTCGCTATGTCTATGAGCGATCCCCTGGCAGATATGCTGACCAGGATAAGAAATGGAGTGATGGCAAAGTTTGACTCTGTAGATATGCCGAGATCAAATACCAAGATCAATATTGCCAAGGTTCTGAAAGATGAAGGATTTATAGTTGGTTATCGTATCAGTGATGAGGGGCCTCAGGGCACTCTTAGTATTGACCTGAAATACGGTTCTGACAGGGCGCCGGTTATTACCGGTATCAAACGTGTCAGTAAGCCAGGTTTAAGAAAATACGCCAAGGTTGGCAATATCCCTAAGGTTCTTAATGGATTAGGTATTGCTATTCTTTCAAGCTCAAAAGGCATTATTACTGATAGTACCGCAAGGGCCAGTAATGTAGGCGGTGAGATTCTTTGCGAGGTCTGGTAAGGCCAGCAAATAACGGAGGTAATCATGTCTCGTATCGGAAAAGAACCTATCCCTTTGCCATCTGGCGTTAAAGTGGATATAAAAGGTCAAAAGATCTTGGTCTCCGGCAGCAGGGGAAATCTTGAACGTGAAATCATGTCAGAGCTCGAAGTTTCAATGAAGGATCAAACGGTTCTCGTTGAAAACAGAGATAATAGCAAAAGGACAAATGCATTCCGCGGATTGACCAGGAGTCTGATCAACAATATGGTAATTGGAGTTGATCAGGGTTTTAAGAAAATACTTATTATTGAAGGTGTGGGTTATAAGGCAAATATGTCTGAAAATACCTTAACCTTAAATGTAGGTTATTCAAATCCTGTAGAATTCTCTCTCCCGGAAGGCGTTCAGATTAATGTCGAAGGGAATAATAAAATTGTCGTCGAATCCATTGATAAAGAACTGCTGGGTCTCACTGCAGCCAAGATTCGTCAGATAAGGAAACCTGAACCCTATAAAGGCAAAGGTATCCGCTATGAAAACGAATACATTGTGCGCAAAGTAGGTAAAGCTGGTGCGAAATAATAAATGAGCGTTTACTGTAAAGTAACTGTTCTAACGTAATGGTAAGGAAAAATGGCTAAGACAAATCCTAAGACTACAGCCAGGGCCAAACGAGTTCTCCGTATTCGTAAGAAAATATCTGGAACCAGTGATCAGCCCCGTCTTAGAGTCTTTAAAAGCAACAAACATATTTACGCCCAGATCATAGACGATCAATCCGGAAAAACTCTAGCCTCCATGTCAACAGTTGATAAAGGATTTCAGAATCCTGAAGATAAGAGCAAAACCGGAGTAGCAAAACAGGTTGGTATTTTACTAGCCGAAAAGGCACTTAATGCCGGGGTTAGTAAAGTCGTTTTTGATCGTGGTGGATCTATCTATCACGGCAGAGTAAAGGCACTTTCCGAAGGAGCACGGGAAGGCGGAATTCAATTTTAATGAAATTACGAGTAACGGGGGTGCCCCTTGGCAGATTTTAAACGTTCCAGGACCGAAAGTTCTGATGAACTTATCGAAAAAATTGTTTTCATCAATCGCGTCGCCAAAGTTGTAAAAGGTGGTCGTAGATTCAGCTTCAGTGCCATTGTCGTTGTAGGAGACGGGAAGGGCAAGGTAGGTTATGGATTGGGAAAAGCCAATCTTGTACCTGAGGCTATCCGCAAAGGTGTCGAAAAAGCCAGGAAGGATATGACTTATGTTTCGCTCACTGATGTCTCTATACCTCACCAAATTATCGGGAGTTATGGTGCGGGTAAAGTTCTGCTGAAGCCGGCCTCCGAAGGTACTGGTGTGATTGCTGGTGGTCCCGTACGTGCAGTCCTTGAGGCAGTGGGAGTAACCAATATCTTGACGAAATGTCTTGGTTCTCACAATCCTCATAATATGGTTAAAGCCACCCTTGATGGTCTTAAAAATCTTCGTTCTGCACAGAAAATCGCAGAACTTCGCGGAAAAACCGTAGAAGAAATTCAGGCATAATTAAAGCACAGCTCACCATTGGCAGTGCATGCCGCTGGTGAGCTGTTCTTTTTCTATTTATCATAAAGTAGAAGGTAGTAAAATGTCCGATACAATAACATTCACACAGGTGAAGAGCGGAATTGGCAGTACCAAAAAAATTCAAGCTACTCTTACGGGCCTGGGTCTCACTAAAATGAATAAGACAGTTACCCGTAAGGATACCCCGGAGATTCGAGGGATGATGAAGAAAGTTGGGCATCTCATCCGGGTCGAGGAGGCGTAAAATGATAAACTTAGGAAATCTTTCCCCGAATAAAGGGTCTAACAGGCAGAGAAAACGCGTAGGGCGAGGTCCAGGCTCCGGTCATGGAAAGACAGCTGGACGTGGCCATAAAGGATTTAAGTCCCGTTCAGGTTCTGGAATTAAACCAGGCTTTGAAGGTGGTCAGATGCCTTTGCAGCGTCGTCTGCCTAAACGGGGATTCACTAATATTAATACTGTACAATATTCGCTTATATCTCTTAGCCAACTCGATAAGTTTGAGGCTGGCACTGAGGTGACCAGCGCCAGCCTGATTGAAAACGGTATGGCACGGAAGGGAAGACCTGTTAAGGTCTTAGCCAACGGTGAGCTGAGTAAAGCCATAACTGTCCGTGTTGATATGATCAGTGGTAGTGCCAGAACAAAGATTGAAGCTGCTGGCGGAACGGTAGTAGATCCGAAAGAGTAATAATCTTTTGAACAGCACCCTAAGCCGATATCTATAAGTTTCTGGACGGAAAAAAATGAGTGGATTGCAGAGCGCTGCCAATATACCTGAATTGCGAAAGCGGATTTTCTTTACTCTGGCCATGTTGGCTGTTTACAGAATTGGTGTACAAATTCCAACTCCGGGTATTAATGGAGAGGCTCTTGGTGCTTTCTTTGCAAAGAATGCAGGGACACTGTTTGGGATGTTTAATATGTTCTCCGGTGGTGCTTTGGAAAATTTTTCCATCTTTGCCCTGGGAATCATGCCATACATCTCCGCCTCTATTATTATTCAGCTGTTAACAGTTGTCATACCTCAGCTCGAAACGCTTAAAAAAGAAGGCGAAGCTGGTAGGAGGAAAATTACTCAGTATACTCGTTATGGTACGGTAGCACTGAGTATCATCCAAGGTACATTTATAGCCAGTGGGCTTCAGAGTATGACAGGGCCAGGTGGCGAGGCGATAGTAATTAATCCCGGGACACCATTTATCTTGATGACCATGCTGACCCTTACTGCGGGTACTGCCTTTATCATGTGGCTAGGGGAACAGATGACGGAAAGAGGAATAGGGAATGGTATTTCCTTAATCATCTTTGCCGGTATTGTTGCTCGAGGTCCTGCAGCGTTGGTCAACTCGATACAACTCATTAAAGCCGGAGAGATTACCCTGTTTTTTATCCCACTTATTGTGGCTTTCATGGTTGCAGTGGTTGGTGTGATTGTCTTCTTTGAAACTTCTCAACGCCGTATCCCGATACAGTATGCCAAGAGAGTAGTTGGGAGGAAGGTATACGGTGGACAGAGCTCGCATCTGCCCTTGAAGATCAATATCGCTGGTGTAATACCACCTATTTTCGCATCATCTCTTATAATGTTTCCTGCAACTATTGGTGGGTTTGTTCAGGTCGAATGGGTGCAGAAAGTATCATCTGCCATGCGCCTGGTACGATTTATTATTATATTCTGTATGTTGCCATGATTGTATTTTTCTGTTTTTTCTACACCGCAGTTACTTTCAAACCTGATGATGTTGCAGAGAACCTGAAGAAAAACGGTGGATTTGTTCCAGGTATCAGACCGGGTAAGAGAACCGCTGAGTTCATAGATAAAGTTTTGACTCGATTGACAGTGGTAGGTGCTACCTATCTTAGTATAGTTTGTGTGTTACCAACTATACTCATTGCCAAGTTTAACCTTCCATTTTATTTCGGTGGAACTGCCCTGCTGATCATAGTTGGTGTTGCTATAGATACCATCTCTCAGGTGGAATCGCATATGGTCATGCGGAATTATGAAGGTTTTATGAAACAGGGCAAAATTCGCGGACGGAATTAGATGTGAGTGATGGTGAAGGAAGACAGGCCGCTAAGCCTATTCTGGTGAAAACCCCTGATGAGATTAATCTCATGTATGAGGCTAACCAGATCGTCGCCGAAACCCTCAGTATGCTTCTTGATGTGGTTGAGCCAGGAATTACGACATTTGAACTTGACAGGATGGCGGAGGAACTCTGCAGAAAGAGAAATTCAACTCCAGCATTTAAGGGATATCACGGTTTTCCAGCTAGTCTTTGTGTGTCATTAAATGAAGAAGTTGTTCATGGAATACCGACAAGAAAAAGAAAATTAAAGAAAGGTGATATCCTTTCAGTAGACTTCGGTGTGTTGTATAAAGGTTTTTATGGTGATTCGGCAGTGACAATACCTGTCGGAACCATCAGTAAAACAAAGCATGATTTACTACATGTAACAAAGGAATCTCTTGATCTGGCAATCCAGCAGGTTGTGATCGGTAACAGAATCTCTGATATATCAAAAGCGGTTCAGGATCATGTGGAAAAAAATGGTTATTCTGTTGTTCGACAGTTTGTTGGTCACGGGATAGGCAGTTCGTTACATGAAGGACCAGAAATACCTAACTATGTTCAGAGTGGCCAATCTCCGAGGTTGATTGAAGGAATGGTTATTGCCATCGAACCCATGGTGAATATAGGAACGCATAAGGTTAAGGTACTTCGAGATGGCTGGACAGTTATAACCGCAGACAAAAAACCATCTGCTCATTTTGAGCATTCAGTAGCGGTAACTGCAGAAGGCCCTTTAATTCTTAGTTCACGAGATAAATTTTTGAGAGCATAATGAAATAGTACTTCTCTTTTTATGGTACTTATATTATTATTATGTCTTTTTCGATCTGATAGTCTGCGACCAGGAGTAATTTATGGCAAAAGAAGAAGCCATTGAAGTTGAAGGAACTATTATTGAACCACTCCCTAACGCAATGTTTCGTGTGGAGCTAGATAATGGACATAAAGTACTTGCCCATATCTCAGGTAAGATGCGTATGCATTTTATTAAAATCTTGCCTGGCGATCGAGTAACCATTGAACTGTCTCCTTATGATTTGAGTAGGGGCAGGGTTACTTTTCGAGCGAAAAATAGTAAAAAGAAAAAATAAGAGAGTTTATAAATGAAAGTCAGGTCATCAGTTAAAAAAATGTGTAGTGATTGTAAAGTATTTAAACGTAAAGGTGTCGTTCGGGTTAGCTGCAAAGTAAAGAAACATAAGCAGCGGCAGGGATAATTAATCTTATTTGACGACAGGTTTTAGTATCTCGTTCTGTCTTTTTTTTTTAAGGAGTAGGAATTTGGCACGTATAGCAGGAGTAGATCTTCCTAAAAACAAACACATGGATCGTGCACTAACTTATATCCATGGAATTGGACTCACCTCTGCAAGGCGAATCCTTGACACGGTTGATTTGCCTCATACAATGAACAGTGATGATCTTGATGGTGATGATATTAACCGTATCAAGAAAATAATCGAAGCTGATTATGTTGTAGAAGGTGATAGGCGACGCGAAGTTTCAATGGACATCAAACGGCTTACAGACTTAGGCTGTTATCGTGGTCGTAGGCACCGCATGGGGTTGCCTTGTCGAGGTCAGAAGACCAAAACCAACGCTAGAACCAGAAAAGGGCCCCGTCGCGGAGCTGCCCGCCGTAAATAATATTTATAAACAGGTGTAAAAAATGGCTGGAGCAAAACGTGCCGGAGCACGCACTAAGAAAAGAGTCAAAAAGAATATCCCAGAAGGGATTATCTATATATATTCGACTTTTAATAATACAATTGTAACGATTTCAGATAAAATGGGTAATGTAATCTCCTGGTGTTCTGCAGGCGTATTGGGTTTTAAAGGCTCTCGCAAGAGTACCCCCTTTGCTGCGCAGAATGCTACTACTGAAGCTGTCCAGAAAGCAACTGATCAAGGTATGCGGAAAGTAGAGGTTCGTGTTAAAGGACCTGGGCCAGGTCGTGAGGCTGCATTGAGAGCTCTTATTACTACAGGGCTGGATGTGACTAAGATTATCGATGTGACACCTATTCCTCACAACGGATGTAAACCGCCGAAACGTCGTCGGGTATAATCTGTTCTATTTGATAATCTATATCTTACATTACAATAATCGGAGAACGAAGTGGCTAGAAATATAGGCGCTGCCTGCCGTCGTTGCAGACGAGAGAACCTGAAACTGTATCTCAAGGGAGATCGGTGTTATTCGGACAAATGTTCATTCGAAAGAAGAGCCTTTGGTCCAGGCCAGCATGGCCAGTCACGTTTTAAAAAGGTGTCTGATTATGCTATCCAGTTACGCGAAAAACAGAAAGTCAAAAGTATGTACGGAATGCTTGAAGGACAGTTCCGTAGATATTTTCATAAGGCTGATTTGCAAAAAGGTGTGACAGGCGAAAATTTACTCATTTTGCTTGAACGCAGACTTGACAATACAATTTTCCGTCTTGGTTTTGCCTCTTCCAGAAATCATGCCAGACAACTGGTTCGTCATAAGCATATTCTCATCAACGACAAAAAAGTAAATGTACCATCTTTCATAGTATCTGTTGATGATATTATAAGTATTAAGGAAAAAAGCCGCACGAACAGCCATATTGTTGAAAGTCTTGAGGCTATTGACAGACGTGGAGTTCCAAGTTGGCTTGAGCTTGATAAGGATGCATTTAGGGCTACGGTCAAAACCCTGCCTAATCGTGAAGAAATTACCATGCCTATTCAGGAACAACTCATTGTTGAGTTGTATTCTAAATAATCTATGAGCTCAACTCTATTGCCGTGGTATACGTATTGCAACTTTAGAAAGTAGGATACTCATGACTCAAATTGCTGAAGAGAATCTCCCTATTTATCGCAACTGGCACGAACTTATTCAGCCCGGAAAACTTGAGGTGGATAAGACGAAACACACCAATACTTTTGGTAAATTCGTCTGTCAACCACTTGAGAGAGGGTTTGCCGCGACAATAGGTAACTCACTGAGAAGGATTCTGCTCTCCTCTATTCAGGGCGCAGCTATCACTACAGTAAAAATTGAAGGCGCTTTGCATGAATTTACTGCCATGCAGGACGTGAAGGAAGATGTCAGTGAGATTATATTGAATCTTAAACAGGTTCGATTGAAACTCAATTCTGATAAATCCGAGATAATTACAATAAATAAGAAAGGTCCTTGCGAAGTGACCGCTGCCGATATTTCAGGTAATCCTGCTGTAGAGGTAATGAATGGCGATCAGCTGATATGTACGCTTACCGGTGACAAGGAGTTTCATGCCGAGTTAACCGTAGAGTGGGGCAAGGGCTATCAGCCGGCAGAAAAGCAGTCAAAGGAAAATCTGTCTATTGGTCAGATTCCCATTGATGCCATTTTTACACCGATCAAACAGATTGAGTACAGTGTTTCCCAGGCACGTGTTGGGCAGCAGACAGATTACGATAAATTAACCATCGAGATCGAAACTGATGGAAGTGTTAAAGCCGAAAATGCGCTAGCTTTCGCGGCAAAGATACTTAAGTCTCAGCTCACCATATTCATCAACTTTGATGAGGAGACTGCCGAACCTGAAGCTGCAGATGAATCTAGTGGATCTGACAATCCATTGAATCCTTATCTCGACAAACCTGTAGAAGATCTCGAACTCTCTGTTCGGTCTGCTAATTGCCTGAAAAATGCTGACATAAATTTTATTGGCGAGCTTGCACAGAAATCAGATCAGGAGATGTTGAAGACCAAGAATTTCGGTCGTAAATCATTAAATGAAATAAAAACACTTCTTGCCGATATGGATCTTACACTCGGAATGAAGTTCGAAAACTGGGTTCCACCTGAAGTAGTTGATACGGACGAAGACAAGGACCTATAAAGAGAACGTTGCTAACAACATTTCAACTTACGGCATCACAGAAAGTTGAGTTGAGGATAGAATTATGAGACATAAAAAATCCGGTAGAAGGCTTGGTCGTACAAGTTCACACAGAGAAGCCATGGTTCGCAATATGGTTACTTCACTCTTTGAACATGAGCGTATTGTCACAACCACTCCAAAGGCCAAAGAAGTACGAAAAGTTGCTGACAAGATGATTACTTTGGCCAAGCGTGGAGACCTTCATGCAAAACGACAAGCATTCAGCTTCATCAGAAGCCGTGATGTTGTGAGTAAGCTTTTTGGTGAGATTCAAGAACAATTCGCTGAAAGAAATGGTGGATATACTCGTATCATCCAGACAGGAACTCGTCGTGGTGATTGTGCACCGATGGCTATTCTAGAACTTGTAAGTTTTAGTGAGAACGTAGTGGAAGAGAGCGATAGTTAGCTTTCATATTACTACTGTCTTCCAAAGCTGATATGAAAATTCTTCATATCAGCTTTTTTTTTATCTTTTTAGCCTGCTGTGTTCAGGTATACTGTTGTTGCCATCTTCAAGGTTTTCCACGGAAAAGCACGTGAGGTTGA
>Ga0180007_10006048_pt1 | contig 11978 bp, 17 predicted proteins | sample MM_PC_MetaG_FD_121122 | JGI IMG/M metagenome (GOLD analysis project Ga0180007, IMG submission 121122) | Groundwater microbial communities from the Aspo Hard Rock Laboratory (HRL) deep subsurface site, Sweden - MM_PC_MetaG | ecosystem: Environmental > Aquatic > Deep subsurface > Groundwater...
GGCTTATGATTACGTCGAAAATCAACAGATGCACCACGCGTAAAACGAAAGGACGCCCAGTTCCGAACGAAGTGAGGAATTGACGCTTCGCGTCAACCCTTTAGGGCTGGGAGGATGTCACAAAATTGCCAATAAGCATCAAAACCAACCACCATCAAAAAAATAATTATTCTTCTGCTGGTTCACTAGCTAAAAAAGCCCACCAAGGTTTCTTTACTCTAACAATCTCTCCAGACTCAGCATCTACTTGTGCCTGAACTTGCATCCTTGCTCCAAATAATCCAAAAACTTTTGATTGTTTTTGAGTATTAATTTCATAAGCAAGTTTTGCTTGTTCACCTTGACCAACTTCTTTTAATTCAATAGAACATCCTTCTTCTTCAACACAATTTTTTAATCTCAATTTTTCTAATGCTCTTTCAGATGCAGTGTTTGGCATAACTTTAATTTCTGCATTTCTTCCATTACTTAATTTTGTTTCTAATCTTGTTTTATTTTGAACTTGTTTTTGTGTTAAATTAAGACCACAATTTGCAGAAACACCATTAACTTTCAATTGTATTTGATTATTCGCTTGTTCTTGAATCATCATTTGCTGTCCACCTTCACCAACATGTGTGCCATCTTGAACTTGAATTCTATTTTGGTTTTGTGTTTGTTGATTTATCGCTTCTGGATTTTGAGTTCCAGTTCCATCCTCCTGACCAGTTCCTTGCCCTTGCGCAATTACAAAGCCAACAAGAAAAATTCCTACAAACAAAAATAACATCACCTTTTTCATATGTTCTTAATATTTTTTACTATTTAAATGTTTTGTGGACTTAACGTCCATTTATAGATTAAAAAAAAGAATAAATTATATTTATTATAAACGAAGATTGTTGTGTTGACCCCTCATTCCAGAGCCTTGCATTGAACCTTGCTTCATTCCTTTTCCGCTTCCGAAACCATTTCCGTCTTTAGGACCAATTCCATTATTTAAGCCAAGTTCAGCTCTTAATTCTTGAGTAAGGTCCATATCTCCATTTTCCATTGCTCCATGGGCTTCTGCAAATGTTGCAAAATTATCCTCTGTAACAATTGTCAAAACTCGTGGACTTCTACCAGATTCACTCATTAAAGCAACCCAAGCATCGTAATCCAAATTGTCAAAAGCTTGTTCCATGGCTTCATGTCTTTCTTCAGAATAATCTGGTCCTTTCGTATTTGGGTCTCCTTGATATGCAAAGACCATACTCATTCCCAAAAGAGCAACAACTCCTAGAATCCCCAGACTCACAAAAGCTTTGTTCATGTTTTTTTTGTTTTTCATTTTTATTTTACCTCCCATAATTTAATTAATTAGTTAAAATCAAGTTTTTTTATAAACAAGATGGACTTAAAATCCATTTCCTTTAAAAGTATTTAAATATCTCTTACCTTATATTAAAATGGTATCTATGACTGGAAGAGCTGTGGGGCAGGGTCTTGGACAGGGACTTGGAAAATTAATGAGCTCAAGCATTGGAATAGAAATAATTTACTCTTTTGTAATAATACTTTGCAGTTTAATGATTTATTTTGGAACAAGAGAGTTGTATAAACTAAGTTCTCATAAAGGGATAAAATATTTTAGACAATCATTCTTATTTTTTGCACTTGCTTATTTTTTTAGGTCTTTTATAAAAATTATTTTATTTTATTTTGATGCTGGAGAAATAAGAGCACTTCTTCCTATTTTTGGAAATATAACCCTTTTCATTTTTATGTATTTTAGTTCAATGGCTATATTTTATCTTATCTATAGTGTAATGTGGAAAAAATGGAAATCAAAATCAATAGTTTATCTGTTTCACTTAATGGCTTTTGCGATAGCAATAATAATTATCTTATTCAGAAATCAGTTTGTTTACCTTTTAATAAATCTTTTACTTTTTGTTTTCATTGCATTTATATTTTATAAATCCCATAGGCAATCAAAGAAAAAGAAATCACACCACCTTTATATAATATACTTATTGCTTTTTGTATTTTGGATTTTTAATATCATAGATATTCTAATTCCAAATTATCTGCAAACATTCCAATTATTTATTTACTTAATTTCTTTAGGAATATTTTTATCAATTCTCTATAAAGTTATCAGGAGAATAGGTTAAAATGGCAAAAAGAAACAAATTAGAAATAATTAAAGACATTTTGAAGATAATCCAAAATAATCATTCAATAAAGCCAACTCCTTTATTAAGACGGTCTAACGTTTCCTCTTCTAGGTTTAAGGAATACTATTTAGAACTATTAGAAAAAGAATTTATTAAGGAAACTTCTGGGAAAAACAAGCAGATAACCTTAACAAAAAAAGGATATAGATACTTAGAAAAATATTCTGCAATTATAAACTTTATTGATGAGTTTGAATTATAATTGTAATACATAAATCCCCTCCAAAAAAGATTATTTCTATCTTCTTTTTTAGAAAAAAGAAACAAAAAATCTTGGAATTCCCTAGTCCTTTCGGACATTTAGTCTCGCCTTTGGCTCGGATTGGTCTAAACTTAAACTAAACTCTTCGAGATTTTTCACTTCGTGAAAATCGTTGCACTATCTCTCGGTCTTGCAGACGTAACTAACAGGAATTTAACGGTTCCGAAACCTTGTAGGTCTCTCTACCCAAATACTCACTGCGTTCGCACTTCGTTTAGTTGCGATGTTATACGCCCAAAGATTCCACTATTTCTTCCTGAACCTTCTCAATACTCTGCTCGCCATTAATCTTCACAAGCCCATATCTCGCCAAGATAGGCTCTGTATCTCCATGATAGATCCCAAGCCTCTTTCTTATCGCGTCCTCTTTATCATCATCCCTTATCACAAGTCCACCACCACATTTATCGCACTTATCCGGATCTTTCGGAGGAATCGTTACCAAATTATAACCCTCATCACAATTCTCACACGAAACCCTCCCACCAAGTCGCCTAACAGCCTCTTCATCAGATATGTCAATCTCAATCACCTTATCAATCTTAGTTATTTCATCCAGCATTTCGGCCTGTTTCAAATTCCTTGGGAAACCATCCAAGATATATCCTTCATTACAATCCTCTCTTTCAAACCTTTCCTTCAAAATTTTCAACATCTTTTCATTAGGGTACAAATTCCCAGAGACAATGTAAGAATCAATTTCCTTTCGTATTTCCCCAGTTTGTGCCCGCAATAAATCTCCTGTAGAAATGTGAGGCACACCAAGTTTTTCAGCAAGAAGTTTTGCCTGGGTTCCCTTCCCTGATGCCTGCGGCCCAATTAAAAGTAGTTTCATAAGTTTCTCTAACAAACACAATTTAAAAAATTATTCAAAACTAAGGTTCCCAGCAATCCAAACAAAGCTTCTCCCGCGGCAATCCAGTCGCCTCCTCCAAATCTTCAACAGTCGCATAACCCAAACTATCCAAACCCATACTCTCTTGTATCTCTTTAATCGGCATTCTCCTAGCAATACATTCGTCATTACATCTCGTGGTTTTACCAAAATGACAAGCAGCCACCAACGGAGGACAAGCAATCCTGGCATGAACTTCCTTCGCCCCCATCTCTTTCAATACCCTAACCCTGGTCAACATCTGCGTCCCCCGAACAATGCTGTCATCAACCAAAACAATTATTTTTCCTTTTATAACTTCTTTAATTGGAATTAATTTCGTCCTTGCTTCAACATCCCTATCCGGCTGCTGCCCCGGCGTATAACTCCTGTCAGAATAATCATACCTCACAAAAACTTCTATATGTGGAATCCCAGAAGCCATGGAAAAACCAAGAGCATGCCACCTCCCAGAATTCGGAACAGGTGAAACCAAATCAGCCGCGACAGGATACCGCCTTGCAAGCGCCTTTCCGAGATTTATCCTCACCTCTGCCACACTCTTGCCTTCAATAACAGAAGCCGGATGCGCAGTGTAAATCCACTCAAAAGAACAGTACTTTTTCGGATTCAAGTCAAGTCTGCCAACGTGATTAACCCCTTCTTCATTTATCAAAACAATTTCTCCGGGTTCAATATCTCTCATTATTTCAAAACCCGTGTTTGGAAAAGAATTGCTCTCAGAAGAAACAGCGTAGGATCCGTTTTTCTTCCCTAAAATCAAATGTTTTCTCCCCCACCCTCTAGCTGCATAAACCCCTGTTTTCGTCAGCGCAACAAGTGCAAAATCACCTTTCATAATTTTCGCCAAACTTTCAATACCCCTTTCAAAAGTTGATTCACTAGAAATTATTTTCGCAATCACAGCACTGTCGTGAACTTCTCCCTCCCCGATAAACCCGGTAAAACCAATGCCCTTCATAAGAAGTGCGTCTCTTAATTCGTCATGATTAATTATATTCCCATCATAAGCAACAATAAATGCCCCTGCCTTACCAAGCACAGAAACCGGCTGCCTGTCTCCGGTAACACAGCCAATGCCAAAATTTCCCTTTAGATCCTTCAATACTTTTTTAGGAAACTGCTGCCGCATCAACCCCCGGTGCGTGTCATAAGCACTAAATGTCTTCCCGTCAGAACAAGCCAGACCGCAATAATCCTGCGCCCGATGCTGAAGGTAAAAAGTCCCCAAAAATAAATCTTTCACACAATCTTCATTTGAACTTACTCCAAATATTCCAGCCATTTTCCTCTAGTTTTTTTGCTCCGCAAAAGAGCTAGTGAGAATCCGTAGGATTCGCTCTTTTTTAGAAACACACAAACAAAGAGCCTTTTTTAAAAACAATGGTGGTGGAGATTAACCATTCGTCACAGCAAAATAAATCACAGATCCGACAAGAGTCCCCACCACAGTCCCAACCAAGGCCCTATCTGTCCAAATCCCTGCCCTGGTTCTTTCATACAGTACCCTGCCAGAAGAACCCTCATAACTACAATCAATCCTTTCAGTCATAAAATCATAGAACCTGCTTAGCCTTGATTCCCCACATGAACTTTTATCGTCAACCATAAAATAACTCCTTAAAATTTAGAAATCAACCTTTGGCACAGCCTTCGCCTCAGTCGGAATCTTCAGATACTCTTTCTCCTTAGCTCCATACATCCCAGCAAACACAACACCAGGGAAGACCTTTGTTGCATTGTTATAACTCAAAATAGAGTCATTGTAATACTGCCTTGAATAAGCAACCTTATCTTCAATCGCACTTAGTTCTTGCTGTAGGTGCAAGAAATTCTCATTAGCTTTCAATTGCGGATAATTCTCAGCAATTGCAAAAATACTCTTCAAAGCTTCTTGCATCATATTTCCCGCCTTAACCTTGCCCTTCATATCCTTAGCCCCCAGAAACGCCTTCCTTGCATCCGTAACATTTTTCATAATGCCTTTCTCATGCTTCGCGTAGCCCTTCACAGTCTTCACCAAATTAGGCACAAGATCAGCCCTCTTTCTTAACTGAACATCAATCTGACTCAATGAGTTATCTATCCTATTCCCAAGTACAACAAATTTGTTGTGATAATAGATAAATGCTAATACAACTAGAACCACAATTATGCCAATAATCCATACCAATATCATCCACTACCCAAGGAAAATAGTTTTATAAAGTTTTGCTAACTACCTTATTCATGCAAAAGAAGTTCCAAGTCCTCATTACCTTTGTAATCTTAGTAGCATTAATCACAGGACTTTACATGTTTACAAACTGGTTTTCAATCATAACAGGCTATTTCACAGGAGAAAGCGAGCAAGCCGTGGTCGCACAATGTCTGCAAGATCAAGGCGCAGAGTTCTACACCTCCGAATACTGCGCAGATTGTGCTCGCCAGGAAGAAGAGTTTGGAGTTTCGTTTGACATGATATCAAAAGTTGATTGCGGCAAAGACAAGGAACTCTGCCCAAACATCAGAGAGTTGCCAGCCTGGTACATCCCGAACTCAGAGGCCAAGATCAACTATGGCTTTAAGACTTTAAACGAGCTTAAAGAGTTAGGGAATTGTGAATGATGGCCACATCAAAAGAAAAAAAATGGCTACAAGAAGGAAAACAAAGCAAAATAACTAAAGAAATAAAAGCGATAGCAAAAAAATTTACAGGTAATGAGTTTGAAAAGGTACGATCAATATTTCTATGGATCAATAAAAACATAAAGAACGCACCAAAGAACCAAAACACAATAAAGATTTTTGCCAAACGTTCAGCTTCTAAAATAATCAAAGATGGATGGCACACAGGTTGTCACGATATTGCAGTAATCTTTGTCACATTAGCACGGGCATCAAACATCCCAACAAAGTACATAGAAGGAATTGATAAAATTAACCCGCATAACAGAGGACATTGCGTTGCAGAAGTTTACATAAGCAAATCATGGATGTTAGCAGACGCAACAAAAAATTCTCTTTATTTTTTACCAACACGAAGTTCTTTCTATCAACAAAATTATATTTTAGGGATCGGTCTTGATTCATGGGATGTCGGAATAAAATCTTTTAAAGACTGGAAAGAGCATTCACAGAGAGTCAAACGCGCAGTCAAGAGAATACAAAAAACTTAAGATGATCCTAAAAATAAAATCAGAAGAAGATAAATTCTTAGAAGAAGTTTACGAAAAAGCAATGAAAGAACTAGATGAATTCTTCGAACTAAATTGGAAAAGAAACCGCCCAAACATATATTTAATTAGAGACAGAAAAACAATCAACACAATAAGAAAAGAAGAAACAGCAGATTGGAACGTCGGTTGGATTGGTGGAATAGATGTTTATATTTTAGACAAAGATAACTATGAAAAAGAAAGCTGCCACAAATATTCAGATGAAGAGTATGCAAATACGATAAAGCACGAACTAGCTCATTCATTTACAAAAGTATTTTCAGGAGTTAGTGGAAAACCAAAATGGCTCTGGGAAGGGCTAGCTATTTATCTTTCAGGACAGCTGAAACAAAGAAAAAGACTAGAGAAACTAACAAACTTCCTATATTTTTACGAAGCAAGAGCAGTAGAAGGAGTGTACGAAGAATCAGGCTTCGCTGTTGAATTCCTTGTAGAAACACACGGCAAGAAAAAACTCCTCGCTTTGCTCAAAATACTAAAAGAAAAAGACACCAATGAAGAATTCGCAGGCAAATTCAAAGAGATCTATGGTTTTGACCTAACCTATGAAAACTTCAGAGTTCTCTAAAACATCAACCCTGTTAACGCAACATTTATATATTCTTTAACACCTGTTAACACCATGTACTACTTACCACAAGAAATCGAGGTCTGGTATGTTATTCCTGCTATAAGAAGCCGGATAGCTAGGTGTTTGATCGAAGATTTCGATGCATCCTATGAAAGGGTCGGAAACATACTCGGAGTTTCTAGAGCCGCAATTTCACAATACGTCAAAGGCAAGCGAGCCGCAAAGATAAAACTCCCAAAAGAGCTCGGCCCAAAAATAATGTCCACTTGCAAGCTTCTAGGCAAAGACGATACAAAAGCTGTCGAAGAAATAGACAAACTACTAAACCACATAAGGAGCAAGAACCTAACATTCTCAGTCTGCGGTAAACTAAAGGAAGGCACGCTTAAAGATTGCAATGAAGTCAGATTCACAAATGGAAATTACCGGAAAGTTGGGTGATTCTCTAATTGCCAACCTCTCTAACGATTAACCCCAAAAATTGTCCAATTAATTCCCTATACTAATATATATTTATTAATTCGTTTTCGTTACAACATGTCAAGAACCCTCGGACTAAAGTCTGTGGTGTGCCTCGGGTCGTCAAGAATCATAGATTCTTGAACGCAGCCAAGAATTTATTTGTCAGAATTCTTGGTGTCTAAATTGCTTAATCATTTGCCTACTTCTTCCAACCTTAAAAAATAGAGGGGTAATATTATTATGTAAAACCATAGTATCTGAATCATTATAATCACAATACTATGAGAATAACTAATTTCCACTTTTAATTTTAATTTAATCCACTTCAATTTCCTAAATTCATACACAAGATATATAAAGAAAAGCAGCTTTTTGTATTTATGACAGACGATATTTCTAAAGAACTTCAAGAATCACTAATTCAAGTTGGTTTGAAAATAGCAAAAAGAAGAGAAGGAGCATTGTTTGTTGTCGGAGATGTAAAACACACCCCACTGGTTGAACAATCAGTAAATTCTTTCAATGTTGCTAACAACCCAAAACTTTTAGAGTCCTTGGCATTGATGGACGGAGCAGTCGTAATTGGTAAAAATGGAAAAATGCTTTCTTACGGCGCTTTAATTTTAGGAAGAAAAAGAGTTTTCAAAAATTTTGGAACTCGCCACAGTGCAGCTCTAAGTGCGTCACGCAATAACAATCTTTCTGTCTTGGTTTCAGAGGAAGATAGAAAATTAAGAATCTTCAAAAACGGAAAGCTGATAATTCAAATCGACCCGACAGCAAAAGGAGTTGAAAAATCTGTATCCGATGCTATCAATGTCCTGGAATCAGTCGGAGCCGGAACAATAGGAGCATTAGGAACTTCTTTGTTAGTCCCAAGTTTAGGAATCTATTTAGTTCCAGGAATTGTAGTTTTCGGTTCTGTTTATTACTTCGGCAGAAGCCTGCACAGAAAATTCTCAAAAGACCAAACAACATTGAGTAAATGGCAGAAGAAATAATTAAAATAGAAAAGAATTTATATCTTCAACCTCGATACAAAATTATCTTATTCTAAATCCATTTAATTGGGTTTGTTTAATTAATGAGCGTTGTGAATAACTGCGGAATCGACGAGAAGGAGGAGTCGATGAAACAGGCATGTGTTAAAAGCTGGCGAGCGAAGCGAGTATAGGAACAACAGTATCTCCGCATAGGCTTTTCAGATTTATTTTTTGCCCCACCCAACCCACCCAACTGGTTTAATTTCGTGCAATTTTCGTGTTGAATTTTTTCCGCACGAAATTGATTATTTGTTGCAAAAAATAAATCTGCAATTTTTATTCTTGTGCGGAGATACTGAACAAATACAAATCTTTTTAAACCAATTTCCCAAGTTATTACTATGATAATCCCAGTAAGATGCATGGGTTGCGGCAAGCCAATCGGCCACCTTTGGGAAGAGTATAAGAAGCGAATAGACTCAGGCGAAGATGCTGGCAAAGTTTTAGATGAGTTAGGTTTGGAAAGATACTGTTGCAGAGCAACCCTTCTCGGCCACGCCGACATGCTCCCAGAGATTACAAAGTTTAAGAAAGCCTGATTCTTCAATAAAATTATAAACATCTCCCCATTGTAGCTATTATGTTAGAAGCTCAAAAAATGCAGAGGATCTATAACATACAAAGACAGCTACAAGAAAAATTTAGAGCCACACCAAATGGCACAAAGGTTGAATACTTGGGTAAAATGTTCATGGGTTTACCAACGGTTTTTTGGCCGTCATGGGATAGCCAGGCCTTAATTAAAAATTACAAAATTAATCCTGGAGAAGAAGTTCTAGACGTATGTACTGGTTCTGGAGTTATTGCGATATTCTCAGCGATTAAAGGAGCAAAAAAGGTGGTTGCCTTAGACATAAATCCAGAAGAAATCAAATGTGTTAAAGAAAACACCATAGTGCACCATGTGGAAAAAATCCTTGATGCTCGAGTTTCCAATATGTTTGCCGCCTTAGAAGTAAAAGAGAAATTTGATGTAATCACCATGAATCCTCCTTTCACCCCACATACGGCTTCGGATTTTTTGGAGAAAACAGTATGGGGTGCCAACCTAGAAGTTCACAAAACTTTCTTCAAGGAGGTCAAAAGGCATCTAAAGAAAAAAGGAAGAATCTACATTTGTCAGGCAAAGTTTGGTGCCATCGAAGAAATGAATAGTCTAGCGACGGAAAACGGCTTCTCAGTCCGCAAGATCGGAGAAACAAAACTCGACGAAGACAGAATTTTTTATGCCTTTGAAATTATAATTGGAGATTTAGATAATATAAATCAGGTCTGATAAGATTCAAATTCTTTAGATATTAATTCATCTCTTTTCGTTTCTTTAATCTATCAGACCCTTTAGAAAACAATCACTTCTTCCCTTTCAACTCAATACAAACACCAGCTGCAACAGTTGCCCCAGCATCTCTGATTGCAAAACGAGACATGTGAGGATTAACTGACTGAGTTTCCAAAACCAAGTTACCCATTGGCTTGAATTTCACCTTAGCAACATCTCCATTTTTTAAAAAGTCAGGATTTTCTGTAATCTTTCCGTCAGGTGAAGTCTTGCTAAGAAGTTCAGCAAACTGGCACGGGACCTGAGCAGTATGAACGTGGAATACAGGAGTATAACCTTTTGCAATAACTGTTTGGTGATTAATAACTGCAATCTGTGCAGTAAACTCTTCAACTACTTCAGGTGGATTTGCAGCATCACAAATAACATCTCCTCTTGCAACATCCTTCTTTCCAATCCCCCTCAAGTTAACACCAACATTATCCCCTGGCTCTGCCATTGTAAGTACTTCATGGTGCATTTCAATAGTCTTAACTTCTCCTTGAATACCTCTTCCAGTTCTTCCTGGCAAGACAATAATCTTTTGACCGGGTTTCATAACACCAGTTTCAATCTTTCCAACTGGAACAGTACCAATGCCCTTAATTTCATAAGCATCTTGAATTGGCATTCTCAACGGAAGCTCTGTTGGTTTTTCAGGCAATTTAAACAAGTCAAATTGTTCAAGAACAGCAGGACCTTTATACCAAGGCATTTTATCAGACTTTTTATCAAGATTTTCCCCTTGAAAACCAGAACACGGGATAAAGTTCATCTCATCTGGCTTATAACCTGCTGTAGCAAGCAATTCTGACAAGTTCTTCTTAACTTTTTCATAAGCATCTTCTTTATATTCAACAGTATCCATCTTATTAACTAAAACAGCAATATCAGCAACACCCATTGTTTTCAAAAGCCACAAGTGCTCTTTTGTCTGTGGTTGAACGCCTTCTTTTGCTGCAACAACCAAAAATGCGGAATCTGCTTGTGAAGCACCAGTAATCATATTCTTTACAAAGTCTCTGTGCCCTGGAGCGTCAATAATTGTGACCTCAAATTTCTGAGTGATAAGTTTTTCATAAGAAAGATCAATTGTAACTCCTCTTTCCCTCTCTTCCTTAAATCTATCCATGTAATAAGCAAATTCAAAACCCGGCTTTCCATGTTTCTGAGCTTCAGCTTTCAGTTTATCCAGCTTTTGCTGCGGAAGGTTTCCACACTTAAACATCAAGTGCCCGATTGTGGTACTCTTTCCGTGGTCTACGTGACCTACAAATGCAACGTTAATAACTGGTTTTGTTTTTGCCATTTTGTCTTGATGTCTAACTTTATTTTTGTAGGTTTTTAAACCTTACGTTTTTCAAAAAGCAATCTCTGGGGGATTTTGGTTAGCGTTTGTAGTACACAGTTATTTTTTGTTACAACATCAAAATTGCATAGTTCATTGCCCACAACTCTACTCCTCCAAAAATTGTTTAATAATATTATCAAGAACCATGGTATTTGAATTTGTTGTTTATTACAGTCTTTCTAATAAAACATGAGAACTAGCTTTTGTATATTAAACCTTTCTATTTAAAAAAACAAACTAACTAAATCTTAAAAACCTTATAGCCCTTTCTAACTTTCTGGTCTACCTTGATGCCAATCTCGTCGCCTTTCTTCGCAGACTTGACTTCAACTCTGTTTATCTGCATGCTTCCAACTGCCTGCTCAAACTCTATTTCTCCACCTTTTACTTGGATTTTATCTCCAACTTTCAAACCTTTAGCCAGCTTTATGGCTGCAACGCCAACATGGTCAAAGTAGTTGCTTACAACACCAATTTCCATATAAAATTAAGAATTTCAGGACATTTAAAGTTTACTATTTTCTAAAATCAGTGTGCTTAATCATAATTATGTTACCGTGACAACAAAAATTATTATCAAGAAACAATTAGAAAAATTATTTGAGGATAAGTAAGAGATATTGAAACTAAATCCTAATTCATTGCCGACTAGCACAC
>Ga0180007_10006049_pt1 | contig 11977 bp, 10 predicted proteins | sample MM_PC_MetaG_FD_121122 | JGI IMG/M metagenome (GOLD analysis project Ga0180007, IMG submission 121122) | Groundwater microbial communities from the Aspo Hard Rock Laboratory (HRL) deep subsurface site, Sweden - MM_PC_MetaG | ecosystem: Environmental > Aquatic > Deep subsurface > Groundwater...
CTCTGCCCTGTGATATTCAGACACATTGCTAAATACCTGCCGAGAAATAAATGGCAGGGAGCAGTATTTGTAGATGCGTTTTTAGGAAGCGGAGCAGTCAGTCTCTTTGCAAAGTCGCAGGGACTTAAGATATTGTGTAATGATATTGCAGAGCGTAGTTTTATAGCTGGCAAGGCACTCATAGAAAATAACCAAACTTTCTTAACAGATGCAGATTTAATCAGATTGTTAGTCTCTGTTCCAGAACATAGTCATCTTATTGAGAAGGAATTCGTCCCAGATGTATTTACAGAAATGCACGCTAAATTTTTGGATGCTGCTTTTATGGTTGCCAGAAGCCCATTGGATAAGTATTTGTTAATAAAATATATCTTCCACATTCGCCCTTATAGCAAATTCTCTTCGCCTAACGCCTTTAATAGGCCTATGTCAGAAGGACGCTACGATGAGATAAAGGAGACTTACAGCAGAGCCATAAGCAATAACTTAAAAACCCCACTGGCTATATTAAGGATTGAGAAGGACAGGATAAATGCAGGTATATTTTCCAATGGCTTAAAGAACGAAGTGTATAAGAAAGATGTGTTTGATTTTATCAGTGAGGCATCAGGAGATGTTTTGTATTTAGATCCGCCATATTCAGGGACCCTTTCGTATGAGAGCGAATATGGCATATTGGACAGGATACTTGGCGAAGATAAACCGAAAAGTAAATTCTCAAGTGACGATGGCATAGAAGTTTTGGATGCATTATTGGCAACGGCTGAAAAGTTTCCTTTATGGGTTATCTCGTTTGGCAACGCTGGAGGGAAGAATGAATTAAGCAAGTTGGTGGGGATAGTCTCAAAATACAGGCAGTGTAAGGCAAAAGAGTTCGTGTATCGCCATTGCGAAGCGATGGCAAGCGAGGAACATAAACAGAAGTGCCGAGAATGGCTGGTGATAGCGTGGAAGTAACTCTTATAAAAACGAACCTGATTAAACCGAATGACTATAACCCAAATGTAGTCCCAGAGGATATATTGGCTAAACTTAGGGCTGAAATCCGCCAGAAAGGCGTCTGTGTGCCTATATTAGTTAGAATTAGGGGTAATGCCTATGAAATCGTGGACGGCTATCACCGTTGGCTAATTTGCCGAGATTTAGGATGGCAGGAAATCCCCTGTATTATCCAAGATTTTAGCGATACCGAAGCCAAGATTAAAACCCTTCAATTAAACTATATGCGTGGCTCGGCAGTCCCTATAAAGCTAGCCAGCCTGATTCACGATTTAAACAAGGAAATCAGCTTGGAGGATTTGGCAAAGAGATTGCCTTATGAAGAACCACAGTTAATGGATAGTTTGGAACTCTTAAAACTGCCAGAGGATTTTGGCAGGGAAATTGAAGCCCAGGCCAGGAAAGAAGCAGAAGAACTGCCTTCGGTTATAAGTTTTGTAGTGTATAAAGAGCAATTGGAAGTGATAGAAAAAGCTATAAATATAGCTACAAGAGAACTGCCAGAAGGAGCGAAAAACTCAAAGGCATTGGCACTTGAGAAGATTTGTGCGTATTTCATTGAACAACAAGAGGTTAAGAAAAAACCAGAGTCAACCATTGATGCAGAAAAAGCATAAAATTTCGGAGTTTTGATATAAGGGGGGCTTATGTATGAACCGCTAAAACCAGAAACCAAAGAATTGTATTTAAAAATATGGACTCACTCTGCAGTAGGGAATTTTACTCAGGAGCAGCTGGCTAAACTGTTTAGCTGCAGCCAGGACACAGTTAGTAATGCCATCAACTGGGCTGCTGATAATAGGACTCAGTTCAAGGCTTCTGTGCTGATAGAGTCAGCCAAAGAGGCGGTTGAGGCAAAACTGAGAGAGTTAAGCAATGATCTTATAAGGATAAAAGAAAAGGAGCCAGTCAACTGGAACGCAGCCATAGGAATAGAAAAGCTCATTTTGGAGAACAGGCAGCTTCTTTGGAAGCTTCAAGCAGTTATTCAGGATAGAAGCATTGTAACTATCAACTCAACGCAGGTTAATCAAGTCCTTAAAGCGCGAGATGAAATTACAGAAGGGATGAGCGATGAGCAAAGAGCAGAGCTTATTTCCAGAGTTAGAGAAATTACTAACCAACAAGGCGACGACCAAAAAGGAACTGGATGACTTTCTGTGGCTACTGGAAAATCCTGAATATGAGGAGCGCCCTGTTGATATAAAGACTTTTATCAATAGCCCCTTGTATATGGATGCCAAAGACGAGTGCTGGGAGTCCATCAAGGAGGATTTAATAGAGCTATTCCAAGGATATGATGATCCAAATATGGAGTGGAAATACAATGAAGCTGTCTTTGACGAAGGAATTGGAGCAGGTAAGTCTTACAAGTCCTCTGTAATCATAACCTACTTGGTTTATAGGACGCTTATACTAATAAATCCGCAGAAGTTCTTCCACTTGGCAAAGGGCTCTGCGATTTACTTTATGAATATGTCCATACGAGGCGACCAGGCAATAAAGGTTGTATTCGGTGAAATAGCCCAGAGGATAAATAATTCGCCCTGGTTCAGGGAAAGAAACTACCTCCCTAATCCTAATATCAAGTCAGAGCTACAACTGCCAAAGAACATTACTATTGTGCCTGGTAATAGCAAGGAAACCTTCCCTTTAGGATTTAATCTTCTTGGAGCGGTTATGGATGAAGCTGCCCACTACACAGAAACAGAAACCCGCGATGTCGCAGAGGAAATGTTTAATGCCTTATACAGCCGTATTAAGAACAGGTTCGGCTTTAAAGGTATGCTTGTAATGATTAGCTCACCACGTTACATCGATGACTTCATTGAGAAGAAGATGGAGGAGGCAAAAACAAATCAACGGATATTCGCCAGAAGAAAGGCAACCTGGGAATCAAAGCCTAAGTCAATGTTCAGCGGAGAGAAAGTAACAATTAACGGTTATATAATCCCAAAAGAATATGAGTTAGAAGCACGAAGAAACTTTGACAGGTTTAAAAGGGATATTATGGCTATACCATCATTGGCACTTGAGCCTTATTTCAAGCAGTGGGCTTTTGTGGAAAACGCTATTGATGAGAGTATCTTTTATCCTTTAGAGGATGATGGAAAGATAAAACTATCATTCAGGGGCAGGAAAGGAAAATTGTATTATATGCACATAGACCTGTCATTAACAACAGATGCCACAGGTATAGCAATGTGCCATAACGAAGAAGACCTGATTATAATTGACCTTATGATGAAGATACAGGCACAGGTCGGCAAAGAGATTGACCTTGCAGAAATAAAAGGAACAGTCTTCGGCTTAAAGGGATTAGGGTTTGACATAGCCAAGGTAACCTATGACCAGTTCCAGAGTGCCAGCAGCATCCAGGAACTCAATAAGCACGGCTTCAATGCAGAACGACTTTCAGTTGATAAGGACTTATCCTGTTATGAGACCCTGAAAGAAGGAATATATGCAGGTAAAGTCAAATACTATCGTTACCAGCCCTTACTTAGTGAATTAAAGAGGCTTGAATTGGTTGATGGTAAGAAGGTCGACCATCCTGCAAACGGCTCAAAGGACGTATCTGATGCTGTTGCTGGAGCGGTGTATAACTGCATAGTCCACAGGAATAACTTTATGGCTTGGGTAGGCGGGAGCACAAGGGAAAAGACGCCAGAAGAGATAAGAAAAGAAAGCGAGGTATTGACTGCCGACCAGCTTGTGCCCTACGGGTATTTCCGAGGCAGAAGACAGTAGAACGATTTAAACGTAAAAAATTGCTTTTTATCGTTTTATAGGGTATAATTTCTCACAAAGAAAATCATTATGGAAAAAAGCGCATATTTATCCCAAAAGACAGTTTTTACGGCAGGATATGAAGGTAAAGACATAGATTCTTTCTTGGATTCTCTCAGTAGCCATAATATCCAGGTTGTCGTTGATGTCAGGGAAATCCCCTTAAGCAGGAAGAAAGGTTTCTCCAAAAGTATTTTACAGCAGAGATTGGCAGAATATGACATCGATTACATTCACATAAAGGCATTAGGGAGCCCTTCCCACCTGAGAAAAAAGGTCTATCAGGATAAGGATTTTGACTATTTTTTTACAAACTATGAGAAATATCTGGAAAGTTGCCAGGAGGAGCTGGAGGAATTATACGAGGTTATTAACGAAAGGGTGTCTTGCCTTTTATGTTTTGAAAATGACCCCTATTATTGTCATCGTAGCGCAGTCGCAGATAGAGTCACTAGAATAAATGGCGCGCCTCTTCAAATTAAACATATCTGAGAAATACTAATGAATGGCGAAACCAAGAGAATATTAGTTACCGTTAAGGCATACCCCAATTTAAGCAGAAAATACGGGGAAACAGTCTGCGTAGCAGGGATAGATTTACATTCCATGCAATGGGTGAGATTATATCCGATACCTTTCAGGGACCTTGATAATGACAGGAAATTCAAAAAATACCGCATAATAGAGGTAAAGGCAATAAAGGCGTCAAATGACCACAGGCCTGAAAGTTATAAAGTAGACAGGGATACAATCAAAGTGGTCGGTAGCATAGATACCAGGCCTAACAAGGTTGATTGGGCCGAGCGTAAAAAGATTGTTTTACCTACGGTTAGTAAGTCCATGTGCGAAATATTACGCTTATCAGAAAAAGAAGATAAGTCTTTGGGCGTTTTTAAACCGAGGGATGTTCGTTTCTTCTGGGAAAAAGTCAGCGTTGAAGACCAGAAAGAGATAAACTCTTATTATGCACAGAAAGATTTTCTGGAGAAACAGAAAAATCCTTTGGAAAAGATTCCCTATGTATTCAGATACAGCTTCTTCTGCGCCAATGAGAAAGACTGCCAAGGCCATACCTATCCAATCATTGATTGGGAAATAGCCCAGTCATTTCGCAGCTGGAGGGCACAGTATAAGACCACCGAGAAATTATTGGAAATGATTGAGAAGAAATGGATAGGTTTATTATGCGCCCCGGATAGAGACACGTATTTTTACGTAGGAAATCAATTGCGTTTTCGGGATAATTTTATGATTTTAGGTGTACTGTATCCACCTAAAAAATAGCAGGTAATAACCACGCTTTATTTAGACAAATTGGTTTAAGGCTATACCTTAAAGAGGAAAAAACCTCTAACCGTGAAGTAAGGTAAGCTGCGTTACTTCCCCGAAAGGGGAGGGGGGAAAATGCAGCCTTATCGGATTAACTTCACGGTTGCCGATAACGGATATGCGTCCCCTTTTTTATTTGGATAAGAAATACGACTTGCCTTTCCGCAGATTTAATGGCACTGATGTTAATGGGGAGGATTATCTGGAAAGGCAGGGTTTATGGTTATAATTTTAGGTCTGATATTGGTGTTAATTTTTATGCAGTTAAATCAAGTCAGTTCTGTCAAATGCTTTTCTTTTAACTGCAAGCACAACAGGAATGGCAGGTGCGGAAGAGGAAAAGTAACGATATATGATAATACGGTCAGGGGACTATGCTTGCATCATACTGACAATATGACTAAGAGAATCCTTGAACCAGTGAAAAAGATTAAAGTAGCTGAAAGAGTCAGAGGCAATTCTCAAGAGATAGACAAGATAATAAAAAGATGCGAAGAGATTAAAAACCAGGAGTTATTGAAGAACCCTAAAGCCTTTGGCAAGTGGCTGAAGAGGCACGGAATAAAATGGGACTAACGCCTAAACAGAAAAGAATAGTTAATGTTGCTTGGAAGCAAATAGAGGAGTTTATTAAAGACTGGCAGGGTTCCCCTTTTGAATGGAACACTGAAAGGGATATTCAGGCTGAAGTCGCTGCCAGAATAAAATCCGCTCTTAAAAACTGCGATATACACACATACGAAGCAGATTATACATATAAAAAACCAGAAGGACTTGAAGGACGTCAGCCCTATAATAGGGTTTGCTGCGAACCACCTCTACACATAGGGAAAAAAAGGAACTGGTGCAAGCCAGATATCGTGATATTTGACGATTTGAAGAACCCAGATGCCCCTCCTGATGTAAATGTAAAGGGCGGAAAGCCAACAGGAAGAAATTGCCCTGTTATCTGGGTATGTGAAATCAAATACCAGCCAGAATGGAGCAGTAAAGACCCTGATAAAAAAGAGAACAGAGATTGGCATAAGATAAGACAACTGCGTAAACAAAAAGATACACAGTATGCCTGCTGGCTGAATATCTCCCGCAAGAGGGCTCAGTCTGGCAACGGCTTCCCCAAGCCACCCAAGACCCGCAGATTTAAAAAATACAATATAAAATTGCCAACCAGCTATTAGTATACAAGTACCAGAAAAACGTGTCATCCCAAAATGATAATGTCCTATTATACCAAAATAGAAATGTCCGCTTTTAAAGATGCTATAATGCACTCTTTACAAGGAGGTCATTATGGCTGGAAAGGACATTATCATGGCTACGCAGGAGGAGCTGAAGGTTCTACACGTAATTCGTAAAGCGATCGATAAGGTTATCACACAAAAAGAAGCTAGTGAGACTATAGATTTAAGCGAGCGTCAGATACGAAGGAAGGTAAAAAGAATCAGGGAAGAAGGCGACAAAGGCATAATAAATCGATTAAGGGGCAGGTTTTCTAATAGAGCCACGTCGGATAAAATAAAGAATAAGGTTTTGACACTGTTTAAAGATAAGTACCCGGACTTCGGTCCGACGCTTGCCTCTGAGAAGCTCTTTGAAAGAGATAAGATAAAAGTAAACGATGAAACACTGCGTTTGTGGCTCATAGAAGGGAATATCCCGTATAAGAAGCGCAAGAAGAGGTCTCATCGCCAGTGGCGCCAGCGAAAGAGCCGCTATGGCCAGATGGTCCAAATGGACGGCTCCGAACATTACTGGCTTGAAGGGAGAGGTCCTTACTGCGTCTTTATGGGCTACATAGACGACGCTACCGGCAGGCCCTTTGGTAGATTCTACCCATATGAAGGCACTATCCCAGCCATGGATAGTTTTAAGCGTTATATCAAGAAGCACGGTATTCCTTTGAGCGTATATCTGGATAAGCATACGACGTATAAGTCGACGGGGAAGCCCTCGATAGAGGATGAGCTTAATAACATAACCCCGTTGAGCCAGTTTGAGCGGGCTCTTAAAGGACTCGGCGTTGAAGTAATACATGCCAACTCGCCCCAGGCCAAAGGCAGGGTAGAGAGGCTCTTTGAGACCTTCCAGGATCGTCTTATAAAAGAGCTCAGGCTCGAAGAAGCCAAGACCATAGATGAGGCAAATAAGGTATTGGATCGATTTTTACCGAGTTACGCCAAAAGATTCTGCGTCAAAGCCCTTTATAGCGACGATCTCCATCGAGCTATACCCAAAGGTATGGACCTCGATAGAATACTCTGTGTAAAAACAAAGAGGGCGCTCAGAAACGATTTTACCGTAGCGCATAATAAGAAGCTCTATCAGATATTTGATAACGTGAGGGCGAAAAAGGTGTCCATCGAGGAACGAATTGATGGCTCAATGATAATACGCTATAAAGACAGCGAGCTAAAGTACAAAAAGATAACGAACAGGCCGAAGAAAGAAGAGCCGAAAAAGACCTATGAATTTAAACTCAAGAAGGTATACGTGCCTCCAAAATATCACCCTTGGAGGCAGTTTAAGATTAATCCACAATATCCACATTATGAACAAAAAGAAAAAGTCGCCCAAAAAGAAAAAGAACTACTACTAATTACATCATGAAAATAGGACATTTCTACTTTGGTAACTATAGGACATTTCTAATTTGGCTTGACAAAGTACCAGAAAAACGTTGACTTTTAACCTACAATTTGATACAATTTGATTTAATAAGAAGACAAGTTTATATATACAGGCCATGGAAACAGGGCCTTTTTATGTCTATTGATACAGAGGACTTTTTAAAAAGATTTAGCGTATTATGAGAAAGATGAATAAAATAATAAATATAGCAGTAATATTTATGCTGATAGGCGTATATTTGTTTACCGATATAGCGTATGCCCTCAGACCTCCTTTGCTTTTTAATTCTTTAGAAAAAGAATCCTCGAAAGCGGATTCTGATGGAAAAACATCATTCAAAGAACCTGTTTATGGCGATACTAATTATTGGTTTGGAAATTTAAGAATCACGCTCAATGATTTGGCTAATCTCGGTCTGATAAAACGAAGATATGAATATGGCATGCCAAAAGATTCATGGCAACTAGATGATGTGTTTAGTCAATTTCGTAGCGCACCCAAAGAGGTATTAAAGCGATTAATTACTCGGATTCAAAAACCAGAAAGAAATCATGCAAAGATTAAGACAGAACATGACAAAATCACAGGTATTATCCGTTTAATGGAAGAGCATTATGGCGAACAAGCCACTAAAAAGCTCGAATCTCTTAGTGATTTAGTTAAGACATATTCATTGCAAAATTCAAATAGAAGAGCCGACCCATGGCTTGGTAAGTCGCCATCTGCTTTTGGAGAGGCACTTAGGATTTTACGCAATAAACATTACCCTAAAGGAAAGTGGTACAGCAATAACGATTCGCGTAACAGATCGCTATACGATCAAATGGATGATTTCCCGGAGACGACGCGAGTACTTATTCATTTGGCTATTATGGTGTTGATTCAAAAAGAAATTTATGAAATGCTGCCGGAAGATGCAACCGGCATTATCAAGGAATGGAAAGATGATATGCGTAGATTTCTTAATCGCAAGGAGATACGTTCGTTTCTTGAACGTGAACAATTTCTTGAGCTTGCTTTGCAGGTATACAATGATGGGATTCCGTGTAACATTGTTAATGCTCATGATAAAGAAGAAGTAAAAATTCCTAAAAGTATGGATGAGTTAGTTAAAAATAAGGAATTTCTTGAATTAGTCGAAATACATAAAGACATATGGAAAATTGGCGGCTCTCCTGAAGAGGCCTTTTTACGTCACTTCCCTAATGGACGTATTAACGGAGTATTATCGGAGATAGATTATTATGCACGTGTTTGTTTAATGATTTTAGAAGATGGCTTCGAGCTGCCTGATATTTATCAATCTACAGGAACCGTAAAACTTGATGATTACATGAATCCGCAGTTATTAGGTAAGGCCTCTAAAGCAAAAGGTCCTATTCTGAGCCTTTCAGATCTTTTTGGTCGAATGCAAAAAGAAGACAAAGCAGAAGTAAAGGTTCAGCCAGTTAATATTAATTTAGGCGATGGCAATTCAGCTATATTATTAAGCGGGCCTAATATGGGCGGCAAAACCACTACCGCCAGAGGAGTAGGTTTAGCAGTTCTTTTAACTCAAATGGGTTTTCCTCTGCCTGCAAACGATCCTCGATTAGGGCTTTTTAAGAATGTCTACACTATTTTTCCACAGCCTGAACAGCTTCAAGCCGGGTATGGATATTTCGGCATGCTTATTAAAGAACTTACAGATTTAATTAAGATAAAGAAAGTCGGCCTAGGTGATTTAATAATTTTAGATGAAGTGCCAACCGGCACTGATTATTATGAGCTGGTCGCTGTTGCTACCGTTCTATTAGAGGATTTAATTAAATCCGGAGCAACGGTAGTGGTTACCGGGCATTTAAAGAAAGCGATTGAGCTTGTATCGGCCAGGACAGGCCAGGAACCTTTAATGCATACAGTAACTACCGATAAAGGCGAAATAAAACCTGATTTTAAATTGGTCCCAGGCATTGCCAAGAAGAGCTATGCGATTGAGTTAATGCAACAAGCAGATTTTCCTCAAGAAGTTCAGGATTTAGCGAGATCTTATTATGAAGTAATTACCGGTGTTGCCGATTCTCAATCTGTTCCAAGAGAATTAAAATTAGACGCGTCATTGCAACAAGACTATTCAGGCGAATTGGCTAAAGAAGCCGATGTCCATTCGCTTGAAGTAGTTCTAAAAGCTTTATATCCTGACGAGTATTTTGCTTTAAAGGACAGGATGCGGTCGCTGATAGCACAAAAGTCGGTTATAAACGAGATAAAAGACTTGGCATCTGGTAAATCACAGCCTAAAACACCAGAGGAACTCATTGAGTCGCATGGCCTTATAAAAATATTCGTATCTCAAGGTATAAATTGGCTGCAAGCGGTTACGCATAATCTTTCATTTTTAAATGAGTTTGGCAAAGAAAATATAAGATGGACTACGCCGACTCCTAAAGAGGTAATAACGGAAGGCAGGATAAACCTGGAAAAGATGGAACAGCTCTTGAGAAAGCTCAAGCAAAACCTGGAAAGTATAGGTCAAGATGAGAAAATAAATGAGATTTTGTTATTCCTTACAGAGCAAATCGACACAACCCCTAAATTACGAGAAGAATATCTGGAAAAAGATTTATCTCAACTGGATAAAAAAACGATACAAGAATTAATTGATGGCTGGACGGAAAACTGGAATGGTATGGTAAATGGCATATGGTCTAAACTTCTTCTTGTTGACCGCTTTGCGGGTATTGCCCAAAGTGTGATTAAATTTGGGTTAAAGTCTCCCGCAGTAAGTGATGATCGAAATGTATTTAGTCTAAAAAATAGCAAGCCATTTTTTCCAGCAGAATGGTCGAATAGTCCGTTTATTCCAGAAGCTGTTCCACAGTCATTTACACTTGATTCTAGTAAACCCACCATGGTTCTTACTGGTCCGAATTCAAGCGGAAAAACTGTATTGATGTTTAACAGTTACATGAACGCTATCCTCGCGTTAAGCGGTTACTATGTATCCGGAGATTTGGAAATCAGCCGTTTTAACCATATTCTCACTTTTTTTGGCGGTCATGATGATATTTCAAAAGGCGAAAGTTATTTTTTAAATGTGTTGCGCAAATACGGTCTTATATTAAGAACCGCAACTCCTAATGATTTAGTCATATTGGACGAATTACACGGAACCGATTATTTCGAATTAGCGGCAATTCAGATGGCTGTGTTACATTACCTGCATGCTTTAAACGTTAGCGTTATATTCAATACACATGTTAGAGATGGGTTAAAGATTCTTGATGATAAGGTTGGGTTAGCTATATGGCAGACCGATTTTGATTATGATGAAAAGGTAGCTAATGTAAAGTCGCGTTATACGGTTTCACCCGATCCAACTTTGAAGGCCCAAAGCTTTGGTTTAGTAGTGGCTAAAAAATGGCTAACCGAAAGTCAATATCAAAGGGCAAAAACAATTTATGAATTTCTTACAGCGAGTAAGGAAAACCCAATCCAGAGTTCAATAAAAGATTCGCAAAGAGAGTTGTGGTCAAATCTTTAATCATGAGCGGTGCCCACCCAAAGCGAAAATAAGCCCCCTAATTATTTTGAATTAAACATACGGAAGGTTATGGTAAGATTTACTATAAGGGAACATTATCCGAAGCCTTAACTATATAACGTTTCGATAGTTACGCTATCTCATTCTTGCCCAAATAGCCAGTTCCTGCCTATATAGCCTATTAGCGATTAAAGATACGATTTAATGTCAAATAAAACTTGCTTTCTGGCGAGTTTAATGGCAATGATTGTAATGGAAGGGGGTGGCTATATGAGGCAGGAAATAGGCGAATTCTTGGCACATTTAGGCACAGAAAGGGCGTTCTCGCCAAAGACGGTAGCTGCCTATGCCTTTGACTTAGCCAAATTCAGCGAGTTTTTGGATAGGGAGATAGACGGATCCTGGCAATGGGACGATATTAGTCAATGCAATATAAGGGCCTTTTTACAGTTTTTAGCAGATAAAGGCAATGTCCCCATAACAAGGGGTAGGAAACTGGCGACAATCAAGTCCTTCTTTAAATTCCTTCTTGCAGATGGCCAGTTAAAGGTAAATCCCGCAGCACAGGTAAGGATGCCTAAACCGCCTCAAAGTCAAGGCAAATTCCATACCTATCGCCCGACTTTTTTCCATAGCTGCATAATTAATCGCGATCACCCCCTTTTTTCACATTTTTAGCCCTATAGCTGGGTCCGTTTATCTTTATAA
>Ga0180007_10006050_pt1 | contig 11975 bp, 20 predicted proteins | sample MM_PC_MetaG_FD_121122 | JGI IMG/M metagenome (GOLD analysis project Ga0180007, IMG submission 121122) | Groundwater microbial communities from the Aspo Hard Rock Laboratory (HRL) deep subsurface site, Sweden - MM_PC_MetaG | ecosystem: Environmental > Aquatic > Deep subsurface > Groundwater...
AGACCAGCCGGGCCGCTCCGTGCTTATCTGGCGGCTGACGGTATCGAGGCGTTCGCGGAAGTAGAGGTTCGGATAGCAGAGTTTGTTCAGGAGGATGGACAAGATGGTGCCGCCGCCGCCACCTGCGTTCACCTCTACCGCGATGAAGGCTGTGTTGTACAAGAAGCCAAGCGCGTAGAGCTTGTAAGCGAACTCGTCGGGATGTGCGTGGCCGTGCCAGACAGCCACCTGCTCGTTGTGCCGCCACTCCATCACCTGCGCGCAGAGGGGGTCTCCGCCGGATACGTTCAGAGATGGATCGACTGCGATGACGTAGTGCTTGCCCGGCTCTGGCGGAACGAGAATCCTAAGTGGTCCCTTGTCCATTCGCTGGACCAGAAAGCCGTTCGGGATATTCTGGGAAGATGTCTCCGACGAAGGATGGCCAGTTGAGACAATGCTCTGGCGATTCCATGAACCGTCGTAGAGCTTGTCCGTCAAAGAACTGGCTACCGGAGAGCAGGAAGCATTCGGTGTCGCTTTCGGGGTAGAGTTCACGGAACTTCCTTTCACCGATCTCAGCTATCTTCCAGCGACGGAATGCTATCTGCTCAAGGGAGAGATTGTGGGCCAGTGCTACGCGGGTTTCTTCTTCTGTGGGGATAAAGCCGGGTTCGGGTCGGCGCACGTACTCGGGGTGCCACCACCACTCGTAGAAGAACGGAGTGAACGTGCCTTCGCCGGTCTTGCCCATGCGATACTCTTTGTAGAATCGGCCAACCGCACCGTTGGCGGTTGACTCGGCGCAGACTTCGGCGAGCGGGTACGGGTAGCTGTCGGTATCGACCGGAGGCACGGTCTGGATGAGCGCGTCGATAACGGCGTCCTTCCACGCGCTGTCTGCTAATTCGGTCATGAACAGGTAGTTGCACGTACGGCCCAGCTTGGCACCCGAGCCTTCGCCCATCGTCCTTGCGGTACCGCACCGAATCGAGCAGCGCGTATCGGGAAACTCTATCTCCCGGTCGGTGAACTTCATCACCGGCTTGGCCCAGTCGGGCGTCAACTCGAACATGAACTTTATCTTGTCAATGAACTCGGTAGGGAGCTTGTCCTCGTGGGCCATGATGAGGCCGTGAGTGTCAGCCGTGTTGCCTATGAGGAAGGTCATGCGGGCTAGTTCGTAGATGGATGAACCGCCCTGTCGGAACTTGAGCCGGATGACGCGCCGACACTTACGGCGTGTCCGTTCCCGTTCCTGATGGGCCTGCATCGGCCATAGACGAAACGGCTGAAGGCCAGCCGTCTTGGTCTGGACGTATAGATACCGCTGTGCGTACGCCGCAAAATCCCGTGTCTGGACTATACGGGTCAGAAGGGCCATTTCCTGTGGCGACTGCTGTAAAGACGTTGATGGATACACCTGACTTCTCCTCTGCCCGGCCTTCGCGCTTGTCTGCATGCTCGATGTACTTCAGCCGCTCGCCGCACGTTGGCCCGCCGCTGCCGTTGATAACCGCAGCCACAATCTCAAGTCTGCGTTTCTCGCCAGCGTTGTTGGCCTCAAGGATGGCGCGAACCTCGTGCTTCGTGCGTTCCTTGATGACCTCAAGAGCCGACTGGTAGCCGGGCTTCTTGGTGAGGTTGTAGCCCTTCTGGTGAGCGGTCTTGAGGGTGGGCCAGGTCTTGCGGGCTGCTTCGGCTACGTTCCCGTTGCACTCGGTCGTTACGAGCAGCGCGAACTCGATCTCCTCCGTGGTCGGGACGACCGTGGTGGAGGGTAGGCTACTCATCGCGCGCACAGTCCGGGTCGTTGATGAATCTGGCCGTATTGGGGTCGCGCAGAGCCTTGTTCACATCCGTCAGGCCGTTCGCCTCAGCCACCCTGCGCACAGCCTCGCGGGCTTCTGCGTTGAGGTAGACGGGCTGGGTGGTCTGCATTGACGAGACCTTGCTGGCCTCGACGCCTGCGAGGAAAAGCGCAACGTGGTCAACCGCTGGCTTGTTGACCAGTTCCTCGACGAGTGTACGAAGCGTCGTGATGTCACGCTCCATGCGGTCGAGTCGGCCCCGGTCTCTGCTGGAGAACCACATGCTAGTGCCTCCTGCGGCGTTCGCCGCTGTCGCCCGCGCGCTGCGCCCCGAACGAGTAGCACGAGGACCACGGCCCCCAGCCGTCGCACGCCCGGGAGCGGGTCTGCCAGTAGTAGGTCTTGCCGGGGCTGGTCGTGCTGGCGTAGGTCGTGTCTGCGGTGGTCGCGTAGGTTCCGGACCCGCATGCGCTACCGATGTAGAGAGCGTAGCTGTCGGCGTGTGCCACGGTGTTCCACGTGAGCGTCGGGTCGTCCTGCCCGGTCAGTCCGTTCGCCGGTGCGCTGAGTGTCGGAGCGGGTGTCTTCGTCGGCAGGAACCAGCCCATGTACGAGAGGTCGCCGGTGTAGCGCGGCCCGTTGCCGGTTCCGCACTCCTGCGGCATGAACGCGCGGGTCGAGTCGAGCGCCGTGGTTACGAACAGCGGGTCGAGGGTGACGTTGTTCGCCACGCTCGTCGCGTTGATGGTGTTGGTGTTGCCGTTGTTGTAGCAGTCGTTGTACCGCGCGTTGTCGAGGTACGCCGTGCCCGAGCTGATGACGTAGGTGGCCCCGTCGCCGTAGACGATGTTGTAGTCGAACACCTGTGTTGCCGACGCGCCTTCCCAGAATACGACGCCGTGCGCTGCGGTCGCGCAGGTGTTGTCGTAGAACGTGTTGTGCTTGACGATGAACGCAAGGCCCGGGTCCGCCTTCGCACGGATCGCGGCCCCGTAGTCGGCGCTTGAGTTGTTGGCGAAGAGGCTGTAGTTCACCCGCGCGGTGTCTGCGCTGCTGTAAATGAAGAGCGGAGGGCGACCGGCTGCTGTTACGCAGTTCGTCACGCTGCCCGACTCGAATACGACCCGCCCGCACCCGGCGAAGCGTGTCGCGTACTGCCCGGCGGGAACGATGATGGAATCGAGCACACAGTCCTGCATGATGACATCGCACCCTGAGCCGTTGGAGAAGATGGCCGCGTACGAACCGGCATGCGTGAGGTTCCGCAGCTCGACGCCGATCAGTGTCGCGTCGGCGGAGATGTTGATGGCGGCTTTGTCCGCGCCGGTGAAGGCGTTGGCCGCGCGTATCTCGATGTTCTTGAGCACGACCCCGGCGTTGGACAGCACGAAGAGGCACTGTGCCGCCTGCCCGCTCGCACGCCACACGGTGTGGGCCGATGCCACGCCGGTCGCGACCCGAATGGTGGTGTTCGCCTTCGGGGTGAGATTGTAGTTCGTAGCGGCGGTGTCGCCGTCGTCCAGCAGGATGATGGTGTCACCCTCTGCCGATGCGGTGATGGCGAGCGCGATGGTGGCGTAGTCGCCAGCCGCGCCCACGGTCTTGACCACATCCTTGAAGCGGATGGTGCGATTGGCCCCGACGTTGCCGTCAATGGCGTAGTAGTAGCCGCTGTCGTCCGGGCCGCACATATCGCTGATGCCCTTGTAGCCTGCGGAGTCGCGCTTGCCGAGCGGCAGCACGGAGTACCAGTCCCCGGCGGTGTCGCGCCGCAGGATGTGGCAGGAATCGGAGGCCGCCGAGCGTGCCAGCGTGCCCGCGAAGGCTACGTCCGTGCCGCCTCCGGCCATCGCCCAGACGAAGCAGTCGTGCCCGGCGACGAGTGCCAGTTCGGTGTTGAACGTGTTGACGCCCTCGTGCCGCGCGATGGTGTTGCCGCCCGTGCCGGAGTCGGAACCCCACAGCCTTGCGCCGGTCGAACTGAGCACGCAGGAGATCGGCTGGCGGTCGGTCGCGCAGTCGGACCACGTCCCGCCCCAGTCGGCGCTGTACTTGATCGCCTGCCGGTCAACGTCGCCGAGCGACATGAACACCGTGTCGCCCGCCGCGCTTGACCACAGCCCGTGGACGTGCCGGTAATCACCCGCAAACACCTGATGCCAGTTAGCGCCCGCGTCGGGTGAGATGTAGGCGTAGGCGCACGTTTCGGACATGGCGCACTGTGCGTACTCACCGACGAACAGCGAGTCCCCGACCGCCGCCATGTTCCAGAGCGCGGCTTCCCTGCCTTCGGCATCGCACTCGAAGTCCAGCACCTTCGCCCATGTGTAGGGCGTGCCGGGCGTGATGCGGTACAGGTCGGCCGTGCCGGTTGGGGAAACGAAGATGTGCGTTGCAGTAGCAAACAGATCGCCCGACCCCAGCGTGCCGCCGGAGTCGAATACCTCGGCCCAACTCGTGCCGCTCGCCGTGTACAGCTTGCCCTCGTACCACCCGTACACGACGCTACCGTCCGGACTCATGGTGATGCTGGTCCGGACGGCCATGTCGTCGGTTGTAATGGCGTGGTACGGGTCGAGCGTGACGGCACCCTGCGCGTTGGCCACGAGCAGGCAGAGGAGAATGATTGCGAACAATCTACGCATGAAGCTCCTTACTCAGAGTCCGTGAAAAGCTCGGCCCAGTAGTACACGTCCACCAAACCGTTGCCAGAGCCAACAAGCCTGGCCTCAACCTTGTCCCAGCCGCTCACGTGGAACCACTCGTCGAACAGCGCCTCGCCGATGTAGAAGCCAACCGTGTCGCCCCACGAATAGGTCTGGGTTGTTGCGGTGGAGGCAAGGTCGTCGGCCTCGGAGAACACGATAAGACCACGGACAAGGGTCGCTTCCGCCGGAATCACAAGATGGAACCAGCCGGGGCAGCCGTCGGGGTCGAAATCAATGTCGGCCGTATCGCCCTTGGCTACCGTGTACTTAACCGTCACCGGGCGAGGAGTGCCTTCGATGTTGGGGTAGAAGTCCTGCGGAATGCCGCCTCGGCCTCGGGCCGGGATGTCGAGATTGTAGTTCTCAGCCGTCGCCACACCAGCCATGAGGCCGAGGGCCAGAAACACAGCTAGAATCTTCACCTGCGTCACTCCTTTGTGATAGGGGGTCCCCGGCCAGACCTGAGACCCTGGGGGGGTAAGTTGGTCTTGATTTATTCCGACCGGGGTGTTGGGCTAGTTATCGTGCAGTTGGGTCATCTGGTAGTCGGCGTGGGGTCGGCCATCATGGCCCATAGGTGTGTCATAAAGCCTACGGGCGATGGTCTTTTTCATCTCGTTTCGCATGGTCATCGAAAGGTACTGGAGGCGGTCCGGTCCCGAGTCCGGCATGGTGCGCGGTGGGTTGCCATTACACTGCCGCTTCAGAAGATTGAGAGCGTGAAGCAGTGCGTCCTGGCTCGCGTCGCCACGGACATCGGGATCAACTTCAAGACTGCCAGCTATCTGGTCGGCCATCTGGATAAGGGCCGAGCCTTCATCGTCGCTGAGTCCGAACCGGGCCCAATCGCTGGCCATGTAATCCCTTGGCTTGTGTGAAACAACCCTACACAGTGTATAAGCCAGCGAGAAGCCCGAACGTGCAAGGAAATCGACAAGAAAACGATAAATCTCACTCATCGTAGGTCAGGACCAGCAGGCGACGCCTTATCTCAAGGCCGAGTTCCGGCTTCTGCCTGCACTCGGCCTTGAGGGCTATGGGCGAACGCAGGCGGTTCGTGCCATAGCCAAGCCAGAAGCATTCCATGGCCTCGTCCGCCACGCACTTGCCCTCCTCGACAGCCTTGAACAGGCGCAGCAAAGCCACCTCGGGCGAGGGCTTGGTCACTTAGCCTCCTTGCTATTCTTGTTATGCCAAGCCCTGTGCTCTGAACCAGTCATGCAGGCAAGATTGTCAATGCTGTTGTTCTGCCTATCGCCATCGATGTGGTGGACGACAAAGCCCTCGGGGATCGCTCCGCGACACGCCTCCCAACAGGCGCGGTGGATGTAGCACTTGCGGCCGTCGCGGTCCGTAGTTGTCCAATATCCGCGACTCGCAAGGAACATCGGGCCGCCCGGCGGTCGGGTCCTACCACAGGCTCTTCGCGGGACACCCCAAGCCACTAGCCGGCGAAGAATCGTCAGCTTGCCCGCGCCGTGCCTTGTTGCCAACTCCTGCGTTGACACACCAGCTAGGTATTGTTCGGTGATTGTAGGGCGGTCGAGTTCAATACACTGTGTCATCGTCAGCCTCCTTCGCCCTGAACGCCTGCAACTCGGCCATGTCGGCCAACCAATCCTCTAGTTTCATCGTCACCTTCCAACACTCGCGGCTCCTGCGATGCGTAAGCCACCACCACTTGCCGCCAGCATCGGCTTCGGCCTGCGCCATCCACGCCCCGAGGCTGATGCGCTCCTGCCTCTTGACCTCCGAGTGGCCATGTTCGAGGATGTTGTCCTCCACCACCAGATCACCCTTGACTACCAAACCACCCGAGTTCGGCACGCGGTAGCAAGTCCCACCAAGATATTTGACCACAATCTTCTCAACCTCAAGCTCAGCCGCATTGCCTTTGGTGCGTTGGGATTTACTCATCGGCGCGCGCCTTGAGTACGACCTGCCACGCGCCCTCGCAGTCGAGATAGAACCTGTCTATCGGCCCGATGCGCTCGTGGAAATGCTGGATGCTGCTTTCGAGCATAGAGGCATTGAAGCTAAGGCCCTCCGCATTCATGGCCGCTAGATACTTCTCTGAATTGGCCCGCAACACCTCTTGCATTCTCTCCGCGTCCGTTGCCACTAGAAACCCTCCTCCCAATCCGTGAAGCTGGTTGTGGGTGCGTTGAACTTCAAGTACACCGTGCCGGTAGGCCCGTTGCGGTTCTTCCTGACCAGAAGCTCCGTGTGGCCGTTGGTGTCGTCCGGGTCTTTGTACTTGCCGTCGCGGTACACGAACATCACCACGTCGGCGTCCTGCTCGATCGAGCCCGAATCCCTGAGATCGGACAGCAAGGGCCGCTTGTTCTCGCGGTAGTCACAGGCCCGCGACAGCTGGGACAGCAACAGCACGGGCACGTCAAGGTCGCGAGCCAGAGCCTTGCAGGACAAGCTGACCTCGGCCACTTCCCGCTCCCGCGACTGGGCGTGCTTCGGACCTCTTACCAGTTGCAGATAGTCCACCACCACTAAGCCGACATCGTTCTCTGAAGCCATCAGCCTTGCCCTTGCCGCAAGCGACGTGTGGCTCAAAGCCGATGAATCGTCGATGTAGATGGGCAGTTCGGCGAGACGACCAGCCGCCTCGCTTATCGACCGCCACTCGTTCGGGACTAGCCTGCCTGCCTTCATCTTCCACGAGTTCACGTTCGCCTCGGAGGACAGGATGCGATGCATGAGCGCGTGCGATTTCATCTCAAGCGAGAAGAACGCCACCCCGACACCAGCACCCGCCGCCTTCCGAGCAGCGCCCAAAGCCAGTGCCGTTTTTCCCATCGACGGACGAGCGGCCAGTACAACCAGGTCACCCCCGTGGAGTCCGAGGAGTAGAGAATCGAGTTTGGCAAGTCCGGTCGGGACACCTGTCACCTCCTGGTCACTAGCCTGATACGCTTCCAGTTCCGTCATCGCCGGGCCGAGTGAAGCCCGGGCAGTCACATAGCCCGCCGTGCCACGCTGCTTGGCTATCTGGAACACAGCGTTCTGAGCGCGACTGATAACCTCAGCCACCGGCTCAGCACTCTGAGCGTCCAGCACTATACCCGAGCCAACAGCCACCAGCCGCCGCTTCTGCCAAGCCTCAAGTATCAAAGCAGAGTGGTTCTCTGCGTGCGCGCTGGTCGCTACACAGCCCAGCAGTTCAGACAGGTACGAAGCGCCACCCACGGCGTCAAGAGCGCCGGAGGCTTTGAGGCTTTCGATCAGGCTCACAAGGTCGGAGCTTCTGCCCTTGTCGTGCAAAGCCTGCATCGCCGCGTAGATTCGGGCGTGGCGAGGCTCAGCGAAAGCCTCAGAGGACATGCGGGCCAGGACGCCGGGCACACACTCAGAATCCAACAGCATTGCGCCCAGCACAGCACGCTCAGCGTCCAGGGCCGTGAGGGTAGGGGTCATGGTGCTTCCTCCGGCATGTGCCACCACTCCCATATGAAGCTCTCCTCGTCCGAGATAGCAAGCACTACTTCCTCGGGCTGGCACCACGGCAACTCTGCAACACGCTTTTTCAGCCCGTCCATATCGCCGTAGTTGAATGCCGCCGCATATGCTCCGGCAACGAAAACCTTTCGCCCTCCCGGGTCATCCTTGAGAGGCTGAAAACCGCTATCCGCTGTGATGCCGCCGTTCAAATCCTCGTCAAGCTGGATGTTCAGTATCTTCACGAGCCGACCATCCATCATGTCATATGCGCCCGTGAACAGAACAACGCTGGTTACGTAGCTCACTCCCCCTCCTTGCGCGTGATGGTGATGATGTCGCCGGGGACAAACCTTGAAAAGCCACCATCGTCCCACGGAAACGCCGTAACGAAGGTGCATCCAAACTCATGCACCTCGTCCGGCACATGAACGCCACAGGCCGTGAGGATGCGGGTGGTGAGCGCAACAAGCGCGGTGTGTGGATCATCGTGGAACACGAGCATCCCGCCATCGAACCAACCTTCACACACATGGCGAAGCTCGACAGCCCCCGCCTCCACATCCAACGCCACAAGCGCGTTCGAGGCTATCGGGTAGACAACCACCAGCCCTCGGCGCATTCTGCTTGCGCCAGACCAACAGCGATACCACCTGCCAGAACGTCCATACCATAACCACCACAGCCAATACGCCAAGAATCTGCTGCCACATCGCTATCCCTCCTCGGGCCAAGTGACGGAAAGCTGACGGCCGCAAGCACTGCACTTGACGGCACGAACCTTGTGCGGGCCACAGAACTGCTCTCTCACCACGCGAAACTGCGGGTCGTGAAGACAGTTGTTCTGGCTCTCAAGTTCATCAATGGCTAAGCCCTGCCTACTGAGGCGACCCTCTTGCGCTTCATCAGCCCTGCGCTCGGCCTGACGAAGCTCCTCCTTGATGTAAGAAGCAATCCGCGAACGGGCATCGCACAGAAAGCCGCCAAGAAACCCCGAAAGAACCGCGAACAATATCGCTGCCAGAGTCCAGTTCATCATCCCTCCTCGGCCGATACGGCCAGATAATTTAGCCCCATATGGGGGTCCCAGAGGACTAAGCCTTGTGAGAATCAGGCTTGCCATCGTCCCACGTCAACGTCACCACACGCTTATCGCCCGGCTTCATGCCAACCAAGGGCTTCTGTTCGTGAGGGCAAAACTCATACCAGCAGATGCCAAACGTGTCGCCAGCGCTGTAAGCGAAAGTGCGCTCATTCCCAACCGACTTCGACGGCCCGGTAGGCGTCCCGTCTATGCGCCTAACCGTGTACTGCGCCTGCTTCTGCATACAACCTCCCTACGCTATGGGCCATGGGGCCCGGTTAAGCAGTGAACTCGGTCACGGCCCGCACCAATTCGGCCTGAAACGAGCGGGCCGAGTCGCCGTCAACTGTGTAGTAAATCGTCTCAAACCATAGCCCCCTGTCCACGTCAATCTCCAAGCGACAGCCATGCTTCGAGGCCAGGGCATGGATATAAGCCCTCATGCCAGCAAAGCGCGGGGCCTGTATGGTAGCGGTGATGCGGGCCAATAGTCCCTCCTTGCCTAAGTAACTGATTACTTCACACACTCCTAGCCCGATGCATCGTTCCATTGCCCATACCCGTTGCACGCTAAACCACTAGCCCATAAGCCACTAGCCCATGTACCCACGGCCCTTAGAGCATGGAGCAATGACCAAAGGCTCTGTCTGCATGAGTCCCTCTCCGGCAATACTGCCTCCGAGGGACCAAACAGCGGGCTGTGGATAGGTGAAAGACCAATCAATCATGCAGCATCCTCCCTCCCGTATGGGCCTAGTGAACGTGGCTCAGCTATTGGCTAGGGCTATTAGTAGTGTAGAGATAGAGACTGAGACAGGTCCCAACCCAATCTTTCAAGCCTAGCCTACCAAGTCTAGCCCCCAAGCCTCTGGTCCCAACCCTCATCCTAACCCGCTGTTTCTCTTGTTCTTACGATTGCGCGGCGGGCCCAAAATAGGGCTGACATACGCTGTAGTTTGGCCCATTGTATGCACTCTATAAATCTACATGACCCGCACGATTTATGTTGACAGGTACTCTAGAATCGAATAGACTGACACTGTGCATTAGAAGTGGTTTTGAGTGTCTTCAGCAAGGGGGAAGCGCTGTGAAGAATCTTCGTGACTCAGACCCGTGCCCGTGTCTTGACGCGGGTTATGTTGGGGAAGCGCCGTCTGACCGAGCCGTGCCCTACCCGTGGAATCAAGACCCTGCATTTGCACGCGCCTACACACTCGGTGCGCATGCCAGCCCCGCCGACCCCAACCCGTACCGTGACCCTATGCGCGCTAGGGCATGGGCTCGCGGTCACGAATCAAAGTAACCGGGCTTTCGAGCCCACAAACGAGGGGGAGTAAGATGCAGGACTCGACCGCCACCACGTCACCTAGCCCGATGCTCCATGCGCCAGATGACATCATCGCTGACGTAGCAGCACAGTCCTACGAGCAGCTTGACGACGCCCTGCTCGTCCACGAGTGGCTCTACAATCACTCAGCCCCTGACTCGGTGGTAGCTGCCGGGCAGAGGCTCGTAGAGCGTTCATGCACCGTCCTCAACACGATCGATCGCTACAGCCCGGTGGTATCTACATGAGCGTCCACTGGGGCACACCCGCCACTGACCCGCGATGGGCTCTTGTCGCTCTAGCCGTACTGCTCGTGTTGGCGTTCCTGTTCGATGCTCAAGACGCAGCGTTGGGCCTGTAGGCCCGGAAGGGGTGGACAATGGACAAGCACAAACACGCACAGTGGTTTAAGCTGTCGGACATTGACGGCAACGTCTCCATATCTAGCACGGTTGGCCCGGACTGGTGCAGCCCGGAGCACTACGTCGGGCGCGTCAGGAAAGAGCACGCCGCCCTCATAGCCGCCGCGCCTGAGTTGCTGGAGGCTTTGGCCGGTTGCATTACTGAGCCCGGAGCACATTGTTATGTCAATGCGGCGGGCGGGAATGTCGAGAGCCTTGAGCGGCGACTTGTTGAAATCAACCGCGCTGCCCGCGCCGCCATCGCCCTCGCAACAGGAAAGGACTAGCCCCATGATGATCTACAACCTGCGCATGCGTGGCGAGCTAAGCCGCCGCCTACGCGCTTACAAGATGCACCGCGAGCGCAGCCAGCTACCGCACTCAACCTCGTTGCCGGAGGCTGCGCGTCAGGCCATGCTCGTGGGCCTCACCTATCTTGAGCACGAGTATCGTGAGCTTCTGTCCTTTGTGCCGGAGGATGAGGACTAATGAAACTATGGCTGCTGCGCCCAAGACCGGAAAACCAGAGGCCCGAACGCGACCCGTGGACACCGTGGTACGACAAGGCATTCGGCTTTGTTGTTTACGCCGAGACCTCCGCCAAAGCTCGCCAGATTGCTAACGACAACGGCGGCGATGAAGTGGGGCCTGCTCGTTCTGCTCCGCACAGCCCCGATTATCACATCGGCGGCGACCCGTGGCTAGATACGCGGTGCTCGACCTGCAAGTGCCTTGCCGTTGTGGGCGACGAGACTGCTGGCGTAGTCATGCAGGACTACCACGCCGCCTAGTACCTATATTCACCTGTCAAAGACCACTAGCCCTCGGCATCGCGCCGGGGGCTAAGTCATTAGCTACTCCGGCGGTGTCCATCCTTCCTGTCGCCTGGCCTTGCGCCCTACCTGCTCGCACAGCTCAGGATTCATACGGCTCCATGCGTCCTTGCTGCCGTTGTGGCCGTGCAGACTCTCGAACTTCTCGAAGCTCATTTCATGCGCTTTCATATCGGCCCGATGCGGTGGTAGATGACGCCGGATAGCCTCGGCCCGGATAGCCTCGCTAGGCGGCGATGGGATGTTCGACGCCCTGGCCCAGCGATGGTTGTGCCGCCCGACGAACGCCCACACCACGCCATGCTGCCGAACCCTACCGGGCGGGCCTGACTCGTACAGGTATATCCAGTGCAGACTTTCGAACTCGGCCAGTGCATCG
>Ga0180007_10006051_pt1 | contig 11973 bp, 10 predicted proteins | sample MM_PC_MetaG_FD_121122 | JGI IMG/M metagenome (GOLD analysis project Ga0180007, IMG submission 121122) | Groundwater microbial communities from the Aspo Hard Rock Laboratory (HRL) deep subsurface site, Sweden - MM_PC_MetaG | ecosystem: Environmental > Aquatic > Deep subsurface > Groundwater...
ACGTGAGGTGCTGCTGCAGTTTCTGGTGGAGGCGGTGGTGCTCTCCTCCTTCGGCGGCCTGATCGGCATCCTGCTCGCCCTGTCCGGCTCGGTCGGGCTTACCAGACTGCTGAAGATCCCCTTTATCTTCAACCCCGGCATCGTGGTTATCGCCTTTCTCTTTTCCGCCGCGGTGGGCGTCATTTTCGGCTTTTTCCCAGCCAGGAAGGCCGCCCGTCTAGACCCCATTGACGCCCTGCGACACGAGTAGATTTGCCGGCCAGTATCCGGGCTATTCACCGGTGAGGTGCAGTCACTTGCTGGCATACGAAACCCCTGCCCATAAAAAAAATCAGAGATAGATAACTTTCTGGACTAGAATGGAGTTCAGGCTTCCTTGTCCGCTCTGTCTGAGGCGTTTGCGGATCGCATCTGGCAATAAAGACTGTATGCCATTCCGCCGATCATCATCACTCCGCTGATCAGGACCCCCCAGAGAAACCATTTTTTCCAGGGTGGCGGCGGGGGGAGAGGAATGAGCATGTCGGGGCCCCCAAGTTCAATTTCCCGTCTGATCAGGGCCGTCTGAATGATTGTCTGTTGTTTTTCAATGTCTTTCAACAGGTTGTTCAGGCCGTTTTCCGTACTCCTGGCAGCTGACTCCATGCGGCCGTTGCCGAAGGCAAGGATGTATGGTCCCCCGCCTTGGTCAAGGAAATAGAGTTTATGAGGATGCCAGCCCAACTCGAGATAAGGCAGGGAATCCGAGGTGAACTCTCCTCCCTCCGCCGAAATTTTCAGGCGCCAGTAACGGTCGGTTGTCATCGGCAGGGAGATGGTGTCGTTTCGCAGGGCGACGTCTTCGTTCTGCAGACGATAAAAGGTCCCTTGACCTCTGAATCGCCAGGTTTCTTTCAGGCCAGCGCGGGATTTTATCACACCCTGTATAAGGTTGTTGTGGCCGCTGAACCCGACACGGATGGTATCGACCGGCATGAAACCGTTGCTGTCGAACTCCAGCACAATCAGGTTGGCAGATGTTTGTTTTTTGGGCAAAGTCGAATTCAATCTGGTCCAGTTGCTGACCGGCTGCTGTACCCAGCTATATGATATGGCCCGGATTTTGTCAAAGATGATGTTCTTCTCCGAAGCCGGCCAGCTGAGTCGGATATACTTTTTTTTACGGTGGATGAGACTGTCGGCATTTTTTTCAATCAGATGGCCGTTGTAGTTGAGCCGCGCCAGAGTCTCCCGGTTGATAAAAGTCCAGTTGGTAAGGTCGTCGCTGTCCTCCAGAGTCATTGTCGTCATGAAATCGCTCTCCCCGCTGACAGCAAATTGCAGGCGGAAAGGGATGGTGGTGATGTCTGACGTTTCAAGCAGATACCCGTTCAGTTTCTGTGTTTTCTCCATTTTTTCCCGGATCATCGTCCGTCTGACGCCGACTGATTCTTTGCCAACCCCTGAAATATCGGTGGAGATCTGCGTTTCGATCTGGCGCACCGTACCGGTCGGCACAAAGTCATAGAGAGGGGAAAAAGGCAGATTCTGTTCCCGGATAATCTGTGGGGGCTCTGCCTGCTCAAGTTTGAAAAGATAGGGAACAACGTTGCCTTTACCGTTAAAGACTCGGATATCGGCTAGATCGGGGTGGACAACCGTTGTATAGATTTTTTCCGGCAGCAGCAGGCTATAAATCGCTCCTGTTGCCCCCAGTTGCAATTCAAAGCCGCCGGCAAAGTCCTCCCTGCCCCATGATCCGGCAACAGCGGTCTGCCCCAGCAACAGCAAGATGACCAAAAAGACTGATATTTTCATGCACTTTCCTCCTGTTTCGGAGGAAGGGGGGAAAAATAGCCGACCAGCAGCATCAACAGTCCGACCACCATAAAGGAGACGATTCTGCCGACGGTGCCGGTACCGGAAAGATCGACCAGGAAAAGTTTCAGAACAACCAGCCCCAGCAGTCCGCCCCCCAGCATCCAGATGTGCCGGTTCATTTTTCTGGTGGATAAAACCATGATGAAAAGGGCGGTGAGGCTCCAGAGAATGGAGATCGAGGCCTGAAAGACGGTGGAATGAAAAAGTTTGTCCGCATGATAGGGGACGTTACCGAAAAAATGGACAGTGCGCGCTACTGCCGCATTGAGCCAGAGAAAAGTGATGGCTCCTGAAACATAAATGATCGGTTGCTCCATCTTGCCGCGCAGCTGTTCTTCAAGCCAGGGACGATTCTGACAGGCCCATTTCAGGCTTACCAACAGTACGACAACCTGAAATACCTCAAGCGGGTTGATCAGCGGCAGAAAGGGAAGTGGGGCGGGATCGCCTGATTGCAGCAGGCAGGCCAGGCTCCAGCCGCAGCAAAGATAGGCGACCACGGCAGCGGAGCCTGTAACCAGATATGATTGGTCGAACCGGCGGATCGGCCAGGCAAGTTTTCTTCCCGGTCCGCCCAGCAGGAAGATGCTGGCGGCCGGCACCAACCCCCAACATAGAAAGGACCAGACACTGCTGTCAAGCGCCTGGCCGATGAGCCAAGCGCTTTCCTTGCTCAGGATAAAAAGAATGAGCCAGAGGGACAGCTGGTGGTAGAATTCCACCAGCCGCATTGGCCATTTACTTTCACAGATGCGCAGCAGGATATATTGGCTGCCAAGGGCAACCGTCCAGGCCAGCGCTCCCCAGCCGGCAAAGAGATGGGACAGGATGGGAGTGTCCATAAAAGGAGGATTAAGGCTGAGAACTGCCAGAAATGGCAGCAGAGCGAGGGACGGAAAGGCGAGATGGTGCCAGGTTAGCTTGCGGGCAATAAAAGCCATCAGCAGAAAACTTGCGGAAATAAAAAGCAGAAAAATGTGCATCTTGTCGGTTGATCGGGCAAAATGATCGATTTCTCTGGTTCCCCCGCCGAACCACCAGCATAAGCCCCAGAGCAGCAGAGGAATGATCACTTCTTGCTTCTCCCAGGACCGAATGTTCTCCGCTTTTCTGGCCAGATAATAGGAGGAAAAAAGGGCGGCCATGGCAAGCAGCAGGCTGCTCAGAAAAATGCCGTTCAGAACCGGCAGAGTTCCCGGCGGGCCGGTGAGCGCTTCAAGAAAACTGATGCCTGCGCCAAACTGCAGCAGGATACCGAAAATTCTCGCCCGGATCCGGCTCTGACGGACACCCACCCAGATCAGGGCAGCGCCCTCAAGTGCCCAGGCTGCGGTGATCCAGTATCCGTCCAGGGCAAGAGGGATGGCTAAACTGCCGAAGACGACTCCGAAGGAGAGATAGATTTCCACCAGCATCCGCATGGCCTGATAACCTCGCCAGAGCAGCAGGGCGCAGAACATGTAAAAGAGGCCGAAGCCAACTGCGCTGATCGCCAGACCAAATTCCATATCCTGCACCAGGCCATACTGCAGGGCAAAGGTGACGATGGGCAGGCCGAAGACAAGAGGCGGGTCGATATAGCCTTTGAGCTCGATCGGCTGTTTGAGGGCAAAAAGGATCGATACGGTAGTATAGAGGAGAAGGGAGACAAGAAGAAAGGGTTCCACTGAGGCAAAATAGGCGGGTTGATAAAATTTAGCGCCCCACATGGTACCGATAACATAGGTGAAAAAAAAGCCGAGCAGATTGAGAAGACGCCAGGTCTTGAACCAGGCAATGCCGAGAATGCCGAGGTTGAGGAGCAGGTAATAGGAAAAGAGCGCCACATGGCTGCCGCTGCCGGTGGAAAGCAGAACCGGGGCGAGAAAACCCCCGGCTGATCCGGCAATGGCCAGCCATTTTTCATCCTGCAGCACGGCAAGAGCTCCGGCAAGCAGGACAATGCCGAGCATGACGGCAAAAGCAAAAGCAAAGGGCAGCAGCTGATAGAGCTTGGCTGCGGCAAAAACCGTGAGATAGAGGATGCCGACCCCGCCGCCCTGCAGCAGGAGCCCGTAAAACAGACGTTGCTGCCGGAGACGCCAGCCGATGGCCAGCATGGCAAGGCCGCCCAGACAAACAGCGGTCAGGCGCAGCTCAATGGGAACCAAATTTCTCTGGGCCGCGTATTTCAACAGGAAGGAAACCCCGAAGAAGAGGACGATCAGGCCGATCTTGAGAATAATATTGCCGGTGGTGAAAAAGTTTTTTGCTGAGGTTAAGATTTTGGGAAAATGGTCAGCTCCGCTGCCTGTTCTCGGAGGAGCAGCTCTGGGAACTTGCTGCTCCGCAGTTTTCCCCAATGGCGGAGGACTGATGGAGGAAGGGGAATCAATCGTTTCCATAAACGGAGATGCGGCATCTGCAGCGGCTGCATTTTCCGGAATTTTTTCATCATCGTAAAAAGAATCATCACCGCCTGCCGGCTTTTCTGCGATGGTGGATATCTTGACTCCTTTTGGAAAAACGGCGCGCCGTTCCAGCCCTGACAGCCGTCTTTTAATGGTCATATTGTCGGCCAGCAGGTAGCCTAGAAAGGCGCCGAAAATGGGTCCGAATGAATCCATGGCAACAGCTCCTAAAAAAAAGCCGCCGACCACGAGAACTGCATAGGTAGCAAGAGAATCCCGACTGTTCTGCATATGTTTTGAAAAAAACCTCCAGGGCAGGGAACAGGAGTCATGTCGGGCTCCATTGCCCTGAACAAGTTCCTTGTTACTTTTTAAACCCGCCACAATCCTTGTGTCAAATTGTTATTTTTTTGATTCCCATTCTTTTTCAGCTGAAACGACCATCTTCACAATTTTTTCGATCGGCATCCTGCTCGCCCTGTCCGGCTCGGTCGGGCTTACCAGGCTGTTGAAGATCCCCTTCATCTTCAACCCCGGCATCGTGGTTATCGCCTTTCTCTTTTCCGCCGCGGTCGGCGTCATTTTCGGCTTTTTCCCAGCCAGGAAGGCCGCCCGTCTAAACCCCATTGATGCCCTGCGACACGAGTAGATTTGCCGGCCAGTATCCGGGCCATTCACCGGTGGAACGAAGCACACATGGGGGCAGCTTGCCCTTGATTTTCGTGTCTGCCCCCGAAAAGCAAATACTTATCACCCATTACGACGAAGACGGAGTCCTCAGAACCGGAGGCGGCCAAAGAAAATTACATGCACGTCTCTAACCGGACATTAGTGACATCAACCAGGAAAAAATTATTAAAATAAACTGATGGCAATTGACAATCAAGCCGTGAAAATGGTTAATTGTTAAACAGAATTATTAACAACCAGTCTCCCAACGCCCGGAAACCTTTCTATTTCTTGAGTATCGCAAACGTTTGCACACAAACAACTTGAAAGGGAATTAAGAAAATTAAGATGCCAGAATGGCGTTTGTCCAATACAACACAAAGGACTGACCATGAAAATAGGACGCAATGATCCTTGTCCCTGCGGCAGCGGACAGAAGTATAAAAAATGCTGCCACGGCAAGGTTGCCTTTAAACCGGTTGCGGGACAGACCGCCCCGCAGGTGACCCTGAAAAGTGAGATCGAAAAGCTGCAGGAAATTGCTGCAAAAAAGGAAAAATTGGTGAAACCCCTGGGCGTTTTCGTCCTGTTCTCCACCGAGGAGGGTGATGCCTGGCTGCTGGAGATAACTGACATGGATGCCGTACAGGTGGCCGATAAGGGCGGCAGAATCGAGGTGGAGCTCAATGAGAACCCGGAAACGATAGAAATCAACTGGACCCATCATTTCTCCATCAGGCAAAAGCAATTCGTTACCACCACCTATGCCGATAACCTGGAAACCCTATGGCCTGACTATCCTGCCCACTCGATCTTTTCCGCCATCAAACGTATTCGCAAGAAATTTTCTAAAGAGCTGCTGAGCAGTATCCATCTGAACGAAGAAGATGTATCCGTCGAACAGGCATAAGCTAACAGATCAGCGCGGATAAACCGGTGGGAAAATGGCTGGTATCCGGCGGAATTCTGCGTTTTTTACCAATGATCGGCATGATGGCGGCAATTCTTGTTGCCGCCAGCCTGCCGGGAAGAGCGCTGCCCTTTCTCAGGCATCATCAGCTTGACAAGATCTGCCACGCCCTGGCATATGCAGCTCTGGCCGCCAGTTGCCTGTTTGCCTTCCATCCCCTGTCAAAAAAACACCCCTTTCTCGCCAGTCTGATGGTGATAGGTATCTGTCTCTGTTACGGTTTTGCGGAAGAGGCCTATCAGTCACTTATTCCGCAGCGGGTGACGGACAGCAGGGATGTCATGGCTGATCTGCTCGGAACAACCATCGTTGTTGCCGGTCGGCAGCTAAGCCGCCTGAGAAAAAAACCGGACTGAAATCCGGCATCCATCCCGCAGACCATGTTTTCACTGTTTGTAAAATAATTTCAGTCATTCCTGACAAAATCAACAACGCAGGCAATATTTTCATAGCCATTACCGGCAAAAGGAGTTAAATTCTTAAATTAAAGTAATTGTGAGGGTGCTTGCCGCATGAAACAGATAATTTTGGGTGCAGAAAATGACTGCCACACTGGATACGGGAAACTCTGAACTGAAAAATGCCCTGCTGGCGGCCAACGTTGCCGCCGAACAATCCGAGGCTCTCCTTGACGCAGCCGGGGACGGCATCAGCATCAAGGACAAGAACTTCACCATTCTCTATCAGAACCGCGCCCATATCGACATGCTGGGAAAACACTTCGGCAAGCAGTGCTACCAGGCATATGCAAAAAACGACACTATCTGCCCCGGCTGCCCGGTGGCCCTTTCTTTTGCGGATGGGAAAATCCACACCTCTGAACAGGGAGTGCCTTTTGGCGCCCCCCTGCTCTATGTTGAAATCACCGCCTCACCCCTGAAGGATGCGACCGGCAATATCACCGCAGGCATTGAGATCGTCCGGGAGATCACCGCCCGCAAGGAGGCGGAAAAAAAACTCTGCCAGCAGGAAGAACGTTACCGGAAACTTTTCTCCCACATGAAAAGCGGGGTCATCGTCTGCCGGCCAGGCAACACCGGCGATGATTTCGTTCTGGTTGACATCAATCAGGCGGCAGAAAGGTTTGAAAGGGTCAAAAAGAAAGAAATCATCGGCCGAAGGTTGATGGAACTCTTTCCCTCGATGGCTCCTTCCGGTCTTTTCACCAGCATGCAACGAGTCTGGCAGACAGGCATCCCCCAGCACCATCCTGCCGCCTTCTTTGAAAACAACCATTCATCCGGCTGGAAACAGTATTATGCGTATAAACTTGACACCGGTGAGATTGTTGTGATTTACGACGACCTGACCAAGGAGAAAGAGGCCGAGGAAAAGGAAAAGAAGCTTGCGTTGCAGATACAGCATGTGCAGAAACTCGAGAGCATCGAGGCGCTGGCCGGCGGCATCGCCCATGACTTCAACAACCTGCTCATGGCCGTCATGGGCAATACCGACCTTGCCCTGATCGAGTTGCCTGCCTCATCGCCGGTGCGCGGCAATCTCCAGTCCATCAGAAAGGCATCTCACCGTGCCGCCGATCTGTGCAAACAGCTGCTTACTTATGCGGGCAAGGGCAATTTCAGGTCTACCAAGGTTGACATCAATGAACTGATCAGGGACACGGAGCATCTGCTGCGGATCTCCGTCTCGGAAAAAGCGCGGCTCATCTATCATTTCGAAGAAAAAGTGCCGATTATTCAAGCAGATGAAAACCAGCTGCGGCAGATCATGATCAATCTTGTCACTAACGCCTCCGAGGCAATCGGCGACATGAACGGCGACATCACCATAGCTACCGGCTCCGCTGAATGTGATCAGGATTTTCTTGACAGAAACTCCCTGACGGTGCATCTTACACCCGGTCTCTACACGTTCATTGCCGTAACCGACACCGGTTGCGGCATGGATGAGGAAACAAAAGCAAAACTTTTCTATCCCTTTTATACGACAAAATTTCCCGGCCGCGGCCTGGGAATATCAGTGGTGATGGGCATTGTCAGAAAACATTGGGGATTTATCACAATCAGCAGCGAACCGGGTCAGGGGACGGCCATCAAGGTCTTTTTCCCTGCAGTGAACACGGAATAAACAGCCGATGGAAATCTTTCAAACTAGAATGAGATAATTTGCTTTTTTGCCATTGATCTTCAGATTTCTGCCCATGACGCTTGTCATGGCCATCATATTCTTTCTTTCCCACACCCCGGGCAAGGATCTTCCCTCCGCAATCAACGGCCTGGACAAGGTATTGCACGCTATTGCCTACGGCACCCTTGCAGCAAGCTGCCTCTACGGCATGCATCCGGCGGCGAGGGACAAAAGATCCTTGCGGAGAGGAATCACGGTGGTCTTTTTCTGTTTTTTTTACGGACTGACGGACGAATTCCACCAATCCTTCATCCCTGGCCGCTCACCAAGCTGGCTGGACATTGCTGCCGACACAACCGGTGCGGCCCTGACTGTTTTCCTCTGGCACTGGTGGCGGACAAGAGGGGTCAGTCGGGGCGGGAAAACCATGGGCGTCGGCTGACGCTTTCCCACGTTTTTCCGGATCAAATCCGGTAAACTGTTCGAGATAGAGACTTGCCAGACAGGCGCACTGCAGAGGAAAAAGGAAGTATTGCAGACCGGCCAGAGGCGGAACAATCGCCGCCGCCATCCAGATAACAAACATCGGCACCATGGAGATCATCAGCAGAAAGACCAAGTGCATGAAAAAACCTTTTTCACCAACCTTGTTTTTACTGGCCTTCATGGCCTCGCCCAGAGAGAGCCCTCGATGCGCCATGAGAGGCAGCACATAGACCCACCACACCGTCATGAGAATGCCCGGCGCCAGCACCAGAAAATACCCCAGCACAATAAGCAGCGTCATGAAAAAAACAGGGAAAAGCTCTGAAAAGCGCTTCATGCCGGCAAAGATGTCATTAAACTCACACCGTTTTCCCGTCTCCAGCCACCGGATCATGATCAGCAGATAGCCGCCCATGAGCGGGCCGGTCAGTATGCCCAGAGTGAGGTATATGAGCAGCTGAACAATGCATCCGCCGACAAAGAGGACGACGAACTCTTCCTGCATCATTTCGAGCATATTCTTTAAGTGGGCCTGAAAATTCATGAGCGGTTCCTTGAAATTTTTCTGGACAACTGACGCATGCTGTTATATATTTAAGCATATACTTAAACACTCTGCAGGCAGTGAAAATCTGATTGAATCTGAACAGGGAAAGATGATCCCTTTAACAAAACCGACGGCTCAGCCTGCTTTTCACAAGGCCGTCACAATTACCTTAACAACATTATGACACGGAAACTGTATTTCACAATAATGAAGGAGAAAAAACATGCCACTTTATGAATTCCGTTGCCAGCAGTGCAACGAACCCTTTGAAGCCCTGTTGACATCCAGCTCGGCAGCCGCGCTGGATGAGGTCAAATGCCCCGAGTGCGGCAGCAAGAATGTGGTAAAAACCATCTCAGCATCAAGTTACCGCTTGGCGGGGACCAGTTCCACCCCCATCGGCAAGCCCCTCGGCGGATGCGTCTCCAGGGGAGGCTTTTCCTGAGCATAATGATTGCGGCCGGTCAGGCCTCAACAACTGTCGACATGCAGCGGAACCCGGGCAGGCCTGGTTCCGTCACGCGTCAAGCACCTGTTGTCAGAAATCAATCTTGAAGCTGTACACCCCCTCCTCCAGATGGCTCTGCACCTTGTAGCCGGATTTATTGAAAATCGACTGCATCCTCTTGTTTTCCCCCAGCACTTCCGCGGTAAAACCTGAAATACCGCTTCGTTTGGCAATAGTGATCAGATGGCGGAAAAGAAATGAGCCGATCCCCCGGTTCTGCCACTCATCGCGGACGATAAAGGCCGCCTCGGCCCGGTTTGTCCGCTCATCAAGATAATAACGTCCCACGGCGATCATCTCTTCACCATAGGCGGCCGGCAGAGTCGCGACTATGGCTACATCCTTGCGGTGATCGATATAAACAAAATTCTTGATCTGCGTATGGCCGAAACGGCTGCTTTTGCTCATGAAACGGTAATAGAGGGTCTCCTGGGACAGGGCGTAGAGAAGATCCCGGATGCTCTGCTCATCGGTGGGATGGATCGGCCGGAAAGTGATAAAGGTCCCATCGTCAAGCAGCAGAGAAGTTTTCATCTCGTCCGAGGCAACAATCATCTTGTCGCCGAAAGAGGCAAAGTCCTGGCGGATATACCTGGCCTCGATGGCTTCGTTGAACAGCTGCTCCCTGAAGTCCGGATGGGCGATGCTGATCAGGGCCAGCGTCCTCTCCTCGATATTTTTGCCGTGCAGATAGGCGATGCCGAATTCGGTGACCACATAGTGCACCTCGCCTCTGGTGGTGACAACCCCGGCCCCCCGGCTCAACCGGCAGACAATACGGGATTTTCCCGCCTTCTCATCGGTTGATGGAAGAACGATGATGGCCTTGCCGTTCTTGGAACGGGCCGCACCCCGGTTGAAGTCAACCTGACCGCCGATGCCGGAATAAAATTTTTCCCCCTCGGTGTCGGCGCAGACCTGGCCGGTCAGGTCAATTTCCAGGGCCATGTTGATGGAAACCATCTTCCGCTGGCAGCTGATGATATAGCTGTCATTGACATATTCCGTTGGTTTGAATGAAAAAAGAGGGTTTTGATTGACGAGATCATACAGTTTCTTGGTGCCCATGCAGAAACTGGTGACGATCTTGCCCTGGTCCATGGTTTTTCTTGCCCCGGTCACCGCCCCTGACTCAATGAGTCCGATGATGGCATCGGTGATCATCTCCGTGTGGATGCCAATATCCTTCTTGTCGGTCAGGTAGCGCATGCAGGCGGCGGGAATGCGGCCGATGCCCGGTACGCGGCCCAGTCCGAACTGAACGGTTGATCCGTCTTCCACCAGCGAGGCGACGTGCTTGGCGATCTTTTTTGACACCTCAGCCATGGGCTTTGACTCCCTTTCAATGACAGGGATATCGGCCGGCACCAGAATGTCAAGGTCAAAGATGTCAAGCAGGGAATCGCCGAAGGTCCAGGGCATCTGTTTGTTCACCTGGGCAATGACCAGCGAGCCGTTTTCCGCCGCGCTTTTGACGATGTCCACTGAAATGCCCAGGCTCACCTTGCCCAGGATGTTCGGCTCAGTCACCTGAATCAACACCACATCAAGGGGCAGCTGGCCGGACTTGAAAAGCAGCGGAATATCGGAGAGCAGCATGGGAGTGTAACTGCCCAGCCCCTCCTGAATCAGGCCGCGCACATTCTGGCCGATAAAAAAACTGTTTACCGAAAAACTGTCGGCAAGCTTGGGACTGGCATATGGGGCACCGCCCTTGGTCAGCAGATGGACGATCTCCACATCCGCCAGTTCCCCGGCCCTTTTTGTCAGAGCATCCACCAGAAGCTGGGGCTCGCCGCAGCCGGTGCCGATGAAAACCCGGTGCCCGCTTTTGACATGGGAGACGGCCTTCCTGGGGGTGGCGATCATGTCCTCATATTTTTCCTGCCAATTCGGGTCGTACTCTACTGTTGCTGGCTGCTTCATACATTCAACCTCAATTTAACAATGGGGCTATGGAATAGAAACTAGCGGGCCTGCGAAGCAATACTATGCCTAAAGAGGCCGCAGGGTCATGCGGGCATCGGCGACAATCGCCGCTCCACCGATTTCTCCGACAATAAAAGGATTGATATCAAGTTCCTGAATCTCGGGGAAATCAGTGGTCAGCTGGCTGATACGCTGCAGCCCGTTGGCGATGGCCTCCAGATCAACACCTTTCTGTCCCCTCTTGCCCTTGAGAATTTCATAGGAGCGGGTGGCAATCAGCATTTGCACAGCCTCTTCCGAGGTGATGGGCGCCAGATGAAAAGTGACATCCTTCATGACCTCGACAAAAATACCGCCCAGACCGAACATCAGCATGGGGCCGAACTGGGGATCGCGGCTCATGCCGATGATGACCTCAAGGCCGGTGTCCACCATCTTCTCCACATAAACACCCTCAATCCGGGCATCCGGCGCCTTTTCCCTGATACGGAGCATCATCAGATCATAGGCATCCCGCACCTTGCCG
>Ga0180007_10006052_pt1 | contig 11972 bp, 20 predicted proteins | sample MM_PC_MetaG_FD_121122 | JGI IMG/M metagenome (GOLD analysis project Ga0180007, IMG submission 121122) | Groundwater microbial communities from the Aspo Hard Rock Laboratory (HRL) deep subsurface site, Sweden - MM_PC_MetaG | ecosystem: Environmental > Aquatic > Deep subsurface > Groundwater...
CCATTACAGTAGTCTTCCGTGTCCCATTCGGTTGCATCGATAGATCCACCCGTGGGACTTGTCTTCACATGAAATACAACGTTGCCCGTCGCGGCTGTTGCGAATTCGCATTCAACGGTCAGCGCCCAATCGTCATTGTCGGTTAGATCTATGACGGCGCATTCGGTGCCCGCGACGGTTGCCGGAACGGTGCTAACCGCTGCCAGCGTCGCCTCATTCATCGCTGTTTGATTCTGATAGTTGGACATCGTCTGCCCCCTAAATCCTTCCGTATTTGTCTGCTAGCCTCACCACGTCGTCTAGTTGTGGTGTTGATACCTCTAAGACAACGCAATCATCCACTGCGGTCATCCTATGCCGCACTCTCGGAGCGATATGTTCAACCTCTCCGTCCCTCATCTCTTTGGTGACAAGAATTCCATCCTCATCTATCGTCGTCATTGATAGTGCCCCGCTCATTATCCGCAGCGTCTCCTCTTTCGTCTCGTGGTATTGCAGAGACAGCGATTCGCCCGCGTTGATGAATAGAAGCTTTCCAGCATACTTACCCGTCAGCGCCCATAGCTCTTCATATCCCCATGGTTTCTCAATGCGCATGGCGAATCAACCCTGTCAGCATTGCCACTTTCTCTGGCAACAGTTCGTCTGTCTTAGCCTCAACGTTCAGCCTCAGCAGCGGTTCCGTGTTAGATCCGCGCACATTGAACCACCAGTCTCCGAACTCAACGGATAGTCCATCCATCTGCGATACGTCGCAGCCTGAAAACTCATCCATGAGAAACGCGATAGTCTCAGCAGTGTCGCGCACCTCAAAATTGATCTCACCAGAAAAATTGATCTCACCAGAATGGGCGTATTTGTTGAGCGGATCAACTAGATCGGCAAGCCGTTCACTAGTCTCCGATAACAGTTCCAAAATATGGAGCATTGCCAGAATCCCACTCTCACAGTTGAAGAAGTCTCGGAAATAGAAGTGATACGATAACTCACCGCCGAAGAGTGCCCCGTGTTTCGCCATCTCTTGCTTGATGAATGCGTGGCCCACCCTTGTTCGTATGGGCTTGCCACCACATTCGGCAATGATCTCAGGCACAATCTTGCTGGATCGAAGATCGTACAGGATGATATTCGGACCATTCTCTCTTAGTAGCTTGCAGGCAATCAGCACAGTAAGCAGATCTCCGCGCACGGTCCTGCCATTCTCATCAATGAAGCACACTCTGTCGCCGTCGCCGTCAAAGGCAATCCCGATAGATCCTATATCCATGTTGTCTTTGAGATATCTCAGATTGTCCTCAATCAATGGATTAGGATCATGGTTTGGGAAGGTTCCATCCGGCTCAAAGCATAGTTCATTACATGAGATTCCGAGACGATTCAATACGTCGCGCACAACAGGCCCGACACTGCTATTCCCGGCATCGATGGTCAAGGGGCGATCAAAGTTAAAGTGAAACCGTTTGGTGAAGAATTCAGAGTATCGTTCGCTCATATTCTCTGAGGTCGGATCACTCCACAAATCAGCCGCTAGATCGTCACTGGCCATATCACGAATGTGCGTCAATTCGTCTCCAACTAATGGGACAGCGCCCGCCTTCACCAGCTTGAATCCGTTGTATTCTTTCGGGTTGTGTGAAGCCGTAACCATGACGCCGCCAGCAGCCACCAGCTCGTTCACCGCGAAGTACAACATCGGTGTAGTGCATTGCCCGATGTAGGCTGCTTCTCGTATGCCAGAACAGACAGCGGCAGCTAAAGATGACGAGCTTCCCCTCGCATCACAACCAACGACAATAGCGCCCGGCGGCAACATGGAATCAAGCGCATAGCCTATTCTGCGAGCCACAGACTCGTCTATTTGAGATGGATATATTCCGCGAATGTCATTCGCCTTGAAGATGCTAGGTGTCAAGGTAGGCATAGCCCACCTCCCCGATATATCTGAATACAGCGGGCTTCATAGTGGTATCTACAACTTCGTATCCACCCATCCACCCAATATACAGCAGGTCAGACACTGTTGTGCATTTCGCCTTCAGAATCCGCTTAATCTCTTGTTTGAGTTCATATACACATTGCTTCGGGTTGATGTTGACTGAATCTCTAGTTACCCATATGTTACACGCCAAACTACAGATGAACATCTGCGCTGGTGTTCCGTTGGTTGAGATGCCAAAGAATGGAGCCGGGCCTTCTGATTGAGGAACTTCGCTTGGGTCAGTAAACGTTACCATCGGACGATTCGGACCAGAATCGTACCATCCGGTTGAGAACGTCGGCGTAATAGAGCTAGTATTCGCAGTAGTCCAATACGTTGACAGGAGATCCATGATGGAATTCTTAGGATCGTTCATTAGCCCTCTCAATCAATTCGGAGCTGGATGCAACCTTGCCGCCACCGACTCCGAACACCATCTCAACTCCAAGCCGCTCACAGACAGCCGACTCTGGAATGGTTTCCGCTGTCTGATCCCCGCCATTGGCGAATACAAACTGAGTGTCTACATCATAGTTCGCACCCTGCGTTAGTAAGACGATTCTCTCAATCGACGTACATACCGAGCTGTCTACGTCGCACGATAAGATAGCAATATCAACACATTTCAGCGCATCGACAAGGCGCACTCTATCAACTTCCGGCATGAACTCAATGCGGCCCTTCAATCTCACTTGCTCATCATTGTTGACGATAACGATCAGGCGGTCGCCGAGCTTTCGCGCGGCCTCCAAGTAATCAAGATGTCCGACGTGACATGGATTGAAGTACCCGCTGGCAATTACCGTTTTCATGCTCTGTTCCTTTCCGTCACAACAACCAGTATTCCGTTGTCTAGCTTGTCTTTCTGAATCGCCGTGTAGGTAGATCCGTCGTCCACAATCTCGCTTGCCTGTGTGCCGCTTCCGTCACTAACCGACACTGTAGAGGCAACAGTCGCGCCAGATGGCCATATCTCTTGAGGAAAGTAGAATATCACGTCCCCGGTAGGTACCGCCCCAGACGCATCACGATCAATTCCAGAACGCCGCGCATCCATCTCTCGAATCGCCTTGAGCGTGCTGTTCGTCGCTGTGAGCGTTGCGTCGCCATAGGCATCCTTTCCACCTTGCGCCCAAGCCTTGAGCACAACGTTGTGGCCATGCTTCTCGATGTGTCGGCGGCCTTGGTCATTGCTCACATTTTCTCCGCGTCGATGGATCTCTTGAGATGTCCTGTGTCAACAGCAACAAACCTCTTTCCGTAGTATTCAATCCGCAGCGCAATCAGTCGGATGAGATCGTTTAGGCTCTTTGCCTTCGTCATCAATTCAGGAATATCCGCATACGCCCTATCAACTGCGGGCCGCATGTACGGCTGTGCGTTTGATCTTGCAGTGCCTAGTTCTACATACGCGGCATACTCTGTATTAGTGAATGTATGCCACGGCTCAACCGGCCCAGGTATCGCATTCTGAAACATCTTGTTGACGGCGGTAAATCCGATGGCAGACATCACAAGGCTCATGGCGTCTTCATCTCCCCATCTTGCGCGACGTATCCCAAGCTGGACATCGACGCCCTCAATAGATTTTTGCCCAATTTCACCAACGTGCCAGTAGAATCCAACAGCAATGCCATCTGTCCATACCTAGTGAACTCAAGGCCCATGCCTGTCTTGCCCTCATAGGTAAATGACGTGGGACCGATAGTGCTTTTGGATGCCCGCTGATCGCGCATAGACGCGAAATGAGCAGCTAACCAGCACTCGATCTCTTCAAGAGTGGCAGCGGCGAGGGAGGAATCTGCCGCCGCCACTCGATCTACCAGTTGGCCCGCTGGTAGTATGAACGCATCAAGGTCAGTGAGATCTGTTTCCAGTATCGCCTTGACCTCTGCTGTCGTCGTCCTAGCCATTGTCTAGCTCCTCTAGCGTCTTGGCCCCTTTGCTGATGTTGCACGTATCGCAAGCAATCGCCAGATTCGACGGTCGATGTGCCCCGCCTCTTGATAAAGGAACCTTGTGATCAACGTGCCTATGGCCAATAGGAATCAGTTCTCCACATAGATAACAGCGAATCACTAGATCTTCCTTTGATTGGCGATAGATCTCCTTGATCTCCATTAGGTTGCCAGCAGTCGCCCCCATCAGCATTGCGCGTCTTGCTGCTGATTTGGCCGCGTTCTCCGGCAAGTGCGTTTCGCGATATCTCTTCCCGGCCTCGTGAGAACGATCTCTGTTCGCTTCAACCCATGACTGCTGCTGCTTATGGACTAGATCCTTATTCTCGGCACGGTATTCGGCCAGATAATCACGCCGAACGTCTTTATGCTCATTGTCATACATGGATTGATACGCTGCTATTTCTTCTCGATGAGCAGCGTAGTATTTCTCATTCATCTTATAGCAGCGCTCTCTTGCGCCATGACACAAATACCGACGGACAGAAGAGGAAGACACTCCAATGGCATCGCCAATAGCCTGCCAAGATAAGTTGTCGGCGCGCATTTGTCGCGCGTCTACTATCTGTCTGTCCGCCAGTTTGCGCATACTCATCTTTCCTCTATTCTATTTAACTTCCCGACATGTTGTCGTCATACGCTACACCACAATTGCTGTCCGAATCAGACTTGATTCTCGCAGCCATTGCAGCCATAACCTTGAAGTTGGATTGCATTCCGCCGTAGGTATCCCACTCGACTACCATGATGTCTACGCCAACTGAGAGGTCTACCGTTGCTCGTGCCATCTCGACCAAACAGAGATCGCCTTGCGGCAACACGGCAGCTAACTTGACATCTTCAATCGAAGCGATTGACTTCAAGATTTGTAAGTAGCTGCGATCCGCATAGCTATCCCGCGCACGAAGATCATTGAACTCTTTCGGCGAAAGGTAGAGAATGAACGGACCGTAGTGGAACTTGGCCTCAAGTGCGGCAATGAGCTTCACAACATCCTTCTCGATGTTTGCCGGGGTTCCAGTCCATGCGCCAGATAGAGCAACTTCCACGGAGTTCGTGTAGTTGATGTATCCGAGCAGACTATGCCCGCCTGAAACAACCGTCGAGCCGTTGAATAGCGTATCTTCCAGCTTATCAACGACCTTTTGGGTAGCCTGTTCTACCATCGTGACGTCAATAGGCTCGCCATACTGCTGCATTGCCTGGAGCTTTCGCGCCGGTATCTGGAAGTCAACGTGCGTAATCGGAATCGGAACCGCGACTTCGGAAAACTTCGGCGCATTCTGTGCGCCCTGCGTAATCCCGTGCATCGACTGTTCTGCCGAGTTCATCGCACTCATCGTCTGCCAGTAGTCGTACATCTTGCCCAGTCCGCCAAGATTGCGAACCAGTCCACGGCTCTGAAGATCGGCGATCCCAACTAGCCTGCGCTGTGCTACCTGAACCACGGCGGCATCAATCGCAATCCACGCATCGTGAGGCAGCGTTGCATTCGTTCTCAATGCCTTGCCAATATCCCAGTTATTTGCCTTGAGCTTTTGGATGATATTTCCACCACCGCTCATCGATTCCAACGAACTTGCTACTTGTACGTTGCCAATCATCATAGCACCTCGATTGTAAACTGCGTCAAGCCAGGATCAGCCGCAATCGTCGCAGCCTCTAGCACAATGCCAAGCCCTGGCGTGCCCGCAATGGCTGTCCCAAGATGCACGAATCCAGCGGCTGTTGCGAATACTACGTTGCCAACGGCCACCGTCGCCAGCGCAGCAGACGTTCCATAGACCACAACCTCATCTCCAGGATTCGGAACGATGAACGGGATCAAGTCTCCGCTTGCATACGTTCCGTCTACCGGGACGGTTCCGCTCTCAATGACAACCCTCAACGTCGGCTGTAGTGTGCCAGACTGTACCTGAATGCGCGTTGAACTTGCATACTCAACTAGCATTCCAGGCAACACAGCGGCGTCCATCAGCCACTCTTTCTGCAAAGCCCCTTCAGGCTTCGACCGCACCAATACGGTTCTCTGTAGCGTATGAAATTGTCCCATGATTACTCACCAACCTTTCGTAGTACAATCGACGGAGGTGCAGGTACTTGCTGCACTGGACCACGCGGCATCCCCGCGCCGAAATAGTTGCCGGGTGCGAAGTTCGCCACCAGCTCTTTGAGCAAGCATGGTGAAGCTGCTTCTAGCACCTCTTTCGATAGCGTGCAGCGTTCGTTCGCTACTAGAGCCGCGACTAATCCACTATGCTCTTCCGCAACTTCTGCCTGCTTGTTCTTGACGAATCGCGCAATGTCTCCAAGCCTCACGCCGTCAATGACCGTCTCTGCGTTTACAGCAGGCACAATCTCTTCGGCCACAGCTTCAACCGTCTCTTCTACCACTTCCGTCACCTCTTCAACGTCTTCCTGTTTGCTTCGCTCGTGAAGCAAGGAAACCGCCTCGTCTGATGCGCCTTCAAGAATGGCCGCGTCTACGCCGCTCTCGACCAATTCCGCTACCATCGCGTCTCTGTCCATTGTATTCACCCCTAGAATCATCTTCCTGAGTCGTTTTAATAGACTCAACTCGCACTTATCCGCGTTCGCTGTTTGCTTCCCCATCTTGAACTCCTTCTCCAACAACGCCCGCGCCTTCGTCTGTGCGGACTCCTTTGCTGCCTCTGGTATGTCTGCTTGCGCTCCCCGCCCGCCCAATACTGCTTTCAGAGCATTCTCGTTTAGCTTATCCGTGCTCGGATTCACCACGGGAAAGAATATGAGGTCACGGGTATCGTCAGCCGTTGCCTCACCAAGCAGGGACTTGCTGGCGATCCACGCCTTAACCGCGATAGGCAACTCTTTCGTGATTGAACTCTCAGGCTTATCTCCGCCTGTATGTTTCACATACCCGGCGATCATGTCAGCCAACGACGGCGCTTCCCATGCCGAGCTTTCTGTCCCGTCATATTCTGGTGTTCTAGCTTCGCTCCTGATGTTCGCTTGAATCTCTTGGTTCACCCGTGGCGCTCCGCATCCGTCAGCCCACGAGCACGCCCCAATCTCTCCGGGAAGCAACGCGAGATGGTCGGGTTTTAGATTTCTGGCTATAGCCTCATATCGTTCCCCATTGAATACACCAGAGGCTTGTTCTTCATCATTGAAATACGCGGTTGATACTTCAAGCGGCTTCCCTTCTCTCAGCAGATTGACTACCGCCGTGCCACCTTCTCCGCTGCTAAGCGCCTTCTCAATATCCACCCACAGCTCGCCTTTCAGCTTCACATCGTTGCCGGAGATTTCATATCGCGCATTGTAGAATCTGCCAACAACATCGCTCTCAACTACCGCGACCGTTCTGGCAGATCCAGATCCCTCTTTGGGGTGCGATACCGGAAGAGGGATATCGTTCCATAAATCAACAGGCACGTCCAGCAGTTCCTCGCTAGATAGATATATTTTGTTCAGCACGCCATTCTTGACAGCAACGACGGGAGCTACCAAATACACGCGGCCGTCTAGCGTCTCTTCTCTCACCTCAGACGTGAATACTTGCATCGTTACTAGCTTGCTCATGCTTCCTCCCAATCGCGAGGAAGAGATTCAATGTTTCTTCCATCACTCCATCCTGGGCGCTGCCTCTCAATGAATTCTACTGCCGCCACTCCAACTAAATCTCCAACGGATGGTTGCTCTCTACCGTGCCCGCAACATGCGCCATCAACACCATCAAGATGCCCAAGACACGCATCATGGCCTTCTATTGTCGGGGGCTTCCCACATCGAGCACATGGACGCGAACTATCATCATGGTAAGATGGAAGTAACGTATCGGCCCATAGCCATTGCTCTCTATCTTCGTCATAGACAACTCGATGCCCTCTTACCATTCCTTTTGCTCCAAGCTTGCTCATACCACAGGCCCCCAGGCGCATCCGCAATTACAATGAGCGGGCAAGACCCCGTGCGCCTCATCCGTCTTGAAAATCGTCCCGTCACCTTCAGGGCATACGTTGCTCGGACATAGCCCGCCGCTGTAGATCCACTCAACCTCTTCTACTTTGAAATCTGTGTAGCGGTTCAATGTCGCCTCATCTAGCGCGTATGCCGTCTCAGTTCGTGCAATCGTTCGCGCACGAGTCAGCCCGATGTTTTTCACCACACCATTTCGTCCAGCAAGATCAGAGGCAATCGCTCGTGGATTCTTACCCTGTGCTAATCCATCAGCCAGCACTCGTGAGATATCCTTGTCCATCGCGGCGGTGACACCCTTGAGCGCGTTGAAGTTGCGCGTGTACATCAGACCAAGCGCATCGGCATGAATGGGGCCGCCCAGTATCGCGCCAATCGCCCCACTGTCAGGCGGCGAGATACCCAGTTCCTTCATCTTCTTATCTGCCCATTCAATCCCCTTGGAGTAACTGCGCTTTACATAGATCTTCTGCCAGCCTGTATGGACAACCGTTGTCCGTCCCTCATAGCTTACGATCTCAAGAATTCCCTTGTCTTCTTGCGCGGCAAGCCACTCCATGAACTTCGTTACCTTCTCTGCCTTTTGCGGATAGTCGTATGCGTTGGCAACCAATCGCCCACCTAGGAATTCATCGTCGATGATCTTCTCGTTGATTTGCTGGGCAAGCTTTCCGAATCGCTTCACCATCTGAGCCTCATACTGATCCTGAACAGGCTTCAGTCTAAGATTGATCTCTTGTGGCGCATTGGCGATAAGGCTACCAGTTGTTGGCATTCTTCAACTCCGCAAACATCGTGACCGCTTCGGGGTTCTCTTCATCAAGTACGTTGGTCACAAGCGTTCCTTCTCTCTCGGGAGGGAAGCCCAGCGCCTCTCGCAACTCAGATTCGTCGAACATATCAAGCGGCTGGCCAGCGGTGATCTTGCTGATTGCATCTGCCGTCTTCTGGTATACGTTCGCTTGCTCTTCATCGGTGAGTGTGAATAGGTTTGGCCATTCGACTTTGTATTTTCCGTCCTTTGGTGCATCAAGCGCTCCGACACTCAGAAGGCGATCGACTAGCGCCTCCAAGATATTCGGCTGCGCAAATTGCACCTGACGGCCTTCTATCCGCCCTAGCCAGTTGGCTTCGTCCTGTGACGACGCAAGGTTCCCTCTCTCGCTTCCAAGCAGGATTCTCTGAGGGATGCCCGTCTTCCCAGAAATGATCTGGATGAGGATCTTGAACACCGCGCTTGGGTCTTCCGGCTTTGCGCCTAGTTCCTTGAAGTCAATCCCATTTGCCGCAATGAACCGTTGCAAGTTATGAATATAGTTCTGCAATTCTGTCTTAGCATCGGCCAGATCGCCATCTTCCAGCTCGTATCCTTCCTTCGCGGACATCACATAACCCTTAACGACCGTCTGCCAGAACGCCTCAGCCGAACTGCCCACCACTTTGTCAAGGTCTTCTAGGCGGTTGAAGACCTTCTGCAACCGTGGTTCGCCGAACACTTCATTCTCAAGCAAGCCCTCTGCAACGTGGATAACTCGCGTCCAGTGCACTATCTGTTGGCTTGCTGAGAAGCCCTTGACGACGTTGCTGCTCATGTCGATCCTGTATGTTTTAGGGCGTCCGAATCGTGGGCTGTTTACGTCGGTATCGTATGTGTTCACCGTTGCATAGACTTCGCTGAATGTGGACAGATAGATGACATCTTGGGCAGACGCCACTCTTTCCAGCGGCTCCGAGAGTTGTCCATCCTTTGTGCCAATTAGCAGCACGCCATAATGTCCAATGCCAGATAGCCGGTCCACTCGCTCAAGGTATGAGAAGACCTTCAACCGCCGCACTATCTCTTCCCAGCCAGTGATAAATTTGGACTTGCCTTCTGATCCATCTGCAAGCGTGGGGGATTCGCGCCATGTCGTCTTAGCGGGCGCATCGACAATGACGCTCGCAAGATCGCGCCTATCGTAGTATGTCTGATACTGCTCTAGCGTTGGTTCTTTCGTGTATCCGAGGTTGGTATCAATGTCTCTCTCATTGATGAACTGCATACCTGCTAGGCGAGAAATGACATCCCGCGCCTGAGTATCAACTGCTGTATTGGCTTTTAGTTCATTGGCCGCGAGCGGTGTCCACCGCCCTCTCGCATCTCTACCCATCATGCCCCCCAAGACGAAAAGCGACCCTGATTGTTCGCGCTCAGAGTCCTTACAAATGCGCTTAGCTTAATCTAGCACGCGCATTGTCTTGGTACAATAGGATGTCAGCGTTATCTCGTACCCATTCGTCACCTTTTGGGCATTTCGCCCTTGTTCTCGTGCTGCTTCTTTCGCTCTCCCCGCGTCCGCCACAACACGTCCAACAAATACTCGTTCACCATGTTACACGCCGTCATGACGGTTACTCGTCCGTGGTGCTGTCCTTCGATCTTACGGTATCTCTCTAGCATCTCGGCGCGTTTCGCCGCGTTTGGCTTTCTCTTCATTGTGTCAATCTCTGCGATCAAAGCAGGCAAGCACGCTAGGCTTGTGCGGTATTTGTAGCGGTCAACGTGTCTCATCGTGCGGATACTCCTTGCGATAACGCTCGATGATCTCCCATGCAGACTTGATCTTGTCTGGCTCATTCACGTTGTTGTGCGCGGCTATTCGCGTCATCTCTTCTAGCGCGTCAAGCAAGGTCAGTATGATGTCTTTCCTGCTCATGTCCCTCCTTTTCTCTTCCTGGCGCCATACCAGCAACAGAAGATCCAAATAGGCGCGAAACTGTGTGTAAGCATTGCGGGCGCATAACAACTTGGAGATAGGAGGTCATCATCTCTCAGCCTCCTTACTGGACAGCGCGGCTTCGATTGCGTGCAGAGCTTCTCTCTGTGCCCACAATGGATTCCCAACGATGTTCAATGTGAAGACCGGTCCGCCTTGATTGGCCAATTCATGACACTCCATTCGGGCGGTGCGGAATATTGACTCTGCAGCTATTCTGACAGGCGAGCATGTGAATCCGCGTTGATAGCCATTCAGAATTTCCTTGCCGATTGCCCTTATCAAGGCGTTAAGGCTATTCAGTGAATCAACGACAAACGAAACATAGCCAAGTGTTCTCCAGGGCATTGATTCCTCTTCATGTCCAGCGCAGCTATGTAGTGTCTTCACTCCCGGCTGATCGTTTAGCAGACGCACCAATGGCCTGATTTCAGGATCGATCTCATCCCAGGGAATTCGCGGCCCACTCATTTAGATCGCCTTCCTGAGTTGTTGGTATAAAGCCCTTCATTATTCACACTCCTCTCCCTGTTCTAGTCGATCACGTGGAACGCCGGTTATCGTCTCCTTCCAACAGAAAATCGCTAGTCCAATAGCCATGTACAACAAGGGATATGCAAGCGGAGAAATGCCAACTATAACCGCTACCCATATTGGAATGTATTCTGGAAGATTGCCTGAGTCTAACATCATGGCGCTAGGGATTGCACAGAATAAACAGAGAAGCCATCCTGCTGCTGCTAATACGGTTTTCATTCTTGTTCCTCCTTATTCACGACGATCACGCTTAGGCGCACACTCAACCTCCAAGGCACCATCCGCGTATCGTCGTCCCTTCCTTCGTACTTGCCACCATCGCCCCACGTTGCCATCGGGTTGCGCGTTGAGGCGGTGCCGGAATCGTCCATTAGCTCGCCATTGCCAGGATGAAGGAACGAACAGTTGCCTTGGTATCCGATTCGTCAGTGTCGCACGCGGTCCAGCATTCATCATCGTTTCGATAGAAAGATGCGAACCACTCAGTTTCGCCTGAGCACCTTTCAATCATGAACCCCAGGCCGTGCTTGTCACATGCAAAATCCACTAGCTCCCATACCGCTTTCCTGTCGTTGGGGTAGTCGGGGGCATCCTCCATAAGTCTTTTGCCGTTCTTCCACCAGCAATCAATTGTCCCGTGCATCAGCCACCCAGCGATGACCTCTGGCTCGTCTAGTTTAATCCATCCAGCCAACTCAGCCGCCTTGATACGTAACTGCTCGTCCGTCATTGCCTTTACTTCTTCACGCGTCATCACTCCTCCTTCAACAGAAACGTCACCGG
>Ga0180007_10006053_pt1 | contig 11971 bp, 18 predicted proteins | sample MM_PC_MetaG_FD_121122 | JGI IMG/M metagenome (GOLD analysis project Ga0180007, IMG submission 121122) | Groundwater microbial communities from the Aspo Hard Rock Laboratory (HRL) deep subsurface site, Sweden - MM_PC_MetaG | ecosystem: Environmental > Aquatic > Deep subsurface > Groundwater...
AGCAATGATAGGTGTAGTAACAGGAGATGCTATTGCTTATGGTGCTGAGTATACTTTTAATGCAGCAACGACTACAGATGTTTCCTGCGCTGCTCTGGATACTACCCATTTCGTGGTGGGCTATATGGATGATGGAGGTGCCGACTATGGCATAGCAATGATAGGTGTAGTAACAGGAGATGCTATTGCTTATGGTGCTGAGTATACTTTTAATGCAGCAACGACTACAGATGTTTCCTGCGCTACTTTAGATGCTACCCACTTCGTAGTAGGGTATCGGGGGAACACCTATGGCCGTACAAAAATAGGCGTAGTCACAGGAGATGCTATTGCTTATGGTGCTGAGTATATATTTAATGCAGCATCTACCTTATATGTTTCCTGCGCTGCTCTGGATACTACTCACTTCGTAGTAGGATATGAGGATTCCAATGGATATGGTAATGCAATGATAGGTGTAGTAACAGGAGATGCTATTGCCTATGATACTGAGCATACTTTTAATGCAGCATATACCGCCCAGATCTCTTGCGCTGCTCTGGATACTGCTCACTTAGTGGTGGGCTATCAGGATGTAGGAGGTGACACTTATGGTCAGGCAAAAATAGGAAGCATTCCATTAGAAGGCTGGGCAAATATTGCTAAAGTGTATGGAGTCGCATCAGCAGGAATAGCCACTGTTGATGGTGTGGCCGTAGCAGGTATAGCCAAAATAGATGGAGTAGCGGTATAAATGAATCTATTATCAAGGAGACTCTGGAGGATTTACAAAGAGATATTAAGCGATCTCCTTGGCTTGGGATTTACAGCATGGATATTATTCTTCCTTGTGATGACCGCTGTAGACGGGAAGGTGTACTTTTATGAGGACAATGAGGCAATCCTCTGCACCGAGATTGTGTTTAGTGTGCTGATCGCAGGGCTTTTCATTGAGAGAACCGTTGATGATCTGAGGAGATTACGGAGGTGGGTAAATGGTAGAAAAGACACAGAATGAACTGACCCCTGAGCCAGAACCCATAGAGAAATAAAATGGCTGTAGACAGTAATACTTATGGAAGCGTGACCGCAATAGAGCGATTGATCGGTGATATCGTTGGTAGCCGGACGTTCTCCGTTTCCACCGTGCCGACTACGACTCAGGTTGAGGCAGAGCTAGATGCGGTGGCTGCTGAGATCAATGCTCATTTGGATGCCCATGGATACACTGTGATAATCGTTACTGCAAGTTACCCTCACGCTTACAATGCGGCTGTAGCGGCGAACAACTACGGAGCTGCTGCTCGATTATTGGCTACAATTCCATCGTTGTCTTATGATCCTGAACTCGAAAGTGGCCAGACTAGACCTCAAATGTACGAGAATCGCTTAAAGTCCTTTCTGAAGAAGATTGAGAAGCATCAGATCAGGGCAGGAATGAGAGTACATCCATTCGATAATTTCAAGGTTGGGTCTCGGTATGATGAAGACGGTAATGAGAAATTACCTTTATTTACTCGGTCCCTGCACGATACTCCAGGTAGAAGGACTCTAACAGAATAAAAAGTATGATTAATTTAGAATATGACGACCATGGCTTGGGCGACCGATTTAAGGATATCGATAACCGGCTCAAGATCGGTATCAATGACGGATTGCGTGCTATTGGGAAGACTTTTGTCCCATCAAAGGGAACAGGGCCATTGGCTGATGCCACTCCAGTTGGTAGGGATTCTCAAAAAGGCGTGACACGAACCGGAGACCGGCTGAAAACGTCAACGATATTCCAAGTGCTTGATGGTCTCAGCGGACCAAATCCTAGAGTCGAGATTCGCCAGGGAGCCCGATCAATGAAAGGTGTTTTTTACGGGCATTTTGTTCGAGAGGGACGAGGGCCAGTGAGACCAGTTCGGGCAAAGGTATTAAGGTTTAAAATCGGTGGGCAATGGATTTTTACTCAATTTGTAAAAGCCACAAAACCGAATCCGTATCATAAGAGGGTGCTTGAAAAGGAACAGTCAGCAGTAGACCGAATAGTGGAACGCATGGGTGAGAAGGTAACGACTTATCTGGCAGGTACAGCATGAGTTACACAATAATTGAGGCAGCGCTTAGTACCGTGATCCAAAAGTTATCAGGATACAGCTCTACTAACGTTGCTTGCGGGGATTACCGGATACTCGGAAGCGGCCAGGATAAGGCGGTGGTGCTTCAGCCCGGGGCTTTCATCCGTAACCAGGCTGCCGAAAGCTGGATGCGCACTCAATGGAATATCAATATCGAACTCTATATTGCTTATGGGGGGGAGATATCAACAGTTGCAGGGAATATCAGATCAGAGAGGCAAACCATCATGGATAAAATCGACCAATACCCAACCCTCGATGGCACAAGCGGGGTTGTTCTAGCGAGGCTAAATGCCGGTAATGAGCCGGAAGTCTGGCAAGTTGGGGCCCAACAATTTTGGAAACAGGTTTTGACCTGCGTTATCGAGGAACGATTAATAGTAGATATACAGGAAGACCCATACTAAGGAGGTGATCAATGTGGAGTTTTAAAAAAATACAAGTCGGACTAGAGGCTACAGCGGGAACTAAGGTTGCGGCAACCTCAAAGCTTATGGGGAGGATGACAACCACACCCCAGAATACGAAGCATAGGCCAGAGGATGAGCATGGTAGCCTTGCGCCGTACCATCGCACCGTAATAGTCGGGGAACAGGTAGAGCACACCTTTGAGGGCGATCTGACCTTTGAGCAAGTCATGTATTTACTGGCTGCCTGTATAGAGGGCCAGGTTGAGGGGGACACTGCCACACCAACGGGAGTGAAGCATGGTGACGCTGCAGCATTCGATGACATGACCAATGCCTTCGATGACAGCACATCAACAGATCACACGCTAGTTGGTTTTGTAGCAGCCGAAGATTATCTGTATATTCGATCTGCAACGAAATTCAGGGCTGTGAAGGTCAACATGGGTGCTACCGTAAATGCAGTAGCGGCCACCTTGACGATTACATGCTCAGATGGGGCAAGCGGGTGGCTGGCCTGTACGCTGGTGAAGGATGGGACATTGGATGCTGCGGGCAGCACCAAGACGCTTGCCAAGGATGGCACTATCGAATTCACTCCCCATGCTTCGTGGGCCACTGATGATGTCGATAGCGATAATGGGTACTGGATTCGGATAGCCATCAGCGCCAATTTAACCGCTAATGTTTTAATTACTGAAATTGACGTTGTGGCCTTTATTACGGTTTGGACCTTCGAGCCTGCGTTGACCTCGGCCAATACGCCACAATCACTGACAATTGAGGACGGTGACGATGTGCAGGAATACGAGAGCGAATATGGAGTGGTGAGCGAAATGACGATTAGCGGGGAGCTTGATTCTGTGCTGCTGATGAAGGCAACTTTATTCGCAAGGAATCTATCCCCCAGCTCATTCACGACTGGGCTCTCGAATCCGGCAAGTCTCGAAAGCGCCTTGATGAATAAGACGAAGGTTTTTGTTGATACCTCAGGGGCAGCGATCGGCAGTAATGAACTCTCGGCGACGCTGATTAGCTTCAGTTTCAAGATTCCAGGCTTCAAGCCGGTGAAACACGGCGGGGCAACTTTGTATTTTGATTCGGTACTCGATCTGCCAAAAGCCGTTGAGCTTTCAATGAAGTTGAAATTCACATCATCTGTGGAGGCGCAGAGGCTACTGGAGGCAGCAGGAACACGAGGCTACTTTCAAATTCTGACTACCGGGTCATTGATCGCGGGTTCGGATTACAACAAGCTAACTATCAATCTGGCTGGTACATACGATGCCTGGGGGCCGCTCACAAATCAGGATGGAGAGACGGTAGTGGATATCACTGTAGTCGGTGAGTACGATCCGACCTGGACCAAGTTGTATCAGGTCATAGTCAATAATGAAACGGGGATGCTAGTATAACCTACAGAGGAGGGAATATGGGTCACATAATCTACGATGATGAACTGGACACTATCACATTTGATGATGGTGAATGGGTTAAGATCAAACGCAAGATGAGCTATGGCGATCACGAGCGTCTTCAGAAGGAGATGTTCAGGCTGACCATCAATGCCAAGAAAATACAGGAGGGGGAAAATATTGACATAGGCAGCATTAATGACATTGAACTGAGAACAGGCCAATTGATAATGCTTGAAATCAATATTAAGGAATGGGGGATTACCGGCCGGAATGGTGTAATGCCTTTGATTCCTGAAAGCATAGCGATGCTGGATCAGGATACCGCTGAACTGATTTTAAGCGAAATCGGGCAAAGGAATCCACCGGGAAAAAAAGCCAAGAAGGGGCGATAGACGATAGGCTGTTATCGTTCCTCGAAGGCCATGGCAAGAAAGTTCCGGCAGCATATAAGGAATATCTGATTTGCAAAATGATGCATTGGGACTACAAACAATTGAGAGCACAGGATCAGGAAGATATCGATAATGCTTGGCTTTACCTTAATACCGAGGGTACGCACAGACAAAGGGAAGCCGAGAAAATGAAAGGAAGATGAACTGGTTGGGAAGGAACCACAAAAATTTCTTGATGGCAGGATGCGCATGTATGATTCTGTCATTATTTTTAATGTTACTTGGGGGCTTTCTAATCTTGCTGGCGATGATGTGAAATGGCAGTAGATAAAGCAGTACTGGAAATCATCATCAAAGCCCGTGATGAGGCAAAGAAAGTTTTTGAGGAATCCCAGCGAGGAATCGAAAAATATAGCCAGGGATTCAAAAAAGCTGGATTTGCCATTACTGGGGCATCATTAGCTATGGGTGGGGCTTTAATATTTGCCGCTAAATCGGCTGCTGAAGAACGGGCAACGATAAACCGATTGCGTCTGGCATTGAATAATATTGAAATCAGCTACGATGACATATCGAACTCGCTTGAATCATGGATAAATGCCCAGCAATTCAAAACAGGAATAGCAGATGAGGAACAGCGTATGTCTCTCGCTCGCTTGCTTGACCTTACGGGAGATATGACCGAAGCCCAATGGTTACTTACTGGAGCTATAGATATCGCCGCAGCCACTGGTAGACCGCTCGAAACCGTAATGCAGGCTTTAATCTCTGCCTATCTCGGAACCCCGGGCGCTCTTAAAACACTTGGGATAGCTTATGACGAGTCTAAATCTTTAGTCGAGAATTTGCAGAATGCTTTTGAGGATGTGGAGGGTGCAGCTGAGGCCAATGTAACGGCATTTGATCGATTGGCCTTGGAATTAGCCGATGTGAAGGATGCAATCGGTAATATAATTGAGCCTTATTTGTCACCTCTCCTGAATAAATTGTCTAGTCTCCTCGATACATTGCAAAAAACCCATCCGGAATTATTAAAATTTGGGGTTGGCGTATTGGCGGTGGGATCAGTCTTGGGTCTAGTCGTTGGTCCGTTACTGCTATTGCTTTGGATGTTACCATCTATTATCGCAGGCTTTAGCCTAGCGCTGCCGGTATTAGCAGCAGTTGCCGGGGCACTTGGAACAATAGCGATTGTTGTAATTTTATTGATAGGCTGGGTTGCGTTGCTTGTCAAATTTTGGGATAGTTCATGGGCTGATATTCAGCTTGGGCTCACTATTGCAGCCGCTATAATAATTGGGCTCTTGACTGGTGGTATCGCCTGGGCAATTATTGGCCTGATAGCAGGCCTAACTCTGTTGGGGAGACATTGGGATACAGTATGGGATGGCATTAAGACGGGATTTAAATATACTGTCAATGCGATTATAGAGGCTTTTAATTTTCTCATTCATGGAATGGAAGCAGCCTTCTCGTTTAAGATTCCCAGTTGGATCCCGGGCATTGGTGGCAAGGGGTGGAGTTTAGATATTCCGGATATTCCGATGTTATCATTTGATCGTGGCGGCATCGTCCCTGGTCCCATCGGTGCCCCAGTGTTAGCGACCGTACATGGTGGTGAGACCGTCATCCCTTCGGGCCGTACCGGGAATATTGTGATACCAGTTTACATCGGTGAACGTAAAATCGAGGAAATCATAGTTGATATACTCAGTCGCAAAGCACAAATGCAGAGGGCCTGGTAATGGATATTAAAGTTAAGGTTAATGCTGTCGATGTCACAAATTATGTGAGGATTGACTCTATTGAGGTTGATGGGGCCGAGGGGCAGCGGGTCAACACCTGCTCGCTGATAATCGATGACATCACGGCATTGGTAAGTACTCTGGAATTGAAGGAAATCATTATTACTGATTCCGGGGAGACAGTCAGATACTTCGCCGGCTTGATTGCCAATGTGACCAATGTGATTGACGGCATTTCGATTGTGCACCACTGCGAGTGTCAGGATTATACTATGCTGGCAGAGACGGCGATAGTCAATGAGTTATATACCGATCAGACAGACAAAGAAATCATTGATGATATGTTTACAGATGAGCTATCAGAGATCAGCACGGCGGGAATAACCGAAACTGGCATCCCTGCTACAAGTATGTCGTTTAATCACAAAAGTCTTCGGGCCTCACTGGACGCAATAGCGAAAATTACAGGTATGGAATGGTATGTAGACTATAATAAATTGTTGCATTATTATGCTCCGGAAGAGGATTATGCTTCATTCGATCTTTCCGATGACCCCGACAACTCAGCAACTTATCCCTATTACGACTTTGATTATTCAAAGGATGCTACTGGAATCGTGAATCGAGTCATGGTCGTTGGCGCCTGGTATAAGTCGAGTGATATCACAACGACTTTCGCTGGTGATGGGGTCCAGGAGTTATTTAAACTGCCTTATACCCGTATAAATGCGCCGGCTGCAAACCCAACTCTAATTCAGGTCTGGAGGAACACAGGGATAGAAGGAACGCCGGTTTGGACAGCCCAGACGGTAGGGCTTGCAAATACTGAAGACGCCGCCGGGTTCAATTGCATGTTTAACTTCGGCGAGGCTACCCTTGAATGGGCAGTGGCGCCCTCTAAGTTCTACGATGCGTGGAAGATGACTTATCGCTATGCAGTCCCGATTGCAACGACCGTGCGGAATCAGGATTCGTATGATGCCTATGGGCGATGGTATGACAAGAAAATTGTCGATAAAAACATCAGGAGTTTTGAGGAGGCTGAGGCAATGGGTCGCAGGGTGCTAAAGGAGCAAGCCTGGGCCAAGCAAATCATAAAGCTGAAGCATAATAAAGCAGGATCTAGTGTAGGGCAACAGCAGAAAGTCACTCATTCGATTTTGGGGATTGATGAATATTTCACGATCAGCAAATTGAGGATGGTGTTCCGGCGCGCATCGACTGCTGAATATATTGTTACCCTAGCGGGGTCTCATCCGAATGCTGATATTATCGACAATCTCGTGGAGTTAAACCGCCTGGTCAATTTCCATGAAATCAATGCAGATGAACAGATATTCCACCTGTTTGATTTAGAAGAGTCGTTAGCATTAACTGATGTGGTGGCAGAGGGCCACGCAACAACTCAAGGTTATGTATGGGGAGTTTCGGGAGCTACGGACCTAGATTGGAGTTTTGGGACATGGGAATCAGGCGGGGCGGCATCATCTGAAAAACCCTCTGTGAGTGCTGGCGATGACGTGCTGGCAGTGGACCATAACAACATGGCAGCCTATATTGATGAATGGACGATGATGATGGGGATATTATGAATACGGAATTATTGCAATGTGATTCCATTGCTCTTAAAGGGCATGTCACATTAACTGCCACCGATAAGATCACGGGCAAAATAGTTGCACAGATTGAGCAAGATAACCTCGTTGTTACCGTTGGGAAGGCACTTGTTGGGGACATGCTCATTGATACATCCGGTTATGATACCGGGATTACTTATTGCGCGATCGGGACAGGAGCCACGGCTGTGGCGGCAGGAGATACCACGCTCGCTACTGAGGCTGGTACGCGACAGTTGATTACCAAAAAGACCAGAGCGTCAAATGTGCTGACTCTGAGGACTTTTTTTACTGCTGCGCAGAGCACAATCAATATAAAGGAATCTGGATTATTCGGACATAGCACCGCTTCTGGCGCCGCAGATTCAGGGGTGCTGTTTAGTCGGGCTTTGGTGGCCTATGATAACAGTGGTGGCGGCTCCGATATAACAATAACGTGGACAATTACAATAACGTAGAGGTGATATCATGGCAGATAAACCAGCAGATGTAAGCGCGGGCGATGCCGCAACTGATACCCAATATAATGCCTTATCAGACTATGCCGAAGAATGGGGTTTGATGATGGCACTGTTAGGAGATAAAGAATGAGTATAGCAATCAAAGTTGGTAGTTTGGTTCAGAATGGAGTAACGGGGCTTGTGTCTCTATCAGCTTATCTCACAGCAGCGGCTCGCTACGAAACATTTGAAAGTAATCGCGGGGGTACTGGTCTGGGAGGAGGCACGGATTATCAAGTTACAGCAGGTAAGACATTGTATATAACGAAGATTATTTACTTTTCCCCCGTGGCAAATTGTGAAGGGTTTATTATTGGATATGGGGATGATGGAGTTGCCGAGGGGGCAGCTGCACCCACAAACCCAGTTGGGTTGACACCAATGTATGGCCTTTCTAGTATTGTGGCCCGTCAACTCAACGAAGTCAATGTATTTCTTATTGTGCCAGCCCAAAAATTTCCATACGCATACTCAATCGCTAATGTATCATCCATCATCATCGAAGGATATGAGGTATAAAATGATAAAATCTGAGATTAAAGGCGAGATCAAAAATGCTATTCAGTTGGCAAAAGCGATCGGAATTGAGGAGACTTTGACTGCTGACCAGATAGTTGACCTCGCTAAAGTCATAATTCGATTGCGATTCCGGAATGAATCGTTGACGTTTGAGGATTAATGTGAGGGAATAAAGTTATGCCAAGGCTAGAATTTTTGAAGTTCCTCGAAACACTCCGGGCGAAGGCCGATCCTTGCACTGGTGCTAAAGAGCAAGCAAGGCTCTGGCGGCTTATGTACATGAAGGAACGGGCTAAATATGAATGGCCTAAGCATGTAAGTATATCGCATGAATCGCAGAAGTGTTTGAAGTTTGGCCATATCGAAAAGATGAAGCAGGATATTGCACTCTCTGGCCTGGCTTTTATCCTTGGCCCAGTGACGAAAATCCGCATCATGGCAGACCCGATACCGGAGATGCCGAATGAGGGTGGAGCTACGTATCTCAACGAAGGACAGAAAGGGATTATGAGGATTACCGATATGCATTTTATGCCGGACTGGAGATTCCCAAGCTCTGTGCTTCATGAGGCTACCCACGTTTGGCAGATACAAAACGGATTGCCTTATTATACCAAAGGGGCAGAGGCGCAGGCTTACTACGTTGAAGAGATGTTCCGGCTGAAAACCGAGTGCGGGAATTATAAGATATTTGACAATAACCCTGCGGCGTATCAAGCGATGCAATAGGAGGCAATCATGTATGAAGCGATGAGCATTATATTCGGATTACTGTTAATCCTATTTGTGGTGAAGTACCGGCAGGTCAAGGCTTTGATAAGCGAGATCGACGATGCATTAGAAGATGACAAACTAACTGCGGCTGAAGCTCGCCAGCTTATTAAGATGATTGTGAGCTTGGTCAAATGACAGATATAGAAATAGGCCTGATGCTAACTGCCCTCGGTTTACTCATCGCTATTGGTGGCGGTATTTGGCGAATGTCAAGCTGTTTATCTGGGCTACGAAGTGACATAAACTCACAAAACTCTTTATGCAATGAAAGGCACAGGAACATTGATAGAGAAGTGAAGAATATTAGAGAATGGGTACATGATGTAGAAAGGGGAAAATGAAAAAGCTCATAGTACCCCTATTGATACTATCCGCAATTACACCAATCCTTATTTTACTTGTACGGAAGTTGTACGTACGATTTAATAGGTGTCCTTTGTATACATCTTTTAATCAATAGATACAAATCTAATTACATTTGGAGGTGTAAGATGCCCCAATATCCCCATTTGTCCAGATTGCAGAGTGCCCTTAAAGACAATACCTCAGCTTCCTCGAAAGATGTACTGCCCTGAGTGTTGGATGGTATATGACCGCCCACCGGCACAGATGGAGAACCGAGTCCCACAGGAGTACATTCCTTGATGTCGAAGTTCAGCGGTGTTCCAGGTGTGGTGCTCATGTGACCGTAATAATAACTCCTAGTGGTAAGCGCATCCGAATCCGCAACGATGTGCCTAAATCAGTAGTAGGGCTTGATGACTAAGTGGGTTATTACCTCAGAAATTTACCCTAGTGAATGCGGGTTCGTGACGATCCTCTCTGACGAAATGCTCTGTGATTATTTCACTTACAACAAAGGATCAGAGAAGGCAATCGAATGCAATTTTGAGAACTGCCCTATGGAAAGCAAGAGGGAGTGTGTTTAATGAAATGTTCACTAGGCGATTGCAACCACTCCCGCGCAACTACCATATACAACGATAATACCATTGTAAAGCATTGTCCCGACTGTGGGCTCACATCAACGGAACACACCAAGCCTATGGATAATAAGTCCTCCCAGGAAGCAATAGACGAAGTTGAGCGAATAATGGAGGGTGAATCATGAGTAGAGAAGTCCCTTTTTGCAAAGATGAACCTTGTGATGAATGTGGGAAGGTAGGGGTCTACGACTTTATGGGTGATTATCTTTGTCCTGAATGCACCCAAAAGGCATTGGGGGCAGGTGAAGGCGAATGAAGCACATCGTAAAACTCATCTGCTACAAATGCGGCAACCAGGTAAACCAGTCTGTAACTCCTGAGTCTATAAATTATCAAAGTTGCCATGAGTGTGGAGCAAGGCTGGAAGTCATGCAACTATAGGAGGTTTATGGCAACGAGTAATAAGGCTCAAATTGTCAAGGATGCTGTACGCAGATTCCACCACTTGCCGGATCGTACAATCAGCCGGTATATTCTCGAAGTCTACGGTGAGTTATTTGATAATGACCTTGAGAAGATCAGAAGGAAAGTTCGGCTCTGTACTGGTAAATCCGGTGATGCCAATAGAGCAAGTATATCTGATAAATCGTTATACCGAACAGAAGGGGTGCAGATGCCCCAAACATGGAGAAAGACCCGAACTCCGTACAAACTAAGCGCTGGCTCATGGCTAGTCTTATCCGATGCCCACTTCCCATTCCATGAGCCCATGCCCCTAGAGGCTGCCATATCCTACGGGCAAGCCCAAAAGGTAGACGGTATATTCATTAATGGGGACTGGCAAGACTGTGCTGCTTTAAGTTATTGGCCCTCTGCTAAAAGGGATTTCAATAAGGAAGTGGGACTTGTCATCGATTCACTTGATTGGCTGAGAGGGAAATTCCCGAAACAGAAGATAGTCTACAAGCCGGGGAATCATGAATTTAGATTACCGGCTTATTATGTTAGGCTTGCCCCCGAACTGATTGGGAGCCCCTTGGCTGCAATGGAAACTCTTATAGGATTTGAAGGAAGAGGTATTGAGTTTCTTGACTACAATCAGATCGTCATGGCTGGGCAGTTGCCAATAATACACGGCAATGAAGTTCGACATATTGATAGAACCGTGAACCCTGCCAGAGGGTTGTTTTTGAAGACCAAAACATTCTCCGCTTGTTCCCACTGCCACACCACCTCTCAACATACCAGTAAGACCCTCATGGGCATGATACTGGCTACATGGTCTTTCGGTTGCTTGTGTGACCTGAGCCCTGACTGGAACCCCTTTGGTAACGATTGGAACTGGGGCTTTGGGCTGATCGACATAAAAGATACCGGCGACTTCGAGGTTCAGAATCTCCGAGTCCTGCCGAATGGACAAGTTAGGTAAGGCTATACACAAACTATTTTGTGTATAATACGCTATAGACAACCTCTAAGCATAAATGCCTACTCCAATTTCCCCAACACTAAGCATAAGTAGCTATTTATTTCTGGTAACACACTCTCTATGATTGGTGTGTGAGTAAA
>Ga0180007_10006054_pt1 | contig 11969 bp, 9 predicted proteins | sample MM_PC_MetaG_FD_121122 | JGI IMG/M metagenome (GOLD analysis project Ga0180007, IMG submission 121122) | Groundwater microbial communities from the Aspo Hard Rock Laboratory (HRL) deep subsurface site, Sweden - MM_PC_MetaG | ecosystem: Environmental > Aquatic > Deep subsurface > Groundwater...
AAACATCCGTTCGGATTTGTTTTTCAGGAACCGAATTTACTCCCCTGGCGCAGCGTATTAGAAAACGTTCGATTGCCGGCAGAGATTCTTCGTGAGAATGATGTTATGACCCGCGTTGCGGCTATGATAGAACTGGTTAATTTAAATGGATTTGAGCACGCCTATCCCCATGAATTATCAGGCGGCATGAAAACACGCGTTGCTATAGCTCGCGCGCTCAGCATTCATCCATCAATTTTTCTTATGGATGAGCCATTCGGTAGTTTAGATGAAATAACCCGCGATGCTATGAATTTCGAATTATTGCGTATTTGGAATGAGATAAAAACAACCGTTATCTTTGTAACACATAGTATTGCTGAAGCAGTACTATTATCTGATACGGTGATAGTTCTTACATCACGCCCGGCAATGGTTAAAGAAATCAGGCCTATCGATTTAGCGCGCCCACGGACAAAACAGATGCGCAGAACGTCTCAATTCGTAAAAATAATTGAAGATTTACGAGAAAGATTGCTATCTTAAGATGCCTAAGGAAGACACGTTTCATTCTAAAATCGATTACTATAGAACGAACTATAATGATGCTTTAATTCAAAAAGCATGTGATGTTTTATCCTCTCTGGACATACCTTCTTTATACGCGCAGGGCATGCAAAGAAGGCATATTCAATATGAGATTTTTAATCAATATCCGCCGTATTTTCTTCTCTCCGGCATAAGTGAGAAGGAGGTGTTTTCCCGCCCGTGTTTCCCTTTTTCCTTCAATAATGAAAAGAAGAAATCGATAGCATTATACCTGCATCTTCCCTTTTGTTTAGAAAAGTGCAGCTTCTGTCGTTATTTTAGTATGACAGATTGGAAACCGGCAAATATCGATATCTATTTAAAGTATCTTGAAAGAGAGATGACAATAGTATCGCAAAAACCCTATATGCGGGGACGGGACATTTCTTCCTTGTATTGGGGGGGGGTGGAACGCCAATGGTGTTAGATACAGTGCAGGTAGATCAATTAATGAAGATGCTGCGTGATACCTTTTCAATACCCTCGCAGCTTGAGTGCACGTGTGAAACGACGCCAGATACAATTTCGCGAGAAAAGATAAAATGCTTTTTAAAGAACGGCTTTAATCGTTTGAGTATAGGTGTCCAAACATTTAATGATGAGCTCTTAAGATTATATAATAGATTATATTCAAGAGCTGAAGCAATTGAAAGTTTCAATAAAAGTAGAAAAGCAGGCTTTTCTCACATCAACATAGACCTTATGTTTGGCTTGGCAGGACAAACGTTACAAACCTGGAAGGAATCAATAGATATCGCTGCGAATTTAGGACCGCAAAACATTACCTTTTATCCCTTTACCGATAGCCGCAATAAGACAATTATGTCTCAAAATGCGAAAAATGTGTTTCCAACAGAAGAAGAAACATTACTTATGCATGTAATGGCAATAGAAAAAATGATAGAAATGGGGTATATCCAAATCAATCCATATCAGTTCATCGCGTCATGGAAATTCCCTTACGCTCAGCAAGAATTCAAGGCGATAAATAGCGAGGTATGCGCCCTGGGAGTCACTGGACATTCTTTTTTAAATTGCTGCGACTATCATAATTATTATTCTTTGGAAAACTATCAAAAATTCTTAGATAGGGGTATTGCCCCTATTAAATGCGGGCGCTCTCTTAGTAAAAAGGAAATAATGATACGTTATATCGTATATGGCTTACAGAAGACGAGCGGCATTAATAGACAATATGGCGGTGTTAATAAAAAATTATTTCAAGAGAATTTTAGTATTTCTATTGACTATGAATTTCAAGAAGAATTAAAACGACTTAGCAAATGGGGACTTCTCATTAATACCGAAGACACCATCAGGTTGAGTTATAAGGGGTTATTACATCCGACACAAACAAGTATATTTTTTTATTTAGAAAAAGACAGGGAAAAGATAAATCAACTTAATATGGCAGAATACTTGAAATGAGCAATTCCATAGATGAATAATAAAATTTTCGAGCCTACTTTATTAGCAGGGATTAAATTAAAAAACAAAATTATTAGATCTGCGACCCACGAGGGGATGGCAGATGACAAAGGATATCCTACTGAACTATTGAAAAATACATATATTCAATTGGCAAAAGGCGAAGTGGGGGCTATTATCACAGGATACGCGGGTATGCAGCAAAATGGTAAAAGCCCTTTTTATAGAATGAGTATGATAAGTGATGATAGCTATATTGACTGCTATAGAGATTTGGTTGATACAGTGCATAGATACGATACACCGATTATTATGCAAATTGCGCATTGCGGCAGACAAACCCGTTCAATAATTACAGGCGAAAGACCGGTTGCTCCTTCAGCGATCAGAGATAAATGCTATAATGAAGAAATGCCTAAGGAATTAACACAGGTAGAGATATATGAGATCATAAATGCCTTTGTTAATGCTATTGAAAGAGCAAAAAAAGCAGGATTTGATGGGGTGCAGCTGCATGCAGCCCACGGATATTTATTAGCTCAATTTTTATCACCTTATATAAATCATCGCAGTGATAATTGGGGAGGAAATACAGCAAATAGATTTAGAATAATTGATGAAATTTATAAAAAGGCCAGAAAGAAGACAGGCGATTATCCTATTTTAGTAAAAATGAATGCGTACGATGGAAGAAAAAATGGCATGAGAATAGAAGAAGCGATAAAAATCGCAAAACTTCTAGAGAAAACAGGCTGTCCCTGTATTGAGGTGTCATCTGGTATATTTGAAGATGGGTTTTCTTCTGTAAGAATCAAGGAAATCCCTGCTGATCTGCTGCTGAAATATAGTTTTAGATATAGAAAATTCGATGAATCATCCCCCTTAGTTAAATCAATAATTAAGCTTAAGATTAATATGTTCACATCTAAATGTAAGCCTTTACATAATTACAATGTTCAGGCAGCCGCGGCGATTAAAGAGGAAGTTTCAATCCCCGTAATAGTTGTCGGAGGGATAAGGAGGATACAAGACATCTCTGATATTATTGATAACGGAAAAGCTGATTTTATTTCAATGTGCCGTCCATTTATTGTTGAGCCAAACATTGTGAAAAGATTTAAAGAGGAGAAACAAAACACTTCGAGATGTATTTCTTGCTGCCGCTGCGGCATTATTCAGAGCCAAAACCCTATCAGATGTTATTATTTAGAAAATAGATAGAAAAAAAGATTATCTGATTTAATTTAAAAGAAAGCTTAGTCGTATATGCAGATTTTGATCGTCCGGTTGATGAGGATCGGCATAATTTCAGCCTAACTTTAAGACAAATGGAAATTAAGAACATGCCTGTGCAAAAAAATATTTTTCCCCACATATATAAAAAATACCGCAGTTTGATATTCGTCCTTATAACGGTATTTATTCTCGAAATTTTCTGGGCCGCAAGAACAAGTTTGTGGGTTGATGAGTTCTTTAGCTGGGCAATAATAAAAAGGCCATTAAGCGACCTTTTTTTTATAAAACAATTTTCCCGCTGGTATATGAATAGTTTTCCCCCTCTTTATGAAGTAGTTGTCCATTTATTTCTTAAGGTTTTTCCCGGCGACAATGTTTTACTTCTGCGGTTTCCTTCAATCATCTTTTTCTTAATAATGCTTTTTTTGGTCTATATCCTAACTCTTATAATTTGCAAGAGGCAGGAAGCAGCTGCTCTTGCTGTTTTCCTTATAGCTTCTAATCCCGCCTATCTTTTCTATGGGCATATGTTAAGGGGGTACATTTTTTTTATAGACCTTATTATAATTTCATTTCTACTAATACATCTTTTTTTGAAATCAGAGTATAAAATTAAATATCTTATTCTGCTTTCAATCATCCAGTGCTGCATGGCATATACGTTTTACACCGCGTTCATTATTATCATAATAGAAATGCTATTTATACGCGTATATGTTTTTAGAATGAAAAGTCAGCAAATATCTTGTTGTCAGTTACTTTTACTCTTTCTGCCGTTTATTGTTTTTATTCCCTGGGCACCTAATTTTGCCGCGGATCTTTTTATCGAGAGTTTAAAAGGTAACTCAAATAGCAGCTTTTTGTCTAAAATGCAAGTTTTATGTACTAATGTCCTATTGAGAGCGAATATCGGGTTTGTTATGCAAGGGGTGTTATTTCCTTTGAGTCTTATATATGTTTTGTATAAAGGATACAAATCTAAAAATACTAGGATATTCCCGGTTATTTTATTGATTGCAGTAAGTTTTATCGGTTATACATTAGTATGTTTACTTTTAATTACTAAAGGAATTGCCGGTTTCGACGGGCCTCTTTATATTCGCTATTTCCTGCCAGTTTTTTTTATCATGTTTATGTTTAATTGTATATTTATCGTTTGTCAAAAACGTATCATTAAAACAGTTTTACTCTTTTTGTTAATAGTGTCTATTTTTTTTAGCGCTATCAATGGAAGCTATTATTGGAAGAATACGCCTCGGATAAAAGACGCGGCTTATTATCTTAAAAAATATGAGTTAGATCAATATAAATTTATAATGTTTTTTGAAGACAGAATGGTTATCCCCGGGTTCCTTTTTTATTTTTTAGATTCAACTTCCGCATATTTGGCAACGGCGCCCCACTATGGAAATTTAAAAGCAATCAACAAAATATTACAGGCAAAAAGTAGTGCCATAAGAGGAAATGTTATAGGTATTAACTATTTTGCTTTCGAAAGAACATTGACAGATATATCAATAAATAATCCAGAGTTGCTTATTTTAGTCGATATAGACTATTTTAACAGCATGGGAATGGATAAATCTTATAACAAAGAATATAATAATTTGGCCTGGCTGGATACGGGAACTGAAAATTTTATTAGGGTATGGAATAAAATTATGGAGGAAAAAAATCTTAAATACAAACTTTTGGACAAAAAATATTTTAATGGATTTGTCGTTGCTATATATAAGAAGATAATATAATAGTTATTTTATCGTAACGTGAAGATAAATAAAGCGTATGTACTACTAGGGTGGATAACTATCTGCGCCGTCAGAATAACCGATATCGGCGGTTTCATCAATACTAATCCATCTGCCCGTATACTGTCCTGATAGCCTCGTACCCGTTGCGGTAAAACCTGATACTCCCGACGTAGGAATCGCATATGACCAATTGCCGTCATTTATAGTGAAATTAGTAAAGGATTGTAAGCTGGCGGTACTACTTGTATAGGTAGCGCTATCTGTTCTATATAGAGCTTGTGCTGCCTGGATAAGACGCAGGTTTTCCATCGCTTTTGCCCCTTGTGCCTGCTCAAAAGCCTTCATATAGATAGGCATGGCAATAGTTACAAGAATTGCAATTATAATGCAGGTTATTAAGGCCTCAATAAGGGTAAAGCCTTTTTGTGAAGGGATAACTTTAACCATATTTTCATTATATTAGATATAGTTTAAAAAGCAAGTATTATGCTAAAGGATGGGAGGTCTATAAAAATAGATTTGACAAGGCCAGAAAATATAGGTATACTTAATAATAGAAATAGTTAGTAATATTAACTATTAGGAGTGCTAAGTAAAATGAACGAGTATGCTTCTGTAAATGAATTCGCAAAACGTTTAGTGGATGTATTTCCTCAGGTAATGAGGGGCGTTATGCGCAGGCAGACAGATGCATTGACTAAAGGGCAAATAACGGCTCCACAGTTTCTCGTATTGGATTTGATTTATCGATTAGGGCCTCAGAAAATGGGTGTTTTGGCAGAAGCGCTTTCAGTGAGCCTGCCGGCGATAAGCGGATTGGTCGATCGATTGCATAAGTTGGGGTTAGTAGAAAGGGTGTATGGGGAAAAAGACAGGAGAATAATCAGAATAGAACTCAAGCCTAAAGGCAGGGAAATTGTGAAGACATTTCGTTTGCAAAGAGAGAAGATTATTGCTGAGATTTTTGGGCAGCTTAGCGAAAATGACCGGAATGATTATTTGAAGATACTAGTTAAAATTAAAGAGATTATAAATAAAAAATAAAAATAGAAACTAAAATGAAGCCAACTAAAACTTTTTTTATCTTCATCGCGTCTTTTATTTATTTTGCAACGATGTCTTTGCCGGTAATGGCGCAGATGAACAAAGATGATATTATCTTTGAGCCGGCAGAGATAATGCTTTCTCTAAAAGATATTAGCCAGATTGCTTTAGAGAATAACCTGGATATCCAAATCACAAAATACGATGCTTCCATAAAAAGAACGGATTTATCGCAAGCGCAATCTTTATTTGATACTGTTTTTACAGCGGGAACGTCTTATTTTGACGATCAAACGAAAAATAGCAGCACGCTATTAGGAACAAAGGCGACGACTAACGATTATACAGTTGGTATCAGTAAAAAAATCCCCAGCGGTACAACCCTGGGCCTTGATGTTGGAGATAAACGCTCTTTTACCAATTCCTCATTTGCCGCCATTAATCCTTCGCATGAGGCAACTGTAAAGTTTTCCCTGCATCAGCCTTTAGGCCAGAATTTCTTAGGATTGATCGACCGTGGCAATATAAAGGTAACTAAGATCGAAGTTGAAAATTATGATTCGCAGGCTTTAGGCAGGATCGAACAAACATTAGCCCAAGCCCAAAAGGCCTATTGGCAGGTTGTCTTGCGCAACAAAGAATTACTGATTGCAAATGAGATGCTCAAGAAAGCACAAGTGCTTTATGATATTTTTAAGGAAAAGAACGCGTTGGGCCTAATAGAAGATGCAGAGCTTTTTGCAGCGGAAGCCAATGTCGCCAAAAGACAGGCGGATGTATTACTTATCAGGCATCAGCTGGTTCTAGCCAAAAATGAGCTATTATTTGCTTTGCATGAAGAAGATCTTGATCTTAAGATCATCCCGAGTGATGTATTTGACGTTGATTCCCGTTTTTTTATAAAAGAACATAGCTTGCAGCAGGCCATAGCCGGCAGGCGTGATTATAAACAAGCAAAGAACGATGTCGAGGCGAAGAGGATTAACTTGAGCATGAAAAAAAATAATCTTTGGCCGCAGATAGATTTCGAAGCGTCATTTGCGCACAATGGCTTAGAAATTTCGCAAAATAAGACATGGGAAAATATAACGCAAGAAGACAACCCGGAACTTTATGCCGGCATTACTATGAGTGTTCCTCTTGAGAATACCGCAGCCAGAAGCGCACATAAAAAGGCGCGCTTAGAGAAAACCAAAGCATTGCTTAAGCTTAGAAAAACAGAGCATAAGATTCTTATAGATATAAGCAATGAGATCGATTCGATTAATAATAAAATAGAAAAGATAAAGCTTAATAATCGCATCGTGGAGCTGCAAACCAAAAAACTTGAATTTGAAGAAAATAGGTTTAGCCTGGGGCGTTCCGGCAGTGATACCCTGATACGTTACCAGGAGGATTTACTGCAGGCCAAACTTATGTTGGCCCAAACTGTATTTGAATATAAAAAGGCGTTGATTGACCTGAAACTGGCAGAAAATTCGCTGCTCGATGAATACTGGCAGGGGAAATTGTAGATTTTAATATTACGAGGAAGGAAAAGTACAATATGCGGATTGCTGAATTTTCCGTAAAACATTCTTTATTTATCAATCTGGTTTCGGTATTGATAATAATCGTTGGTGTATTTTCGATTTTTACACTTAAGCGAGAAGCTTTTCCCGTAATCAATTTTGATGTTGTCTCAGTCACCACTTATTACCAAGGCGCTTCTGCCGAAGACGTAGAGAAGCTTGTAACTTCTCCTTTAGAGAAGGAATTGAAAGAAGTCGACGAGATCGATAAAATTATCTCTGCTTCCCGGGACGGGGTATCCGTGATAAGTCTTGAGATTAATACCGCTGCAAAAAATAAAGACAAAATTGTCAATAATATCCAAAAAGCAGCAGATAGGGTTACGGGTCTTCCTGACGGAGTAGAAGATCGTCCGGTAGTTCAAGAAATTTCTTCTAAAATATTTCCCGTAATAAATGTCGCTTTGGCCGGAAAACTCAGTGAATTTAAGCTCCAGGCACTGGCAAATACTTTGAAAGATAAGTTTGAGGACATCAAAGGCGTTGCTTCTGTAGAACGGCGCGGATACCGTGATGAAGAGTTTTGGGTTGAGCCGGATATCGAAAAGATGCAGAGGATGCATGTATCGATTGAAGAGATAATGGAGAGTTTACGCAGCCGGAACGTAACTATTCCCGGTGGAAAGTTGAAGACACCGCAGGAGGAGTTTAGCATTAAAACATTGGGCGAATTTTCGAGTAAAGAAGAGATCGAAGACGTAATCATCCGGGCCAATGATGCGGGTAACTTGCTCAGGATCAAAGATGTTGCCTATGTGCGTCATACCTTCCAGGAAGAGACAAACCGGAATAAGAGTTTTGGAGAAAGGGCAATTACACTCATCATATATAAAAAGGAAAAAGGCGATGCTATTGATGTCGTAGATAAAGCATACAAAATTTTAGAAGAATTCAAACAAAAAGCCCCCGCCGAGCTTACCGTTACCCCTTATGATGATCTGTCATATTATATAAAACGCCGGTTGAACGTTCTGCGTTCAAACGGTCTTATTGGCTTTATACTTGTAATCATTATCCTGTTTACTTTTTTGCAGCCTCGCGCGGCTTTGTTTACGGCGTTAGGCATTCCTATTGCTATGTGCACGACAATGTATGTCATGTATATTTTTGGCATTACCATAAATCTGATGACGATGTTTGGCTTGGTCATTGTTTTGGGTATGGTTGTCGATGACGGCATTATTATTTCTGAAAATGTCTATCGTTATGTGGAATCCGGTATGTCCCCGCGGCAGGCAGCAGTAAAAGGGACAAACGAGGTCATTGCCCCGGTAACGGCAACGATTATCACGACCATTGTCGCATTTTTTCCGCTTATGTTCATGAGCGGGTTAGTCGGAAAATTTCTCAGGTATATTCCGCTTATGGTGATTATTGCTCTTGCCGCATCTGTATTGGAGGCATTTATTATCCTGCCTTCGCATCTGGCGGATTTTGTGCGTCCGATTAACGATACAAAAAACGGCAAGGGTGTAGCGCGAAAAGAATTGCCTTGGCTAAAATTCCTATTGGCAAAATATCAAAAACTGCTGGAACGAGCATTAAAATATCGTTATCGAGCCGTCATCGGCATTATTGTTCTTTTTATTGCTGTATTGTTTATTGCAGTATTCGGAATGCGGTTTGTTATGTTTAGCGGTCATGGCGTAGAAGAGTTTCAAATCCGGGCCGAAGCTAAAGTGGGCACACCTTTAGAAAAAACTAACGAATTGATTGCTCCGGTAGAAGATATGTTGGATTCAGTGCCCAGAAAATATCTTAATACCTATGAAACTAATATCGGTATGATTACCGAAGGCCGCGGGATGGGAGATCCAAAGGCAAAATTCGGATCCCATGTCGCTCAGATACATGTATACCTTACCCCGATGCAGCAAAGGGATAAAGATCCAAAAGAAATTATTGAAGATCTTCGCCCGGAGCTTAATAAAATTAAGGGATTTGAACGCCTTTATTTTCATGAACTGAAAGAAGGGCCTCCTACGGGTCGGGCAGTTGAAATAAACGTACGCGGAGAAAAATTCAGCATTTTGCTTGAAATCGTTGAAAAAATGAAGGCATATCTGCGCACGGTAGAAGGAGTTTCCGATATCACAGACAGTTATGATTTGGGCAATCGGGAATTGCGTATTGTTGTAGATAAGGAACTTGCGGCTCAAACCTATCTTAGAGTGGGACAAATTGCCTCCAGTATCCGCAATGCTTTTGAAGGAGGCGTAGCTACAACCATAAAACAGTCTAAAGCAGAGGAAGAGATTAGAGTACTTGTACGGTTACCGGAAAATCAGAGAGATACCCAGGAAATTTTTAACAAGCTTTTAATCCCTAATTCATACGGCAACCTAGTGCCCTTAAACAAGATTGCGCATATTGAACAACATCAGGGTTTGCGTACGATAACGCACCTAGACGGTAAGCGTTATTTACAACTTGCGGCCGGGGTCGATAACCGCAAAATGACCTCCCAGAAAATAAACGAGTTACTGTCTAAAAAATTTGGAAATATTTCTCAAGAATATCCTGGATATTCCATGCGTTTTGGCGGAGAGGAAGAAGAACGCCGAGAATCTCTAAACAGTTTATTTGCGGCGTTTGGCATTGCAATTTTGTTTATATTCATGGTTTTGGCCACGGAATTTAATTCCTTGGTCCAGCCGTTTATAGTTTTGTCGACTATTCCATTTGCTTTGATCGGCGTAATCATCGCATTATTGCTACACGGTGAGCCGATAAGCATACTTTCCCTTATTGGAATTGTGGGTTTATCCGGAGTTGTGGTAAACGATTCTATTGTTTTGGTTGATTTTATTAATAAACTAAGACAGCAGGGTGTATCACGCCGTAATTCCATTATCCAGGCCGGAGTGTTGCGGTTTCGACCGGTAATGCTCACGACACTTACTACTGTGGCGGGGTTAAGTACCGTTGCCTATGGTATCGGAGGCTTTGATCCGTTTTTAAAGCCAATGGCTTTAACCATCACCTGGGGATTAGCGTTTGCCACAGGACTTACATTGATCATCATGCCTTGTTTTTATGCGATTATTGATGATATTACAATGAAAATAGTCAGCCATCCTACAGTTGCAAAAATGCGTAAGAACGGAAAAAATGGATTAGAAAATTAATCAATTAAAATTTACTATTTAGGATATTGACAAGCATAATATTTTGTTTTATATTAAATAAAAAATCGAGTATAATTCTACGGGGTTATCTTGCCTTACCTATAACAGTTACGATGAATAAGTTAATTAAATACATATAACAAAAGGGGGTAATTATGAGTAGCGGTATTACGGCGATTAATGAAAAAGTAAAACAGGAAAGTGTATTTGTCCAGGATTTAACCCGGCAGATAGAAAGCGTTATTGTTGGCCAGAAATATCTTATTGAGCGGTTATTGGTGGGTATTCTAGCAAATGGGCATATCTTGCTTGAAGGCGTACCGGGGCTGGCAAAAACACTTTCCGTAAATGTATTGGCGCAGGCCATAGATACAAAATTTCAAAGAATACAGTTTACGCCGGACCTTTTGCCGGCGGATCTTTTGGGGACGCTTGTCTATAATCCAAAAGACGGAACATTTTCTACAAAAAAAGGGCCGATATTTTCAAATATTATTTTAGCCGATGAGATAAATCGGGCTCCGGCAAAGGTACAGAGCGCGCTTTTAGAAGCGATGCAGGAAAGACAGGTGACGATAGGCGAGAATACGTTTAAGTTAGATAGGCCGTTTATGGTCTTAGCCACTCAAAATCCTATAGAGCAGGAAGGGACATATCCTTTGCCAGAGGCGCAGATGGACAGGTTTATGTTGAAGCTCAAAATTGATTATCCCAGCAAGGAAGAAGAATTACAGATTATAAGACGCATGGCCAAGACAGATAAAAAAATCAAGGTAAAACCGGTAATAAAACCTGAGGCAATATTAAAGGCCCGCGAGATCGTGGATGAGATTTATGTGGATGAAAAAATTGAGAAATATGTTTTAGATATTGTCTTTGCTACTCGAGAACCGGCTAATTATAATCTTGAAAAGTTGAAAGAATTGATACAGTACGGTGCTTCACCGCGGGCAAGTATTTATTTAATTGTTGCGGCCAGGGCTTACGCGTTTATTCAGGGCCGCGGATATGTTACCCCGCAGGATGTGAAATCTGTGGGCATGGATGTATTGCGGCACAGGGTTATTGTTTCCTATGAAGCCGAGGCGGAAGATAAGACTAGCGAAGATATTATCAGAAATATTTTTGATGAAATAGAAGTTCCGTAAAAACATGGTTACTAATAGTTGCAAAAGGTTACAAATTGTTACTAAAGGGTAAAATACTGTAGCAGAAAAAACGCAACCAATAGTAACTACTAGTAA
>Ga0180007_10006055_pt1 | contig 11968 bp, 20 predicted proteins | sample MM_PC_MetaG_FD_121122 | JGI IMG/M metagenome (GOLD analysis project Ga0180007, IMG submission 121122) | Groundwater microbial communities from the Aspo Hard Rock Laboratory (HRL) deep subsurface site, Sweden - MM_PC_MetaG | ecosystem: Environmental > Aquatic > Deep subsurface > Groundwater...
AAAGAATCCTTTAAGTTCGTCAGATGAGTCATTTAAGAATCTATTAGCTTCTCCTTCAATATGTGCAGGAGTTGCATCAACAAATAAATTAGGATCTTTTCTATTTGTTTTTAATACTGAGACTAATTTATTAAAATCTAATGAAGAACCTGACTTTTTACCATCATTTATATCTTTTATATATTTCTCTAGTAAAGCTACATTTGCAACTTTATTTAATCCACCAATATATTCCTCTTGTGTTTGTTCTTGTTTTGTCATTTTACGCATTGCCTCCTTGACTAATAAAATATTCATTTACAGAATCAATTTTATATATCTCATTAAATATTTGATAAAATTTAGCTTCACTATCTTTTGATATAGGTATACATCTTTCTAAATCTGAATCACTAAGATTAAATTCGATATTCCTTTGTTTTTGTTCTTGTGTTATCATTTTTACCTCAAATTTCTTATATTTTAGTATACGAACTTATTTATAAAGCTTTCGTTTTTGTATCTACCATAAAGTGACAATAAATACCTTTAAATATCCTATAAAATTCAATAAAATATGGCAAAAACAGACAATTCCGAGCAAATAGGTTTTCATAAGGGTTCTATAGCAACCTTGGCAAAAGAACGCCAGGAACTGTTAAAAATAGTTAATGTGACAGAGCAATTAATACAAATGCATGCTACTGCACTCAAAAACCTTGGTGTAGACCTTGAAAAGGAAGCAAAAAAGAAGCTTGATGAAAAAATAGCTTAAAACTGCTGCAGATTTAAATAAGATTTAATCTCATCATGCAAATCATATAAATCATCATATAAATCAATTTTATAACCATCAATATTCTTTTTAAGAATAAATTTCTTATATACTTTATTAACAAAACTATTATCATTCCATTTATCATCTGCATTTAATACTAAATAACCAGTTATTCTTAATTCAATATCTCCTTTTTTTGTCTTTATTTTCTTGCCCTCTTTATCTATTTCAACAGATTCAAGCCCAAGAACAAAAAACGTCACTTCAATAACTGCCTTTACATAATTACTTACATCATTTATTGCAACCCATTTTATTTCTATCTGTTTTCCGTTGGGTTTTATTTTTTCAATATAAGCTTTTTCCATGCCCTTTTCAGGCCCATATCCATTCCATTCAAGCCAGAATTTCATTTTCCTGTATAAATCACTCATGTCAAAAATTCCATTAAACTTCAATTTTATTTCTTTTCCTATAACTAATTTCTCACTCATTCTAAATAATCCTTTAATATCTTTCTTACTGATTCAACATCCTCTTTTAATTTAGGTTCATAATTTGTAAGTATCTTTGATTTTATAATATAATTATTATATATAAAAAATAAAAACTTTGAAAATGGATTTTTCTGCCATTTATTTTTATAATCAAACTCTATTTGGGCAAAAAAGGTTATTTTTAATTCACCTTTATATTTATCATTTATTTTTAATAGTCTTTCAATAAAGAAATGAATCTCTATCTTGAATTTTGTATAATCATCAATTTCTCTTTCAGCTATCCACTTCATTAGAACTTCTTTTCCAAGGGGCAAATCCTTTTCTGCATGCTCTTTCTCATGAAATATATACTCATGGTCATCAAACCACTCTTTCATATTTTTATATAAAGATTCAAAATTAAAAAAACCACTCTTTTTTATTCTTATACCTGCTCCTGGTAAGACCTTATACACCTGTTTTATCATAAACTAATTAATTAAAAGGTTCTTATAAAGATTTCTCTTTTAATATATCTCTTATACCAATAAGTGCATACCTTGCTTCTGTTATATTTATACCAAGAATTTGAAGTACTGATAATAAATCATGGGCTGCTATTAATTCATATTTGTTTTTTGCAAGAGTAAAGAACAACATTTTTACTTTATATTTTTTACATAATCTAATATTTTGAATAATTTTTCCAACAATATTAACATTATTTAATCTGTCTGCAGAAAATGCAATCACTATTTTATTTTTATAAGCTAATTTACATAACACTTGATTTAAACCAGAATTTTTATGTGTTAAATAATCCTTTGTATTTGGTTCTGGATTTAATAATATTGTTGTATTAATATTTGATAAAGCTTTTCTATTTATATCATCAGAACCCCCAATAACAATATTTAGTTTTTTTGGTCTTATTTCATTGACATTTTTTATGTTTTCTCTTTCAATAAAGAATAAGTCTGAAAATCCAAACTTTTTAGCTAAAGATCTTGCTTCTTCCTTGTTTGTTTTTATTAGGGTTAAATCATACATAAAATCATAACATTTAAAAATATATAATCTTTGTGCTTTTTAATGACTGGAATAAAACATATCGGGCTTATTTTGGATGGTAATCGTCGTTTCGCAAAAAGGCTAATGTTAGAACAATATAAAGGACATGAGTATGGTGCTAAAAAAATTGAAAGCCTATTAGAATGGTGCAAAGAACTAGATATAAAAGAATTAACCCTTTATGCCTTCTCGATGCAGAACTTTAATCGTCCTAAAAATGAATTTAATTATTTGATGAAAATATTTAAGGATAATTTTGAAAAATTAAAAGATGATAAAAGAGTTTATGAAAATAACATAAAAATTAATGTAATTGGTAGAATTGATTTATTTCCTGAAGATGTTAAAAGAGCAATGTATGAAATAATGGAAAAGACAAAAGATCATGATAAATATATAATAAATTTTGCAATGGCTTATGGTGGACGTGAAGAGATTATAGATACTATTAAAAAAATAGGCAGAAAAATAGAATCTGGAGAAATAAAACCAGAGCAAATAACAGAAGAGCTAATAGATGCTAATTTATATATGAAAGACCAGCCTGATTTCATTATTCGTACTGGTGGAGATCATAGAACAAGTAATTTTTTGATATGGCAATCTAATTATAGTGAGTGGTTTTTCCTTCAAAAAGCATGGCCTGAATTCGAAAAAGAAGACTTGATTAATTGTATTAATGAATTTAATTCTAGAGAAAGAAGATTTGGAAAATAATTAAGTATTAATAATTTTAATTTTATGTTTTTTCTTTCTGGCTTCTATAAGAGGAATATCAAATATTTCTACATCTAAATTTTCACGAATTTTATTTTTTGAATATTTCCTTTTCTCAAGCCTCTTCTTTAATTTTTTAATATCACACTTGCAGATAATACCTAAGTCTACATATTTTCTTGGTAAAAAATGAGATAAATGCCCATCTATAATTAAATTTTTATTTAACTTTTTGTGTTCTTTAATTATCTTTATTAATTTAGTATTTAATTTTTTTATATCAACTTCATAAGAATTATATTTTTTATTATACTTTCCAATCTTATTCTTCTTAACAAATTCAGTTATATTAATATAATCTGATTTCAGTGATTTAACTAGTTTTTTTGATATTGTAGTTTTTCCTGAACCAACAGATCCAGAAACTATTATAGTTTTCATAGAATTATATTATAAAAATACTTTATAAGTATTATCTTCTCTGGAATCTTCCTCTGTTAAAATTACTTCTTTGGTGTCTGAAACCATTTCTATCTTGATTTTGCCTAAATCCACCCCTATCACGTCTTTGCTCATCAAGTACAAATCTAACTCTTTCAAATTCTGGCATTTCTCCTTTTCTTATATTAAGATTCCTGTCAGACATTACATGTCCAAAATTAGCATGATCTCTTTCTGAAACTAGTGTAACTGCCTCTCCAGATTTACCAGCTCTTGCTGTTCTTCCTATTCTATGTGTATATTCATCAGGTGTTTTTGGAGAATCATAATTATAAATATGAGATATATTATTAATATCTAATCCTCTTGCAGCAACATCTGTTGCAACAAGAACCTGTATATTTTCTCTTTTTAATGAATCTACAGCATGGCTTCTTCTATTCTGGCTTAACCCGCCATGAACAGCCATAGCATTTATACCTTGAATCTTTAAATTTTTAGTTATAATATCTACTTGTCTTCTAGTACCGCAAAATACAATTGCTAATCCAGGTGTTTTTTTCTTAAGTAAATTAACTAAAAGTGAAAATTTTTCATTTTGTACTACATTATAATATACTTGTTTCAATAAACTTTGATTAACATGTATCTCTTCTTTAATGAATAGGGGATCTTTTAAATATCTTTTAATTAGATTACGAACCTCTGAAGAAATTGTAGCACTAAAAAGTAATGTTTGTCTTTTTTCAGGCAAGCATTTTATTATTTCAGTTACATCTTCAATAAATCCCATTTCAAACATCTTGTCTGCTTCATCAATAACTAAAGTATGTACATTAGTCAAATTAATTGTTCTTCTGTTTATGTGATCAAGCATCCTTCCAGGTGTTGCAACTACAATATCTGCTCTTTTAACTGCAGAAAATTGCGGAACTAAACTGACTCCCCCATAAACAGCAGTTATATTTATTTTAGTAAATGAAGAAAATGATATCAAATGATCTTTAACCTGTACAGCCAGTTCTCTTGTTGGAGCCAGTATTAATGTCTGTATCCCACATCCTGGCTTTATTTTTTCAAGTATAGGAAAACCAAAAGCAGCTGTTTTTCCTGATCCTGTAAGTGACTGTCCAACTATATCTCTTCCTTTCTTTATTTCTGGGATGCAGCTTTTTTGTATTGGAGTTGGTTTTATAAAACCGATTCTCTTTATTGCATTCATTATTTCCTGACTTAAATTTAATTCTTCAAATGTCATGTTTTTAGTGTTGTTGATTGATTTATAAACTCTATTATCAATGTCTTTTGTAAAAGATTTACAACAAAAATATTCTCATCACAACTTTTTAATTAAATGATATATATTCTATTTATAAACCTTTCTATATTGTAACTACCTATAAGAAACAACAATATTCAATTAATTATAGTACCAATAAACCCCTTATTATTCAAGAAATTCTCAAAATTCTTTAATTTCTTACCATTCATTATGACTGTTTTTATCTTATTTTTTAGTATTATTCTTGCTGCACTCTGGTCAAGTACAAAGTGCTGTCCTGGCTTGTATACAAAATCAGCCATTTTATAGAAATCCTTAAATGATATTTTAGGAATGAATTTAGCATCTTTAAATTTTCTTGGATCTTTAGTATATAATCCCTCAACATTTGTTAGATTCACAAAATTGGTATTTAGATAAGAAGCAATTTCAGCAGCTGTTCCATCAGAAGTATTATCTGCCTTGTATCTTAATGAACCACAGAATACAATATTATTTTTCTTTAATATATTTTTTACTTCTTTTAGTTCTTTTGGTATATTAGATCCTGGGTTTTTTCCAAAGAATTTATGCATAAATCTTGCATTTAACCTAGTAATTCTTATACCTGTTAAACATACCTCTTTTTCTGATAACTTCTCTTTTATCAGTGGATCCATATAAGTTCTTGCAGTTTTTCCACCACCAACAACAATTACAAATTTGAATTTCTTGGAATATTTTAATAATAAATTCTTTAGTTGCTTTATATAATTATAATCTATAGAATCTTGGAATATCAAGCTTCCACCTAAAGAAATTACAACCTCTTTCATGTTTTATTCAATAATTAATATCTATATAAATTTATTTATTAATAACTAAGTAAAAATCTTATAAAATTTTTTCTTAGTTCTTCTTCTGTATCAGCGGAGAGAATTATAGTTGAATGATTGGATTTAACAGATATTACAAAAAGTCCATTTTCTTCTCTTACTGGAAATTTACTAAATTCTTGATATATTGCTTCTCTTATTTCTGGCTTTTCAAAAGATTCAAATGCATAAAATCCATATTTTCTTTCTTTTAATCTTTGATAATATTTCATTCCCTGTTCTCGTTTATCTGCATAATTTTTAAGTTTTAAACTTATATCTAAATCTAAAAAATCCATCTTAATCCACCATAAATAATTTATTATCTTTAACTTTTATTAATTTTAATAATGCAGCAGAATCAAGAAAAGCATGTGCATAGTTTATTGCTGCAAATGCATTTACAAAATCATTTTTTTCTTTAAAATGAAGTGCATCTTTATAGTAATTCTTGGACATATTTATCAAGATTAAAGCATCTTTATTATTCACATTTTCTAATTCTTTTATGGCTTTTTCTGTTAATTTTATGTACTTATTCAGCTTTTCTTCTGTTATTTCTTTCATATAGAACTAAAATTGATAAAATATATAAATCTTGATATTTGACATAAAAAAATGCTCATAAAGTTAAAAACTACTAAAAATGAAGAAATAGTAGATATTACAAATCAAATAAATGAAGCTGTGAAAGATATAAAGGAAGGTTCTGTTTTGGTTTTTGTAAAGCATACAACAGCCGCTGTAACAATAAATGAGAATGATGATCCTAAGATATGTGATGATTTTTTTAATTTTATGAATAAACTTATACCAAATGGAAATTGGGGGCATGATAAAAGTGGCAGATGCGACAGGAATAATGGAGATGCACATTTAAAATCTTCACTAATAGGACATTCAAAACTAATTCCTGTTGAAAATGGAAAATTAGCACTTGGAAAATGGCAAAGTTTATGGTTCTGTGAATTTGATGGACCAAGAGAAAGGGAGATTATAATACAAAAAAATGCCTTGTAAATTCTGTTTGAAAGAACCTGTAATAAATCTAGTTAATAATAACATAAAATTATGCAAAGTCTGTTTTATAAGATATTTTGAAAAAAAGGTTTTTAAGACAATAAGAATATATGATTTACTGGATGATTGCAAAAAGATAGGAATTGCTGTTTCTGGAAAAAATTCAATGATAGTAGCACATATATTAAATAAAATAATACAACAAAGAATCTCTAAAAATATTGAGCTTATTGCGATATATATAAAAGAGGATACAAAAAATACTAAATTAATAAAGGAATTTTGTAAAAAAGAGAATATTAAATTATATATTTATCCAATTAAAAAATCTCAAGATTTTAGTATATTAATTAGATTATTATTAAATAAAAAATCAAGAGATCTTAAAATAGAAAGGCTTGCAACAGGTCATAATATAGATTCTGAAGTGCAGACAGTATTAATGAATCAGTTAAAGAATAATATAGAAAGATCTTCAAGATTGGGTGTTATTGTAAATGCTGATGATAAAAGGCTTGTTCCAAGAATAAAACCCTTGTACTTTATACTAGAAAGTGAAACAGAATTATATGCAAAACTGAATAATATAAAATATATAAAAAATAAAAATAAAGATTCTTTAAGAGAGAATGTAAAAGAATTACTAAACGAAATGGAATCTAAATATCCTGGAACTAAAAGCAATCTACTTAATTCTTTTATTGAAATATTACCAAGTTTAAAGAAAAAATATAAAACCAAGATAAAAGATTGTGTTATTTGCGGGAATCCCTCTTCTTCTAATATTTGTAATGTGTGTAAATTAACTAAATCATAAATATAAACCTGCCAACCATTACAGCTGGCAGGAAAAGAGGTGTTAGTAGTTAAATTTTAACCAATGCCTTTTGTTCAGATCCTTTTGCTTCAAATGCATTAGATAATTTATTTCATAGTCTTTTAATCCCAGATTATAGAGTGTGTTTAATTCCTTTGCCATAATATCAACTCCTTTTATTGTCATACTTTTACAAAATAATCTGTTTATAAATAGCTTATGAAGAAAAACTAAAGAAGCTAATTCTAGAATATAAATTCATAAGCTTTTTAAATGAATTTTTTAAAGGCTTATTTATGATAGATATAGTATTTAGTCCTAAGTGGTTTAATGGCATTGATTCTGTTTTTGAGGGTATAAGTGTAATAGTCTTGATATTAATTGCATCTTATTCTCTAAAATTATATAAATTCAACAAAAATAAGAATTTCAAAGATTTTTCAATAGCATTTTTTGTTCTTGCAGCAGCATTCTTATTCAAAATATTAACAAATATAACTGTTTATTATAATGTATTTGAAACTTATAATCTTGGAAACTTGATTTTTACAATTAGCTCTATAAAAGCAAGTTCAATATTTTACAATGGAGGCTATTTCTTTTTTAGGTTATTAACATTATTTGGATTATACTTGTTTATAACAATAATAGATAAGAAAGAGACAAATTCTATGTTCATGATATACTTTATAGCAATAACAACTGTATTCAGTACATGGGCATATTACATATTTCAATTAACAGCATTATTGTTTTCAGGTTATATAACTTATATTTATTTTAAAAGTTACAGACAAAGAGTATGTGATTTATGTGATAAAAGAGTAAATAATATAAAGTATCCTTTCATAGCCTTCTTAACAATAAGCATAAGCAATGCATTGTTCATATTCATAAAACTAAATACATATATTTACGTAGTAGCAGAGTACATACAACTTATTGGATATATTATATTATTATATACATTCATAAGAGTACTAAAATATGGCACAAAAAAGAAATAAAATTGAAATAGTAAATGATATACTTAATTCTATACATCAGAAAGGAGAGATAAAACCAACTCATTTGATGTATAAATCTAATTTATCACATACTTTAATGAAGTCTTATCTTGAAGAATTAATAGATAAAGAATTCATAAAAGAGACAAGCAAAGAACACAAAGGACATAGTCATTCTTACTTTATTATTACTGAAAAAGGAATTGATTTTATTGAAAAATTCAAGAAGATGAAACAGTTTGAAGAAACCTTTGGATTGTGATTGTTAACATATTAACCAAAAGGTTTAAATAGTTCTTATTTGTTAATATATTAACATGAAGACTGAAGATATAGAGAAAGATTTGAAATTAAATTTTAAAGAATTCTTAGAAAGCGGCAATGAGGAATTAGATAATAACAGATATAATGCAGCAATAAGCTCATATTTTAAAGCAATAGCAATACTATGCGATTTGAAGATATATCAGACAAAAAGAATATTACCAAAAAATCATAGCGAAAGATTTCTGTTTCTTAAGATAAATTTTAAGGATGTCTCTGAGATTTTAGAGAATTTATTTAAGACTTACACTGATAGTTATAATCTAAGAATGAGCAAGAAAGATGCTATTTCACTTAAGGAAAATGTTGAAAAAATTAAAGATTTATTCGGATTTAAAGAAGCTGTTTAAAAACAAAAAGGAGATTCTGGATATTTTAATATTTGGTTCTATAATAAAAGGCAAATCTAATCCTAAAGATATAGATATATGCATAATTTTTAGGGAAAATATAGATATAAATTTAATCAAGGAATTAAATAAGAAATTTGAAGATGTTCATTTTAGCACCTTAATTGCAGATAATTTTTTTACAAAGCCTCATGCTTTAATAAAGACATTATTATTTGAAGGTATTAGCATTAAAACAGGCAAAGAATTATCTAAGGTCTATGGAATGAATGCATATGCATTATATAGTTATAATATAACTAAATTAAGCAATAGCAAAAAGACAAGGTTTGTTTATTTATTAAAAGGTAGGAAAGGAGAAAATGGGATAGTAAAGGATTTTAAAGGGGAATTTATAACAAACGCAGCATTTATAATTCCTGTAGAAAAGGATTATGAAATGATTGAGATATTTAATTCGTGGGAAGTTCCATTTAATAGGAAAAAGATAATGACAATTAATTAGAAAAAGAAAACTTTATAACTATCTATCTTTTATTCTATTCATGAACAAGGATTTGGATCTTGTAAAAAATTATCAAAAAGAGGTAATACTTCTTGGTGAAACAGCAGCATTGCTTGGATGGGATCAAAAAACTTACATGCCTGAAGAAGGTATAAAATCAAAATCAGAGCAATTGGTTTTATTAAGCAAATTAATACATAAAAAAATAACTTCTAATGAATTATTTAGTGCAATAAAAAGATTAAGAAAGAAAAAACTTACTGATTCAGATAAAATTATGATTAATAAATTATATAAAGATATTAAAAAATCAAGAAACCTTCCTGAAGAATTTGTAATAGAATTATCAAAAGCATCTTCTCTAGGTGGTTCTGCATGGGAAAAAGCAAAAGAAAAAAAAGATTTTAATATATTCAAGCCATATTTAGAAAAATTAGTCAATTTGAAAAGAAAAGAGGTAAATTATAACAAACTTCCAGGACATCCTTATAATACATTACTTGATGATTTTGAAGAGGGAATGACTGTTGCAAAATTAAAGCCGAGATTTGATATCCTCAAGAATGAATTGATTTTATTATTAAAAAAGATAGAATCAACTGAATTGTATAAAAAACAAAAAGACACTATACTAAAGAAGAGTTTTAATAATGATTTAGAACTAGAAATCTGTAAAGATTATAAAAATAGAATTGGATTAAATAATAACATTTCAAGACTTGATCTTTCAATGCATCCATTTACAACAACTATTGGAATAAAAGATATAAGATTAACGACAAATTTAAAAGATGGATTTTTTAATGCCTTTGGAGCAACAATACATGAATGCGGACATGCATTATATATAGAAAATATGCCAGATAAATATGAGTATACAATACTAAGAGAATCTCCAAGTATGGGTTTACATGAGTCTCAATCAAGATTCTGGGAAAATATGATAGGGAAAAACAAGTCTTTCTGGAGATTTTATATTCCAAGAATTAATAAAATATTAAAAACAAATGAAAGTCTAGATAATACTTACAGAGGGATAAATTTTGTAACACCTGGGAAAATAAGAGTTGAATCTGACGAAATTCACTATTGCTTGCATATTATTCTAAGATTTGAAATAGAACTTGGATTAATTGAAGGTTCTATAAAAATTAAAGATTTACCAAAAATATGGAACAAAAAGATGAAGGAATACTTTAATGTTGTTCCTGAAAATGATGCTGTTGGTGTATTACAAGATATGCACTGGTCTGAAGGAGCTTTTGGTTATTTTCCTACATATGCAATAGGAACAATTTATGCAGCGCAATTATTTAATGCCTTAAAAAAACAATTTCCAAATATTGAAAAAGATATTGAAAAAGGAGATTTCACAAGAATAATTAATTGGTTAAAAGAAAAAATACATGATAAAGGTGCACTGTATAAATCTGATGAACTTATAAAGAAAATATGTGGTTCTGGCTTGGATCCTGAAGCTTATATCAAATATTTAAATGATAAATATAAAGAAATATACAAATTTTAATTAAAGGACAGATTTATAAAGACATTTGGATATAATAAATAATAGAAAAAAATCAAAGGAGATAATAAAAAATGTCAAATGTAGAAAGATTTAAAGAAGCGCAGAGAATCGCGAAGGAGCTAAAGGCAAAGGATCCTAAGCTAAAACATATCGAAGCTGTCAAAAAAGCATGGGAAATCATTAAGAGCAGAAAATAAACAAGATTTATTCTTTTTTCTTTTTATAATTTTTCATTGCTTTCTTGAAGGTTTCTACAACCATCATTGTACAATGGACTTTGAATTCAGGAAGGTCTCCCAAATCATTTTTAATATCTTGATATCCTATTTTTTTAGCTTCTTCGATGGTTTTTCCCTTCACTAATCTACAAAAGGATTCGCATGCAGCAAGTGCGGCCATGCAACCATATGATAAGTAAGTTATCTCCCTGACCTTTCCATCTTTAAATTTCAAAAAAATCTTAAAAACATCTCCACAACGAATATTGCCCAATTGTGCGAATGCATCAGGATTTTTCATTTCATGAGCAAATTTAGGATTCTTAAAATATTTTATTACTTTTTTTGAATATGTAAACTGGTCGCTCATTTAAAAGGACTCATCCTCCTTAGTTTTTCAATTATCTTAGGTATTTTCTCAAGAACAATATCAACTTCTTCTTCTGTTGTAAATCTGCTTATTGTTAATCTTAAAGATCCATGAGCATCTTCTTCTTTCATACCAAGAGCCATTAAAACATGACTTGGTTCAAGTGACTTAGATGAGCAAGCACTTCCAGTTGAACTGCAAATACCTTCTGCATCAAGATAACCACCA
>Ga0180007_10006056_pt1 | contig 11967 bp, 8 predicted proteins | sample MM_PC_MetaG_FD_121122 | JGI IMG/M metagenome (GOLD analysis project Ga0180007, IMG submission 121122) | Groundwater microbial communities from the Aspo Hard Rock Laboratory (HRL) deep subsurface site, Sweden - MM_PC_MetaG | ecosystem: Environmental > Aquatic > Deep subsurface > Groundwater...
AAGCCCGATAATCTGCTGGTCATTTTCAAGATATTTTAAGGCCGTCCACCGGGCCGGATAACTCCCGGTTAAAAATTTTTCCGATCGAATAATGGTTTCCATTTCGTCCAGGGCCGCATCAATGTCCATTCCATAGGAAATCTTCAAGGGCACCACCTCTTTATTGCCGGTAATTTGGGCGGCAATGGTTTCAAGCAGTTGTGTCTTGCCCTCACCGCTTCTGGCAATTGTGGGCACCACCGGCACATTTAGAAGTTGGGACAATCGGTCGATATCAATCCGGATACCCCTTTTTTGGGCCACATCCATCATATTCAAGGCCACACAGACCGGAATGCCCAGCTCCATGAACTGGATGGACAGGTATAGATTTCTTTCCAGGTTGGAGGCGTCCACAATGTTGACAATCACAGAAGGACTCTCATTCACCAGAAAATCCCTTGCCACCACTTCCTCCAGGGAATAGGCGGTCAAAGAATAGGTGCCGGGCAGGTCTACCACATTGAACTGACCGGCGCGGCTTGTGCAGATTCCCTGTTTTTTTTCAACGGTTACCCCGGGATAATTTCCCACATGCTGCCGGGCACCGGTTAGTGCATTAAAAAGTGTTGTTTTGCCGGAATTCGGATTCCCGGCCAATGCAATGGCAAGACTCATATCAATTCACCTCTACTAGAATATAATCGGCTTCGTTGTTGCGAAGCGTCAGTGTAAACCCCATAATCCGTAAGCAAACCGGATCTAGCAAAGGGGCTTTCCCCTGGACTTTTATCGGCTTTCCAGGCACAAGGCCCATGTCTCGAATCCGTCGGCCAAGCGCTCCTGTGCCTTTGACAGAAACGATAACACCCGCCTGGTTTACCTGCATTTCTCTTAATTTTATTGTTGCCATGGTTGCTCCTCAAAATTGGGTGCGGTTAATTGTGTATTGCTTAGAATGAAAAGTTTTATACAGCTAACTTTTATGATTGTCAATAATATTTCCTGATTGAATAAAAAAATAATTATTTGACTTACTATATAACTGCGGTATAAGAATAACAGCCAAATCAAAAAGGGAGAATAAACAATGACCAATGAACTTTCCGAAAGCCTTGAAGATTATCTTGAAACCATACTGGCGCTTCAGACAAAAAACACCGTGGCCCGGTCAAAGGATATCGCCCATAAAATGGACATTAAGCGCGGTTCTGTAACCGGGATGCTCAAAAAACTTGAGGCCCAGGGATTTATCAATTATGAGCCCTATGGATATGTCACCCTGACACCTTCCGGAGAAAAGATTGCCAGGGAAATTGAAAACCGTCATATTATGTTAAAGGATTTTTTGTTCCGAATTCTGGGCGTTGAAGAAACCATCGCCAATGACACAGCCTGCCGCATGGAACATGCCATGGACAGAAACACCTTTAAAAAATTCAAGCACTTTATCTCAATCGTTGACGCCTGTCCCCATCACAAAAAGGGATAGCCTCACAACCCTTGAAGTTAGGCGTGACTTATTTTGCCCTTGACAAGTCAATCTTTTCTTTTTTATAACCTCTCAAAAAGTTAGCCTCGCCAAACTAAAGTTTGGCACAATATTGCATATTTTATGCTTAAACACACACCATTGAGAGGTGAACTATCGTGAACAATTTTTCAAAATTTATGAATATCTGGGAAATAGAATCCCAATTCAAGTGCCCTGTTGTGGGAACCATGCTCTCCGTTGAACGGCACAAACAGATTTTAAAAAAATGCGGATACGATGTAAGCCGCATGAAACCCTATGAATTTCATCAGCAACTCATGTCCAGACTCCATGAACAAAACAATGTCTCTATCAAGGTCAACAATTTTATCCGGACCCAGGCCGTAAAACAGATGAAACTCATACAAAGCCTGGGGAGAAAACAGATCCAGGCCCTGTGGGAAGCGCAATTGAAAAAAGACCTTGCAGGTCCCCTGATGTATGCCATTATTGCCCACGAAGATACCGGTCCGGACCTGCTCCAGGAAATTTACGGCCAGGTTCACATGCAGGCCCATTCCAATATGCAGGAAGTTTTCACAGCCCGGCAGCAGCTGTCCAGGATGGAAGATTCCTTGGCCTGGGAAAAGAAAAAACTCGCAGCAAAAATCCAAGAGATCCGCATTCTGGTGGATGCCAAGAAGCAGGATGCCCACAAAATATTTCAATTGGAGGCCGAAACCAGGTCCCAGCTTCGGTCTGAAAAAAACCATCCTTCTCCGGACATGTGTCTTCCCTTGGAACAAAAAATCGAAGATTTAAGCCTTCGGCTCTCATTAAGCGAAAGCCGGCTGAGAGAAATGGAGAGGGAAAAAAAAGCCCTCCAGATCAAACTTTTTGAATCAAAAAACGAGAACCAATTTCTTAAAGACGGATTCCAGGCATTGTCTGAAAATTTTGCCCCCCTGCCTCCGGAAGACTGTATAAGTGGCGGCAATTGTTGTCAGGATGCCTGCCCCCAATACCAATTGTGTGCAAAACGGGTATTTATGATCGGCGGCATCACCAAAATGAAATCCTATTACAAGGATATCGTTGAAAATGCCGGCGGACAATTCGATTACCATGACGGGTACATGAAAAACGGTCACACCAATCTTGAAGCCCGGGTTAAACGCTGTGACCTGGTATTGTGCCCGGTAAATTGCAACAGCCACAACGCCTGTCTCAGGGTAAAAAAACTGTGTACCCGTTTCCAAAAACCATTGAAGATCCTGGGAAATTCAAGTCTGTCTGCGGTGAGCAGGGCGCTTTTCATCCCCCAGGACCCTGGGGCCGTCAGTTCTTTGTGAACCGGATGGAGGCGGCCAGAACGACCACCAGGATAGACCCGATATTATGGGAAACAGCTCCCCAGATGGGGGTGAGCAGGCCTGCGGCACCGGCTGCCACAGACACAAAATTGATGAAAAAACTGATACCGATGCTTATTTTAATGGTCGCGGCCATTCTGCGGCTCAGCCTGATAAGAAAAGGCAATTGGCCCAGATCATTGTTCATCAGCACAATATCTGCTGTTTCAAGGGCCACGTCAGACCCGTTAAACCCCATGGCAATTCCGGTATCCGAGGCTTTTAAGGCCGGTGCATCATTCACCCCGTCCCCCACATAGACAAGTTGTCCGTTCTTGTAGGCTGCCAGACGTTTCAACTTATCGGCCGGTTTCTGACAGGATGCCCAGGAAGTAATTCCCACCTGCTGTGCCACCTTGCTCACCGGCGCTTCTCGGTCACCGGAAATAAGGGCAATCTGACCGATACCGGCATCCCGAATCGCCTGGACAGCGCTCTTGGCTGTGCTTCGTGGCAGATCTTCCATGCAGATATATCCGACCGCCTGTCCGTCCACCTGCACCGCCACCGTGGTCACCCCCTGATCTGCAAATTCATCACAGCTGAGTATCTCTATTTTTTGGGTCCCCACCCTGCCGCTTATCCCCTTTCCTGGGAAAGATTGAATATCCCTTGCATCGAGCTCCCGGCAATCAAGGGCCTTTGCCCTTTCAACAATGGCCAGGGCCAGGGGATGCAGACTTTTTCTCTCAACGGCTGCTGCCAGGCTGAGAATCTGCTGTTCATCCAGATCACCACGGGAAATGGTCTTCACCACAAAGGGTTTCCCCCTGGTAATGGTGCCGGTCTTATCAAAACAAAAGACCGTTGCACCGGCAATATTTTCAAGATATTGCCCGCCCTTCACCAGAATCCCGGCCTTGGCAGCCCTGCCGATGGCAGCAACGGTTGAAACCGGTCCTGCCAGAAGGAAGGAACAGGGACAGCCCACAATGAGAACGGTAATCGCCCGGGTCACATCCCATGTGCCAAAGTAGGTTGCAAGCGCTGCCAGCAGAATCACCGGTGTAAACCATTTGGCATACTGATCCACAATCTTGGAACTCCGGGTCTTGGACTTTTCCGCAGCCTCCACCAGGCGGATAATCTTACCCATGGTGGCATCGGCACCCACCTTGAGGGCGCAGATTCTTGCAAACCCATCCACACAGACCGTACCCCCATAGACCATCTGTTTTTCCTGCCGGCTGACAGGTATGGGTTCTCCGGTCATGGCGGATTCATCAACTTCAATAATACCGGTAAGGATCTGGCCGTCCACGGCAATTACCTGGCCGGCCCTAATGGGCAAGACGTCTCCCTTTGTAATATCAGCCACCAAAACACGGGTCTCTTTGCCCTCCCTCTCGATTAAGGCTGTTTTTGGGGTGATCTCAATAAGCTTCTGGATCGCCTGCCGGGCACTGTCACTTACGGCTTCCTCAATCAAGGCGCCAAAAACCATAATGCCCGAGACAATGGCAGCTTCCAGATAATTGCCATTGATCACACAGGCAATCACTGCAATACTGACCAGTTCATCCACATTCACCTGGCGGTCTGCCACCCCTTTTACGGCATTGAAAACGATGGGAACTCCGTTGATCAAAACAGAGAGCAGAAGCAGGATATCCGCCAGAGAAAAGTACGAAACCGCCACGGGTTTGAGCAACAGGGCAATGGGAATCAGGGCAGAACCGGCCATTACGCGGTAAAAATCATCTGATTTGAAAATCTCCTGGTACACATTCAAATCTGCATATCTTCCAATCATAAACACCCCATTATTTAGTTTGTCTATCAAGTTATTTGAAGACCAATATAAATGGTTTTATTTTGATAGTCAACCTGTTTGATGTTCAAAATAATTTTTTTATGTTTGTAACCTGCTGGCCGGTGTGATAATTTTACTCCCGGAAGCTTGGGGCAACCTGTTTTTTTAGGAACCTGTGCCAAAAACCAGTTGGGATAAAAAAAACATGGACATAAAACACTTGTCAAAAATCATTGTGGAATTTTATGAAAAACTTTCTTCCTGGGAAGAGTCCGTGGTCCGGGATAGCGGTTTAACAACAGCCCAGGCCCATACCATTGAAATTGTCGGTCATGAAGGCTCCATCCAGATGAAAGACCTGGCGGAAAAAATCGGGGTTACCACAGGAACCCTGACCGTGGCCATTGACCGTTTGGAAAAAAAAGGACTGCTCCTTCGCAAGCCCCATGCGACGGATCGGCGTTCTTATCTGATCGAATTAACAAAAACAGGCGACGCTTATTTTAAGCGACACCATAATTTTCATATCAAAATGACCGAAGAAATTGTTTCAGGCCTCACCCGGACCGAACAGACAGCCTTTGTCACTATCATTGAAAAAATTCTAAAACAGAGATAACCTTTTTTGTCCTTAAAAGAGTCTGATCTGGCTCTTTTTTAGGTTGACACAATTAAAAGTTTGGTATATCTAACATCGAAACATATGGATAACTTTTAACTTAATTGCAATCTTTTACCCCTAAAGAAGCCAAAAAATGATGGATACCCCGAGAAAACATCAAAACAATTCCCTTTGTCCCGAACCGCTTTTCCGAAACGACAAGAGATGCTGCTGCGGAAAGCTTCTGGCAAAGCAGACCGATGGGACAATTGTGATCCGGTGCTCGCGCTGCAAACAGGAAATGGTGATCCAATTGTCCCGGATATCAAAAAGAGACACCCCCATTTAAAAACGGATTCCCTGTAGGGGAATCTGCCGTAAAAATTCATTAAAACCGAGGCCAAAGATCAAACAGAGCCCAGCCATTTTCACTGAAATGTTTGGGCTCTGTTCTTTTTATACACCCCACAATAAACCGAATGGAGAAAAAAAATGAAGACCTTTAAACCCCTAAAAACATTATTGTTCATCCTTTGGATAAGCCTTACAGGAATATCCTCCGCTTTTTGCCAATCCCCTTCAAACCTTGAACAAAGGGTTTTGGCCCTTGAAGAAACAGCAGCGGTTAAAAAATTGGGCCTGGAAAAATTTTCTGACACAATTGGGCTGTCCGGTGCCATTGAGCTGGATTATTCCCTTGCAGACGATTCGGATGTTTCCGATAAAACCCGTAATTCTTCCTTCTCCAGCCTGGACATCGGGACCGTGGAACTTGGACTGGAGGCCCGCCTCCATGAAACCACAACCGCCACCTTTCTCTTAAAGGGCGAGAATCTGGATACCGATACGAACATTTTCTGGGATGAAGCCTTTTTTACATTCCGAAAAAAAGACCTGCCCCTTTATTTTGTGGGCGGCAAAAGGGTCCAGCCCTTTGGTGCCTTTGAGAATAGGTTCATCAATGATCCTGTCACCCAGGAACTCTATGAAGTCAACAAAACAGGTGCCACCATCGGATTTACAAGCGAGCGAATGGCAAACCTGGATATCAACCTGACGGTCTACAAAGGAGAGACCCTTATAGAAAGGGTTAGTGCAACAGACTTTGGATGGGAAAGAAACACCAGCGCCGGGCGTTCGGCCACAGATGATGTATCCTCCGTGATCATCAGCGCATCTGTTTCACCCCTGGAAAAAATGCGCCTTTCCGGTTATTTCAATTCCGAACCCGGAGATTCGGACCGGAACACAACTTTGGGAGCTTCCTTTCACTGGGAAATCTCAAAATTTATCGTGGATGCCGAATACATCGGCGCCCTGGGCCGGGAAAACCATGTGACTGACAACAAAGAATACAATGAAGCTGCCTGGGTTGCCGCATTAGGGTACAGACTGACAGAAGTGCTGGTGGCCGCTGCCCGCTATGAAAATTTTAAAACAGACCAAACAAAGGACGGCAATCTTGACTGCCGGTATGGTGTTGCGGCCACCTATACTTTGTTTGAAACCGATTTTGTTGCCTGCAACCTCATGGGTGAATTCAGACGCACCGAATATGAAGCTTCTGCCAACAGCACGGTTGATTCAGCGGCAAACGAAGTGTTTGCAAGGCTTGCACTGCAGTTTTAAACAAAACACCTAAATGAGGGGCTTGACCGAAAACACAGCTGTTGCGGTCAGGCCCTTCTGTTTTTTCAGGATAAACTGTTTTCCGGATATGGATTCAAGATAGTTTCGGATAATTTTTTCAAGCACTTGTTCAGGTTTATCACTCACCTTTGAAAAAAATGCCACCTGGTTGTCAAATTCCTGTTCCAAACTGATCTTCTGGTTCCACTCAACCGTGTCAAATACAATGTCCGGGAAAAGTCCCATGGAAAACAGCAGATTGATTTTAAACAGAATGCTCTGGGGTTTGTCATACAGGGCAGTGCCCATGATCTTTTCCCAAAGATCGGTCAAAATGGCATGCTGCTGCCTGGCAGCCCACCCCCTGATGGCGCATCCGTTTTTCGAACAGGCCATCAGCTTGAAAAAAGAGACGGAACTTGCCACCCCCGGAGACATAAAAGCCACAACCAGATCAAATTGATTTTCCCAGCCCTTTTTTTTTATGTCAACCTTATGCCAGTCTTCTGCCAGGATGGTAATCTTACCGGCCAGATCCGGAGACAGGCGTTTGTAAAACCGGTCCAGCATTCCTTGGGAAAAATCAAGGGCAACCACGTCTGCACCGTTCCTGGCCAGCTCAACAGCCAAAAGACCGGTTCCGCATCCGACTTCAAGCACCTGCATGCCCTCAAACAAAAGCCCTTTTTGCCGCAGCATTCCCAGGGTTTTTTCAAGCCGCCGGTCCTGAACCTCTTTTTTGCTCTTGTCATAGGTGGCGGCTGCCTTGTCCCAGTATTCCCGGGAGGAAAATCCCTTGTGAACCGCATAGGTATCGCTGGACTTGTCTCGTTCCCACTCGTTGATCCAGAACGTTTTATTAAATATCGGGTCCATTCGTTGTCTCTTTTTCCTTGTTATATTCAATTATTTCCAGCTCCGGTCCTTCCATGCTCTCTTTTTTTGCCATAAACATTTGGGTCACATCCACGATCACCGCATACAAGGCCGGTACAAATACCAGGGTCAATCCTGTGGCGGCAATGAGGCCGAAACTGATGCTCACGGCCATGGGGATGAGGAACTGGGCCTGGAAGCTTGTTTCCAGCAGCAAAGGAAACAACCCTGCCACCGTGGTCACTGAGGTCAACAATACCGGCCTGAAGCGGCTTTGCCCGGCCTCTATTATCGAATCAAAGACAATTGCCCCGCTGCGCACCCGGTCATTAATAAAATCAATGAGGATCAAACTGTCATTGACCACAATCCCGGACAGGGCCACAATCCCGAAAATACTGATCATGGTGATATCCAGGCCCATGAAATAATGCCCGACAATGGCGCCGATAAGACCGAAGGGAATGGCGGTCATGATGATCACCGGCTGGATATAAGAGCGGAACTGACTGGCCAGGAGCAAAAACATGACCATGGCTGCCAGGGAAAACCCCTTGACCAGACTGTCAATGGATTCTTCGGTCCGTTTGGCCTGACCCTCAAGGTCATAGGTCACCCCCGGAAATCGATGCACAAGCGCCTCTAAAAACCCACCCCGCAAATTGTCCACGATCTTCTGGGCATTGGCAACATCTTCGTCCAGATCGGATATCACGGTGATCACCCGTTTTCTGTCCACCCGCTGGATAGTTGAATACCCCTGTTCCATCTCAAGGCGGGCGACCTGATTCAATGGAATCTGCCTGCCGTCCCGGGTACGGATTCTCAACGCATCAATACTGGCTTCCGATTCCCGTTCTCCCCGGGAATACCGTACCATGACCTTGATATCATCTTTTCCCCGCTGGATCTTCAAGGCCTCGTCCCCGTAATAGGCCTGACGAATCTGGGTGGCGATATCCGCCATGGTGACCCCCAGGGATTCGGCCCCTTTTTTAATAAAAATCTGTTTTTCCATCTTGCCGGGCCTAAAATCGTCCGTGATATCAAAGGTACCCGGATAGGTGGAAATCTCCTCTTTAAGAGCTTTTGCCGCATGTTCCAGCTGCTCCAGATCCGTTCCCACAAGCCGGATTTCAATGGGGTTGCCGCCGGGCCCTCCCCCGATAATACCAAAGGTCAGCTGCTCAACCCCCAGAATATCCCCGGTCAATTCCCGCCATTTGGCCGTGACCTCGGGGGCGGAAATACCGGGTCGCATGTCCGCCGGCAAAATTTCAAGCCAGGCTTCTCCGCAGTGTCCGCCATAAACGCCTGGTTTCCAGTCCCTTCTTGGAATAACCCCCACCAGAGAAAAATTATTGACCACCAGATCCTTTTCGCCCTCGACCCGGTCCCTGAACCAGTCGTTTAGCTCAAAGGCCCCTTTTTCAATTTGTTTGATGGCCTTTTCCGTAATTTCAAAAGGGGTACCAAGGGGGTAGATTGTCTCGGAAATGATCCAGTTGGAATCGGTCTTGGGGAAAAAAACAAAGGGCACATGCCCCCCGGCCAGAAGTCCCAGGGAAACAATAAGGCATCCTGCGCCTATCCCCAGCGTAAAATACCGATTCCGCACACAATACCGTAAAACCGGCAGATAAATAAAATGGATAAACCGGTTCATATATCTTTCCACCCGGCTCCGCATCCAGGCATGTCCGTCCGTTATGTCTTTTTTGAGCCAGTCCAGCCAGAAAAAAAAGAGATGATACAGTCGGCTTTTATCTGGATTGGGCGGCTTCAGGGTATGCTCCAGGTGGGCCGGAAGGATGAGAAAGGCTTCCAAAAGGGAAACCGCCAGGATACAGATCACAGCCTGGGGCATGATGGAAATAAATTTGCCCATGATCCCGGAAATATACATCAGGGGGGTAAAGGCCACTATGGTGGTTGCCACCGCCATGACCACGGGTCCGCCGATCTGATCCACGCTGTCCATCACCGCCTGCTTTGGGGATTTACCCATGGAATAATGGGTGTAGACATTTTCTCCCACAATGATGGCATCATCCACCAATATTCCCAGGGTCATGATAAAACCGAACAAGGACAGCATGTTGATGGAGGCGCCAAAATAATCCAACACCAGAAAGGCGCCCATAAAAGAAACAGGAATTCCCGATGCCACCCAGAAGGCAAGGCCCAGGTCTAAAAACAGAGCCAGCACGATAAAAACCAATAAAATCCCCTGGGCCCCGTTCTTGAGCAAAAGATCGATACGATCCTGGACCATGTCTGCCATATTAAACCAATATCCCAGGGTAACCCCCTTTGGCATCAGATCCTTTTGGCTTTCCATATAGGCGATGGCGGTATTTGAAATGGCAATGGTATCCTGGGCGTCGGTACGGCTGATCACAATCATTGCCGCCGGCTTGCCGTTGAACCGGGCGGTAACATCGGTCTCTTCAAACCCGTCCTTTACGTTTGCCACATCCCCCAGTCGGATTACCGTGCCGTCGGATCTTGTTACAAGTGGGATGCGCTCAAATTCTTCTCCTGTATACATTTTTCCCTTGGCCCGGACCAGCACCTCACTTCCCCGGGTTTTTATTTTTCCACCGGGCAGCTCCAGGCTGCCGGTCTTGACCGCTGCCACTACCTGATCAAAGGAAAGGTTAAACTGGCGCAGGCTTGCTTCGGATATTTCAATGGAAATCTCAAACTCCCTGACCCCGGTAAGAGCGGCCAGGGAAATCGCATCGGTGTCCACCAGGTCGTCCCGAATTTTTTCAGCCGTATCCCTTAGCACCCGCTCATCCACATCTCCATAAACAGCCAGATAAATGGACGGTTCATTGTTTTTAATCTCAATGATCACCGGGTCTTCTGCTTGTTCGGGAAAAGAATCGATCAAATCGATTTCCGTGCGGATCTCATCCAGCTTTTCATTGATACTGGTTCCGGCAGCCAGTTCCAAAGTAACAGAACCGTGTCCTTCAAAGGCGGTTGAATGCATGGTTTTGATATTTTCAAGACTTTTGAGCTGTTCCTCGATCTTGATACAGATCCCCTCTTCCACCTCTTCAGGAGAAGCTCCCGGATAGTCGACACCGATATTGATCATGTCCAGGGAAAACTGGGGAAACATTTCCCGTTTCATATTGATCACCGTAAAAAACCCGGCCACAATCAAAAAGACCATGATCAGGTTTACCGAGACCCTGTGTTCAATTGACCACCTGCCCAGGGTCTTCATGGTTTTGTTCCCGTTTGCTGCCCGTTTCCTTTAATGGAAAGTTTCATCCCCTCTACTGCGCCGGGAAGAGGAGATGCAATAATCTTGTCCCCGTTGGCAAGTCCGCCATCCACATAGACCTCTTCCTCAAATTTGCGCAGCACATGGACCCGCCGCATTTCCAGACAAGAATCCGTGACAACAAAGAGGACATCCCCGGGTTTGATCAGATGCCGGGGCAGCACAAAAATGTTTTCACGGGTTTCACCAATGATCTTGCAATTAACAAAGGTGCCGGGTTTTAAATCAAACAGGGACGCCCGGGAAGCGTTTCCCACATCCCTGGTCTGGATCTCAAGGGTAATGGGTAAGGTTCTGGTTTTTTCATCCATGCTCGCCTTTATCCTGGCAACCCGGGCTTCCCATACCCTTTTTTCCGGATCATTAAAATTGGCAATGCTGATTCTGGCTGCGGGGGTACGACCATCGTCAAAAAAAGTCTGGATCCAGCGCATCTGCTCCAGGGGGATTTTCACCTCCACATCCAGGGCATCTTTTTCATAGACCGTTCCCAGGATCTGACCCACATTCACATACTCTCCCACCTCTGCCTGCTTGTCCAGAACAAACCCGTCAAATCCGGACAGAATCCGGGTTCTTTCCAGTGCCAGGGCCGCTTTATCAAACTCAAGCCTTGCCATGGCCAGTGCCGACTTTTTTTGTTCCATCATGGTCGGAATAAGCAAAAGCCGGTTCTGGATGGCCTGTAACTGGATCCTGGCCCCAAGGTGCTGCTGCTCTGCCCTGTCCATACTTGTTTTGGAGGCAAACTGGTTTTGGTTCAGGGCCGTCATGCGCTCAAATTCCTTTTGGGTCAGGTATCGATTGGCCTTTGCCAGCTCCATATCCTTTTTCAGGTTTTCAATCTCCTGGTTCAGGCTGTCAATGTCCGCCCGGACCTGGGCAACATGGACGGCAGCCGCTTCTTTGCCCAGGCCATAGGATTGCGGGTCGATTTGAACC
>Ga0180007_10006057_pt1 | contig 11967 bp, 10 predicted proteins | sample MM_PC_MetaG_FD_121122 | JGI IMG/M metagenome (GOLD analysis project Ga0180007, IMG submission 121122) | Groundwater microbial communities from the Aspo Hard Rock Laboratory (HRL) deep subsurface site, Sweden - MM_PC_MetaG | ecosystem: Environmental > Aquatic > Deep subsurface > Groundwater...
TGTAAACTTAGATGCTAATGGAGATTATGAAGCAACAGTACATTATACAGATGATATTGGAAATGAAGGAGAGATAACATTACCTACAACAGTATATCTTTTAAGACATATTGTACCCGCACCAGGACCTAAGCCACCTGCAGACACTGGTGGAGGAGGCGGTGGAGGAGGATACTACTCTGAAAGAACAGATTTCTCTGCTACAGGAACAAAAGATTTTTCAGCAGGAGCAAAAGGAAGACTTAACTTCAATATACCAGGAGATGATAGCAATCATTTGCTTAGGGTAGACAGAATCAATGATGATGGCACTGTAGATTTCACAGTTCAGTCAGAACCTAAATTTTTAACATTAAGCACAGGACAAGATACAAATGTAGATGTAAATGATGATGGTACTGAAGATATCAATGTTTTATTGAACTCTGTTTTAGATAGAAAAGCTTATTTCACAGTAACATACTTGCAATCAGCACCAGGAGAAGTAACTGGGCCTGGAGGAGAAGGAACCCCTGAAGGAGAAACGGGAGGAACAGAACCACCAGGAGTAACTGGAGCAGCTGTAACAGGAGCAGCAACAGGATTATCTTCAGCAACTAAAGGAATTTCAATTGTTTTAGTTATTGTAGCCATTGGAATTGGTTTATTCTTTATTACAAGAAAAAGAAAGAAATAAATTTTTCTTTTTTCTTTTTTAAAAAAAAACATTCTTAAACACAAATCAAAACCTTTAAAAAACCCTAATTTTCTCATATTCTATGCCAGAATTCAAATTAACAATAAATGATGTAAAAACAGGAAGATCATTTCAAAAAACAGTTTCAGGAACTGAATCTGATATTTTTAGAGGTAAAAAAATAAAAGATACAGTCGATGGAAGTTCATTTGGAATGAAAGGTTATGAACTTCAAGTAACAGGTGGAAGTGATTCTTCAGGTTTTCCTATGAGATTTGATATAGATGGACAAGGAAGAAAAAGACCATTATTAACTAGGGGACCTTGTGTTAAAATAAAAAGAAAAGGTATGAAAAAAAGAAAAACTGTTGTTGGAAATTCTTTAAGTGCTAGTATTATTCAAATAAATCTTAAAATAACAAAATACGGTCAAAAATCTGTAAATGAAATCTTTGGTGTTGAAGAAAAAAAAGAAGAAACAAAAGAAGTTAAAGAAGAAGAAAAACCAAAGGAAGAAATTAAAGAAACTCCAAAAGAATCAGAAAAAAAAGTAGAAGTAAAAAAAGAAGTAAAAAAATTACCTGAGAAAAAAGAAGAAGCTCCAGTAAAAGAACCTAAAAAAGAGCAACCTAAATCAGAATCAAAGAAAGAAGAAACTAAACAAAAAGAAAAATAACTTTATTCTAATCAAAAACAGTGACTCTTCAGAATCATATAAAAAATATTTTGAGTTTATTTGGAAACAATCTGTAAAATCACAATAAAAGTTAACTTTATAAAATACAATCATTAACAATTTTTAAGATATTGGAGGCATATAATAGGTGGTAGAAAAATCAAAACAACCAGAAATAAACATTGGTCTAGTTGGACTTTGTTAAAGCAAAAGCTTTCACAGCCAAAGACGTAGACCATGGAAAAACGACTCTTACCCAGACTCTTAGCGGACGCTGGGCAGATACTCATTCTGAAGAAATAAAAAGAGGCATAACAATAAGATTAGGTTATGCAGATACTATTTTTTATAAATGCCCAAAATGCAAAGATCCAGAATGTTATGGTTCTAAAAACAAATGTCCTAATTGTAAATCTAAAACTGAAGAAATAAGAAAAGTAAGTTTTGTAGATGCACCAGGACACGAAACTTTAATGGCAACTATGTTGTCAGGTTCTGCGATCATGGATGCAGCATTATTATTAGTAGCAGCAAATGAAAAATGTCCACAACCACAAACAAGAGAACATCTCACAGCATTGGATATTTCTGGTATTAAAAATATAATAATCATTCAAAATAAAATAGACTTAGTTTCTAAAGAAGAATTATTAGAAAATTATAAACAAATAAAAGAATTTGTAAAAGGAACAATAGCAGAAAAAGCTCCTATAATTCCAATCTCAGCACAACATAATATTAATATAGATTTTTTAATAAAAACTATAGTTGAAGAATTTAAAACTCCAAAAAGAGATCTTAAAAAAGATCCAATACTTCTGATAGCGAGAAGTTTCGACGTAAACAAACCAGGAAGTGAAATAGAAAACTTAATTGGTGGAGTCTTAGGTGGAGCATTAAAACAAGGAGTATTTAAAATTAAAGATAAAATAGAAATCAAACCAGGAATAAAAGAAAAAGATAAATGGTTTGCAATAACAACAGAAATAACAGGATTAAAAACAGGTAATGTTGATCTCAAAGAAGCAACACCTGGTGGTTCTATAGGGGTTTTAACAAAATTAGATCCTTCTATTGTTAAAGCAGATAGTTTGATTGGAAGCCTAGCAGGACATCAAGGAAAACTTCCAGAAGTTTGGGATGAACTTAATCTAAAACCACATTTATTGGAAAGAGTAGTTGGTTCAAAAGATGAATTAACAGTTGAAAAATTAAAAAAAGGTGAAAATGTGATGTTAAATGTTAATTCAGCAGCAACACTAGGTACAATAATAGAGCTTAAAAAAGATTTAATACACATTAATTTAAAAATTCCAGTCTGTGCAGATAAAAAAGATAGAGTTACTATTTCTAGATTGATAGGTTCCAGATGGAGATTAATAGGTTATTGTGAAATAGTTTAAAAGGTTTCGTCTTTTACCTATAAAGCGAAAAAGAAAGGATGAAAAAATAGCTTTAAATATTTTAGTTTATTCATATAATGATATGAAAAACCTTAGACAACGCTTAAATTCTTTTGGACGAGGATTTAGAAATTTGGGTATTGTTTTAGCATTAGCTTCTTCTTCATATGGGTGTAGTGATGTAGTAAGAACTAACGAAAAAATTTTTTTAGATTTTAATTCAGATGGTTATCAAGATTTAGCTCGTGTTGTATCAACTAAACCATACTGGAAAAAAGAGAAATCATATGATATAAGAGTAAGATTTGGTTTACCAGATGGAACTCTTGAAGAAGAAGAAATTATAGTTGCTTGTCGTGGAAAACCAGAGTGGATACATGTGGCAAAACTTTTTACAAAAGAGGCTTGGCATAGTCGTATAGACGGAGAATTGATGAGTTATGAGAACCAAGCGTATGGCATAGATCCTTTTCAAGATTTAATTTGGTTAGAATATGACCAAGGACGTCTAATCTGGCGAGAATGTAGGCAAGATAGTCTAAAAAAGATTGGTAAGGACAGACTGGAAAAAACTCCAGATGGTAGATGGTTGTATTCCGTTACTGAAAATCAAGGTTGGAAGCTAAATGCTTTGGTTTATACTGAACCATATAGTTCTTATTATGGGGATTTTTTGAGGGGCTGTGGTGTAATGAGTCATAAAATATTAAAAGTTTATGAGAGTAGACCTTCAGAAATTAGAAGCGAGGATTTAGTATATGGGGTGGGTTCTTACGCTGCCCCTTATTCCGAGTATTTAAATGAGCAAGGTGTGGTATATAAAGTAAATAGTCGACTTGGGGGTGGAGATCGTGGTGTTGAATCATGGTATGAACTTAAAGAGAAATATGGAAAAAATTGTTCTGACCGGTTGTGGCATGGAGTTGTTTTTGAAAATTTGTGGGGCGATGAGCAATAAAATATTAAAAGTTTATGAAATTAGATCTCTTTATTTTTGCGCATTTTGACTCTTATACAAACAAATAATTAATTCTTATGAATAAAAATAAACTAAAAGTTTCGTAAAAAAAGGAATAAGAATCTAAAAAGAAATACTAAGTAGGTATAATAATATTACTCCTACAATACCGCCAAAAATTATTCCTAAAATAGCCATTATCTTACCAATTTTATTTTGTTGTTTTATACTCATTATTCCTAAAAATATAGCTAAAAAAGTTAAACTTGCAACAAAAGACATAAAGGATTCCATAGTTGGAAATTTAGTTGCAAAAAACATAGTAAAATACATACTTATAACATAAATTGATTCACCTATTTTATTATTTAATAAATTTATTAATAACATTCCTATTACAAGAAATCCCATGATAATAAAAACAAAAAAACTTGAAACTAAAGATACTATACTAAAAATAAATTTCTTTTGCATACATTTTTCTATGTTTTATCTATTTTAAATCTTTTGTTTTAAAAATTTAAACTTCTTGAACAAACTTTCTTAACCAACTTCTATTAGAGGATACTCCTTCTAAATCTTGTTCAAGAGTTCCTATCATTCTTCTTTCTTTTCTGACATCAAAAACAGATCCATCCTTACCAATAGAAATTGTTCTTGCTATCCTGTTTTGTGTTCTTTCCCCCATATGACCACGTAAACTAGTGTACTTAAATATTGGATCTCGATGTTTTTCTATTCTTTCAATAGCCACATCTTGTAAATTTCCTCTTAATTCATCTGAAAAAGCATAAGAAACATAAATAAATCCATTTCTTATTAAAAAATGAGTAAAATCTGGAGAAATTGCCTCTTCAAAATTTAATTTTCTTAATGTTACAACTGCCCCAAATAATGCCCTTCTTGATCTTAAATAAGCTGCTGAAGAAACAACATTCCTAAAAGAATTTCTCCCTCTTAATCTATCATTTGTTCCTTCAAATCCATCTATACTAAGTGCAACACTAAAATTATTTCTCAAAGCTAAACCATCTAATTGATCACTTCTAGCAGCTATATAATCCCCATTAGTGCAAGTAATAAAAGTCAGTGAAGGATAACTTCCTACGATTTCCTCCATTAAAGGTACTGTGTTTTCAGCAACCGGCTCTCCTCCTAAGAAATTATAAAACTTAACTCCTAAGGAAGCCCCATTTTTTATAGCATTATGTGCTGTTTCTCTAGTCATCATTGTGTTATCATCACGTTCTTCCTGAGGGATATAACATCCTCGGCAATTTCTTGAACAATATGTTGTTAATTCCAAATACAATAGTGTTGGAAAAATTTTACCTCTTTTGTTTTGGCTCCATACATCATGTTCATGTAAAGCATAATTACCTAAATTCCTTGAAAGTACCCCAATTCTAACACTTGTTAAAGCTCTAAGAACCATCCTAAGGTCAAATGGCGTCGCTAATGATTTTATAAATGAATATTCCATGCATTCTAAGAATAACAGTAAGTTTTAAAAATATTAGTAAAAAAGAAAAAAGAAATTAATCTCCTTTGTACAATTTATCTTCTCCATGTTTCTTCTTCCACTCTTCAAGAGGAATAGAAAACTCTTTTTCAATACTCTCTCTGAAGAATGGTCCTGAATTAATAGTACAAAATGGATAAATTCTTCCATTAGGTGCTCCATAGTGTATAACACACCTTTTAATTCTATCCAAATTATAGTTATAACAGTCTTGGAAGTGCATTCCTGCTATGATAACCATCTTCCATTCTTGTACATGCCCTTTTCCTATTCCTTCAAATATTTTTAGGAATTTAACTAATGTCAATCCTTCAGGTGCTTTATCTTTCTTAAAGTGTTTTCTCATAGCATTTAAAGCTTTTAACTGAGTAAATGTCTTAAACCCACCTTTCTTATTTAGTTCATATAAGTCCATAGTTAATCCTTCTACATCAATAAATTCAGTTAATGGAACAGGTTTCAATGGTTTTTCATTAAAATTAACTATAACATATGTTCCTAAACCACAATTTGTATGGCATGTTATATTTATTGGTTTTTCTTTTCTAAAGAATTTAAAGAAATCAGAAAGCGGTGTTGTAATGCTTAATGGATAAAAATCTCTATAAGCTTTTACTATGCCATTTGTCTGTTTCTCTAAGTCGTGTGCCAAATCAGATAAAGTATATCTTTGGTTAATTCTCTCTTTTTCAGAATATCTTCCTGTAAAAGAAATTGGTTGATAACTAACCCCTGTTACTACATCTGAATTTTCCATTGCAAAATTAAATAAATCCCCGACTTGGTCATTATTCACTCCTCTAACTACAGTTGGTACAAAAACAACTCTTATCCCAACTTTTCTTGCATTTTCAATAGCCTGTTTTTTAACTTTTAATAAAGGTGCACCGCAAGTCTTTTTGTAAACTTCATCTGTCAATCCATCAAATTGCAAATAAAGTGTATACAAACCAGCTTCTTTACATTTTTTTGCAAATTCTAAACTATTCCCAATTAAAATACCATTTGTAGCAACTTGTATATGCGCAAAACCTATGTCTTTTGCAGCCTTTATTATATCAACAAATCTTGGGTGTATAGTTGGTTCCCCACCAGTAAATTGAATAGCTTGTAAATCAACACCTGGCTTGTTAGTGTTATACAAATTCTTTAATATTTCTACCACTTGTTCATAACTTGGTTCATAAACATATCCTGCTACATTTGAATTAGCAAAACATATTGGACATCTTAGATTACACCTATTTGTTAGATCTACATTAGACAAACAAGCATAACTTAAATGATTAGAACATAACCCACAATCATTTGGGCAATTATCATGAAATTCTACATTTGGTTTTTTTATTCCTTCAGGGTCAGGAAATCCCCATTTTTCAGCTTTTTTATACAACTTTGCATCACCATATATCAAATCTTTAATATCACCATGCTCATCACAAGTCTTCTTCATCCAAATCTTTCCATCTTCTTCATATATTTCAGCATCTATAACTTTTTTACATTCAGGACATAGACTTTTAACTTGTTTTGGTAACCCGATTGGTACATCTTGGTGCCCTATTTTATCTTTTCTTTCTAAATTGTTCATTTATTTCCCCCCCATTTCCTTTTTTAATATATTTTTTACTGTTTGAACGCAAATAGATGTAACTATTTTCTTTTCTTCAAGAAAATGTTTTAATTTAGGTAAAGACCAACTCTTATACGGTAATCCATAATTTTCTGGTTTTTTATCAACAATATCTTTTATTCTCTTTCTTATCCTATCTGTAAATTTAGGAGTAGCACCTGGCTGTTTTTTACTATTTAATCCAGAAATACCAACTTTATTAAATTGTTTTATCCATTTTCTTACTGTATTCTTGTTTTTATTTAATAAAATGCTTATAATTTCAACTTTCATACCACTAGCAGACATAAGAATTATCCTAGCTCTAACAGCTTTCTTATTGTTTATTCTCTCAAATAGAAGTAATCTTCCTTTTTCTGCATAACTTAATTTTCTCACAAATAATTTCTTAGCACTAGCCACTTTTATTCAAAATAGGAAAAGGGCACTAGTATTTAAAAGTTACTAGTTTTTAATTATAAGAAATATATACTAATTTATACCCTTTGGATTAAATTTTTAACATTATTGCAAGCATAAGCCAAGTATCTTCCAGGTCTAACTACAAAACTTAAAGCTTTACTAACTAAATTACTTTCATTACAGTTATCTTCAATTTCAGATTTTAACATCCTCTTTGTATTAGTTGCATATAAAACCGAGAATGTAGCAGCCAAATTTAAATAAACAAATCCTATTGATACGGGTAATCCATATTCTCCAAAAAAACCTTTTAATGTTTCAGGGTTAACATCCATATAAAAGTTAATATAATAATAAATTTAAAACTTTCTGTTCAGCTAATAACTTTAGCAACATCTTTTATTTTATCATCTTCATCTAATCTCATCAATCTCACCCCAACAGTATTTCTTCCAATACTTGAAATATTTTTTACAGAAGTTCTTATTACAATTCCTTTTTTAGTTATAAACATGATTTCATCTTCATCTTTAACAGCTTTAATTCCAACTACAAAACCATTTCTTTCACTTGTTTTTATATTTCTTACACCCTTACCACCACGATTAACTAATCTATAATCAGAAACAGGACTTCTTTTACCATAACCATTTTCAGTGATAGTCAATAAAGTGGAATTTTCATCAACAACTTCCATTCCAATTACAGAATCATTAACTAATTTAACACCCCTTACACCGCTTGCATTTCTTCCAACATCTCTTATATTGCTATCTTTAAATCTTACAGCATTACCGTTTTTTGTACCAATCATTAATTCTTTTGTATTGTCTGTCAATTTAACTTCAATTAATTGATCTCCATCTTTTAGATTCAAAGCAATTATCCCCCCTTTTCTTGGTCTTGAATACTCACTTAATTTAGTTTTCTTAACTAATCCTTTTTTAGTTACCATAACTAAAAATTGATCATCATTAAACTCTTTAATTGGAATAACATCGCTTATCTTTTCTCCATTATCTAAATTTAACAAATTAACAATATTACCCCCCTTGGAATACCTTGAAGCACTTGGTATTTTATATCCTTTTAACCAATAAACTCTTCCTTTATTGCTAAAGAATAATAAGTAATTATGTGTATTTGTAGTAAATAACTGTTCTACAAAATCATCATCTTTAGTTCCAGTACCAACCATTCCTTTTCCACCTCTTGCCTGTACTCTATAAGTTTCTAAAGGAATTCTTTTTACATAACCAGAATGGGTAACAGTTACAACCACATCTTCTTCTTTTATTAAATCCTCATCTTCAAAATCATCCATGACCTCTGTTATTTGTGTTCTTCTTGTATCATTGTATTTTTCTTTTAATTCTGATAATTCTTTTTTTATTATTCCATATATTTTTTCTTCATCATCTAATATTTCTTTTAATTCTTTTATTAGTTTTGTTAGATCTTCATACTCTTTGCTTATTCTTTCAGTTTCTAAAGAAGTTAATCTTTGCAATCTCATGTCTAAGATAGCTTGTGCTTGTTTCTCACTTAGACTAAATCTTTCAATTAAAGAATTTCTAGCAATAACAGGATCTTTGCTTTGTTTTATTAATTTAATAACTTCATCAATATTATCTAATGCTATTTTTAATCCTTCTAGGATATGTGCTCTATCTTCAGCTTTTGTTAATTCAAATTGTGTTCTTCTTGTAACAACTCTGAATCTGTGATTGATATATTGTCTTATTATATCTCTTATTGAGAGAACTTTTGGTTGACCAGCAATCAAAGAAAGCATATTAATTCCAAAACTTGTTTGTAATGGACTATGTTTGTATAATTGATTTAAAATTAATTCATGATTAGCATCTGTTTTTAATTCAATAACAATTCTCATTCCATCTCTATCAGACTCATCTCTTATATCAGAAATACCTTCAACTCTTTTTTCCTTGACTAAATCTGCTATAGTTTCAATTAAAATAGTTTTATTAGTCATGTATGGAATTTCAGAAATGATTATTCTTTTTCTGTTTCCTTTTTCTTCAATACTTGTTTTTCCTCTTACTCTTAAAATTCCTCTTCCTGTTTTATATGCACTATTTATTCCAGCTTTTCCACAAATTATACCTCCAGTTGGAAAATCAGGACCTTTAATATGATTTAAAATTTCATCAATTTCCATTTCAGGATTTTCAATCATAGCAACTATTGCGTCTACAACTTCTCCTAATTGGTGTGGGGGAACATTAGTAGCCATACCAACTGCAATACCAGAACTTCCATTCAATAATAAATTAGGCAACTTAGCAGGTAAAACTATTGGTTCTTTAGTGCTATTATCATAATTAGGAACAAACTTTACAGTTTCTTTATCTAAATCTTCTAGTAATTCTTCTGCAAATTTACTTAATTTTGCTTCAGTATAACGCATTGATGCTGGTGGATTATCCCCAGATCCAAAATTACCCTGGCCTTTAACTAATGGGTATCTTAAAGAAAATGGTTGAGCCATTCTAACTAATGTATCATAAATAGCAGCATCACCATGTGGGTGAAAACTAGCCATACAGTTTCCCACAACAGTTGCAGATTTTCTAAATGGTTTATTGGAAAGCAATCCTAATTTGTACATTGTATAAAGAACTCTTCTATGAACAGGTTTTAATCCATCATGAACATCAGGTAAAGCTCTAGACATTATAACTGACATAGAATAATCTACATAATTCTGTTTCATTTCATCTTCAATTAATCTTTTCTGAATTTCTTCTGGCATTTTATTTTAAATTCTTTAATTTTTCACACAATTCTTCTATATTTTTAAATTCAATAACTTGATCAGCCATTTCTCTCAAAAAGACAGTATAAATTCCTTTTTTAATTGCTAAAATAAACTTTTTACCTTTAGCAATAGCATAACCAGCTTCAAGCAACATCCCCTCACTTTTATCTTCAGATTTTATAAAAGCGAGATAAACATCTGATAAATCTAATTCTTCTAAAGCATGTTCCAATATCTGTTTATATGTAAATTTATTTTCATTGAAAAAATCTCCTTTCCAAAATGAACAAAAATGATTGTGTCCTGCTTCATCTAAACTATTACAAATTTTTTGAATTGTTTCTTTCAAGACTTTAGGGTCTTCTCCAGTAAACCTATATGACAAAAATATTTTCATTTTAACCATCTTAAACATCCAAATTCTTTACTTCTTGAGCATTCTCAAAAATAAAATTCCTTCTAGCTTCTACATTTTCCCCCATTAAAATACTAAAAATCTCATCAGCTTTAATAGCATCTTCAATCTCAATTTTTTTTAGAATTCTATCTTCAGGATTCATAGTTGTAGACCATAATTGATCAGGATTCATTTCTCCTAAACCTTTATATCTTTGAACTTCATAATCAGAAAAACTTTCTAATTCTTTTTCATTAAATAAATATTTTTCGAATTTACCTTTTTTAACTCTAAATAAAGGAGGCATTGCTAAATACAAATAACCAGCTTCAATCAAAGGTCTCATATATCTATAGAAAAATGTTAATATTAAACAAGAAATATGACACCCATCAACATCAGCATCAGACATAATTATAATTTTATGATATCTCACTTTGTTTATATCAAATTCTTCACCAATATTACATCCCAAAGTACTTATCAAAGTAGAAATCATCTCATTGTTAAAGATTTTATCCAATCTTGCTTTCTCAACATTCAAAATCTTTCCTCTTAATGGTAAAATAGCTTGAAATTTCCTATCTCTTCCCATGGAACATGAGCCACCAGCAGAATCTCCTTCAACAATAAATAATTCACATAAAGCAGGATCTTTTTCTTGGCAGTCAGCTAATTTACCTGGCAAGCTTCCAGATTCTAAAAATCCTTTTCTTCTTGTTAACTCTCTTGCTCTTCTTGCAGCTTCTCTTGCTTTAGCTGCATTTATGCATTTTCCAATAACGCTTTTTGCAACAGAAGGATTTTCTTCAAAAAAAGTACCTAATTTATCTGTAACTATACCATCAACTAAACCTTTGATATTAGAATTTCCTAATTTAGTTTTTGTCTGGCCTTCAAATTGTGGCTCAGGAATATTGACAGAAATGATTGTAGTTAACCCTTCTCTTACATCTTCACCACTTAATTTAACTTCAGCCATTTTTTTCTTTTTTATATAATCATTAACTACTCTTGTAATAGCAGTTTTGAATCCAATAACATGAGTTCCGCCTTCTATAGTGTTTATATTATTTACAAAAGAATAAGTATTTTCTAAATAACCATCATTATACTGCATTGCAATTTCAACAGAAATATCGCCTTCTTCTTTTTTAAAATAAATTACATCATTAAGTTTATTCTTAGTTTTATTTATATGCTCTACAAAAGCAATTATTCCACCTTCATACTGGTAAACATTTTCTTTTCCACCATTTCTCTCATCTGTGAAAATAATTTTTAATCCTTTATTCAAGAAAGCTAATTCTCTTAGCCTTGTAGATAAAAGATCATATTGAAAAATTACATCTTCAAAAATATTTTTATCTGGAAAAAATGTAATTGTGGTTCCTGTTTCATTTCCATCTGGCTTTGATTCTAGTTCATTATCTTTTTTTCCTCTTGTAAAAGATTGAGAATAAACATTTCCATTTCTTCTGACTTCAACTTTTAACCATTCAGATAAAGCATTTACAA
>Ga0180007_10006058_pt1 | contig 11965 bp, 14 predicted proteins | sample MM_PC_MetaG_FD_121122 | JGI IMG/M metagenome (GOLD analysis project Ga0180007, IMG submission 121122) | Groundwater microbial communities from the Aspo Hard Rock Laboratory (HRL) deep subsurface site, Sweden - MM_PC_MetaG | ecosystem: Environmental > Aquatic > Deep subsurface > Groundwater...
GATTTTCGTGTTGCCGATCAGGTCAAGAATATTTTTATATTCCATATGCAGTAAATATGCGCCCGTTTAGTTCTACTTTGTCACATTGTAACGTAACCTGTTGATTTTGTGTTGTTTTACATAAAATCAACCAAATTGCTAGAATATCGCTAAATCACGTAGTTAGCCGACAATGTGACAAAGTAGAATTAGTTAACTGTAAAATTTCCGGAGAATTATTCAATGACTATACTGTCTGATTATAATGCGGGGCACATATTGTCAAGAGGAAAGCCGGGCAGGCAATGGCGGGCTGATTGCGGCAGGAGAGGAGAGCAGCGATTTATCATGAGGTGAAGGCACGGAGCCGAACCGCCTCCGTGCCTTCCGGAGAGAGAGGAATGAGAGTAAAAAAGAGACTTTCTGATAGTCTCTGTGGTGCCGATCAGAATGTCATTGCACCCTGTGCACCTGTGCACGCCTAAGTGCCGCTCTGTTTATTCCACCTTGTAGAAGTACTCTTTTTCCGCACCGCACTTGGGGCACACCCAGCTGTCAGGCAGATCTTCGAAAGCTGTGTCTGGTTCGATCCCGTGTTCCATATCTCCTTCCGCCGGGTCATACACATAACCGCATGGGCATTCATATTTCGCCTTGGCCATTTTGTCCCCCATATTTTCCATTGCTGTTTTATTAATCCATACATACCATAATCTTGCCGCAGCACAGGGGGAGTTCTTCTCCGGCCTTGACATTCATATACTTGTTGCAGATGGCGCAGTAGTATGCGTCGTCAACCTCGGCATGCTGCTCGCTGCTCCTTTTGGTAATGCCGCCGGGGATTCCTTCTATGACAAAACGGGCAAGATTTTGTTTTTCCGGGATGTATTCACCAATGGGGTTCAACAGCCTGTTGTCACCCATGCAGTCAATCAGAATACGCCACAGCGCGGTGAGCGACGATGTCTCTTCATTTTTTTCAGGAACAAGTTCAACAACGTTTTTATCTATCGTAATTTTCATGGTCATTTCCTCCCATACTGGCAAAGTTTAAATGGCAGCTTTCCCCTCAGAGGTTATTGCATATTTGCATCTTGCCGGAGCATTTACAACCCATCACCATACCTCATTTAGGATTATTATTGATTGCTTAAGTTTTTGATAAAAATTATCAAAAACTTGTATTTTGTCAACCCATTTTTTATATTATGCTGCGAATCGTCTGACAATTGCAATGTGCAAATGGATTTCAACCACACAAAAAAAAGAGCAGATCCCTAAGGACCTGCTCTTTTTTTATCTATGAAAAAAACTAACTATGCTGTTTCTTCATTCTCCAGTTTTACGGAGATTGCTATTTTGTACAGCACGGTAATGATAAAGAAACCGGTTGCCCAGATACCTGCTGTAATGCCTATTTCAACAAATGTCGGGTAGTACTCGGTGATCTGCTCAAGACCGTTCGGTACAAAACCGCCGAGGACCAGACCAAGACCCTTGTCTATCCAGAAGGAAGTAAAGATCAGGAAGCAGGATAGGGCCAGTAGGGGGTCGGACTTCAAGAAGCGTGATACAAAAATGAGTCCGATGCCGGCAAAGCCCATGACAACCGAGGCAAGCATGAACGGCACCAGGTTGTTGTATACCTGGCCTGTGGTGTGGTCGGTCAGTCCAAAGTACAGGTAGTCCAGGGTATGCATGTGGCCGGGGATGGTGCTGTAGTAAGCGACAAAGATCTCACAGCCCAGGAAGAAAAAGTTGAGCAGCGCTGCATAACCGATGATGGTTACCAGCTTGTCCTGTGCCACCCGGCCGATGTCAAATTTGGTGGTTCGCTTCATGATTAAAGCGATCATCATCAGCAGACAGGGTCCGGCCGCAAAAGCGGAGGCGAGAAAGCGGGGGGCCAGAATGGCGGTGAGCCAGAAGTGGCGGCCCGGAAGACCGCAGTACAGATAAGCGGTTACGGTGTGGATACTAACAGCCCAGGGGATCGAGATATAAATAAACGGTTTGACCCAGCTGGGATATTTGATTCCCTTGTACTCAGAGTGCAGAACAACCCAACCGCAAAGCACGTTGAGGAACAGATAGCCGCTCAGGACGATCATGTCGTAGAACAGCATGGAGTTTGGGGTGGGATGAAGAATAACATTTAATGCACGCATCGGCTGGCCAAGGTCAGCCATGATGAAAAGCATACACATGGCAACTGCGGCGATGGCCATGAATTCACCCAAGATGGTGATCCGGCCGAAGTCCTTGTAATGGTGAAGATAATAGGGCAGAACCAGCATCAAACCACCGGCCGCGACACCGACCAGAAAGGTAAACTGGGAAATGTAAATTCCCCATGTTACGTCGCGGCTCATGCCCGTGGCGCCAAGTCCGTAGTTGAACTGATAAACATAACAGATGACGCCCACCCCGATGATACCGAGCAGGAACAGAACCCATGCCCAGTATCCTAAGTTACCTTTGAGCGATTTTTCTAACATAATTGATCACCTTAGATTATATAAAATACTGAGGGCATGGTGCCCAAAGAGGGTTTACGTTGGATGGTGAACCTTGCCTTCAATACCTGTGAAACTTCAGAATTCGGATCATTCAGGTCGCCAAAGACCATCGCCTTTGTGTTACCGGTTGCTTCCACGCAGAGCGGCTGGAGACCATTTTTTACCCGCAAATCACAGAAGCTGCATTTTTCAACAACACCCCGCATTCTGGTGGGGAACTCCGGATTGATTTTTTTGATGAACGGCACGCCGTCTTTGGAGCCGCGCGGATCACGCCAGTTGAAGCTCCTGGCGCCGAATGGACAGGCCGCCATACAGAAACGGCAGCCGATACAGCGGTGAAAGTCCATCATGATGATACCGTCGTCATTCTTGAAGGTGGCCTTGGTCGGACAGGCCCGCACACATGGCGGATTGTCGCAGTGGTTACAGGTGACCAGAAATTTCATCCCGTGCGTCCTGTCATCCTTTTTATAGTGGCTTTCATCAGTAGGAAAGGCGTTGGTGAAAGGTTCCTGCCACAGCCATTTGATCTCATCCTTCTTGTTGCCGAAATCCGGCACATTGAAATATGAGTGGCAGGCTTCAATGCATTTTTCAGCCAGGCCCTGATTGTCGTGGAATTTAACCGCGTCAATCACCATGCCGAGCCGTTTGCCGGTTGCAGGGGCACCGTGGCCGCCTTGACCACCTTGAGCCTCGGTTTGCGCGCCATGGCCGCCACCTTCGGATGATGCCTGAACCTCATTTTTGATCAGCATATTCAGGGCAGAAGGCGCTCCTATTCCGGCAACAGCCGATATGCCGGCAATCTTAAGGAATTTTCTTCTTGAACTATCCATTATTTCGCCTCCTTCAATGCCACAGCTTCCTGGGGTGCGACATGGCAGTCCCAACAGTATGGATATACAGAAGCAAACGTGTGACACACATCACAGAATTTCTTCTTGCTGGTGTGGCAGTGCATACAGCCGTTCTGCAGGCTTTTGTCGTACAGTACGCCGCCGGCTTCTACTTTTTCTCTTTTCCCTTCACGAATGACTTCATCTCGCCAGACGTTCAGGAGTTCCATGTGAGACTCTTTCATATACTGCACAGGTTTCACACATTCCTTGTACCCAACCGGTTTTTCAAGCTTGGGCGCCTCAATCTTTTTCCCGGCGTTATTAAAGATGGCAAACAGCATGAGGACCACGAAAATAATCAGGCCGGGAATAATTGTTCCTTTGTTGTACATTGAATTATCCCTCCATTCCTTCAAGAGGCTCGAAGCGGAGTCCAGATTCCCTCTCTTTTTCGCCGTCCATTATGAGCGCATTGCCCACTAATTCCGAAAGTCCGCATACGCCGACATTCGGGTTCCAGTAATCCATCAGAGCTGAAAGTGTTGCCCTGTCAATGGCGCAGACGCAGGAAAGCATGTTGACGCCGAATTTGTCTTCAACATGTTTTACCGCATTGGCCCTTGGCAGACCGGAGCGCATCCTGAGCTCCATGATTTCACCGGTGTTGAGTCCGGTGCCGCTGCCGCAGCAGAAGGTTTTTTCACGGATGCAGTTCTCCGGCATCTCATACCATTTGGGCACCACGTGATCGAGTATGTAGCGGGGTTCATCCAAAAGACCCATGGCCCGGGCCGGATTGCAGGAATCATGGAAGGTCGGAATACGATGCGCGTTACGCATCGGGTCAAGTTTCAGTTTGTTGTTTTTAATCAGGTCAGCCGTGAATTCGCTGATATGAACCATCTTGGTCGAGGCCGAATTTTCAAAGACGGTGCCGGTAATCGGAGATCTGGGCACCTCGAGGAAATCGGCGGGACCGTTCATGGTGTCCATATACTGGTGCAGTACACGCCACATGTGGCCGCATTCACCGCCAATTATCCATTTGACCCCGAGCCTCTTGGCCTCGGCGTACATCTTGGCGTTCAGTTTCTTCATCATCTCGTTTGAGGTGAAGAGACCGAAGTTGCCGCCCTCAGATGAGTAGGTCGACCAGGTATAATCCAGACCGATGTGCTCAAAGAGCAGCAGATAGCCCATAGCGGTGTAGATGCCCGGTTCGGCAAAGACGTCCGCGGACGGGGTGATGAAGAGAATCTCAGCGCCCTTGCGGTTCCAGGTCGGTGTAATTTTGATGCCGGTAATCGTCTCGATGTCATCGCAGAGATATTCGACGTTCTCTTTCAGGGTATGGGGCTGCAGTCCCATGTGGTTACCGGTGCGGTTGGAGTTTGCCGCCGGTTCAAGGATCCAGTTGGTGCCTATCCCGACCAGATGCAGCAGTTCGCGCATCATCATGGTTATTTCCGCCGTGTCAATGCCGTATGGGCAGAAAACGGAGCAGCGGCGGCATTCCGTACACTGATAAGCGTACATGAACCATTCTTTAAGAACACCGACGGTCATGGGGCGGCCGCCTGCCAGCTTGCCCAGCAGCTTGCCGGCGGTGGTGAAATCATTGCGATAAACGGAGCGGAGCAGTTCCGCCCGGAGAACAGGCATGTTCTTCGGATCGCCCGTGCCCAGGAAAAAATGGCACTTGTCAGCGCAGGCGCCACACCTGACACAGATGTCCATGAAGATTTTCAAAGAGCGGAACTTGTCAAGCCGCTCTTTCAAGCCGTTTAAGATTATATCCTCCCAACCATCCGGTAGTTTCCAGTCTTCCTGATCGGGACTCCACTCGCGTGGATTAGGAAACTTGTGGTATTCCACCATGGATTTTTTAGCAGGATAACAGAAGTTGCCCTCCCTGAAGACCGCCGGGATGTCCATCCAGTCCTTTTTGGGGATGGACCCGGTCATTAGGGATGGCTCCCTTACTACACTTACACCTAATTGATCTGCTTTTGGAATCGCCATTTTATTTATTCCTTTTCAACTGGGATACCGGCTTCTTTCATGAATTCCCTGAAATCATCTTCATAAGCCGCATATGAATGGGGCTTAATTGCCGGATCGTTCCATGGATTAATATGCCTTACTGCACGATTGTTATTTGACATGTTACGTGTTGGACTGAGGAAAACACCGCCCATATGCATCAGTTTACTGAATGGGAAGTAGACCATCAATGCGCACACAAGTGTGACATGAACGAAGAAAATGGAATGAATTCCAGCCGGCAGTACAGGTGAAAAGGATGCCAGCCCGGCCGTGATCTGTTTTACCGCCGCGATATCGACCCGGTAGTAGTACCGCATGAGCAGACCGGTAACGCCGATTGCAAAGATCAGAAAGAGCGGAAAGTAGTCAGCCGGCAATGAAATGTAGCGAATTTGGCGCAGCATTACCCGTCTCAGGAAAAGGAAAGCAATGGCCGCCAGAAAGATGCTGTCGGTCAGGTACAAGCGGGGTGCGCCGATCTGCAGCATGCCATCCGCGAATTCAATCAGCGGTACAAAAAATGGAATGGGCTCAGCGAAAAGCCGCAGGTGACGAAGAACTATAATCAGAAATGAGTAGTGAAACAGCAGAGCAAAGAGCCAGAGAAATTTGCTTGATCCATAAACCAGTTTCGGCCCGTCATGAATTTCTGCTTTGGTGTTTCTGAAGAGTGATCGGAAAAGGAAGATTTCCAGAATCATTCTGCCCATGACTTCCAGCTTGTTGGATGGACAGTCAAGCCGGTCATACTTGATCCAGGGCAGTGATTTTTCCTGCCCGCATGTGGTTGGTATTCGGAATGGTACCGGAGATTTTGCCCAATTGAGCACACAACTGACAAACCCCACGATAAACACACCGAACGCCAGGTAGGGCAGCACCACCCCCAACAGGTACTGCAGACCTGTTACCTTCCCTCCCAAGAAGGCAACCACGATCAGTGCTAAGACTGCAATGAAGGGATACAGGACTCTCATTTACCGTTACCTCGCCTCAATTAAGTGTGTATAAAGTTCCCGAAGCGCATGCCCGGTTGGGCAAGCAGCTTGCGGGGCCACTAAAACTGTAACACCTGCGGTTTATGACACCGGTTTGTGAACCGGCGCCTTTCCCCCACCAGGAGTATTTCCGGCTTCTGCTGCCGATGCTGCGGCCGCCGCTGCTTCCTCCATATTCCGGCGCACAAGAGCAGACGGACAGATTGATCCATCGGTAAGAAAATGTCTTCCATGCTGGAATTCATTTAATCTCACCTTGTAAATCTGTTCCTTGCTGGCCATGAACATGTCAAATATGACAAGCGCTGCGGCATCAATCCTGGCGTCAAATGCCAGCCACTCATTATATGACTCAGTCATTCCTTTTTTCAGGAGTTCCTTTCGTACAATCTCTTTCAGCTTGAAAATAAAAGAAACCGCATCTGAAGCTGAAACTTGCTGAACCGCCCTCATTTTGATGAGCTGCTCAAGGTCCGGGGTGACAACCTCTTTGTTGCTTGGTTCACAAAGGACATCATAGAGTTCGTCAAGCCCTGTTCTGATTTTGTGCCCTACGGGGTTGGCAAACGGGTCCTTCTGTTTTTTAAAGATATGAAATGCATCCGGAGAGAAGCTCCTTAAAATGCTGTCTTCCCATTTCTCCAGGATTTCAACCTTTTTTCCCTGCAGCAATTTTTGAAGTTTTTTTCCCATGGATACCGTGTTTCAGTAAAGATACCTAAAAGATGAATGACCATTCATATATTATAAGTGCGATGGTTATCACATTTATTTTCAATTTTCAATGAAAAAAAAATGTTTGTCACTCCTCCTTACACCTGAACATCGATCAGAATCCCGGCCTCCTGTTGGAGATTTTTCAGCATATTCGGCAGATCATGTATATGGATTGCCTTCTCCTTGACTCTTTCGCAGATAAATCCGCTGGTGCAATCATAGATATCCAGGGCATAGCCGCGTTCCTCTCTGACCAGCCCCAAGTGGAGGTCGATATCGGCATTTTGCAGGTTCTGGTTGACCTGGTGCACCAGGTGGTGCAGAGCCCGTTCCGCCGCGTCTGTCAGCCCCTCGTCAACCTGTTCCGCATAGGCTCTGCCTTCTCCTTTGCGCCATTTTCTCCTGTAACGGTTGATGGGCAGAACCGGGTCCAGCCCGTCTATCTCCCTGATTGTTAGTGGTGATTCACCGATGTCAATCCGTGGTGGCCGGGGGAATTTAAATTCGTCGGTTATAACCATGTCTGTGCTCCGCCATTTTCTTTTTGTCTTCCGCCTGTCAGCCCCTCAATCTTTCCTTGAGACGGCTGTTGCGCCGCTCAACCCTGTTGTTGATGGCCATGGCAACGGCCCCGTATGTTTTAAAGATCTTGACGGCAAAGGTTGCTGAAATACCCTGCCCCTGGAGAAAGATCATGATCTGGTGGATATTTTTCTGCCCAGCCCATGCACTTCATCCAGCCGGTCTGGCTCCTTTTCAAGAATATCAAGGGTGGCAAGGCCGAACTGCTTGACGATCCTGGCCGCAAACCGGGGGCCGACCCCCCTGATCAGGCCCGAGCCGAGGTACCGTTCGATGCCGTTTAAGGTGTTGGGCCGCTCCAGGGCATATTGTTTGACCTGGAACTGCCAGCCGTGCCGCGGGTCTTTGACCCACCAGCCGGAAAGAGTGAGAGTTGAGCCCACCGGCACGCCGGAGAGATGGCCGACGATGGTGGTCAGCTCGCCGGGTCTTGTCCTGCAGCTGCAAACGGGCCACGGTAAATCCGTTTTCCTCGTTGTGAAAGGTAATTCGCTCCAGGGTGCCTTGGATTGTTTTCAGCTTTTCCTCGGACATGCCGGATGGTGACAGTCAGTGGAGATCGGTTGATGGCGCCGGATTTTTCATGGCAGAATATCCACAAGCCCTATGGTTATGCACCTGACTCCGGAGCAGGCAATGTGTTGTGTTTCAGAGGGTAATTTCCATGCCCTCCCTGGCAAAAAAGATTTCCGTGGCTCCATTCTGGCCGCTCCGGCAATGGATTTTTGTCAGTTCGTCTATCTGGTTATCGGTGCGCATGGGTTCATGGTGAAACAGGGCCAGGGATTTGACCTTGCTGCGTATGGCCATGGGGCAGACATATTCAAAATAGGAATGCCCCCAGCCGGCCTTGCCCGCTTCAAATTCTGCCCCAGTGTATTGACAGTCGTAGATGAGGAGGTCGACGCCGGCAACGAATTTCTCCAGCGCCTCATTCTGTTCCCGGGCCACCAGTTCGCCCTCGTGGGCGATGGCCTCATCATAGGAGGGGTGGGCCGGATCGGTGACAAAAAGGTTGCGGAAGGGTTCGGTGTCGTAGGCGGTGCACAGGATTTTGCCCTGGTATTCGAAGCGGTATCCCAGGCAGAGTATGGGATGATTAAGGTATTTGGTGGTGAGCCTGATACCGTCCCCCAGGTCGAATTCCCCCTCTTTGAGGTCGATGTAGGTGATTGAGGCGCCAAGTTCTTCCCCTCTGATCGGGAAATACCGGTAGGTGAGCTGGCCGCCGACAATTTTTTCCAGGGTGTCCTGTTCATAGGAAACCGGCCCGTAGACTTTCAGCCTGCTGCCGGGAATATAGATAGGGGTGAAAAATGGAAATCCCATGATGTGGTCCCAGTGGGTGTGGGAAAGAAAGATTTCGGTTTGAATAGGCCCTTTGGGCAGGTCGTGTTTCATTATGAAATTGCCGAGCTCGCGGATGCCGGAGCCGGCATCGATGATAATCAGCCGGTCAATATCGGGAAACCGGACCTCCAGGCAGGGGGTATTGCCCCCATACTTCATGGTAAGCGGTCCGGGGCAGGGAATGGAGCCGCGCACACCCCAGAATTTTATTTTCATCTGTCACTCCTTGGTGATTTGCAGAAAAATCTGTGCCTTTGTAATTTCTTTCTGAACAGTATCATGCAGAGCGACAACCCTGGACCATTCCATGCCTGCCGTGGCGATGATCTGATCCACCACCATCACCTCCTGGTGGATATCTCCGGCTGAGCCTATGGCAAAGATATTGGCGAAAAGGTTGGCCAAGGCTATGGTGGATACCAGGCCCAGTTTGTCTTCGGTGACGGTTTCCGGGTTATGGTGGTGGGTGAGGCAGGCGATCATGGAGGGGTTGAGCTGCCATTTTTCTCCGATCATTTTACCGGTTAACCGGTGATCAAAACCAAAAATCATTTTTTCCGCCCGCACCAGACTGCAGCGTTGCAGGTCGGCAAGATCAAGGGCCTGCTGATACTGTTCCGGAAAACAGTTTGACAGCGGGATCTTGCCGAGATCGTGCAGAAGACCGGTGACAAAGTATTCCTCGCGGAGTGTCACCGGCACGTTTTTTTCCGCAGCCAGGGCCTTGGCCGTAACCCCGACGCAGATTGAGTGGATCCAGAATGTGTCCATTGCCAAACACTGGGATTTTTCCTTGCCCAGGGTGCCGAGAATGGCGGTGCTCAATGCCAGGTTTTTTACCGTGTTCAGGCCCAGCATGATGATGGCCCTGGTCAACGAGGTAACCTGATTGGGCAGTGAGTAGTAGGCGGAGTTGATAAGCTTTAAGACATGGCCGGTGAGGACAGGGTCAAGGGCGATGACGCGGTTGAGGTCGTTGGGTGAGGTGTTGGGCTGGTTGCAGACCTCCATCACCTTCGTTACCGTGGTCGACAGACTGGGCATTCTGTCGATAAAGTCACAAAGTTGACGAAAAAGTTCTTCTTTGGTGTCTAAAGGATTTGCCATTGGCTTCTCTTTCTTATAACCTGCAAAAAAATTAACCCATCATAGTATTTTCCCGCGCACGGGTCAAGCTGTCGGGAAAATGTGTGCAGGGTTCTGTTTTTTCCGGTGATTGTTCGGCCTGCGTGGAATGGCGTAAAATCAATACAACTATTATAAAACAAAAAAAATGAAAACGGACAACAAATCATACATTATCGGCATTGATACCGGTGGAACCTATACCGACGCGGTGTTGATGCTGCGGCCGGAAAACAAGGTGATATTCGTCGCCAAGTATCCCACTACTCATCATAATCTCAGCCTGGGGATATCAAAATGTCTGCAGCAGCTGTTTTCCCAGTCCGATGTGCGGCCGGCGGAGGTGGGACTGGTCGCAGTGTCTACTACCCTGGCCACCAATGCGGTGGTGGAGGGAAAGGGCGCGGAAGTGGGATTACTGGTGGCCGGGCAGGTCAAGCATTTCAGATTGCCGGTGGTGTCGACGACTTTTCTGCGGGGCGGGCATAATCACCTGGGAGAGGAGGAAGAACCGCTTGACATGGAAGGGCTGGTGGATGCCGTGCAGCGCTTCAAGAGCCATGTGGACGCCTATGCGGTCTGCGCCGCCATGAGCATCGTCAATCCCACCCATGAGAAGATTATGGAAAAGGCCATCAGTCTCATTGATCCGAAACCGGTCTTCTGCTCCCATGAGGTAAGCGATCGGCCGGGGATCAGGGAGCGGGCGGCAACGTCCGTCCTCAATGCACGGCTCATGCCCATTATGCAGGACTTTCTGACCGGCATGCAGGACTCTCTGACCTCGCTGGGAATCGCAGGCAAGGTCTATATCATCCGCGGTGATGCGCGGCTGATGGAAATCAGCAACACCCATAAGCAGGCCGCTTCCACGGTGGCCAGTGGCCCTGCCGCCACCGCCTGGTACGGCTTGTCCTTCTCTCCAGCCCCTGATGCGCTGATTGTCGATGTAGGCGGCACCACCACCGACATCACGCTGATCAGAGACGGCCGCCCTGTTATTGATGTGCAGGGCAGCCTCATCGGCGAATGGCTGACCCATGTCGATGCCGTCCAGATGTCGACAGTTGGCGCCGGCGGCGACAGTCACGCCTCGGTCAGCGATCGGGGCAAGCTCAGCGTCGGCCCGGTGCGGGTATTGCCCCTGGCCATGTCCGGCCAGACGCCGTCGCCGTCGTTGTGGATCGGCAAGGGCTTGCTGGACAGATGCGTCATGGCCGAGCCTGATATCTCCCGGGAGGAGGCAGAGCATGACAAGGTGCTGACATATCTCGTTAAGCATGGGCCGGCCACGCCGCAGGTGCTGAAAGATCATTTTGACATGGCTGAAATCACCCTGGTGAGCCATCTCAAGGAGTTAAGCCAGTTGCAGCTGATCGTGGAAACCGGCTTTACTCCCACCGATGCCCTGCATGTTCTCGGCCACCTTGAGCTGGGCAACCGGCAGAGTGCAGTGCAAGGGGCGGAGCGCCTTGCCGCCGCTCTCGGTATCGGCGTGGAAGAATTCTGCCGGCAGGTGCTTGCCGGAGTTGAGCGGAGAATTGAGGATGCCATTCTCGATCACATCCTGAAAATTGAAACAGGCAAAACCATGACCGGCTTTTTCCCTCACTATCGCCGGAGTTCTTTATTCGATTTACGTTTTTCGGCCAAAGTGCCGATAGTTGGTATTGGCGCCGCCGCCCGCTATCTGCTGCCCAGGGTTGCCGCAAGACTGAAAACCGAGGTCTTTTTCCCTGAATACTATGAGGTGGGGAATGCGCTGGGCGCTGCCCTGATGGCGGTTAGCGGGGCATAACTTTCC
>Ga0180007_10006059_pt1 | contig 11963 bp, 8 predicted proteins | sample MM_PC_MetaG_FD_121122 | JGI IMG/M metagenome (GOLD analysis project Ga0180007, IMG submission 121122) | Groundwater microbial communities from the Aspo Hard Rock Laboratory (HRL) deep subsurface site, Sweden - MM_PC_MetaG | ecosystem: Environmental > Aquatic > Deep subsurface > Groundwater...
CGATTACCGGAGGACAACACCCTGAAGGAAATGCGCGAAACGGGAAGAGGCGCGGGCGGGCCGCGCGAACGCACGGTGCTGATGGGCGTCGACCTGCCCGAGCACTTCGGGCGCGGCGCCGGGGACTGCGACCTGGCCGAGCTCGGGCGCCTGGTGGACACCGCCGGCGGCGACGTGGTCGGGGAGGTGCGCCAGCGCCGCAACAGTCCCGCGCCCGCGACCTTCATCGGCAAGGGAAAGGTCGCCGAGCTCGTGGCGGCGGTCGCGGCCACCGGCGCCACGCTCGTGGCCTGCGACAACGATCTTTCCCCCGCGCAGGGGCGCAACATCGAGAAGGCGCTCAACGGGGATCACGCCGGCGACGTCAAGGGCCGCGTCTCGGTCATCGACCGCACCGAGCTGATCCTCGACATCTTCGCGCACCACGCCCGCACGCGACAGGCGCGGCTGCAGGTCGAGCTGGCCCAGCTCCAGTACATGCTGCCGCGACTGGTCAAGCTGTGGTCGCACCTCGAGCGGCAGGCCGGCGGCATTGGCACGCGCGGCCCCGGCGAGACACAGCTCGAGACAGACCGCCGCATCATCGGACAGCGTCTGGCGCGCCTGAAGACGGAGCTGGCCGACATCGCGGCCGACCGCGGCGTGCAGACCAAGCAACGCGGCGACCTCTTCAAGGTCTCCCTGGTGGGATACACGAACGCCGGCAAGTCCACCCTGATGCGCGCGATCACCGGCGCCGACGTGCTGGTCGAGGACCAGCTCTTCGCAACCCTCGACGCCACCACGCGGCGCGTGGACGTGGACGAGCGCCGCCGCTTCCTGCTGTCGGACACGGTCGGCTTCATCCGCCGCCTGCCGCACGGCCTGGTCGCGTCCTTCCGCGCCACCCTGCAGGAGGTGGCCGACGCCGACCTGCTGCTGCACGTGGTCGACGCGTCCAGCGAGAATCCCGACCATCAGATCGCCTCGGTCAACGAGGTGCTCGCCGATCTCGTGCCCGAGGAGCGCGACACCATCATGGTCTTCAACAAGATGGACCGCCTCCCGCCGGATCGGGCCGAAGCGTTCCGCAACCACCACGCCAACCGTCACGCCAGCGCGCTGTTCGTCTCCGCGCTTGATGAAGACGGCCCGGGCGCGGTACGATCGGCCGCGGTGGACAGGCTGCTCGGCCGAGAGCGGGTCGTGCGCCTGCAGTTGCCGCTGACCCGCATGGACCTGGTGGCGGTGTTCCACCGCACCGGCTCGGTGCTCGAGGAGGAGCACGACGTCCGGCATTGCCGTCTGGCGGTGCGTCTGCGCGAGCAGGAGCTGGAGCGGCTGCTGGGACGCGAGCCGGACATCGAGGTGCTCGCCTGACCGATGGCGCCCACGCGGTTCTCGCGGGCAGGGACGCCCGCGCCCGAAGGGACGGACACCCGTGAAGCAACTTCTCGCCAACCGCAACTTCATGGCGGTCTGGGCTGCGTCCTTCGTTTCCGGCCTGGGCGACAAGATCGCCATCCTCGCCTTCTTCTCCCTCGTCTACAACCGTACCGGCAATGTGGCCAGCCTCGGCCTGCTGGCCGCCGTGCAGGTGCTGCCGGGCGTGGTGCTGGGCCCCTTCGCCGGCGTGCTGATCGACCGCTGGAGCCGTCGCGGCGTGATGGTGGCCAGCGACCTGCTGAGCGTCGCGACCGTCTGCGTGATACCCCTGGTGGACAGCCTGGCGCTGGTCTACGTCCTGGCCGCGGTGCTCGCGGCGGGCCGCCACCTGAGCGGCCCCGCGCGTTTGGCCCTGATCCCCGACCTGGTGCCCAACGATCAGCTCAACCGCGGCAACGCCCTGTTCATGGTGTCGCAGAACGTGATCCTGCTGGTGGGAATGGCGGCCGGGGGCGTCATCGTGGCCGGGCTGGGCACCGCGGTGGCCTTCTGGGTGGACGGCGGCACCTTCGCCGCTTCGGCCCTGCTGCTGTTGCTGCCGCGCCTCCAGGAGCCGGCCGCCTGCGACGGCGAGGCGGCCGCTCGTTCGCGCTGGCACGATGTCCGGCACGGCGCGGTCTGGCTGTGGGGACGGCCGCGCCTGCGCTACGCGGTGCTTTTCCTCGCCCTGGTGACCATGATCACCGCCATGCAGCCGCCCCTGGTCTACGAATTCATCACGCGCCTGCTCGGACGCAGCGAGCGCGAACTGGGCCTGATCTTCGCCACGGCGGGGCTGGGCGGGCTGCTCGGCGCCGGCATCGCCTCGGTCTTCCGCAGCCTGCACCACCCCCTGCGTACGGTGGGGTGGCTCGTGGCCATCGATGGCGCCCTGCTTACGCTCTTCGCGCTCAACCGGAATCTCGCGGTGGCGTTGCTCCTGTTCGCCCTGTTCGGGGCCATCAGCACCGGCATCCAGGTCAATCTGGCGACCTTCTTGCAGCGCGAAACGCCACCGGAGAAGCGGGGGCGCGTCTTCGGGTGGCTCTCGCCGCTGCTCGGGCCGGTGACCCTGCTGTCCGTGCTGGCGGGCCCGGTGGTGGCGGGCTGGGCGGGCGTAGTGGCCGTACTGGCGGTGGCCGGCGCGTGCGAGGTGCTGCTCGGGGTGGCCGGGGCCCTTTCGGCGCCAAGGCCGGACAGGCGGTCGGAGGAGGCCATGGCCGGGAATCCGGCCGACGGGGAGGCGGGCGAGGGCGAAGACGATCTCAAGGCCATGGCCGGCAGGGCGTAACCCGGCTTTCGGGCAGGGCCCGGCACCGGCGGTCCGGCTTCCGCATCACCACCGGGGAGCGCGACCGGCCTTGATTTTCGCCCCCCCGTGAACGACGATTTAAGGTGTTGGTGCCTGCACTTATGCGCCTTACCATGTGTACAGGAGGGCCATCATGGATATCAAGATCACCAGGAATCCCAATCCGCCGAGCCCGCCCACGGGCGAGTTCGGCTTCGGCGCCCTGTTCACGCCCCACATGTTCCTGCTCGACTACAAGAAGGGCGAATGGCAGAACCCGCGCATCGAGCCCTATCACGACCTGAAGCTCGATCCGGCCGCCAAGGTGCTGCATTACGGGCAGGAGATCTTCGAGGGCATGAAGGCCTACGCCAACGTCGACGACGGGTCGGTGCACATGTTCCGCCCCGCCATGAACATCAAGCGCTTCAACATCTCGGCGCATCGCGTCTGCATGCCCGCCGTGGATCCCGAGCTGTTCATGACGGCCCTCAAGCGCCTGATCGATCTGGATCGCGATTGGGTGCCCGAATCGCCCGACGCCCTCTACATCCGCCCCACGATGATCTCCAACCAGGCGGGCCTGGGCGTCAAATCGGGCACGGAGTTCCTGTTCTACATCATCATCGGACCGGTCGGCAGCTACTTCGCCGGCGGCATCAAGCCCCTGCGCCTGAAGGTCGAGGAGAGGTACGTCCGCTCGGCGCCCGGCGGCACCGGCTATGCCAAGACCGGCGGCAACTACGCCGCCGCGCTCCTGCCCATCAAGCTGGCCCAGAGCGAGGGCTACGACAACATCATCTGGCTGGACGCCCTGACCGCCAGCACGGTGGAGGAGATGGGCGCGATGAACATAGCCTTCGTCTACGAGGACAAGATCATCACCGCCCCCGTCGGCGACACCATCCTCGACGGCGTCACGCGCGATTCGGTCGGGCATCTCTGCACCGACTTCGGCTACAACTGGGTCGAGATCCCGCCGGTCGCCGCCGAGATCTGCGCCGACGCCGCGAGCGGCATGCTGCGCGAGGCCTTCGCCTGCGGCACCGCGGCGGTGGTCACGCCCATCGGCGTGATGCACTTCCAGGGCAAGGATTACCAGGTGGCCGACGGACGGGAAGGCGAGATCACCCTGAAGCTGCGCGAGTCGCTCTGCAGGATCCACACCGGGCGCAGCGAGCTTCATCCGGAATGGCTCGAGCGCGTCCCGAAGGTCGAATACGCGAAGTGATCTCATGGACAACGTGACACTCGAACGCCCCCTGGTCTGCTTCGACCTGGAGACCACCGGCACAGGCATCGACCGCGACCGCATCGTCGAGATCGGCATGGTGCGCGTGGAGCCCGACGGCTCGCGCCGCAGTTTCCGCACCCTGATCAACCCCGAGATGCCCATCCCGCCCGCCGCGTCGGCGGTGCACGGCATCACCGACGCCGACGTGCGGGAGGCCCCGCTCCTGGCCGCCGTCGCGCGCGAGATCATCGACATGTTCGAAGGCGCCGACCTGGCCGGCTTCAACTCGGTCGGCTTCGACGCGCCGCTGCTGGAGAACGAGCTGCGGCGCGTCGGCACGGACTTCTCGCTGGCGGGCCGCCGCCACCTGGACGCCATGCGCATCTTCCACCGGATGGAGCCCCGGACCCTCGAGGCCGCCTACCGCAAGTACTGCGGCAAGGATCTGACCGAGGCCCACGCGGCCCTGGCCGACGTGGAGGCCACCCTCGAGGTGCTCGACGCCATGGTCGCCCGCTACGACGAGCTCAGCGGCGACGTGACCGCGCTTCACGAGGTCAGCAACCCCGACGAGGGCCGCTGGGTGGATCGCAGCCGCAAGTTCGAGTGGGACGACGACGGCAACGCGGTCTTCGCCTTCGGCAAGCACGGCGGCCGGCCCCTCGCGCAGATCGCCCGCCAGCATCCCGACTACCTGACGTGGATGCTGGGGAAGGATTTCAGCGACGAGGTGAGCGGCATCCTGCGCGATGCGCTGCAGGGCAGGTTCCCCGAGAAAGAGTGACGATAGTGAGCGGCGCATCCACCCCTCCCGCCGGCTCCCTCGGCTGATTCGACCTGACCGTGCCCGACGCCGAAAAGGTGCGCGACTTCTGCGCCGCCGTGGTGGGCCGGCCTACGTGGTGGTGGTGGATCTGGCCGCGAGCATGGCGCGCTGCCACGAGCTGGGGGAGAGGTCGTCGACGGCCCGCGCGGTCAGGGCGCCCACGGCACCTTCTGCGTGGTGCGGGATCCGGCGGGGGCTTTTCTGGCGATCGTGGAACCGCCGGCGGGGTGAGGGTGACAGCGGAATACCATCGGGTTGATCGTTAAACGGGCTTGTTCTTCCGGGAGCAAGCCCGTTCCTGTCAACGCGAGTATCTATGACAAACCCGGCATGTTGTAGCGAGAATCATATAAAAGATGCGACATATTATCAGTCGATATATATTATCACCCATGAGCAACAAGATCCCACACCCCAAACTGCTTGAACTAGAGGAGCGGTGTCGCCGGCGAGGAGTTCCGCTGACGACCCCCCGTCGGGCCGTCATGGGGGTTCTGCTCGGACGGGCCGACCATCCGACAGCGGACGACATCTTCGCGGAAATTGCGCCGCAGTTGCCCAGTCTCTCGAAAGCCACGGTCTACAGGACCCTCGAGAAATTGGTCGAGATCGGGCTCGTTATCCGCGTCTGCCACCCAGAAGCAGCCGCGCGTTACGACGCCAAGACCTATCGACATCAGCACCTGGTCTGTGACCACTGCGGGAGTATGCGCGATATCGAAGTGCCCGATCTCAACGACCTTCCCCTCCCGAACACGTCCGAGACGGGCTTCCGGATTCGGGACTACTTTGTCCAGTTTCGCGGCCTTTGTCAGATGTGCGCCAGGTCCCGAGGTTCGCTGCCAGGAGTTGATGACCAAGAGTGAGATACAAGACGTGGTGCGTACCGAGACGTATCTGATTCAGCCGAAGGAGGCCCATCATGGCGGAAAAAATGAAACTGACCACGAGCTTTGGCCGACCCGTAGCGGACGACCAGAACACGCTAACCGCCGGCCACGCCGGTCCGGCTCTCCTACAGGACAGCCATTTGGTCGAGAAGCTGGCCCACTTTGATCGCGAACGCATCCCCGAACGGGTCGTCCACGCGAAAGGCGCAGGCGCCCACGGCCACTTCGAGGTCACGCACGACGTGACCAGGCATACCCGGGCGAAGTTTCTGTCCGAGGTCGGTAAAAAGACCGAGGTCTTCTTGCGGTTCTCCACCGTGGGCGGCGAGAAGGGGTCGGCCGACTCGGCGCGCGATCCCCGCGGGTTCGCGGTGAAGTTCTACACCGAGGAGGGCAACTACGACCTGGTGGGCAACAACACGCCGGTCTTCTTCATTCGCGACCCGCTGAAGTTTCCCGACTTCATACACACCCAGAAGCGGAACCCGGCCACGAACCTGAAGGACCCGGACATGTTCTGGGACTTCCTCTCCCTCACGCCGGAGAGCATCCACCAGGTCACCATCCTGTTTTCGGACCGCGGAACGCCCAGGGGCTATCGCCACATCAACGGCTACGGCGGCCACACGTATATGTGGTACAACGGCAAGAACGAATACGTCTGGGTAAAGCTCCATTTCAAGACCGAGCAGGGTATCCAGAACCTGACCCGTCAACAGGCCGGGATCCTCGCCGGCGAGGATCCCGATCAGGCCACGCGCGATCTCTCCGCAGCGATCGAGCAGGGGAAGTTCCCCGCCTGGAAGGTCTACGCGCAGATCATGGCTCCCGAGGAGGCGAAGGCGTACCGTTACGATCCCTTCGACATCACGAAGGTCTGGCCCCACGGCGACTATCCGCTGATTCCCGTGGGGCGGATGGTCCTTGACCGCAATCCGGAGAACTACTTCGCCGAGGTGGAACAGGCGGCCTTCTCGCCCGGGAGCTTCGTGCCCGGCATCGCCGCCTCGCCGGACAAGATGCTCCAGGGCCGGCTCTTCAGCTATCCCGACACGCACCGGCACCGCCTGGGGCCCAACTACCACCTCATCCCGGTCAACGCGCCCAAGAACGCCCCGGAGCACAACTGCCAGCGCGATGGGTCCATGCGCACCGATGCCAACGGCGGCGGCAGCCCGCACTACTCTCCCAACAGCTTCGGCGGTCCGTTCCCCGATCCCAAAGCGGGTGAGCCGCCGTTTGACGTGACGGGGCCGGTTGATCGGCAAGGATACGTGCACCCCAACGACGACTTCGAGCAGGCCGGCCTGTTGTATCGCAAGGTGATGAAGGCCGCGGACCGCAAGAACCTCATCGGCAACATCGTGGATCACCTGGGTGGCGCCCAGAAGCGTCTTCAGCTGCGTCAGGCGGCCCTCTTCTACAAGGCCGACCCCGACTACGGGCGCCAGGTCGCTCAGGGGCTCAAGCTGAGTGTGAAGGAAGTAGAGCGGCTAGCCGCGATGACGCAAGAGGAGCGGGTGAAGGCGACTTCATAGGGGGGCGCGTTCTCTGCGGAGTTCGGAAAAGAGTTGGCCGTTGCTCGGCCGGCGTGAGGCGAAGAATGCGCGATATCTGAAAAGACGCACCCCATACGTCATCGACTATCGCGCGCCAAGACAACAAATCAGGAGGCATACATGGCCACGATCAAGAAGCGGCTCCTCGAGGAGCTGAACAAGGATCTGGAGTGGGAGTTCGCTGCAGCGATCCAGTACATTCAGCACGCGGCGGTGATGTCTGGTGCACAGTACGAGTCGATCATCAAGGAGCTCGTCATTCATTCCCAGGAAGAGATGCAGCACGCAATGATGCTCTCCGAACAGATCGACTTCCTGGGCGGCACGCCGACAGTCGACGTCGAGAAGCGGGCCGTATCCGCGGATAGTCTCGAAATGCTCAAACAGGATCTCGAAGGCGAAGAGCTGGCGATCCGGCGCTACAAGGAGCGCATCGCACAGGCGGAGGCGCTCAAAGAGTACGGCTTGCGCCGGATCCTCGAGGACATCCTGATCCAGGAAGAGGAGCACAAGCGCGATCTGCTGACTGTGGTGGAGAGCTAGCGGGCCGTAGGGATGCGAAGGGCTCTCCGGGTGTTGGACAGAGATCCGTAGAGCTCGTTGCGTACTTGCGTGCGCAAAGATCCCGCAAGGTGCCTGCCGGGCTCCGGTGCCCGGCAGTTCGGCCTGGACGAGGGACAAGGAAACACGCGTACTGTTTGATCAAGGCATTCTTGGTGACGTCCTTTCATTTCAGGGATATGCCATCTCCGGCATCTGCGCGCAGCGGTCGATAGAATTCCCTTCGCACCTCGTCCGCGAACCGCTCGATCTGCTGGTCCGGCACCTGGAGGTGCAGCAGGGCCTGGCGTGTCATCTCGAGCCCGGTCTCCATCTGCGACAGCACCACCTCGTGCACGCCCAGCTCGTGCAGATCCTCCAGCAGCTCCTCCGACTCGGCGCGCGCGACGATGTGCAGTTCCGGCCGCAGCTGCCGGGCGTGGCGGGCGATGGCGAGCGTGACCACCGGCGAAGGTGTTGTGATCAACAGAACGCAGGCCCTATCCAGCCCCGCCGCCTTCAGGACCAGTTGATGGCTGGCGTCGCCGTAGATGACGGCCAGGCCGGCGTTGCGGCAGGTTTCCAGGCGGTGCTGGTCCAGCTCGATCGCCACAAACGGCATACCCAGCCGCCGAAGCACCCCGGCCACGGCGCGGCCCATGTGCCCGGCGCCCGCCATCACGACGTGGTCGTGCAGCTCGTCGTGGGCGATGTTGATCGTCAGCACGGGTTCGTCCCTGCGGCGTCTCCTGACAAAGCCATAGACGGGCGCCGTGGCCCGGGAGATGAACGGCGTCAGGAACATGGTGACTAGGGTGACGGACATGATCACCGAGTAGAGATCGGCGCCGATGCTCTTCGTGGCCACCCCCACCCGGCCGATGACGAAGGCGAATTCACCCGCCTGGAACATGGTCAGCCCCAGCGCCAGTGGCACCACGTTGCGGTAGCCGAACGCCAGACCCACCCCCGCACAGACCAGACCCTTGGTCAGAGAGACGGCCGCGGCAAGCCCCAGTACCAGCAGAAGGTTCTCCCGCACGAAGCGCGGTTCCAGTAGCATGCCAACCGACGCGAAGAACAGCAGGCCGAAGATGTCCCTCAGGGGGATGATGTCGCTGAGCGCTTGGTGGGCATGGTCCGATTCGCTGAGCACGATGCCCGCCACGAAGGCGCCGAAGGCGAAGCTCAGGCCCACCTCGTAGGTGGCGTAGCCGATGCCCAGGCTCAGCCCCGTCACCGTTAGCAGGAACAGCTCGCGCGAGTTCCAGCGACCGACCCGGCGCATCAGCCAGGGTATCACCCGTGCGCCCACCACGATCATCAGCGCCAGGAAGACCGCCGAGCGCACGAGCGCCCAGCCCAGGTCCGGCAGTCCGGCCCGCAGATCGGTCAGCTTGGGCAGCAGGATCAGCAGGGGTACCACGGCCAGGTCCTGTACCAGCAGCATGCCGATCATCACCCGGCTGGAGAGCGTACCCAGGCGGCCCTGGCTCTGCAGGGTCTTCAGGATGACCATGGTGCTGGACAGGGAGACGCAGCCGCCGAACCAGACGGCATCGGTCCAGGGCCAGCCCAGCACGAGGCCCATCCCCGCGGCCGCGCCCACAGTCAGCAGAATCTGGATGGACGCGCCCAGCAGCGCCACGTTCCGCACCGGGCGCAGTTCCTTCAGGGAGAACTCGATGCCCAGGGCGAAAAGCAGCAGGGCGACACCGATCTCCGCCAGCAGTTCGATGTCATGGGGGTCGGAGATGAGAGAGCCGCCGGTCGCTGGACCCAGGACGATGCCGGCGGCGATGTAACCCAGGATCAGGGGCTGCTTGAGGCGCTGGGCGGCGATACCGCCCAGGAATCCCGCGGTAACGATGATTGCGATATCTGCAGCGATTCCCACAGTGCACTCCGTATTATGTCTTCACGCCGGGCGCCCCGTCCCCGCCACCCAGGGAGACATGAAGCACGGCATAGCCCAGTATTCCGGAAACCAGCGAGCCGATCAGAATACCGAGCCGTTCTAGCCCCAGGAAGGCCGCGCCACCCTGCTCGAATGCCAGCGACGCGATGAACAGGCTCATGGTGAAGCCGATGCCGCACAACAAAGCCGCGCCGTAGAGTTGCCACCAGCCGACCCCCTCTGGGCGCGAGGCGATCCCCAGCCGCACAGCAAGCCAGGACATCGCCAGGATCCCGATCTGCTTGCCGAAAAACAGCCCGGTTATGATGCCAAGCGGAACAGGATGAAGCACATCGGGGACGGACAGTCCGGCGATCGATACGCCCGCGTTGGCAAAAGCGAATATGGGCAGCACGCCGAAGGCCACCCACGGATGCAGCGCGTGTTCGAGGTGACGTAATAGCGACCTGGGGGCGGGTGTCGAAGCAGATGTCCGTGACACGCGTAGCGGGATGAACATAGCCAGAACGACACCCGCCAGCGTGGCGTGCACGCCGGACTTCAGCACCGCCACCCACAGCGGAACGCCAAGGAGGAAATAGGCGGCGGGCCTGGTCACACCGAATCGATTGAGGATCGCGAGGCCAAGGATGAGAACGGCCGCGATAACGAGGGAAAGCACGGATAGCTTGGCCGTGTAGAACAGGGCGATCACGACGATGGCCCCGAGGTCGTCGAAGATGGCGACACTCAGCAGGAAGGCTTTCAGCGCCGTTGGAATACGCTTTCCGAGAAGCGAGAGCACCCCCAACGCGAAGGCGATGTCTGTCGCGGTCGGGATAGCCCATCCTCCCGTCGCGACGGGATCACCCCGGTTGAACAATGCGTAAAAGGCCGCAGGCAGCAGCATTCCGCCCACGGCGGCGAAGGCCGGCAGGCTGGCCTGTCGCGGGCTCGACAAGTGCCCCTCGACCACCTCGCGCTTCAGTTCCATACCGACGATGAAAAAGAACACCGCCATCAGGCCGTCGTTGATCCATAGCAATAGGGGCTTGGCGATTCCGAGGGTGCCGATCCTGACCTCAAGGGGAAGATCCAGCAACGCCTTGTAGTAGACCGAGAGAGGTGAGTTCGCGACGACCAATGCCGACACGGTAGCCATCATCAAGAGCAGCCCGCCCGCAGCTTCTAGGCGGAGGAAGTCTTGGAGTGCCTTCAGCACCCCGTCAACCGGGGGAGGTGTGCGTGCATTCATGTCTGTCCGACCATGTACTTGAGACTACAGATAAATGAGCAACAACCCCTACTCCACCGCGATCGGATACCCCGCCGCCTCCCAGGCGAGCATGCCGCCCTTCATGTTGTAGGCGTTGGTGTAGCCGTGGCCCCGCAGGATGCGCAGGGCCAGCTCGCTGCGCCGCCCGATGCGGCTGACCAGGACCAGTTTGCGTTCGCGTTCGAGACCGTGATCGTCGTGGGTGAGCCGCGGCAACGGCAGGCTCGCGGCCTCGCGGATGTGCCAGCGCTCGTACTCCCGGGTCTCGCTCACGTCGACGAGCACCACCGAGTCCGGGCTTTCGTCCAGAGCCAGCTTGACCTCGCTGGGCAGGATCTCCGGCACCGGCCCGCGAGCGAAGCCGCCGATCAGCTCGTGATCGATGCTTTCGGAATGCTTGGGCAGGGCCTGGCATTCGGCGAAGACCCGGTGCTCGCATTCGTAGATGCAGATGCCCGGATGCAGGACGTGGTGGAAGAGCTCGCCGATGATGTTGCCGCTGCGCATCAGGTTGTCCCGCCCCAGCGTCCTCAGGAATCCGCTCTGGTGCATCATGTACAGCACGCGGGGACGCGCGCCCTCGACGAACATGTCGCCGCCCCGCTTACGGTACCGGCGCAGCACGCTCTCGAGCATGTGGATGCCGCTCACGTCGACGTGGTCCACCAGGCCCAGGCGCAACAGCAGGAAGATCTGGCCCGGATGGCCGCGGCGGAGCTTGTCCAGGCTCTCCTCGATGTGGTTGACGGCGCCGAAGTAAAGCGGCCCCTCCACCTCCACGACCGCTAGCTGCGGGCAGACGGGCTGGGTCCGGGCGGGCACCAGGTGAACAAAATCGGAATCCGGCACGAGTGACTGGACCGCCGGGGCCGAAGTCGTAACCAGGAAGCGCGCGAAGGAGATCAGCATGCCGGACAGGACCGCGAACTCCAGGGGGAAGATCAGGGTGGCCGTGATCGTCGAGAACATGATGGTCGAGTCGCCCCGCGACATCTTGGTGATGCGCCCGATCTCGTGCCAGTCCACCATGCCGTGGGCGGTGACCA
>Ga0180007_10006060_pt1 | contig 11959 bp, 11 predicted proteins | sample MM_PC_MetaG_FD_121122 | JGI IMG/M metagenome (GOLD analysis project Ga0180007, IMG submission 121122) | Groundwater microbial communities from the Aspo Hard Rock Laboratory (HRL) deep subsurface site, Sweden - MM_PC_MetaG | ecosystem: Environmental > Aquatic > Deep subsurface > Groundwater...
AAAGATGTGCTGCTCATCGAGCAGATCGCCTTTTACGACGAACCGATTCGCTTTGCCAGAGAGGTGAACGAGTTGTGTGATGAGCTGGAAAAACGTATTGCAGATAATGTGGCCATCCCCAGCAAAAACGCGGCCAGGATAATGGTCGCCGGCGTGCCCATGGCCCTGCCGAACTGGAAACTGCATAATCTGGTGGAAGGGGCTGGAGCAGTCATCGTCAACGAGGAGAGCTGCATCGGAACCCGTTATTACAAGGACCTGATGGATGAAAACGCTGAAGACATGGAAACCATCCTGCAAAACCTCACCAGTCGATACATGCAGATCGACTGTTCCTGTTTCACCCCGAATAATGAACGGATCGACCAGGTTCTCAGAGAATACAAAGAATCAGGTGCGCAGGGCATCATCCATTACTCCCTGCAGTTTTGCCACACCTATAATATTGAGGAAATCCGTATTCGCCAGGCATGTGAGAGAGAAGGAATTCCATACATGTTCATTGAATCCGACTACTCGCCCGAAGATGTAGGGCAGTTGCAGACCAGGGTCGAGGCCTTCCTTGAGCAGATAGGCGAATAAGCCTGTACGACGGAAGGGTACACTATGTATGTAGGCGTAGATCTGGGTTCACGGACGATCAAAGTAGCGGCCTGGCAGGATGGCAGGATGGTAGACCATAAGCTGCAGGAAAGCGGTTTTGAACCGCATGAACAGGCCAGGGAAATGATCAAGGCCTATAGCCCCAGGCATGTTATAGCCACGGGATATGGCCGGCATCTGGCCCACGAACATTTTGCCGATGGTGTTATCACTGAAATCAAGGCCCATGCCATGGGCATACATACCATGCTGCCGGAGGCAACTACTGTTGTGGATATTGGAGGACAGGACTCCAAGGTCATAGCGCTCAATGTCAAAGGACAGGTTACCAACTTCCAGATGAATGACAAATGCGCAGCCGGCACCGGGAGATTTCTGGAAATCATGGCCACCTCACTGGCCTACCCCCTTGGTGATTTCGGTCCGGCTGCCCTGGCCTCGGAGCAGGAAATTCAGATCAACTCCATGTGTACGGTCTTTGCCGAATCTGAAGTTATTTCAATGAAAAACAGGGGAATACCCAGGCAGCACATCGCCCGGGCGGTTCATTCCTCTGTGGCCGACCGTATCATTGCCATGCTGGGTCGTATCGGTTTTGGTGAACTCATTGCCTTTTCAGGAGGCGTGGCCAACAATCCCTGCATCGTGCAGATGGTCCGGATGAGACTGGAAAATGTGCAGGTGGTAGTCCCGGAAAACCCTAGCCTCATTGGCGCCTTGGGCGCAGCCATCGAGGCAGCTAGGCGGGGTGGTCAGGTTTGACCCAGAACAGGCAACAAAAGAGAAATGCAGCAATCCCTGTTGCCCTTACCTGGATGGCAAGAATTTCCCGTTGGCTCATCAGTGTGCCTTTTCTTTATGCCGGGATTACAAAACTTGCTGACCCGCAAAGCTTCGCAGTTGTCATCGCCGGTTTCGGCCTGCTGCCTGAGCCCCTGCTAATGCCTGCCGCCCTGCTGCTGCCTCTCCTGGAAATCATTGTCGCAGCCGGGCTTCTTTGCAATGTCCGCATATGCCTCCCAGCTGCTGCCACCCTTATGATTCTCTTTATCGCTGTGCTCAGTTACGGAATCCGGCTAGGACTGGATGTGGACTGCGGCTGTTTTGGCCCGGAAGATCCGGAACAGGCATACCACAACCTTTGGAGTGCACTTTTCAGAGATTTGGGATTTCTTATCCCGATCCTCTATTTATTCTGGTTTCAATATATTACGGACCGAAAAAAAACGGTTCTATCTTTTTAATCTTTTTTGAAAGGGAGTCAAACATGCAACTGAAAAAAATCATGCTCACAACACCTGTAGTCCTTACCCTGCTTCTAGGATTCAGCCTATCCGCAATGGCCTTCGGTGCCAATAAATTTGAAAAAGAAGTGGAAATCGAGACAGGTGCAGTCAAGCTTGTCCGGGAAGTGCTCAGAGGTGACTATGGCGTGATCAGCACGGAGGAGCTGAAAAAGATGATCGACTCCGGCCAGGAAATTCTGGTTGTCGACACGATGCCCTACGAAGACAGCTATAAAAAAGGCCATATCCCCGGCGCCCAACAGTTTCTTTTCCCCATTCCGGAAATGACTACATGGGACAGCAAAGAGACTGATGGCAAAAGCCAGGAAGATTTTGCCGCCCTCCTCGGACCTGACAAGAATAAAACCATTGTTATCTATTGCGGCTTTGTAAAATGTACCAGGAGTCACAACGGCGCCATGTGGGCCAGGAAACTTGGATACACAAACGTTCTTCGCCATCCCGGTGGAATTTTTGCGTGGAAGGGAGCCGGATACGAAGCGGAAGAAGTCAAATAAGACACAGAAGGTAACATAATGGTGACAGGTTTAAACACATATATTCATTTGCCTGCCATGTTAAAAAACAGCACCGCCACAGACGCACTTAACGTGCGAAATAACAACTAGAGAAAAATAGATGAAGAAATTATTACGCTTTTTACTGACTGTCACCTTTCTACTCATTCCTTTCTGGGCCTGGGCCGGCAACGAGAGTAGCGGAACTATCAGCATGGAATTTGACCTGTCAGGTCATAACCCCAATGAAGAGGCACAGCTCTGGATACCGTATCCCCTCTCTGACCGCGACCAGCTCATCAGCAAGGTAAAGGTTACCGGTGATTACGCAGAGTCGGCCGTTTACAGCGATCAGGTCTACTCCACCCCCATGCTCTACGCCCGCTGGGACAAAGGGAGTGCGACTCGTAAGCTGACCCTGTCTTTTCACGTTGTCCGCCAGGAAGTGATGCGCCGGGATTTCCCTTCCCAAGAAGTGGCCTGGGACCCTGCTGATTACGCCATGTACCTCAAACCAACAAGTCTTGGTCCAATCGACGGTCAGGTCAAAGTGTTGGCCGACCAGATCACTCAAGGAAAAACAGGCGTACTGGAAAAGGCCAAGGCAATTTATGACTGGACCTGCGAAACCATGTACCGCGAGCCCAAAACTCGTGGGTGTGGGCCCGGTGATGTCTGTTCACTGCTGCTCACCCCGGGAGGGAAATGTACTGATATCCATTCTGTTTTTGTTGCCCTCTGTCGTGCCGCAGTCATTCCTGCCCGCGAGATCTTCGGTATTCGTCAGGGAAAAAAGGCAGAAGAAGACATCTCCTCCTGGCAACACTGCTGGGCGGAATTTTACCTGCCGGGATATGACTGGGTACCTGTTGACCCGGCGGATGTGCGCAAGATGATGCTGAAAGAGAAGTTAGAGCTTGTTGATGCCAAAACCACACATTACCGAGACTATTTCTGGGGCGGCTGGGACCAATACAGAGTAAAGCTGGCCATGGGCCGTGATCTTCAGCTCAATCCGCCGCAGCAGGGAGATTCGCTGAACACATTCGGTTATCCCTATGCCCAGGTTGGCAACACAACTCTTGACTGGCTTGATCCAAAGACTTTCAAGTATACATTCACGTTCCGTCAGTAAGAAGTCACTCTTTTCTAGCAGATATGCATGCATACCAGTAACTGTTGACCAAGGCTGTGGAGACACCTGACAACTATCTGTCTCCATAGCCCGTTACTAACAGGAATGCACCAATAACTGGAAATGAATATCTGAAATTACGTCAAGGATACACTACGTGAACGAACGAAGATCCCGGACGCATACAACAGAAGGCTCATTGTTTCTGTTTTCTCTATGAAACCTGCGCGTAGCACCAGGCTCCTCTCCAAGCCAATGCAATAGTAGCTTGTGAGGATGGGCTAACTTATTCACCGGTTATGTTGTTTTTTTTCGATGAACTTGAGTACCAGGTCCTGAAAATTTTCTGGTGAAGAGAGACAGATGCGTCCTTCACGACATTCACTTAAGAGAAAACAAAAGTCGAGAAATTCATTCATCAAACGGGTTTTGGCCTTATTCTTGTGTTGAATAACATAGAGTTGTCGTTTCATGTCAACGCCCTCAAGACCGATCTTTTGCAGACTGCCCCGATTAATTGCCCGGCATACGGTCAAACTGGAAAGACAGGCAATGCCGGCACCCGCTTCAACTGCATTTTTGATGGCTTCAGTGTGACCCAGTTCCATCACCACATTGAGGTCTGTTACGTATTGACCAAGTTTACTTTTAAATATCTGAGCAGTTCTTGACCCAGCTTCGCGCATTATCCATTGATATTTTTTTATGTCGGTTGCAACATTACATACATTTTTTGATTCTTTGTTTTTTGTAGAACGGCTGATAAGAACAAGTTCATCCTGAAACCAGGACTTGGCCGTTACCTGCTCGTTATTTACCTCACCTTCAACAAAGCCAAGGTCAGCTGCCCGGTCAACGACAAGTCTCTCTGCTGTTTCAGTATCACATACCCGCATATTGAAATAAACATTGGGATGCATACTCTTAAAGGCAGTGAGCAGGTAAGGTAAGACATAGTTACCGATAGTAGAACTGGCAACCAGATCCAGCGAACCACCAAACTGGCCATCTTTTTCATTCATCAATCTATCCAGATTGTCTAACTTATCGAGAATCTCTCGGCTGAAAGGCAGAAAGAATCGGCCTCTATCGTTAAGTTCAAGACACCTGCCGGACCGATCAAACAAATCTCCACCCAGTTGATTCTCCATTTCATTCAAAGCTAAACTGACCGCGGATTGGGTGATAGAGAGGCTTTGAGCTGCTCTTGTTACCTGACCACTTTCTACAACTGCATTAAAAATCTTAAGTTGACGTATTGTGACTGACATAGATCTCTCTTTTAGAGTTTTATATTTATTTTTTTGATGCTAATCATTTCTATTATAAATTTTACTATCTGGGAAGAATAAATTAGATATTGCTTTGTCATCTTCGCAGAAGAGCAGCTTTTTGTAATAAAATCCACACAGGCAGATTGATGAGCAGGTATCCTGGATGATGGATCAGTTAAAGAGTTGTTTGGCCTGTCAAAATTTTTCTTATTTCGCATAAAACTCAGCTACGCATATAGACGTTAACTACACAATGAGTAACGCTCCTACACTTAGACAATTGACGATTTGTGTTTTGTAGATTACGATTAGGAAATATATATTCTCCAAGCACATCGTTACTGGAATAGCACACGAGAATGTTTAACACATTGAAACATCAATCAATATTAACTACTAAAAAAATCGTAACTAATTCGTGTCAATTCAATACGTAACCAGAAATACCTTAACGTGATTAAAAGATTCGGCTTTCCATTCAAAATCAGATAAACTGATCTGCGAGACTCCGAGGCATGCAGAAGATGTTGCCGCAGTGGCCCCGCAAGAAATACAATTGTGGCATATCCTCCTAATGTTCAAAGGATAAAATTTTTCACATGCCGCAGAGAGTAGACGAAAAAGACAATTTTTCAAGGTATTATTAATTTGAGGTAGAGAGTAGGAGGAAACCGTGTCCATACAACACAAATTGCAATGTTGGGAAATCATCCAGTGTAACAGAAAGGACAAGTGTCTCTTGGCTGGAGATAAAAAAAAGCCATGCTGGGAACGGGTTAAGGAAGATGATGCCTGCTCATTTCATATTTGTATTGATTGCTTGGTCTACGTAGCAAAGCAAAAAAACTCCAGACTCAGTGAAGAAGAATTTGCTTCTATCCTGGCACACCGAAAAGGAAAGAGAACCAGGAGATACGAATGCAATCATTCACCTACGCTTCTTGAAGCATTGTACCCAGAGTGATTATCCAGTCATTTGTATCATTATAATTGTCGCGTTAAATATTTTCGTATACCGGGATGTTATCATAAATAACAACCTCCGTTACGAGCCTTCACGGCATCTCGCCTTTTTTTCTTCTCCTTCCAGCCCTAGCCAGTAGATTTCTTCCTTTAAAAAAAACCTGACGTATTTCTGTTTTCGTCCTATCCCCTTCAAACTCAATCTCAAAGAATAAAAAATTGCAAAAAACCTACCCTGCCCTGTGTAAACTTTGTCAGCCAGTAGGGTCTCCGAGCAGTTTTCAGGTTAGTTGTCTTTACCAGAAGACTCAGTGGCTTTTATCGGGTTTCTGTAACGATCCTTCTTGTAAAAAGATCTTTCCGGTTTCTTCCGGACTCAAGCCGTAACTCTGAGCAATCTCTCCCCAGCTCATGTGCTGCTGTCTATACATTTCCAGAATTTCGGCCGCATTTCTTTTTATCCCCCCATACCGTTCCAGATTGAAGAGAAGAGCAATTTCTCGATCACTTGCCCCTTTTTTACGCAACGCAATAATATCGTCTGTCAAAACCCCATAATATTCTTTTAACAATTGTCCAGTAACACGCCCAACCACTACCTCCTTTTTGTTATCGATATCAATATGATCGCCGAACACATCTTTAGAACATCCTTGTTTTAAAATACTCTCCGACTCAAGAATCTGCTGCCAGTTTCCACCATTGTCCAGGATAGCAAGCAGAACATTCAACTTAACATGACAAGCCCGTGCAACATATAAGGCAATGAGGAGGTCATCCGGTTCAACTCCCCCTTTCATTTTCATCATCACAATCTGACTCTTTGAAATATGGAAATTTGCAGCAATAAATGAATTAAAATTAGTCGTAAGCAGGTAACTGTCAGCAGCATATTTGTTCTGCAAATCAAATGAGCGCTCCTGAAAACAGTGACAACGAGTGGCCGCTCCCGTGTCTTCCACGGCTGAAGCGATGGTGGCGTTGAATAACATACAAAAAAGACAGAAGAGTGTTTTCATCTGGATACAGGGAGAATAGAAGGCTTACAATTAAACAAGAGTCCTTATTATAGATGGCTGCCTGCTTGCTGCCGATAACAATCACACCACAAATCAAGAGAACTATCAATCCATCTTTTTCCCAGGCAACAGGTCAACAGAGAGCAATCAGCTGTTATGTCGGGAACCCTCCCTGCTTGTTTTTGATATTTGTATTTGATATAAATAAGAAAAAAGACAATTTATTTATTCCTGTCAATTACCAGCTTAAACAGAATAAAATGTTTTTCCCCTGAACATTATGATGCAAAAACCAACTAAAATCCGTGGTATTATTGTGGGTGGGTCAGGAATGATTGGTGGTGCTCTGGTTCACTACTTCAGCAAGTGCTGTCTCAACAATATTGAAATCCTTTCCCCAAATTCAAAAAAAATGAGTCTGGCTGTTGCAGAAGACATAGAACGTTATACGAGTAAATGGAAACCTGATTTTATTATTAACGCTGCCATTGCAGCCATCGACAGCGACCCTCAACTTGCCTACACCATAAATTACATTGGTTCCATAAACCTTGCGAAAGTAGCACTTAGACTGCATATCCCCTATATATACATCAGTTCAGCTGCCGTCCTGCCTTCGGGTAACCGCCTCAGCGAAGAGCAGCAACTCAACCTTGATGCAGCTCTCTCCAATTATGCCAAATCCAAACTCATGAGTGAGTTGACGCTCCGACATATGCATGAGCAGGAAGGACTTGATTTCACTGCCATCCGACTGGCAATTGTCTATGGCAAACATGATCACAAAACACAAGGATTTCACCGACTGCTCTATTCAGTAGCTGATCAGGCAATGCCCATATTCTTAACCGCAAAAGGAGTGAAACACTCCTATTCCAATGCAAAAAAGATTCCTCTCTTTGTTCATCATATCCTTCATAATCGAGCGGAATTTTCCGGACAGATCTATCACTTTGTTGATCCTGAACCTGTTGAACTTGCCCACCTCATTCAAACAATCAAAAATCTCCTGGGAGTGAACAAACCCCGGAACATTTTCCTTCCTCTGGGCATTGCAAAATTTGGGGCACACTGCCTGAGCATTCTCCTGAAGACACTCTTGAGAATAGGGATTACAGCAAAAATGCCGGCAGAGCTCATGTTCCTGGATCAGTTTTACGAAAGTCAGACGCTGGACGCAGGAAAACTCCAGAACTCATCTTTCAAAGATCCCTGGCCCGAGCAGACAATTTTCACAAAACTTCCTGAAATAATTGAGTATTACATATCAAGATGGGAACAACGGAATCTCATTTCAGGATTTAATGATGAATTTTTCGTGCCGCGTGAAGATGTGCAACAGTTCATCAATAAACCACAAGACCTCCTGCAACAGATACATAAGGGGAATTTCACTCCATTTGGCAACTTTTCCGGATTAAAAAAAAACAAAACAACTCAAAAGAAGAGCCCCACACTTTAAAAACCCTCTAACAAGGCTGCTGTCACTCAAAAGTTTCTGTCAATACTTGTTGCCAACGTAGCGCCCCCTGTTTTACTCTTGGCCTCTAACAAATATTTTCTTTTGATTTTCTACAATTATTCCGATATGACAATAAAGATCATTCGTTGAAACAGAATAAAATGTATCCCGCTTTTCATATGAACCAGCAACCTGAGCCCTCTGAACATTCCAGTCCCTTGCCGAAAAATGCAGCCATTGCTCCGGTTCTCCCAGCCGCCGATCTGCTTATCGGGAAAAGACTTGTCTCCCCTGCTCCAGAGAATCGCTTCTATGAAAACAGTTTTGTCATAGAGGACTCCTTTTACCGTTCACGTCTGCCTAAGGGCACTCACTGGTCAATTGCTTGGTCCGATCTGATGATGACCATGTTTATCCTCTTTCTTTCCCTGTTTGTCTATCAGGCAGCCCATGAGGATTTTTTAGTCAGTCACACCCCGGAAGTTGTCGGAGGGAGTACCACTGAAGCCCTTGATATTGAAAAAGATGGTGATCTCATCGTTCCTATCATCCCTCTGAGAAACAAGGCCCCCCTTGTCACCGCAGGAACCATCAAAAAGTTGGAAAAGGTGACAATTGATGCCATCGACGTCGACGACGTCTTCCAGGAAAACGCTGACCTTGTCCGCCAATCAACAGCGCCAGGGGCAGTACAGGAGACGGTTGAACCCGAAGCAGAACAGGCTCCTGACCTAACCGTCACGGAAGATTCTGCTCCGTCAGTAAGTTTGCCAATACTCTCTTCAGCAGAGGATATTTTGCAGCCTGCACCTCTGCTCCCCGTCGAAGAGAAAGCTCCGCCCGGGGAAGAAAAATCAGATCGATTCAGCGGAATTTACGACAAAAGCGTGCTGTCGCTCAACACAAACAAGCTCAACGACTTTGCCTCAGTCGACCTGATTCCAGATACTACCATGCGCATCATTCTTACCGGCGACCTGCTCTTTGCCACGGGGCAGGCAGATCTTTCGACTGAAGCCAGAGATTCGCTGAAGAAAATCGCGACCATCATCAAAAACACACCCTATATGATCAACGTCATCGGCCATACCGACAACCTGCCCATGCATTCCGCCCTCTTTGCCACGAACTGGGAACTCTCTGTTGTCAGGGCCAGTCGCGTGGCCCGCTTTCTTATCGAAGAGATGGGGATGCAGCCTGATCAGTTTATTGTCAGCGGCTATGGGGCAAATCGTCCGCGCCAGCCCAATACCAACGTTGTCAATCGGGCCGCGAACAGACGAGTGGAAATTATCATTTCCAAACGCATGCCACCTGCTGTCCAGGCCACACCTAAAAATCTTTATTAACGATAATATTGCTATGAAAAACAAAAACATTATCGGCCTGCTGGCCTTTACCTTCCTCTTCTGCTTCGGCTTTACCATAAATGGTAATCTCAGTCTGTACTTCAATATTTCCGGGCTGCTCATCGTCTTTGGCGGTACCTTTGCCGCAACACTGCTCAGTTTCAAAACCGAGCAACTTGGCATTGTCTTCAAAGTCCTACGCACCGCCTACCGTTGTAGAATCAAAAAAGAGACCGAGATTGTTCAAATCCTGATTGACCTCTCTATCAAGTCCAGAATTCAAGGAATTCTCTCCTTGCAGGATGAGGAGAACGAGACCTCCATTCTCTTTCTCAGGAGGGCACTGGGCTGTCTGGTTGACGGCTACCAGAGCGACCAAATCCGAGATATTCTCAACACTGAAATGTATTTTTTCAAATTAAGAAGGGAGGATTCCGAACGGGTCCTTCGTGCCATAGCTGACTTTTTTCCGGCCTTTGGAATCACAGGGAGCGTCGTGGGTCTCATCTCCATGCTCGGCGGCATCGGTGACACATCGGTCATACTCAAAGCTGTGCCCATTGCCCTCACTTCAACACTATACGGTATTGTATTTTCAAATTTCTTTTTCCTTCCCTTTGCGGCTTTTCTCAGAGAAAGAACAAACCAGGAATTACTGCTGCAGAAAATCATCATGGAAGGAGTTATTGCTATTGATTCCGAACTCAATTCAGTCATCCTCAAGACCAAACTGGAATCCTTTCTGACTCCCTCGGAACGCCAGGAGACAATGGTCTCTTATAATAAAATCAAGGAACGGTTCAATATTACTGCCTGAGTTTTTTTCTTGAGTGTTTATCATCGGCAAAGCCGGATTCTTATCAAAAAAAGAATCCGGCTTTCAAAGTGCAATGATCATATGAGTGTGGTATATTCACAAACCATAATATAGTGAAACGGATCGCCAAGGCTGCTGGCAATTGCACTAATCCTTTGTGCTGCAAAAAAAATTACCGAAAATACAGAGTGATCCGCCCATTGAACTTGGTTTTTTGAGTTATCAGGGGAGGGTATGAATCTAACGTCTGCTTTCACGAGCAGGCCCGAAGAGGCACTGAAGAGCTCTTACACTAAGCCTCTCCGCCACTGTCCTCTGCACAGGAGAAAAATTTTGAATAAAAAAACATTTATCCCACTGATTATTCTCGCTCTTCTTGTTCTTTCTGGCTGTGCCGCGTCATCCCTCAGCACCGCAGAAAATAAAGGAGCAACACCTCTCAATGCTGAAGAAATATTTAACCTTGTCAGCAATAACACCCTGCACATGGTAGCCTCTGACTTTGACGCATTTGTTTTTTGCGCTCAGGATGGTACCCTGTCTGCCAGATCGATGATCAACAATGTCAAGGACAACGGGGGCTGGGATATCAACAGCGATAACAAACTCTGTCTCAAATTCAGTGTCTGGTATTATGGTGATATGAACTGTTTTTCCGTCTATCAGGAGGCAGGAAAAGACCGTTATTTGCTTTTTACCAACAACGGTGCCCTGGCCTTTACCATTGCAGTCTCCGAGGGCAACTCTCAAGGCATTAAAATCATAACAAAAAAAGGGAAAGAAAAAACCTTTCTTCGCTCAAATCTTGAACGCGATCAGGGAACAAATCGTTCCCATCCTGCTCCTGTTGCTGCACCAGCATCTGCCCCCACACCAGCTCCTGCTCCGGATCCCGTTGCCACCAGCGGTCCTGGAGCCTCCTCTGAAGAAATCAGCCAAACAGTCAAGAGCATGGCCAAAGACTGTCCCGGCTGTAATCTTAGAGAGGCAGATCTTCGCAAAGCCGACCTGGTTGGCGCCAATTTAAAAGGGGCCGACCTGAGCGGGGCCGATCTCAGCAGAGCCAACCTGAGGCGGGCAAACCTTGAAGGTGCCGATCTTTCAGGTGCCACTCTTCTCAGTGCGAACATGCCTGGAGCAAACCTTAAAGATGCTGATCTTAGGGGGGCTGACTTCACCGGAGCCAACCTGATTCATGCCGACTTCACTGATGCTAAAATGGACAACACCGTCCTTGAGAACACTCTCCGGGAAGGCACGAAGGGGCTGAAGCAATAATATGAGTGCCGGTTTTACACACCTTCATGTCCATACCCAGTACAGTTTACTGGATGGGGCAATCCGTATTCCCGACCTGCTGGCCAAATGCAAAGAATACGGAATGGACTCCGTGGCCATGACAGATCATGGCGCCATGTATGGAGCCCTGGAATTTTATCTCAAGGCCAAGGCCAAAGGCATCAAACCCATTGTCGGCTGCGAATTTTATATCGCCCCCGGCAATCGCGCTGACAAGGATGCAACTGCTCCCAC
>Ga0180007_10006061_pt1 | contig 11959 bp, 11 predicted proteins | sample MM_PC_MetaG_FD_121122 | JGI IMG/M metagenome (GOLD analysis project Ga0180007, IMG submission 121122) | Groundwater microbial communities from the Aspo Hard Rock Laboratory (HRL) deep subsurface site, Sweden - MM_PC_MetaG | ecosystem: Environmental > Aquatic > Deep subsurface > Groundwater...
AGGTTATTTTTCAGAAACAATATAACTTCTCGATTATAATCATTAACATATATACTAATCACATGCGTGGTTTTGTATTACTCATAATCTTGAGTTTACTTCTTATACTGGTCGTGTTAACATTGACCTATCAATTTTTCTTCCCCAATTCTACATTCGATTTTAACATGTTTAATATCAATTTTGGAACAGACACTACTGTAGGTCCGGTTCAAACTCAATCATTATCCCAAGATGCTGCAAAATATTTTGGGTTAAAGAACAAATCATGCGAATTTTTATCAGGAAATATATTATTTGTAACTAAAACCAATTCAGTGAGTGAAATTCATGCTATCAAAACCACGGAAGAGCAATATCTAGCTGATTATATAACCTGTCCATATAACTCAGACATTACCGATAAACTTTACATTTACAATAATCAGACCAAATACGTGTCCATTGACAATGGAACCGAAACGACCATTATCTGGAAGATGGGGCGGCTGTATGCGTGTGCAGCAAACAGCAATTGCACAATGCACCTCATGGATGATATCGAATCAAAAGAATATGCTGATGAATTATTCCTTTTAAGAACTGGTTGTGCATATTTTGGAAATACTAATTTACCAAAATCAATTGACACAAATAAACTATTTCAAATAAGTTCTACTGGTTCTTCGAATTTTGGTGATTATACTTGCGATAATTTCCTTATCAGTGCAAATCGTACTTATGCATCACAAATTCTTGCAGAACAAAACCTGACTGAAGATCAAACTGCGTTGGTTTGGGCAGCAGCACATTTTAACGAACCGGTACAAGAATGTTTAGATCAGGCAACCGGCATAATCGTATTTCGCAACATGGCATTTGATTTGACCCATTCATACCTCTTTGATTATGAGTTAGGTGGCTACATGCATCTAACACAACAAACAAAATTAGTCTATTTACAGAAAGATATTCCTGAAGAGTTTTTGAGGTTGCCTAACTAATCAAGCATATGTTCCATTTTTTCTTTTTTTGTTTCTAAATATCTCTTGTTATGCTTGCCTGGTTTTATTATCGCAGGTATTCTGTCTACAACATCAATCCCTTTTTCTTTCAGTTCCTCAATTTTCTGCGGATTGTTTGTTATCAGCCTGATTTTTTTTATCCCAAGATGTCTCAATATATCTACTGCGGCATCATAGCCTCTCAAATCTTCTGCAAATCCCAAACTTAAATTAGCATCAACTGTATCCATTCCTTCATCCTGAAGTTCGTATGCCTTTATCTTATTACACAGTCCGATTCCCCTGCCTTCCTGGTCAAGATAAATCAGAACTCCGTTTTTTTGTTTGCCTAAATATTCCAAAGCCTGTTCAAGCTGTTCATTACAATCACAACGCAATGAGCTGAACGTGTCACCGGTTACGCATTTTGAGTGTATTCTTACCGGTACTGCTATGGTATCTTTACTATCCAAATGAGTATTCTCAGCGTCGTTACTATTACATCCTCTTACAAGCGCGATATGTTCTTTTTCCTCATCCTGAAATGCGTATAATGTAAACTCTCCGAATTTTGTCGGGAACTTTGCCTTTGCCATCAGATCCACGCTTTTTATCATCATGCCCTAAGCACCTTCACAAGACCTACTGCCGCCTCAACCGCACGTGTTGCGTAGCCCTCAGCCCTATCTTCTGCACCTTCATAATCCACATCATGTCCGATTATCCCAAGGGTTGCAGGTTTGTTGAATTCAAGCGAAAGATCGCTGAGTTTTTTTGCAACTGTCTTTGCAATCAATTCATCATGCGCTGTTTCTCCTTTTATCACTGCACCGAGTGATACCACTGCATTATTCCTCTTGTCCATAAGAAGTTTTTTCACTGCAAGCGGGATTTCGAAAACTCCTGCAACGTGTACAATATCAGATAGTTCTGCATCTGCTTCTTTTATTGCATCTTTTGCACTCTCTTCCATTTGCTCTGTAATATCCCCATTGAATTCTGCAACTACGAGCGCAATCCTTATCTTCTGTTTTCCTGTACTGACTTCTCCTTCGTCTTCTTTTCCTTGTCTCATTCCTTTACCTGCATTCTTAGTAAGCTCTTCTGGATTTGTAACTATCAATACTGCGTTATGTGCATGTTTTCTCACTCGGTTATCGCAGATTTCGAAAAATTCCTTTTCGCTCCATGCTTCGTTTTCATGAACAAACGCTTCAATCACATGTTTATTTGTCATTAATTTTACCTGTTGAATTCCTATTGATGCTTCATGTGCGCACACCTGATCCACTGGCGCACCGCCAACCATACCCAGTGCCATACATGATTCGCATCCAGCGTCCAGCAACCTTTTACACTCCACTGGCAAATCCTTTACACCTGGCACTGTTCGTCTTATTATTTCAACATCAGGATAATTTTTCTTTATCTCGTCCAGTGCCATCTCTCCCATGTTCACTCGTGAAAACATTGTGTCTACTATTCCGATTTTCATTTCAGCACCTCATTCAAGCCACTTGTATCCTTTTTTTCTATGGATTATGGAAGTAATTCGAATCTCGTTTTCGACAACAGCATATATGATACGGTAATCCCCAATTCTGATACGATAAAATGGCGGTTTGTATGCCCCTCTAAGTTTCTTTATGTCCGCATCGCTACGGTTTTCGTATGGGTTATCGGAAAGTTCATCAAATGCTTTTTTCAACCGTTTTTGGATTTCAGGCATAAGATGCAAGAATTCCTTTTTGGCAGACTCTGATATCACAACCTTCAATTTCATAGGTTGTTCACATCATGGAACTTCTCAGTTTTCAGGATTTTTTTCTGTCCCTCCATGAATTTATTTTCTTTTGCTATCTCTATAAGTTCCCTTATGATTGAATCATATGTGGCGCCTTTATGCCCAAGATACTTGAGCATCTCTCTTGTTTCCGTGTGTATTGCTATCGTAGTATTCATATATAATCACTATAATGATTATATGTTCTTATATGTTTTTATAACTATCTTCAGACTATGATATATATCGAACAAATCACCAGTGCCATCTCTCCCATGTTCACTCGTGAAAACATTGTGTCTACTATTCCGATTTTCATTTCAGCACCTCATTCAAGCCACTTGTATCCTTTCTTTTTTTCATATTGTTAATCCGTTCTTCTATCTACAGGCAAATCCAAAGGTCAGAATGTATCTATGTGTGTGCTTATTGCATGATCGCATGCAGTTTTCCAGCTGTCTTTTTCATCATGTATTCTAAGGCTATGTCCTACATATCTATGCGTATCCTCATCTTCATTTCCTTGTCTTGCCCGCAATATGATGTAAAGTCCAAGTATGCATTTAGCTTCGCTAAAATGTTTTGCAACCAAAAAAGCATCGTCAGGACCAAGGCCATGCAATGTCTTCATAAACGAATTCAAACTAAAAGTTAATCCAGTATCAGTTATTGTTTCACTCACGCGATCTGCCCATGTCGATGCAGGGCCATCTTTATATACGGTATTCCAGGTTTCAACAATCTGCCCACATATATCTTGTAACTTTGGATCAAGTTCTTTCCCCCGGATTCTCTCGTTTATAATCCTTAAAACCATCGATCCCATTCTGTTCCTAATCTCTCTACGTCCTATGCTATGCTGTGCATGCCGTTTTCTTGAGTTGTTCGGGTCAAACAAAATACATCCATCTAAGGGAGCCCATAGTACTGGTCGTTCTACTCCTGTGATTCCTAACGTTCTCTCTACTCTCTTTTGTGTCATCAAAAATCACTTCCTTCTAAAAACGGATATCCGTATTTTTCTGCATACATTTTTGCTTTCTTTTTTGAAAGTGCTCTTCCTGGTGCAAGCATCTCACACAAAACCATAGTGCCTTGCATTCCTGCTCTTCTTGCAAGTTCGAGCGCAAGTTCTGTATGCCCTTTCCTGTTTTCGATCCCCCGTCCTATCAAAAGGAATACATGTCCAGGCGAATAAAAAGACCTCATAAACTCCTGCTTTATGCTCTCACCTTTTAGGTTTCCTTTTCCAGTTTGTATTGTTCCTGTTTGCTCGTTTTTGTATGCACGCTCTGCGAGTTCAGCGAGTTTCTTTATTGTGAGTGCACGATCAGTATCTGTGATGCCAGTATAGACCTCTTTATGATTTACTGGAATAGAAAAAGATGGTTTGTCATTATATGCTGTTTTTTTGCATTCCATTTGTTTTAATTCGAAATTTGAGCTTGCTAATATATCTGTGTAGAATACCAAACCCATTTTCTTTGCTATTTCTGGTTCAATTGCAAGACAAATAAGCCCGCCTGCGTTTTTGCGTAATCTTTCAATCCATTCCGGAGTTATATATTTTGCATGAATGATAAGGTCTGCTTCTCCTTCCCTGTCATTTCCATCATATATTACGCAAGCATAAGCTTTCTTCAGCTTTTCTATTGCGTTTTGGATTTTATCATTTTGCATATAAGTTCAACCTTAAACACTCTCTGTCTAGTTGTGTTTAAATAATCCTGCGAATATCCAGTTACCAAGTTTATATCGCGTTTCTCTTATGTAACTCACATCTCCTTTCTGTTACCACATCCATCTCTTGAAACTTTCCCGAATTCGCTGAATTTCAAAACCTGTTCAGCATCAAACACTGGTCCATCCTTGCATGTAAGCATTCCATTGATTGCACATGATCCACAAACCCCTGTTCCGCATTTCATATGCCTTTCCAAACTCACCTGACACGGTATCTTTAGCTCAACACATTTTTCTGCAATCGCTTTCATCATCTTTTCCGGACCGCAGGTATAAACCCAATCAAATTTCTTTTCTTTAATCAGCCATTCAAATTCTGCCATCACAGTTCCTTTCTTTCCTCTTGAACCGTCATCAGTAGTCACAAAAACCTCTTTACAAACAACAAACAAATGTTTTTCATAAACAACGTCCTTTTCACATCTTCCGCCAATTATTGCATATGCATCTATCCCATGTTCGCGTGCGGTTTTACAAAGAAAATACATTGGCACTACTCCATAGCCGCCTCCAATGGTGAGGATATGTTTTGGGTTTCCAGTTCCGAGTTTTGGGTGTCCGCTTTCTTGTTTTGAAGCTTCATCAATTCCACAACAACAGTCGCATTTATTTTCGAATTTCGAATTTTCAGTTGAAACACATTGTGTTGTTTTGCATTTTAGTTCTGTTTTATATTGCAGTCCGAGATCAAACGGCCTTCCAAGTGGCCCGCGATATGAAATTTGTTCTCCTTGTTTTAGTTTATGGAGTTCTCCCGAAACCGTTCCCACATTCGCAACCGAAATCGTAAGCGGCCGGTTATTTGCAATGCTCATCGGCCGTTCCCCTAATCCTGGTATCCAGACCATCAGAAATTGCCCTGGCTCTGCCTCTATCATATCATGTTCGATCTCAATTGATTTGATTCTATAATTCTCTTCTAAAATTTTCTTTATCCTGTTTGTATACATTGGATTTGTAATTTCAAAATCATCCATATTATCGCCTGTCATTTTATTTTCTACATATCAAATGTTGATTCTATCCTATCATTTTTTCGAATGTGCTGCGCCAACAATATCCTTTAGTTTTGCATATCCGTTCATTTTCATCCAGTCACTGATTTCATTTGAAATCTCTCCAAACGCTCCAATGCCGCGATAATAAACAGATGTTCCAACTCCAACATAATTTGCACCTGCCATCATCATTTCGATCGCATCTGCGCCACTGTTCACTCCGCCTGTTCCTATTACCGGAATTCCAATTGCTTCGCTGATGAAATATACGCATCTTATTGCTATTGGTTTTATCGCAGGGCCGCTAAGGCCCCCCATTCCAAATCCCGGCAGTCTTGATTTTCTATTAATATCTATTTTCATTCCTGGACCTAGGCTGTTGCCCATATTTATTGCGTCTGCTCCTGCTTGTTCGGCAGCCTTTGCTGCAGCAACCTCGCCAGGAACAGAAGGAGACAATTTCATGATGAGCGGCAATTTCGTGTTCTCCTTTATTGCATTCGTGATCTCAGTTATGGATCCACATGTTCCCTGTCCGGCCATCATTCCATATCCAGGTGTATGAGGACATGAGATCACAGCTTCAACCGCGCTTGCACCTAGTTCTTTTTTTGCAAGTTCAATTTTAGCGGCCAGCTGTCCGAACTCTTTTGCATCCTTGCCAACTATACTTATTATCAGCGCATCATCCATTTTCCATCCATTCAATTCCTGGAGTCCAGTATCAATTCCTGGATTGGGATATCCCATTGCATTTAGCAGTCCGCATTCTGTTTCGACGATATTCGGGCCTTCATGGCCTTTTTTCGGTTCAAGCGAAAGCGATTTCGTGGTTACTGCTCCGCAGCCATGTTCACACACGCTTTCAAGCGTTCCGCGCGTCACTCCAAGAACACCTGATGCAAGTATAAGCGGATTTTTGATCTTTTTTCCAAAAAATTCGGTTGATATGTCTATCATTATCATTACCAAAAATACATATCCCTAACAAAATATAAAATATTCCATGCGTACAAACCCCGATGTGCCAAACACCCACATCAAATTTATAAATCTTCTTTTGCAGTAGTTGCTGCTGATTTAAATGATAACAAAAAACATAATTGTACTCATGTTAGTGTGTGGAGTGCTGTTATTCGGCTGTACAGGAAATGGTTCAAATAGCAATACATCCAATGGTCAGGCTGGCAACGCGCCACAAGATCAATCCTCTGGACAAGGAACTCAAAACCAAGGCTCCGGGACACCGGACGTTGGACAGGAAACACAAGACACCGGAACACAGGACACAGAACCTGAAACCCCTGGCAATACTCAACAACAGGGTACTGACCTTTCAGGTCTTATATATTCAGAATTGGTTGCGCTTGGCATTCCAATTCAATGCGATGTGAGTGTTGTTACACCTGATGAAACATTATCAGTCAAAATGTACGTTAATGGCGATGAAATAAGATCGGAATATGATTCAACACAATCTAATCCTGATTGTGAGACTGCAGTGACCATTGTAAAAGAAGATGTCATGTACATGGCTTGCCTTGGTCAGGAGTTTGCTCCTGGCTGTGACTGGATGATGTTTGAAACGGACGAATCAGAAAACGGAGCGGCAAGTACTGGTTCTGTAAGCCCATCCACACTTGAGGATCTACCTGCTACAAATTTCAATTGCATACCCTGGATATATGACGCATCCAAATTCGAGCCATCTGGGCATGCATGCACCATGGAAGAAATGATGCAAAACATGTATGCTGAATAATTTCTTCTAATCTGGGGAGGCCACCATTCCACCCACCCATCCTTCTTGGTGGTTTTCCCCTCTATTCTTCTGTTTTCAGTTCTGGGTATTGAGTTTCAAATGTATTGGTCTAGCGTCAAGTTCCGAGTTTTCTTATGAGCTACAAAAGCTTCAAAAATGTCTTGTTATAATCTGGTTTTGGTTAACCACTAGCCTTTTTGACCTCAGAAACTCTAAGATTGTAAAAAGGCTTGGTCTTTATATTCTTTTCTTGAGAATTGCCTTTATACTAAAGTATTATAGAATACTTAAGGTGGAAGAGGTGTTCTTCTTATGTTCGAAGATATCATAAATGCAGCAAAAGAAACTAGCAATAATCCCCGGCCCGAGGTAAAGGAAAACTCAACAATCAATATCTCAGTTATAGGTGTTGGTGGTGCGGGTTGCAATTGCGTAAACCGAATATATGAAAGTGGCATAAAAAGTGCCAATACTATGGCAATCAACACTGATGGCAAGCATCTTAATATGGTTCGTGCTCACAAAAAAATTCTCATAGGTAAAACCGTAACCCGTGGTCTTGGTGCTGGTGGAGATGTAAACATCGCAAGAAAATGTGCTGATGTTGACAGTTCTTATCTTAGAGAACAAATTGGTGAAAACGAACTCGTATTCCTTTGTGCTGGTATGGGTGGTGGAACTGGTGGTGGTGCAGCTGCTCCAATTGCAAAAATTGCAAAAGAACAAGGCGCCATTGTAGTGGCCATGGTTACATATCCATTCGCTCTTGAAAGAGTGCGCCTAAGAAAAGCCCAAGCATCACTACAAGAACTTGTAGAAGTATGTGACACGGTCGTCGTGATAGATAACAATCGTTTGGCAGCTTATTTTCCAAACCTTCCCATAAATAAAGCATTTGAACTTGCAGACTCAATTACTACACGGGCAGTTACGGGCATATCAGACACTATCATGTTCCCAAGTCTCATAAACGTTGATTATGCTGACGTTCAGACTGTAATGAAAGGTGGGGGATTATCTATGATTTCACTTGGTCAAGGGAATGGTCATAATCGAGTAAAAGACGTTGTAACAGATACTCTGGAACATCCCTTGCTTGATGTTGATTATGAAGGTGCGCGAGGCTGCCTTATTCATATGGAGGGTGGTCCAGACCTTACCCTTGGAGATGCAATAAACGCCGGTGAAGCACTTACCGCAAGCTTTGATGAAAGTGCAAGCGTTAAAATGGGTGCAAGAATAAATGCTGATCTTCAGGATTCAATAAGGATAACTGCCATAATCACTGGTGTGAAATCCCCATATATACTCGGAAAAAAAGTCGATTCCGGGTCTAATGAGGCCGAGCTCGGTTATCTGTAGGTGAATATATTGTTCGTTTCTTTTGATCTACCATTATTCCTAGTCTGGTTGTTTATTTCAACACTCATTCCAGGTGCTTTGTTATCCCTTTCTATTTTCAGGAAAGATGATTTCGGTGTTATAGAAAAACTGTTCATCGGATTTGCATTGGGTGTGGTAATTCTTCCACTACCGTCCTTCCTACTTTATCTTGTTCTTAATATAAAATTTAGTTACACGATTGCTCTACTTTCTGTTGGCATTCTTTATCTTATATCAATAGCATTTTTCATAAAGAACCGTGTCTATGAGGACCTACAGAATATCAAATTTACAATGCCTCAGATTACTGGTCTTGATTCAATTCCTAGAGGGGTTTGGATTTCACTTGCTCTTCTTTTGGTGCTTTTTGTTTCATATATGGTGCGACTTGCTCCATACAGCCCCATCTATCAAGAACTTGATCCGTATTATTATACCGACATTGCACAGCAACTTCTAACCTTTGGTGAAAATCCTATTAATGATCAAACTGCATGGTATCCGATGGTTGTAGATCACAGACAGGTTCCACAAATGTCCTATCTTGAAGCGACCTGGTACTCACTATACACTGGCGGTGTAGAATACAACAATATGCTGCTTGCACTTATTGCATCTATGTACCCCCCAATCGTTGCAACCCTTGCAATGTTTTTTATCTATTTGTTCGTATCTGAAACAAGCAGAAAGGAGTGGGGGATTATAGCGGCTGGTCTTGCATCGTTTGTTCCGATGGCAGTATATAAGCTTTCAGCAGGAAGCTTTGAATCACAATCTTATGCATTTTTTGCCTTGACTTTCTTTTATGCAATGTATGCCCTGTCACTAAAAAGACAAGATCATAAATTCTCTATGCTTGCGGGCATTGGCTTTGCAGCGCTTGCCCTTGGTAGCGGTTCACAGATCGTTGCTCTTGTGTCGCTCATGCTGTTCATGGTCATTCAGTCAATTTTCTATTTCCTGAAAGACAAAGATGAAAAGAATCTAAAGTATCTTCTTATCATGAACGGAATAATTTTTGTTATCGGTCCACTTCTTGGTAGTTCAATCCTTAGAGATTATTTTGAATCAGGCACTATCGGAGGACTTAACATAACATTGCCATTGTTTGTAGCTATCGCATTTGTCGGTGTTTTGTATGCAATCAAGATGAAGGTTAATAATGCAAAAATACAAAAGGCGGTACTTGCTGCCATCATAATTGCAGGTCTTTTGGTTGTAACATTTACTCCTTTAGGAGACTATATGAAATCAGCTGGCCGCACTGGTTTCGGCATAGCTGAATATCAAAGCCCTCTTGAAAGGACCATCGCAGAGCAGGCTGTTGCACCTGCTTCATTTGGCGGACAAATCGGTTATATAGCAGAGAACTATGACAATGCAGTTTCAATTTTATTATCGCCCCTTGGTGCACTCATTGGTTCTGATTCAACAGCATTTATCTCCATAAAAGGTTTCGTTACCAGCGTGGTTTCTCTTATCTTCCTGCCGTTTTCGTTCATAACAAACATAATACTTTCAATATTTGTCAATATCGTAAATCTTTTCCTTGGCACAGAAGTTGATTTCTCTGAAAAATCACACAGTCTGTTGCTGTTCTGGTCATTTGTTTTCTGGGTATTGATAATTTTTTCTGCATATAATTTCTTCAATAAAAAGGATGATAGTAATCATACCTATGATCCATTATTCCTTTTCGTGCTTGCAGTTATCATGCCTCCATTCATAGTCGGCCTGATAAAAGCAAAATATACTATTTATGCCGGTGTTCTTTTTGCCATTGCAATAGGATACTCATTCGGTGCAATCGAAAAGGTCATTGAAAATTATCTGAAAATCAGTGAAGAGAGAAAAAAACAGGCAAAGAAATACCTGCTTGCTATGGCAGTGGTGTTTGTACTGTTACAATTCTCATACAATGGCATGAATATCGGTTTCCTGTGGGGGAGTTTCCAGCCGCTTTATCAGAATAATCCTGATGCGCTGACAGTGAAGTTCCAGCAGATATGTATCCAAACAGGTGATCCAGAAGTGTGTGCCGCAGCTGCAGATCCTTTGGGGTATGCAAATCTGGGCACCAATTACCAATACAATCAAAAATTATGTGCACTGTCTATTTTGTCAAAATACTCGTATATTTCAGATTCATCCAAGGCTCCGTTTTGGGAGAATCACGCAGTTTCAATACGTTGCAATCGCCTTACTCCATACTGGATAGATGCAATGGAATGGATAAACCAGAATACTGAAAGCGATGCACGTATAATCTCATGGTGGGACTATGGCCACTGGACCAATTTCTTTGGTCAGAGAAATACTGTGCTAAGGAATGAGCACCGTTCTCATGAAATGATCGGAGAAGTCGCACATGGTTTCCTTGACGCGTCTCCCGAAGAGCTTAAGGAATATATGCTCGAACATGATAGCAAGTACGCCATGTTTGATGTGGAAATCGTTGCAGGTGGGGGAATGTTTGGTGGCAAATATGGTGCGCTTGATTATCTTTCATGCGCATGGGACAATCAAACTGATGTTTCAAAGGCACCGACCGAATCAGTATGCGAGGCCGAGCATTTATGGGAAACAATATTTGTAACATCTAATCCATGCACAATTTCGCCATTGACCGGACAGACTGGTTTGACTGCATATAAGATTTATGAAGACATCTACAAATACAATGCTCAAGGGGTACTCGAGCTGGTCGATACTGTTTATCGTCCTTATTATCGTCCAGAATGTTACAATCCTGGACCTGATGTCATTGGTTTTTGTCATAATGCACTAAAACCTGTTGCAACCTATTGCGTGGGTGATACAACTCTTGCAAATGGCGAAATAACAACTGCGGCATACAAGCTTAATGAGACCTATCCAAATGGAGACTTGAAGCTCAACAAAGGTATTTTGCAAATGCCCTATGGCCTGTCGACCACCTATCATTTCGGTCCTGTACAGGCATATACTATATTATACACCGAGAGTCCATTATGGATAGAGAATGGTGTTGTGAAATCAGGATATGAGGACAGAACAGGCAGGTTCTATGACTCTCCGCTCTATAGAGCCATGGTTTTGAATAACCTTCCGGGTTTCGATCTTGTTTATACAACTCCTGATGGTGCAGTAAAAATATTCAAAATAACGGAATGATGTAGCCCCAGTTGGTTCATTTCAAAATTGGGTCTGATACCCCGCTGCTTGCAGCGACCCAATTTTGAAAGTTGTGACCGAATGACCGACAAATCTGTTCGGCAGATTTGTGGTCCATGGAACGTTTCGACGTTCCATTGGAGGTATACCCCAC